>Ga0310811_10000161_pt1 | contig 99981 bp, 96 predicted proteins | sample YCmetagenome_FD_207642 | JGI IMG/M metagenome (GOLD analysis project Ga0310811, IMG submission 207642) | Soil microbial communities from experimental microcosm in Duke University, North Carolina, United States - YC | ecosystem: Engineered > Artificial ecosystem > Soil microcosm > Unclassified ... | reverse complement strand
CGGAGCACCAGCCCCGGCTGACCGACATCGACGAGAAGGTGGCCAGGAAGTCCGAGCGGATCGTCGCCGGGCTGTTCATCCTGTCCGCCATCGCGACGATCGCGTTCATGGTCTGCTACACCGAGGTGCCCAACAACACCTCGACGATCGTGAACTTCTTCCCGCTCGGCGCGATGTCGGCCTCGAACTTCGCGCTCGGCGTGTGCCTGGGCGTGGCGCTGTTCTCGATGGGCGCGGGCGCCATCTACTGGGCCCGCACCCTGATGACGGATGTCGAGTTCCCGCAGGAGCGGCACCACCTCGAGTCCACCCCGGAGGACAAGGCCGAGGCGGTCGCCGAGTTCCAGCAGGGCGTCGAGGACTCCGGCTGGAAGCAGCGCCCGCTGATCCGGCGCACGCTGATCGGCGCCATGGCGGTGCTCCCGCTGCCGGCGCTGTGGATCCTGCGCGACCTCGGCCCGCTGCCCGGCACCACGCAGCGGCAGACGGCCTGGAAGGCCGGCGAGCTGATCATCAACGACAACTCGATCTCGCTGGACGGCACCCAGGGCCAGGGCATCCGGCCCGAGGACCTGCAGGTCGGCACGCTGGTCAGCGCCAGCCCGCAGGCGGTGCTCACCGCCGGGGACAACGCCGTCGACATGATGACGATGTCCGCGATCCTGCTGGTCCGGATGAACACCGCGGACATCAAGTCGCAGCAGGAGATCGACTGGGGCTACGAGGGCATCGTGGCCTTCTCGAAGATCTGCACGCACGTCGGCTGCCCGGTGCAGCTCTACGAGCAGCAGACCCACCACATGCTCTGCCCCTGCCACCAGTCGACGTTCGACCTGTCCGACAACGGTCGAGTCGTCTTCGGCCCGGCTGCGCGCTCGCTGCCGCAGCTTCCGATCACTGTCAACGCTGACGGCTACCTCGTCGCCAAGGCCGGCTTCGACCAGCCCGTCGGTCCTAGTTTCTGGGAACGCGGATGAGCACTTCGACGACCAACGAGGAGATCGTCCCGACCACGCTCGGCGGGAAGGCCGCCGACTACCTGGACGGACGTCTCGGCATCGCCGGCGCGGCCAAGAAGAACCTGCGCAAGATCTTCCCGGACCACTGGTCCTTCATGCTCGGCGAGATCTGCCTGTACAGCTTCATCATCCTGCTGCTGTCCGGCGTGTTCCTGACGCTGTTCTTCAACCCGTCCATGGGCGACGTGACGTACAACGGCTCGTACACGCCGCTGGACGGCATCAAGATGTCCGAGGCCTACGCGTCCACGATGAACATCTCGTTCGACGTGCGCGGCGGCCTGCTGATGCGCCAGATCCACCACTGGGCCGCCCTGGTCTTCGTGATGGGGATCATGGTGCACATGCTCCGGATCTTCTTCACCGGCGCCTTCCGCAAGCCGCGCGAGCTCAACTGGCTGATCGGCTTCACGCTGTTCGTGCTGGCGCTGCTCGAGGGCTTCGCGGGCTACTCGCTGCCGGACGACCTGCTCTCCGGCACCGGTCTGCGCATCGCCCAGGGCGTCGTGCTCTCGATCCCGATCATCGGAACGTACGTCTCGTACTTCCTGTTCGGCGGTCTGTTCCCGGGCCACGACTTCATCCCGCGGCTGTTCACGATCCACATCCTGCTGGTGCCCGGCCTGATCCTGGGCCTGATCACGGCGCACCTGATCCTGGTCTTCTACCAGAAGCACACGCAGTGGGCCGGACCCGGACGCACCAACGAGAACGTGGTCGGCCTGCCGCTGATGCCGGTGTACATGGCGAAGGCGGGCGGCTTCTTCTTCGTCGTGTTCGGCTTCATCGCGCTGCTCGGCGGCCTGGTGTCGATCAACCCGATCTGGGACTACGGACCCTACGTGCCGACGCAGATCACTGCGGGCTCGCAGCCGGACTTCTACATCGGCTTCCTCGAGGGCAGCCTGCGCATGATGCCCAACCTGGAGTGGAACTTCTGGGGTCATACGCTCTCGCTGAACGTCCTGGTCCCGTCGCTGGTGGTGCCCGGCATCATCTTCACCGGCCTGGCGATCTACCCGTTCTTCGAGGCCTGGATCACCGGGGACAAGCGCGAGCACCACATCCTGGACCGGCCGCGCAACATGCCGACCCGGACCGCGATCGGCGTGGCGGGCATCACCGTCTACGGCATCCTGTGGATCAACGGCGGCAACGACCTGATCGCCACCCACTTCAACCTCTCGGTGGAGACGATCACCTGGGTCGACCGGGTGCTGTTCTTCGTCGCGCCGGTCTTCGCGTTCTGGCTCACCCGCCGGATCTGCTTCGGCCTGCAGCGCCGGGACCGCGACAAGGTGCTGCACGGGCGCGAGTCCGGCATCATCACCCGGTCCCCGGAGGGCGAGTTCTCCGAGATCCACACCCCGCTGGACGCCGGCGACCTGCACAAGCTGACCGCGCACGACGTGCACCGTCCGCTGACGCTGACCGAGGTCACCGACTCCAACGGCGTGCCGGCGCCCCGGCTGCGGCTCGCCAAGCTGCGCGCCAAGGCCACCCGCTGGTACTTCGGCGAGCGCGTGGAGAAGCCGACCGAGGAGGAGTACCGCCAGGCGATCTCCAGCGGCCACCACTGACGCGACCGCGAAAAAGCTGTAGCCACAACGCACTTCCCCTCCGTACCGTGCAGGTACGGAGGGGAACGTGTTTATGCGGCCCGTGTGACGTGCGGGGCGCGTGCGACTACTCGAGGCCGAGGGCGAAGGCGGCGTCGAGGTCCACGGCGCTGTACGCGCGGAAGGCCGTGTGCGTCTCGGTCCGCAGCACGCCGGGCACCTTGTTCAGGCGGCCCGGGATCAGGTCGGCGAGGTCCTCGTGCGCCTGCACCCGGGCGATGGCGATCAGGTCCCACTCGCCGGTCACCGAGTAGACCTCGCTGATCCCGGCCAGCGCGGCCAGGGACGCTGCGGTCTCCGGGATGAGCCCGGTCTCGGCCTTGATCATCACTATCGCGGTCACCATGGGATTCAGCTTAGACCGCGACGCCCCGGGGGCGCGCGGGGGCTCTCGTATGGCGCGTGAAAGCGTCTACGCTGGGAAATACCGGATAACCACCAGTCGACAGGGACGGGAAGGTCGGAGATGAGCGGCGAGGAGACCGGCGGCGTGGCGCCCGGTCCGCTGCCGGATCGCGGTCCGAGCGCCGCCGCCCTGTCCGAACCGGTCCGGGCGCGCGTGCTGGACTTCGCGGCCCAGGTCGCGGGCGGGCTGCCGGCCGGCACGCTGCCCGCCTCGCTGCGCCCGTTCGCGAAGTTCACCCCGGCCAAGCGGGCGAAGCTGGCCGCGACCCCGCTCGCCGCCGCGCTGGAGGCCGACTCCGTCTTCCGCGGCCGGGTCGCCGAGCGGGTGCACGACACGTACCCCGAGGTGGCCGACGCGCTGTTCGCCGGGGCGATCCCGCCGGCCGCCGACCCGCGCGACGTGGCCGCCATCGTCTACCTGCTGCGCCCCGAGGGCTGGCCGGAACTGCTGGAGCAGGCCGAACTCGCCGCGCGCGCGTCCGAGCGGGCGATGGCGGACGAGCATCTGGGTGACGAGGTGGCCCGGCTCAAGGCCGAGATCGACGCCATCCGCGAGCAGACCAAGGCCGAGACCGAGCGCCTCAAGGCCGAACTCGCCGCCGAACGCCGCGAGGGCGACTCGCTGCGCCGCCGCATCCGGCAGCTGGAGGCGGATATGAGGCGGGCTCAGGCGCACGCCCGCGAGGCCGTCTCGGAGAGCAGTGCCGTGCAGAACGCCGCCACGATGCAGGTCTCCGCCGCCGAGGCCGAACTCCGTCGCATCCGCGCCCGCCTGACCGAGTCCGAAGCGGCCCTCGAGAACGCCCGCAGCGCCACCAGAGCCAGCCGCGGCGCCGACGAGGTCCGTATGCGGTTGCTCCTGGAGACCATCAGCGAGGCCGCCGCGGGCCTGCAGAGGGAACTCGCCCTCTCGCCCACCGACGCCCGCCCCGCCGACACCGTGGAGGCCGTGCGCGCCGACACCCTGGGCGCTCACGACGTGGCCGGCCAGGCCCGCGCCGTAGACGATCCCGCCATCCTCGACGCCCTGCTCGCCCTGCCGCGCGCACACCTCGTCGTCGACGGCTACAACGTCACCAAGACCGGCTTCCCCACGCTCTCCCTGCACGAGCAGCGGATAAGGCTCCTCAAGGGCCTAGGCGGCATCGCGGCCCGCACCGGAGCCGAGATCACCTGCGTCTTCGACGGCGCCGAGCTAGGCGGCCCCGTCCCCGTCCCTCAGCACAAGGGCGTCAGAGTCCTGTTCTCCCGCGGCGGCGAGATCGCCGACGAGCTGATCCGCAGACTAGTAGCCGCCGAACCCCAAGGCCGCCCGGTCATCGTCGTCTCCTCCGACAAGGAGGTGGCCGACGGCGTCCGCCGCTCCGGCGCCCGCCCGGTGCCCTCGTCGATGCTGGTCCGCCGCCTGGGCCGGAGCTAGGCGAATCAGTCGTATATCATCATTTTCGCTCACCAGGGTGACGTATGTTTGATCTCGCCCTGATTCGCCCGATACGTTGCGCTGCGTGCTTCGTCATGCTTCGCAAGGACATCGTGCCGCGTCGTTGACGGCCGCTACGTGTGCGGCGCTCGGGCTCGGCAGTGGGATCGGGCACGCGCAGCCGGCTACGGATGTGCGGCAGGCGGCGGAGCAGCACATCTCCACGCTCTACGCGCAGGCTGAGGCGGCGACGCAGCAGTACGACGCCGACGAGGAGCGGATCGCGCAGCTGCAGTCGGCGATCGACAGCGCGAACGGGCAGAGCGTGCAGACGCGGCAGCTGCTCAACACGCTCGACGGCGGGCTCGGCAGGCTTGCTGCGCAGCAGTACCGGAACCCCGACTACAGCTCCGCGCTCGCGCTGTTGTTCGCGACGCACCCGGACAACTATCTGCAGCGTGCGGGGATGACGAACCGCGTGGCAGCCCTGGACGCCCAGCAGGTTCACGTCGCCGAGGAGGCGCAGCGTCAACTCGACGCGCTCTCGGCGTTGGGGGAGCAGGAACTGCAGCAGTTGCAGTCCGTGGAGACGCAGCTCGCCTCGTCCCGCTCGCTGATTCAGGCCGAGCTCGCACAGGCGCGGCAGCAGCTCGCCGATCTGGACGCCGCCGACCAACGTGCCGTCAGTTACGCGCTCTCGCAGGGCGCGAACGGGGACGGGCTCGGCACCGCCGTCCCCGCGCAGACTCCCACGCTCGGCACACTGTTGACCGCCGTGACCTCGGGCGTCGGCCAGGGCATCGACGTGGACCGCGCGCAGAAGGCCATCGAAGCCGCGTACGCCGAGCTCGGCAAGCCGTACGTCTGGGGCGCGGTCGGACCCTCCGGCTTCGACTGTTCGGGCTTGATGCAGCACGTCTGGAGCCAGGCGGGCGTGATGCTGCCGCGGACCTCGCAAGAGCAGGCCGACGCCGGGCAGACCGTGGCCCTCTCCGACATCGAGCCGGGTGACCTGGTGATCTACTTCGCCGGACGTACCCACGTCGGCATGTACGTCGGCAACGGCCTGATCATCCACGCGCCTCGGCCGGGGTCCCAGGTCCAGTTCGCCCCGGTCACCTCCATGCCGATCAACACGATCGTCAGGCCGGACGGAAGCTGAGTCACAGCGCGGGGGGCTGTCTCGTCTCGGGTGTGTAGACACTGACGAGACACAGGGGAATGACCATGGACGCACGGATGAACTTCTTCGCGGACCCGACGATGGGGAAGGCGTTCAAGCACCTGCTCGCGGCGGGGCGGGCGGTGGAGGAGTCGGGGCTGCCGTATGCCACGCAGGAGTTGGTGAAGCTGCGGGTGAGCCAGGTGAACGGGTGCGCGGTGTGCGTGGACATGCACACGAAGGAGGCGTTGGCGGCGGGGGAGACGGTGGTGCGGCTCAGCCTGGTGGCGGCGTGGCGGGAGGCGACGGTGTTCAGTGAGGCTGAGCGTGCCGCGTTCGAGTTGGCGGAGGAGGGGACCCGGGTGGCGGACGCCGCGGGCGGGGTGAGCGACGAGGTGTGGGAGCGGGCGGCGCGGCACTACGACGAGGCGCAGCTCGGGGCGTTGACGCTGCTGATCTGTTTCATGAACCTGGTGAACCGCGCGAACATCATCACGCGGCAGCCCGCGACGGGCGAGTATGTGGCCGGGCAGATCAAGCAGATGCACTGACGGACGGGGTAAGGGGTCAACCGTGGACAAGGTCGAGGAGTTCGAGGAGCTGCGGCCGCTGCTGTTCTCGATCGCGTATCGGATCCTGGGCAGCGTGGGGGAGGCCGAGGACGCGGTGCAGGAGGCGTGGCTGCGCTTCGACGGCTCCTCGACGGTGCCGGACTCGACCAAGGCGTACCTCTCGGCGACGGTGACCCGGATCGCGATCGACGTGTTGCGGTCGGCGCGGGTGCGGCGGGAGCAGTACGTGGGGCCGTGGTTCCCGGAGCCGCTGCTGAGCGATCCGTACGAGGATCCGGCGCGGTCGGCGGAGTTGGCGGACTCGCTGTCGATGGCCGCGCTGATGCTGCTGGAGCGGCTCAGCCCGTTGGAGCGGGCGGTGTTCGTGCTGCGCGAGGTGTTCGCGTTCGACTACGAGGACATCGCCGGCTCGGTCGGGCGGTCGGAGGCGGCGTGTCGGCAGCTGCTGGTCCGGGCGCGGCGGCACATGCAGGAGGGGCGGCCGCGCTTCGAGGCGGACCGGCGGGAGCGTCAGGAGCTGGCCACGCGGTTCTTCGACGCGCTCCGGGACGGCGACGTGCTCGGGCTGCAGGACCTGCTCGCGGCGGACGTGCAGCTGGTCGGGGACGGCGGGGGCAAGGCGCCGAACCTGTCCCGGACGGTCGTCGGCATGGACCGGGTCTCGCGGGTGCTCGCCTCGTACTATCCGGTGCTGATCCAGGTCGGGGTGACGCACGAGCTGCACGAGGTGAACGGCCAGCCCGGCGCGATCTTCCGGGACCGGGAGGGCCGGGTGCTGCACACGATGGTCCTCGAGGTGCGGGACGGCCAGGTGCTGACCGTGCGCGGCATCAGCAACCCGGACAAGCTCGCCCACCTCGGGCCGGTCTCCGATCCGTGGGAAGTGGCCCGCGAGGTGCGCGAGATGCGGAAGGCGAACGCGGCGGAGCGGGACTGAGCAGGGCTGAGCAGGGCTGAGTGAGGCAAGGAGAGAGAGCCCGAACCGGTCACAGGGCCGGTTCGGGCTCGCGCTCCTCCTCCGTCTCGGGGATCTCGGGGACCGCCTCGACGACGACGTAGCGTTTCCACAGCAGGTACGCGGCCCAGATGGTCGCGCCGACCAGCAGCGCGTTGCGGCCGGTGACGAACAGCGCCGACTTCGTGCTGCCGTGCACGAGCGGGGCGAACAGCAGCGGGAACTCGAGTTGCGTGACGGAGATCGTGCCGAGCAGCAGCCAGCAGGGTCCGGCCAGCACCGTGCCGCCGTGCTCCCGCTTGAGCGGCGCGATCGCGAGGCAGAGCGCGAGCAGTCCGCACACCCAGACGAGGTACTGCGGGCTCAGCACCCGGCTGGTGGTGATCGAGATCATGACGGCGACCAGGCCCGCGTCGTAGTACACGCCCTCGGTCCAGCGCTCCTGCGTCAGCCGCGCGCGCCGGCGCCACCAGAGCAGCCAGCAGAAGCCGAGCAGCGTGAGTACTTCGCAGAATCCGGCGATCGCGCCGATGCCGGGGCCGATGATCTCCCAGGAGCCGTACCGGTTGCGGATCACCGCGTGGTAGCCGAAGTGACGGGCCAGCAGGAACGGCGTGGCCAGCACCGATTCGATCTCCAGGCCGCGGCCGCCCTGCTGTTTCAGGAAGGAGAGCGCGCCCGGCATGATCAGCAGGAGCAGCGTGGGCACGGCGGCGCCGATCGCCGCCCAGGACACCGCGCGTCTGCCGTTCTGCCCGCGCGGCAGGCCGAGTAGCAGCGCCATCGGCCAGACCTTCACGATCGTGCCGAGCCCGATCGCGACGCCGCGCAGCCGCCAGGTCGCGGTGGCGGTGCGCAGCGCGACGGCCAGGCCGACCGAGGCGATCATGGTGACGGTGATGTCGTAGCGGCCGAAGATGAACGGGCCGAGCATGAAGATCGCGGCCACGTACGCGTAGGCGCCGACGTAGTCGACCCGCTCGCTGCCGGTCTCCTCGTGGGTGCGCCAGCAGCGGTAGACCACCAGCAGGAAGATGATCAGATCGGACGCCAGCGCCATCGCGTAGAACGCCGTGTAGTAGCTCATCCCGGTCAGCGCGCGTACCAGCCGGGGGAAGCCGATCACCAGCGCGGCGCCCGGCGGGTACTGCCAGCTGCGGTCGTTCTGCGGGAAGTGGCCCTGGCTGAACGCGTTCGACCAGTGGTTGTAGAGCTTGACGTCCCCGGTGATGTCGCCGTGCGAGATGTACGGGATCACGTCGTAGACATAGAGCAGCAGCACGCCGCGGGTCCACACCCAGGTGGCCGCGGGCAGCAACGCCGAGCGCAGCCGCGCGCGGGTCAGCATGGCCCGGAGGGTCATCGACTGTCCTGTTCCTGGTTGGTCCGGAGAGATGAGATCGTGGAGCCATGGCCCGCACCCTCGTCGTCACCAACGACTACCCCCCGCGCCCCGGCGGTATCCAGGCGTTCGTCCAAGCGATGGTCGATGGGTTCACCCCTTCGGACGTGGTCGTGTACGCCTCGACGTGGCGGGGCAAGGCCGACGAATGCCGCGCATACGACGCGGAACGTCCGTACCTGACGATTCGTGACCAGACAACCGTAATGATTCCGGACCCGAAGCGGGTGCGACGCGCGGTGGAGATCGCGAAATCCGAGGGCTGCGACCGGGTCTGGTTCGGCGCGGCGGCCCCGCTGGCGCTGATGGCCCCGACGCTGCGGCGCAAGGCGGGGGTCGAGCGGCTGGTGGCGACCACGCACGGGCACGAGGCCGGGTGGGCGCAGCTGCCGGCGGCCCGCCAGCTGCTCCGCCGGATCGGTGACGGCGTGGACGTGCTCACCTATTTGGTCGAGTACTACCACCGCAAGGTCGGCGACGCGCTGAGCCCGGCGGCCCGCGAACGGATGGCGCAGCTGCACCCGGGCGTCGACATCGAGACCTTCCATCCCGGCGTGCGCACCGAGCCGGAGACCGCCGACCTGCGCAAGCGCCTCGGGCTCGCAGACCGGCCGACCGTCGTCTGCGTCTCCCGGCTGGTGCCGCGCAAGGGACAGGACACACTGATCAGAGCCCTGCCGCTGATCAAGAAGGCCGTGCCGGACGCGGCGCTGCTGATCGGCAGCGGCGGCCCGTACCGCAAGGAGCTGGAGCAGCTGGCCGAGTCCACCGGCGTGGCCAAGGACGTCGTGTTCAGCGGCCCGGTCTCCTGGGGCGAGCTGCCGCGGCTGTACGCGGCGGGCGACGTCTTCGCGATGCCCTGCCGCACCCGGCGCGGCGGCCTCGACATCGAGGGCCTCGGCATCGTGTACCTGGAGGCCTCGGCGCTCGGCATGGCCGTGGTGGGCGGCGATTCGGGCGGCGCGCCGGACGCGGTCATCGAGGGCGAGACGGGTTACGTCGTCCCCGGCAGCGGCGAGCTGAGTGTCCCTCAGACGGCCGAGCGCGTTTCGGAGCTGCTGAACGATCCGGCGAGGGCCGACGAGATGGGCAAGGCCGGCCGCGCGTGGGTCGAGCGCGAATGGCAGTGGCCGCTCGTGCAGCGCCGGTTCCGGGAACTGCTGGAGATCTGACTACTGCTTCTCGAGCCAGCGGGCGAGCAGGTCCTCCCGGTGTTCGGTGAGGTCCACGACGCTCTCCTCGGGCAGCAGGATCGTGTAGTCCTGCCCGGTGCCCGGCTCCAGCCGCAGGTAGTCCCAGGCGAAGTGCGCCTGGCCGCCCATGTAGAGCCCCTTGAGCCGGCCCTGCGTCACGTCCATCACCTCGAAGGGCTCGCCCCACCAGCGGAACGTCCACACGGTGGCGTACCACTCCTCGACCTCGTCCAGTGCCACGTTCAGCGCGCCGAGGTCCGCGGGCCCGGTCAGGAACAGCCGCCCGTCCTCGCCGACGGTCTCGGCCGCCGGGTGGATCCGCCCCTGGTAACGCGCGAACGTGCCCGAACGGTACTTCGCCGCGTCGGCCATCAGCCGCTGCTCCCGGCGGAACCGCGGCACCAGCGAATCGCGGTGCTGAGTCAGGTCGGCGACCTCCGCGAGCGGGAAACGCCCGCGGTGCCGGGAGAACTCCGAGCGCAGGTGCTTCGCCGCGAATTCCATGTCCGCCCCGAGGTAGACCCCCTCCATTCCGTCGTCCCGCAGCCCGCGCGCCTCGAACGGCTCGTCGCGCCACGTGAAGGTCCAGCGCGAGGTGTACCACTCGTCGAGCCGGTCCGGGTGGACCAGGATCGTGTTGTCCCCCTGCACGAGCGCTATCCGCGGCCATATCGGATCGTCAACCGAGCCCTGCCGGTAGGCGACCCCGTGGAACACCGCCACGTCGGTCACCCGATACCCCCAGGGGTCCCCTGCCTCAACCACAGTTGTCGTTCTTCTTTTCCGGAATTCGCATCCGTCGTCCTCCGATGGGCGAATCCGTACCCTACACTCTGTGCTGATTTGAACACAACGCCGCAGTGAGATGGTTGATTCGGGGGTAGGCCGGTAAGCCGCGTGCGCTGGAACTCCTGCTGACCTGCGGATCTTGCGGGGCAGGGCGAAACGGCTCAGCGGCAAGCCTGGGCGTGCGCCGCGGCCCGGCGCATACTCGGTCGTCTGTGGAGGGTCGCGGCGCGCGTCCAGGCGCCGCCGATCAGCCGTTTCGCCCCGGCATACCTCCGAATCAACCATCTCGGCCCCTCGCTACACTCCTCAGGGTGGAGAGGATCACATCGCGCAACGCCAGGTTCCAGCAGTGGGAGGCGCTGCTCGGGAATCGGAGCAAGCGGCACCGGGCGGGGGAGTTCCTGGTGCAGGGCGTTCGCCCGATCAGCCTGGCCCTGGAGCACCGCTGGCCGGTCCGGGCGCTGGTCTTCGACCTCGACCGGCCGCTCTCGCGCTGGGCGGCGGAGACGCTGCGTTCGTCCCGTGCGGCGCAGTACGGCATGTCCGGAGAGCTCATCGCGGAACTCGGCGAGAAGGATTCGACACCGCCGGAATTGCTGGCCGTGGTGGGCACGGCGCCGGATTCGCTCGATCGGATCAGCGTTGGAACATCAGCCGGCACGCCGTTTCTCGGGCTGGTCTTCGACCGGCCGACGAGTCCGGGGAATCTGGGCTCGATCATCCGCTCGGCGGACGCGTTCGGCGCGCACGGGGTGATCGTCTCGGGCCACGCGGCGGATCCGTACGACCCGAAGGCCGTGCGCGCGAGCACCGGTTCGCTCTTCGCGCTGCCCACGGTCCGGGTGCCGGGCCACGCGCAGGTGCAGGCGTGGCTCGCCGAGCAGCGGGCCGCCGGGCACCCGGTCCAACTGGTCGGCACGGACGAGCACGGCACGGCGGACGTCGCCGAGTTCGACCTCACCGTCCCGACGCTGCTCGCGATCGGCAACGAGACCAATGGGCTGAGCCAGGGCTGGCTGGACGCCTGCGACGCGCTCGTGCGCATCCCGATCGGCGGCGCGGCGAGTTCGCTCAACGCCGCCAACGCCGCGTCGGTGGTGCTCTACGAGGCGGCACGCCAGCGGCGGTCCGGCGCGCGCTGAGCCGGCTGTCGGCGGGGCGACCTATCCTCGGAAACATGCTGACAGTGATCGAGCACGACCTCGTCCTCGGCGACGGCCGTACCCTGCGCTGCTACGACACGCGCGCCGCGGACGGCTCCGTCCCCGGGCTCGCCGTGCTGTGGTCGCACGGCACCCCGAACGTCGGCGAGCCGCCCGCTCCGCTGTTCGCGGCCGCCGCCGAGCGCGGCATCCGCTTCGTCGGGTACGACCGGCCGGGCTACGGTCCGTCCACCGCGCGGCCGGGTCGCACGGTCGGGTCCGCAGCCGAGGACGCGGCCGCGGTGCTCGACGCGCTCGGCATCAGCCGGTTCGCGATGCTCGGCCACTCCGGCGGCGGGCCGCACACCCTCGCGTGCGCGGCGCTGCTCGCGGACCGGTTGATCGCGGTCGTGGACATCTCGGGCCCTGCGCCGTACGGCGGCCCCGGACTGGACTACTTCACCGGCATGAACCCGTCCGGCGAGGCCGAGTTGCGCGCGTCGGTGGCGGGCCGCGCGGCCTTGGTGGAGCTGCTTGAGTCCTCGGAGTACGACCCCGAGATGTTCACGCCCGCCGACCACGCCGCCTTGCAGGGCTCGTGGGACTGGATGATGACCGTCGTCAACAAGGCGCTGAAGAACGGCGACGTCAGCGGCATGATCGACGACGATCTGGCGTACGTCGCGCCCTGGGGTTTCGAGGTGACGGCGATTCACCGTCCGCTGCTGGTCTGCCACGGCGAGCACGACCGCATCGTCCCGGCCGCGCACGGACGCTGGGTCGCGGCCACCGTCGCGTCCGCCGAGTTGCGTACGTACCCCGCGGACGGCCACGTATCGGTGCTCGAGTCGGCGGGCGTCCCGGCGCTGGACTGGATCCGGGAGCAGGCGGACGCCTAGACGTCTAGTCGAACTGCTTCGTCTGCACGCCCAGCCAGCGCAGCGCGCCGAGCACGTGCCGCAGGAACTCCGGGTCGCGGTACGTCTCCTCGGCGTGGCCGAGCGCGGTGTAGAACGACTGGCCGCCGCCGTACTCGTGGCACCAGGACAGCGGATGGTCGGCGCCCATCGTGCCGCCCTGGTACGTCGCCTCGTCCACCGTCAGCAGCACTCTGATGTCCTGCACCGCGGTGCGCGGATTGCGGCGGAACGCGTACCACTCGTCGGTGCGCTCCCACCGCTCGCCGAGGTGCTCGGTGGCCGGGTGCTCGCGGTCCTCGACGGTCAGCACCGCGGGCTGGATCTCCGGGTGCTGATCGAACCATGCGCCGACCAGGCCCTCGAACCAGGGCCAGTCGTACTCCGTGGTGGACGCGGCGTGGATGCCGAGCCAGCTGCCGCCCTGCTTCATGTAGTGCGTCAGCGCGGCCCGGCCCGGCTCGTCGAGCACCTCGCCGCTGGTGGACAGGAACACGATCGCGTCGTACCGCTCCAGCCGGCCCGCCCGGAAGCTGTGCACGCCCTCGCTCGACTCGACCTCGAAGCCGTGCTCCAGGCCCAGCTTCTCCAGTGCCTGGACTCCGGCCTGGATCGAGGCGTGCCGATAGCCGGTGGTCCGCGAGTACACCAATATCCGTGCCATGCCGGCGGTCACGCCCCGTCCGTCTAGCCGATCTCCGTCAACAGTCGCGTATGCCGGTCTATCACGGTTCGCAGCGTCTGATCACCCGGCGTGTCCCAGACCTCCTGGTTGAAGATCTCCACCTCGGTGAATCCCTGGTACCCGGTCGCCCGCACGGCACGCATGAACGCGGCGATGTCGATCACGCCGTCGCCCACGTGCCCGCGGCCGAGCAGCGCGTCCGCCGGGATCGGCACCAGGAAGTCGCAGACCTGGAACGCGTGGATCCGGCCGGCCGCGCCCGCGCGCTCGATCTGTGCGAACACCTGCGGATCCCACCAGATGTGGTACGTGTCCACGCACACGCCGACGTTGCGGCAGCCGGTGCGCACCGCAACCTCGTCCGCGATGTCGAGCGCCTGGCCGAGAGTCGAGACGACCGCGCGGTCGGCGCAGAACATCGGGTGCAGCGGTTCGATCGCCAGCTTCACGCCCTGCCGCTCGGCGTACGGGGCGAGTTCCGCGATGCCGTCGGTCACCGCCGCGCGCGCCGCCGGAAGGTCCTTGCTGCCGCGGTGCAGACCGCCGACGACCAACACGAGCACGTTCGTGCCGAGCGCCACGCACTCGTCGACCGCGGCCTTGTTGTCGTCGAGCCAGTCCGGCGAGGTGAAGAAGCCGCCGCGGCACAGGCTCGTGACCGTCAGGCCGGCGTCGCGCACCAGCTTCGCCGCCGCCTCCAGGCCGTGTTCGGCGACCTTGTCCCGCCACAGGCCGATGCCCGGCACGCCCTGCTCGACGCAGCCCGCGACGGCCTCGGCGAGGCTCCAGTTCTTCGTCGTCCAGACGTTCAGCGACAGCTGCTCAGTCACCGCGGTGCTCCTTGAAGCGCGCCCGGGCCAGGTCCGGATCCGGGAAGATGCCGCCCGCCTCGGCCAGCTCGTACAGCTCGGTGAGGTGCGCGAGATCGCGGCCGGTCTCCTGGCCGCCGACCATCTTGAAGTGGTCCTGGTGGCCCGAGAGGTACGCCAGGAACACGACGCCGGTCTTGTAGAACTGCGTCGGCGCGGCGAAGATGCGCCGCGCCAGCGGGACCAGCGGGTCGAGCACGCCGCGGAACCCGGCCACGTCGCCCGCGTCCAGCAGGCGCAGCGCCTCGGCCGCCTGCGTGGCCAGCGGGTCGAAGATGCCGAGCAGCGCGTGGCTGAAGCCCTGCTCGTCGCCCGCGATCAGCTCCGGGAAGTTGAAGTCGTCGCCGGTGTAGAGGCGCACGCCCTCCGGCAGCCGCCGCCGCAGCGCGACCTCGCGGTCCGCGTCGAGCAGCGAGACCTTGATGCCGTCGATCTTCGCCGCGTGCTCATTGATGATCGAGAGCACCGAGTGCGTCGCGACGTCGAGGTTCCCGCTGCCCCAGTAGCCCGTCAGCGCCGGGTCGAACATGTCGCCGAGCCAGTGCAGGATGACGGGGCGCGAGGCCTGGCCGATGACGCGCTCGTACACCTCGGCGTAGTCCTCGGGGCCGCGCGCGGTGGCGGCCAGCGCGCGGCTGCACATCAGGACCGGCTGCGCCCCGGCCTGCTCGACCACCTCGAGCTGGCCCTCGTACGCGTCGGCGATCTCAGCGAGCGAATACGGCGCGGACGGGGCGCCGGGCAGCTGGTCCGTGCCGACGCCGCAGCACAGCAGCCCGCCGACGGACCGGGCCTCGGCGCCGGACCGCTGGATCAGCTCCTTCGTCGCGGTCCAGTCCAGGCCCATGCCGCGCTGCGCGGTGTCCATCGCGTCCGCGATGCCCAGGCCCAGCGACCAGAGGTGATGCCGGAACGCGAGTGTCGCGTCCCAGTCCACGACGGCCGGGGCGCCCGGCGCGTTGTCCGCGTTCGGGTCGGCCACCACGTGCGCGGCGGCGAAGACGGTGCGGGAGGAGAAGCCCATCAGACGCCCCGGCCCAGCTCCGGCACCGCGACGCGACGGCCCTCGGCGGCGGACTGCAGGCCCAGTTCGGCCAGCTGCACGCCCTTCGCCCCGGCCCACAGGTCGTGCGGGAACGGCGTGCCTGGCGCGTCCAGCAGGACGTGCTTGAGGAACAGCTCCCACTGGATCTTGAATCCGTTGTCGAACTCGGTGTTGTCCGGCACGGTCTGCCACTGCTCGCGGAACGGCACCGTGTTCGGGATGTCCGGGTTCCACACCGGCTTCGGCGTCCCGGCGCGGGACTGGAAGCGGCATTCGCGCAGTCCGGCGACGGCGCTGCCGTGCGTGCCGTCCACCTGGAACTCGACGAGCTCCTCGCGGTTGACCCGCACCGCCCAGGAGGAGTTGATCTGCGCGACGATGCCGCCCTCGAGCTCGAACACGCCGTACGCCGCGTCGTCCGCGGTGGCCTGGTAGGGCTTGCCGAGCTCGTCCACCCGCTCCGGGATGTGCGTGGCCTTGTGCGCGTAGACCGAGCGGACCGGCGCGACGATGTGCTCCAGCACGTACTGCCAGTGCGGGAACATGTCGAGCACGATGCCGCCGCCGTCCTCGGTCCGGTAGTTCCAGGACGGGCGCTGCGCCTCCTGCCAGTCGCCCTCGAAGACCCAGTAGCCGAACTCGCCGCGCACGGACAGGATCCGGCCGAAGAAGCCGCCGTCCACCAGCCGCTTGAGCTTGAGCAGGCCCGGCAGGAAGAGCTTGTCCTGCACCACGCCGTGCTTCACGCCCGCCTCGTCGGCCAGCCGCGCCAGCTCCTGCGCGCCGGCGAGCGAGGACGAGGTGGGCTTCTCCACGTAGATGTGCTTGCCCGCGGCGATCGCCTTCTTGACGGCGGCCTCGCGCAGGTGCGTGAGCTGCGCGTCGAAGTAGATCTGGTTGGCCGGGTCGGCGAGGGCGGCGTCGAGGTCGGTGGTCCACTGCGTGAGCCCGTGCTTGGCGGCGAGGGCCTCGAGCTTGTCCGCGTTGCGGCCGACGAGCACCGGCTCCGGCCACACGACCGTCCCGTCGGCGAGTTCGAGGCCGCCCTGCTCGCGCAGGGCCAGGATCGAGCGGACCAGGTGCTGGCGGTAGCCCATGCGTCCGGTGACGCCGTTCATCACGATACCGAGGGTGGTGCGGCTGCTCATCGGGCCCTTCCTTGAGGTTCAGGGATCTGGAAAGCGCTTTCCATCGCGTAGGGTAGGGCCGTGGACGAGCAGAGGTCAAGGGGTGCGGACGCCGCCGGAACCGGCCGGGTCAGACCCGTCACCGGCGCGGTGACGCTCAAGCAGGTCGCCGCCGAGGCCGAGGTCTCGCTCGCCACCGCCTCCCGGGTGCTGCACCGCTCCGGCGGACGCGAGGTGCGCGGCCTGCTCGCCGAGCGCGTGCACGCGGCCGCCGAACGCCTCGGCTACGTCTCCAACCCGCACGCGCAGGCCCTCGCCCGCGCCCGGTCCAGCACCGTCGGCCTGATCGTGCACGACGTGACCGACCCGTACTTCGCCGCCATCGCGACCGGCGCCATGCACGCCGCGCACGCCGAGGGCGTCATGGTCATGATGGCCGCGACCTTCCGCGACCCCGAGCTGGAGATCGACTACCTCGGCAGGCTGCGGGCCCAGGGCGCGCGCGGCGTGCTGCTCGCCGGCAGCGGCAGCACCGACCCCGCGGTCAGCGGCCGGCTCGGCGACGCCGTCAGCGCCTTCACCCGCGAGGGCGGCCGGGTCGTCGCGATCGGCGCGCGGCCCGAAGCGGGAATCGACGCCGTCGTCCCGGACAACGCCGCCGGCGCCCGCCGGGCCCGCGCACACCTCGCGTCGCTGGGCCACGAGCGGATCGGCGTCATTTCCGGCCCGGAGACGCTCCTGACGGTCCGCCAGCGCCTGCAGGGGCTCGCCGACGGTCTACGCGTCGTCGGGGCCGACTTCACCCGCGAGGGCGGCTACCAGGCCGCGAAGAAGCTGCTCGCCGAGCATCCCGACCTCACGGCCCTGGTCGCCCTCAACGATCTGATGGCCGCCGGAGTGCTCGCCGCCGCCAAGGACTCCGGCCGCCGCGTCCCCGAGGACCTGTCCGTCATCGGCTTCGACGACCTGCCCTTCGCCGCCGACCTCAGCCCCGCGCTGACCACCGTCCGGCTGCCGCTGCGCGAGATGGGCGAACGCGCGATGGCCCTGCTGCTGGCCGACCCCGACGAGACGTCACCCCAGACCATCGACGTCCCCGTGGAGCTGGTCGTCCGCGCGTCCACGGCACGTATGGTGCAACACTGATTCGCATGGAAGCCCCGCGCATCGCCGTCCTGGCGCCCGGAGCCAACTATCCGGTGTCGGCCCCGCTGCTCTTCTACGCCCGGCTCGCCGTCGACCGCCGCGGCGCCGAGACCCGGCCGATCATCTGGCGCACGCCGCAGGACGTCGGCGAACCGACGCAGCTCGCCGCCATGGTCGACGCCCAGGTCTCCGAGGCGCTCGGGGACGACGACGCGCTGGTCGTCGGCAAGTCCCTGGGCACGCTCGCCGCGACCCTCGTGGCCGCGCGCGGACTCCCCGCGATCTGGCTCACGCCGCTGCTCAACGTGCCCGAGGTCGTGCGCGCCATCGAGTCGGCCGCACGTCCGCCGCTGCTGATCGGCGGCGCCGCGGACCGGGTCTGGGACGGCGCGGTCGCGCGGCGGATCTCACCGCACGTGCTGGAGATCCCGGGCGCGGACCACGCGCTGCACGTGCCCGGCCCGGTCTCCGCGACGAACGCCGTCGCCGGACGGGTCGCCGATGCGCTGGAAGCCTTCATCGACGACCACGTCTGGCCGGACTGACCGGAACCGACCCGGCCTCAGCTCGCGTACATCGCCTCGATCTTGGCGGCGTACTCGGCGGTGAGGATGTGCCGGCGGATGCTCTGCTTCGGGGTGAGCTGGCCCGCGTCGATGCTCCACTCGACCGGCAGCACCTCGAACTTGCGCACGGACTCGGCCTTGGAGACCGCCTTGTTCGCGTCGTCCACGGCGGCCTGCAGGTCGGCGATCAGCTCCGGGTCCTTGACCAGGTCGGCCAGCGGCGTGTCGGCGGGCTTGCCGTGCTGGGAGAGCCAGTGCGGCAGCGACTCCGGGTCCAGCGTGATCAGGGCGCTGATGAACGGCTTGGCGTCGCCGACCACCATCGACTGGGCGACCAGCGCATGCGCGTTCAGCCGGTCCTCCAGCACCGCCGGGGCCACGTTCTTGCCGCCGGAGGTGACCAGCAGCTCCTTCTTGCGGCCGGTGATCCGCAGGTAGCCGTCCTGGTCCAGCTGGCCGAGGTCGCCGGTCTTGAAGAAGCCGTCCTCGGTCATCACGTCCCGGGTGGCCTGGTCGTTGTTCCAGTAGCCGTGGAACACGACCTCGCCCCTGGCCTCGATCTCGCCGTCGTCGGCGATCCGCAGCGTCACGCCGGGCAGCGGCAGGCCGACCGTGCCGGGGCGGATGGCGTCGATCGGGTTCACCGCGATGGCGGGGGAGGTCTCGGTCAGGCCGTAGCCCTCGCAGACCGTCAGGCCGATGCCGTTGTAGAAGTACGTCAGCCGCTCGCCGAGCGGGGCGCCGCCGGAGATCGTGCAGGTGGTGCGGCCGCCGAGGGCCGCGCGCAGCTTGCCGTAGACGAGCCGGTCGAACACCTTGTGCTTCAGGTTCAGGCCGACCGGGATCCTGCCGTGGTACTTGGCCTCGCCCCAGGCGATCGCGGTGGCGGCGGCCGCGTCGAAGATCTTGCCCTTGCCCTCGGCGTGCGCCTTCGCGCTGGCCGAGTTGTACACCTTCTCCAGCACCCGCGGGATGGTCAGCAGGAACGTCGGGCGGAACGAGGCGAGCTCCGGCAGCAGCTGCTTCGTGTCGCCGCAGTGCCCGAGCTTCGCGCGCGCCATGACCGCGCCGAGGTTGATGATGCGCGCGAAGACGTGCGCGAGCGGCAGGAACAGCAGGGTGCTGGCCTCGTCGCCCTTGAACATCTTGGTCAGCTGCGCGACCGCGTTGCCCGCCTCGAACAGCAGGTTCCCGTGCGTGAGCACGCAGCCCTTGGGACGGCCGGTGGTGCCGGACGTGTAGATGATGGTGGCGACGCTGTCCGGGCGCATGGTCCCGCGGCGCGCCGCGAGCACGTCGTCCGAGACGTCCTTGCCGGCCTCGTCCAGCAGCGCGATCGCGCCGCGGCCGTCGCCGCTCGCCTCGATCTGCCAGATGTTCTTGAGCGTGTCGGCCTGGTCGCGCACCGACTCGACGGTCGCGGTGTTCGCGTCCAGCTCGGTGAACACGGCCACCGCGCCGGAGTCCTTCAGGATCCAGGCGACCTGCTCGTCCGAGGAGGTCTCGTAGATCGGCACCGGCACGCCGCCGGCCTCCCAGATCGCGAAGTCCAGCAGCGACCACTCGTAGCTCGTGCGCGACATGATCGCCACCCGGTCGCCGGCCGACACGCCGAGCGCCACCAGGCCCTTCGCGGCGGACTGGATCTCCGCGAGGAAGGTGGCAAAGGTCACGTCGCGCCAGGCGCCGCCGACCTTGCGGGCCAGGCCGGCTTGATTCGGTACCTCGACGGCGGCCGAGTGCACCAGGTCGGTCAGGTTCGCCTTCTCGGGCACCTTGTACAACGGTTCGACGGTGAACTCGCGCACGGACAGGCTCCTTGCACTGGAGGTAGGGGCGGGGCGTGAAAACTCCCGCGCCACGAAGGTACAACTTATTACCGGCCGGTAGCCAGAGTGTATGGGGAAGATTTCGGGAGCGGTGCCAGGGGCCCGGCCTCGTGTCGGGCCGACGCGATACCCTTTTCACTACAGGGAGCGTAAACGCGGAGCGGCGACGGATGGGAAGGGGACCGATGGCGGACCGTACCCGGGCCTCGATCGAGATCGGCGCGCCCGCCGACGCGGTCATGGCCGTGATCGCGGACCTCGGCACGTACCCGGAGTGGACCGGCGAGGTCAAGCGGGCCGAGGTGCTGGAGACCGATCCGGCCACCGGACGAGCCAGCCGGGCCGTGCTGACCATCGACGGCGGCGCGCTGCGCGACCGGCAGGAGCTGGCGTACACCTTCGAGGGGGACAGCGCGGTGCGCTGGAGCCTGGTCAAGGGGGACATGCTGCGCTCGCTGGAGGGCGCCTACACGCTCACGCCGTCCGCGGACGGCGCCTCGACCACCGTCGAGTACACCCTCGCCGTGGACACCAAGATCCCGCTGCTCGGCATGATGAAGTCCAAGATGGAGAAGGTCATCATCGACCGCGCCCTGGCCGGGTTGAAGAAGCGCGTTGAGTCCCTACGGTAGCGGCGGCCCGGACGAGGGGGAGACGGACGGCGGTGCCCGGGGGCGGGCGGCGGCCGCGCCCGAGTCCCGCGTGACCAACCTGATCCTGTTCACCGGCAAGGGCGGCAGCGGCGTGACCACGCTGGCCGCCGCCACCGCCGCGCACGGCGCCCAGCGCGGTATGCGGACCCTGCTGCTCTCGCTCGGCTCGCTCGCCCACGACGGGGACGGCGCCGACCTCGCCACCGTCCTCGACCACCCGGTCGGCGCGGTGCCCACCCAGGTGGACGGACTGCTCTACGCGCAGAGCTTCGCCCCGCAGGCCGCCTTCGAGCAGTGGTACGCCAAGGCCGTCACCCGGGTGCGCACCTTCGTCGAGACCGTGGGGCTGACCCCGCCGGACGCCGCCGAACTGCTCGCCCCGCCCGGTGCCGGGGAACCCCTCGCGCTCGCCGAGATCGCGGCCGCGGTGGACGGCGGCGCCTGGGACCTGGTCGTGGTCGACCTGCCGCCGCTCGGCCAGGCGCTGCGGCTGCTCTCGCTGCCGGTCTCCGCGCGCGACTGGCTGCGCCGGGCTCGGCCGGTCGAGACGCAGGCCGCCCGCGCGCTGCGGCCGATGCTGGCCACGTTCGCCGGACTGCCGCTGCCGCAGACCGCGCTCGTCGACATGACCGACGCGCTGGTCCGCGAGTGCGGCGCCGTCGAGGAGGTGTTGACGCATCAGCTCTCCTCGGTGCGGCTGGTCGCCACCCCGGACATCGTCGGCCTGGACCGGCTGCGCTCGGCCCGCTGCGCGCTCGCGCTCTACGGCCTGCGCCTGGACGCGCTGATGGTGAACCGCCAGGTGGTCGAGGCCCCGCGGGACAGCTGGTCGCGCGGCTGGGCGGCCGCGCAGCAGATCGCCGCCGAGCAGCTCGCCGACATCTTCGCCGGGGTCGCCCGGCACGAGGTGCCCTACCGGCCGTGCGAACCGCTCGGGCTCGAGGAGCTCGCCGTGGTCGCCGCGGCCGCCTACGGCGAGGTAGACGGGCTCGGCGCGCCGGGCCGCGCACCCGAGCCGGCGGTGGCGAAGACCGGGGACGGGTATGTACTGAGCGTGCCCCTGCCGGGAGCCGACCGCCGGGCGATGGGGCTGCTGCGCCGGGACGAGGAGCTCGTGCTCACCGTCGGACCCTATCGACGTACGCTGCGACTCGAACCCGTGCTGCGGCGCTGCAAGATCGCCGGGGCCGTGCTGCGCAACCAGGCCCTGGAGATCCGCTTCGTGCCCGACCCCGCGCAGTTCCCGGCCGCCCCGCGCGCCGCCGGGGAGGCCGAGCCGGCGGCGGCGCCCACCGACAACCCATCCGAGAACGCGGCAGAACCGGGGAGCAGAGCGTGAACGAGGCGGAGCGCGAACCGCGGGACGAGGACCTCGACGAGGCCGAGGAGTTCGAGATCCCGGTGCACGATGCGGAGCCCGGGCTGCCCGCGGCCTCGGATGACGGACCGGACTGGACGCGGACCGAGCCCGTGAGGGATGATCCGGAGTCGTTGGGCGCGGAGGCTCGCAAACTGTGGGACGCCGTGTACTCGCAGTTCCTGCAGCCCCTGGTGCACAACTATCCGGAGGCCGCCGGCCATCTGGCGAGCGCCGGCGAGGAAGTGGCCTCGGCGGTGCGCTCGCTGATCCGCGGGAGCGAACAACTGTGGGCAGGTGACGCCGCGCGCGAGGCGGATCCGTCCGCCGCGACGGACGTCGTGGAGGTGCTGCAGGTGGACGAGGACGAGGCGCCCGCAGCGACCGGGGAACACACCGGGGACGACGTTCCGGAGCAGGAGTGAAGGCGGAGAGCGTGCGAGCGACGAGGCGTGTGAGGGCGGCATCATGGCACTGACCATCGGCGTGGACATCGGCGGCACGAAGATCGCCGCCGGTGTGGTCGACGAGCGCGGCAAGATCCTGGAGAGGGTCAAGCTCGCGACGCCGCACGACTCCGCGCAGGTCGCCGCGACCATCGCCGAGGCCGTGAACACGGTGCGGCAGGGGCACGAGGTCGAGGCCGTCGGTCTCGGCGCGGCCGGCTTCGTGAGCGCGGACCGCGCCACGGTGCTGTTCGCCGCGAACATGTCCTGGCGCAACGAGCCGCTGCGGGACCGCATCGAGGGCCTCGTGCAGGTCCCGGTCGTCGTGGAGAACGACGCGAACGTGGCCGCCTGGGGCGAGGCGAGGTTCGGCGCCGGCGCCGGCCAGGACAACGTGGTGCTGCTGACCATCGGCACCGGCGTCGGCGGCGGCGTGATCATCGGCGGCAGGCTGCTGCGCGGCCACTTCGGCATCGGCGCCGAACTGGGCCACTACCGCGCCGTGCCCGACGGCCTGCCCTGCGGCTGCGGCCAGTACGGCTGCATCGAGCAGTACGCCTCCGGCAGCGCCCTGACCCGCACCGTCAAGCAGACCGCCGCCCGCGAACCCGAGCGCGCCAAGATCCTGCTCGGCCTCGGCGACGGCACCCCCGAAGGCATCGTCGGCGCCCACATCACCGTGGCCGCCCGCGAAGGCGACCCCGTCGCGCTGGAGGGATTCACCGAGGTGGGCACCTGGATCGGCCAGGCCATGGCCGACATGACCGCCATCCTCGACCCGGGCGTCATCATCCTCGGCGGCGGCGTCTCCGAAGCCGGCGAGATCCTGGCCGCCCCCGCCCGCAAGGCCTACCTCGAAAAGGCCCCCGCCACCGGCCAGCGCCCCCTGGCCGAGGTCGTCATCGCCACCCTCGGCCCCGACGCCGGCATCATCGGCGCCGCCGACCTGGCCCGCGACCGCGACTAACCCGGCAAGCCAACAACGCCGCCCGCCGCCGACGCTCATGTCGGACGGCGGGCGGCGTCGTTTCTGCTGGCGTAGTCGTGTGGGCTGCGGATTAGAGATCAAATCCTTGGCTGGTGACGGCTGATCTTTGTTGCACGCCGCCGCTCCCGGGGCTCGGCACAATGGCTGGGTGGGTGTCGATGTCGAAAGTTTCATCAGGGACGGGTACACGGTCGTGCGCGGCGCGTTCGACAAGGGCACGGCCGCCCGCTGTCGAGAGTTGATTTGGGCTGAGCTGCGGGAGCGTGGGATTCGCGAGGATCAATCGGCGAACTGGCCTGAGTATGTGCACATCGACTCGTTGGGTGATGAACCGTTCATCGCTGCGGCCGCCGCGCCCACGCTGGTCGCAGCCTGCGATGAGTTGATCGGTGCGGGCCGTTGGACCCCGGAAATCGCCGCAGGCCGGGCGGTGGCGGTGCGGTTTCCGTCGCTGGGGCGGGGTAATTCGGGTTATCACATCGAGGGCAGCTTCGGCCCACGAGGCGGCCCCTACCGCTGCAACGTACGCTCACGCGGACGCGGCCTGCTGGCGCTGATGTTGTTCGGCGACGTCGGTCCCCAGGATGCCCCTACCCGGCTCGTGTCCGGCTCCCATCTGTACGTCCCCGAGTTCCTCGCGCCGTATGGGGAGGACGGAACGGTTTCGGACGGCTGCTATTGGCGACCGTCCGTTCTGTGTCGGCCGGTCGTGCACGCCACCGGCGAGGCCGGCGACGTGTTCCTGTGCCATCCCTTCATCGTGCACACGGCCACCTGGCCACATACCGGCGTCTCACCTCGGATGATCGCGCAGCCGGCCGTTCACGTGCGCGACGGATTCGCGATCGACGGCTCGGATCCCGCTCCGGTGGCGCAGGCAATCGTTGCCGGGCTGAAGATGGCAGCACAGTCCGAGGCGTAGGACCTGCTTTCATCCGCAGCCGACAGACTGACGTAACGGGTGGGAGTGTGAGCAAGCGCAACCCCGGGGGCGGAGCGAAGCGACGCACAACCGCAGCGCTCACGACCAACCCACTACGGACACGCAGCGCCCCTGCCGAACGATTCGTCGGCAGGGGCGCTGCACTTTTCTTCTTCTTCAGCTTTAGACGACCGCGCCGAAGTTGTCGTCGTCATCGTCGTCGCGGTGGGGCTTGAGGCGGCTTACGAGGTAGCCGAAGCCGCAGAGGCCGGCGAAGGCGCAGCCTACTGCCGCCCAGGTGGGGGTCTGCCAGTTCAGGATGGTGGCGGCCATCAGGTAGCCGGGGCCGCCGAGGGCGCCCAGCCAGGCTGCTCGGGTGGGCCAGTTGAGTTCGGGGAGGGGCTCGGGGACGGGGGGTTCGAAGGTCTCCGGGGTCGGCTCGGGGGGCGTGGGGGTGTCCCTCGGGCCGATGGCGCCGGAGGTCCAGGTCAGGCGGGAGTCCACCGGGCGCGGGGACGCGGGTCGCGCGGCGGGGCGGACTACTCGTGCGCCGGGCTCCAGGGGGCCTGGCGCGGGGGGTTGCTGGGTGACGTTCTCCGCGTCGGGCCAGGGGACCGGGCCTTCGGCGGGGGACGACTCGTGGAAGGTGGCGACCAGGTCGTTCCAGACGGCCTCGGCCTCGGCGTCCGCGCGGCCGTCCGGCTCGCCGGGGCGCTCCGCCTCGCTCATGCCCGGGTCTCCTTCGCTCCGATCCGTGCGACGAATTCCGCCGAGTTCGCGAAGATGAGCTCGGCGTCGTGGTCCAGCGTGGCGACGTGGAAGCTCTCGCGCAGCACGACCTCCTGCTTGTCCGTGGAGCCCGCCTTCGCGAGCACCAGCGCGCTGTTGCGCGGGTGCACGACGTGGTCCTCGGCCGAGTGCAGCACCAGCAGCGGCGCGGTCACCTTCGGCAGGTCCGCGGCCACGATGCCCCAGAACCGGCTGAGCGAGTGCGCGGCCTTCAGCGGCGTGCGGTCCGTCCCGAGTTCCTTGATGCCCGGCCGCTTGATGTCCGAGGCGATGGCGGGCACGGACGGGATCACCTTGCTCAGTAAGGGGAGCAGCGCCTCGGCGGGTTTGTTCCTCGTCACCGAGGGGTTGACGAGCACCAGCCCGGCCACGTCAGCCGCGTGCTGCTGGGCGAGCCGGAGCGCGATGCCGCCGCCCATCGACAGGCCCATCACGAAGACCTGGTCGCAGCGCGCCCTGAGGTCGAGGAGGGCCCGCTCGACCCGGCCGTACCAGTCGGTCCAGCGGGTGCGCTGCAGTTCCTGCCAGGGGCGGGCGTGCCCGGGCAGCAGCGGGAGGTCGATCGCGTACTCGGGATGGCGCGCGGCCAGGTACTCGCCCCACGGCCGCATCGACTGCGGGGAGCCGGTGAATCCGTGGCACAGCAGCACGCCGATCTCGGCCTCGGCGGGCCCGGCGCTCCACGGCTCGGCGCCGGGCCGCGTGGAATCGCCCGCGGGCTCCTCGACGGTGTCAGTCTCGACCTCGGTCATCGGCCCGCTCCTTAGAGGGTCACGCGCTACTGTTCGCATGGTCCCACGCGATCCCTTGTCTCGTACAGTAATACGGCCGGAAAGCGGACCCGGTCCCACCCCGCGGTGAACGACACGCGCACCCGGCCGCTTCGGTATCTTCCAGGGTAGTCGCCTCATCCGTCTGGAGGACCGGTGTTATACGGCTTACTCAAGCGCGGTCTGCTCGGCCCGGCGCTGCATGTGGTGTTCCGGCCGCATGCCGAGGGGGTCGAGCACATCCCCGAATCCGGACCGGTGGTGCTGGTCGCCAACCACCAGTCCTTCTCCGACTCCATCTTCATGCCGCTGCTCACGCCGCGTCCGGTGAAGTTCCTGGCGAAAGCCGAGTACTTCACCGGGCACGGCGTGAAGGGCTGGTTCTCGAAGGGTTTCTTCTCCGGCGTGGGCTCGGTGCCGATCGACCGCACCGGGGCGAAGGCCGCCGACGCCGCGATCCGCACCGCGCTGCGGCTGCTGGAGCAGGGCCAGATCGTCGGGCTCTATCCGGAGGGCACCCGCTCGCCGGACGGGCGGCTCTACAAGGGCCGCACCGGCGCCGCCCGGATCGCGCTGACCGCCGGCTGCCCGGTGGTGCCCTGCGCGATCTCCGGCACGGACGTGGTGCAGCCCACCGGGAAGCTGGTGCCGAAGGTGCATCCGGTCACCGTCACGTTCGGGCCGCCGCTGGACTTCTCCCGCTACACCGGCGAACTGTGGGAGCGGGTCAAGGGCACCGAGGACGAGCACACCGTGCTGCGCGCGGTCACCGACGAGATCATGCACACCCTGATCGCGATGACCGGCCGCGAGTACGACGACCGCTACGCCTCGGATGTGAAGAAGGCCCCCGCCCCCGCGCTCCCCGAAGCTGAACCCGAACCCGAACCCGCACCCGCTGCGGATGATCAGGCCGCCGCGGCCGGGAACGCCGGGGATCCGGATCCGTCCAGCAGTATCTGATGTCCCGTCACGTTCACCTTGGCCTGCAGGTAGCGCAGGTTGGTGGGCGTGACGAAGACTCCGGTGGGCACCTTGCGCTCGATCTCGATGCCGTGCGCCGCCAGCTGCTTGGCCTTGTCCGGGTTGTTCGAGAGCAGTTCGATCCGGCGCGCGCCGAGCGTGGTCAGCATCTGCGCGGCGGCGGTGTAGTCACGGCCGTCCGAGGGCAGACCGAGCGCCTCGTTCGCCTCGTAGGTGTTCAGGCCCTGGTCCTGCAGCGCGTACGCGTCGAGCTTGTTGTACAGACCGATGCCGCGGCCCTCCTGGCGCAGGTAGACCAGGTACCCGCCGACCTTGGAGATCTGCTCCGCCGCGTCGCGCAGCTGCGGGCCGCAGTCGCAGCGCGCCGAGCCGAAGACGTCCCCGGTCAGGCACTCGGAGTGCAGTCTGACCAGGGGCGTGTCCGTATGTTCGTAGTCGCCGAGCGCCAGGGCTATGTGCTCCTGCCCGTCGACCAGTCCGTCGAAGGTGAACACGCGGGCGTCGACGCGGAAGCCGTCGGAGAACCGAAGCGGGATCCGCACCGAGGTGCGTACCGAGGCCGGCGCGAGAGAGGCGCTGCTCATCTGAGTCTCCTGGGGCTCGTGTGGACCTTCGTACTGGCGGTTCTTCGGTGTTGAACGAGCGAGGACCCCTCGGAAATTCCCCCGGGGACGCCCGTCGGGCGCTGTTCATCCCCGCGTAACCGGTCCGCGATACGGGCGGGGCATCCGAAACCCGTCGGTAACCGGTAGGTTGGGTTCCTGAGGTCGGTGACCGTAGGGAAGTGATCGGTCCGCGGGCAACGGCGCCCCACCTCGACCCCACAGTCAACGGCTTTCAAATGCCTGTGCGGGCCGGTGCGGCGGCTGACAGCTCGGTGCTAATAGGCGCGCGTTGACCGTCCGGCAAAGATACCCGAAGGGAAAGACATGCGCGTCGGAGTGCTCACCGGCGGGGGCGACTGCCCCGGTCTCAACGCCGTCATCCGGGCCGTGGTCCGTAAAGGCGTCCAGCAGTACGGCTACGAGTTCGTGGGCTTCCGCGACGGCTGGCGCGGGCCGCTCGAGGGCCTGACCAGGACGCTCGACGTCAAGGCGGTGCGCGGGATCCTGCCGCGCGGCGGCACCATCCTGGGCTCCTCCCGCACCAACCCGATCAAGATCGAGGGCGGCGTGGAGCGGATCAAGGAGAACCTGGCGAACCTCGGGGTGGACGCCCTGGTCGCCATCGGCGGCGAGGACACGCTCGGCGTCGCGACCGCCCTGCACGCGCAGGGTGTGCAGGTGGTCGGCGTGCCGAAGACCATCGACAACGACCTGAACGCCACGGACTACACCTTCGGCTTCGACACCGCGGTGACCATCGCGACCGAGGCCATCGACCGGCTGCACACCACCGCCGAGTCGCACCACCGGGTGCTGGTCATCGAGGTCATGGGCCGGCACGCGGGCTGGATCGCGCTGCACTCCGGCATCGCCGGCGGCGCCAACGTCATCCTCATCCCCGAGGAGAAGTACGACATCGCCCAGGTCTGCGAGTGGGTCGAGTCCCGCTTCAAGTCCGAGTACGCGCCGATCGTCGTGGTGTCCGAGGGCGCGGCGCCGCAGGAGGGCGACGAGATCCTGGTCAACCAGGAGCTCGACGCGTTCGGCCACGTCCGCCTCGGCGGCGTCGGCGAGCGGCTGGCGGCGGAGATCGAGAAGCGCACCGGCAAGGAGTCGCGCACCACGGTGCTCGGCCACGTGCAGCGCGGCGGCACGCCGACCCCGCGGGACCGCTGGCTGGCCACCCGCTTCGGCCTGCACGCGATCGACGCGGTCAAGGACGGCGACTGGGGCAAGATGGTCGCGCTGCAGGGCACGGACATCGTCCGGGTGCCGCTGAGCGCCGCCACCACCGAGCTCAAGACGGTGCCGCTGGACCTCTACGAGGAGGCCAAGGTCCTCTTCGGCTAAGCCGGACGGTACCTGGTACGTACGGGCCCCCGCGGTTGCGGGGGCCCGTTTTGCCTTCAATTCGGCAGCAGCCGGACGAGTTCGCGCCGCAGGATGTCGAGACCGCCCCTGGTCAGCACGGATTCGGGGTGGAACTGCAGTCCGGTGTAGTGCGATCCGCGCAGCGCGGCCAGTTCGGGGCCGTCGTGCGCCAACTCCCAGTCGCCGGACGTGCTCGGGGCGAGGACCGCGTACGAGTTGTAGTAACCGAGCGCCTCGGTCTTGCCGAACAGCCCGACCGGGATCTGTGCGCCCTGGTTCGGCGTCGGCCTTCGGTGCAGTTCGAGGCCGAGTTCCGCGCACATCAGCTGATGGCCGAGGCAGATGGCCAGCGTGGGCTGCTGCGTGTCGAGCAGTTGCCGCGCGAACGCACGACCGGTCTGCATCTTTGCGTTCTTCGTGTCGCGCGGATCGCCCGGCCCCGGTCCGAGCACGACGAGGTCGTAGCCGTCGGTGCTGTCCACGTCGTCGTACGGCAGCCGCGTGACGTCGAGGCCGAGGCTGCGCAGCTGAACCGCGAGCATCGACGTGAACGCGTCCTCGTTGTCGATGATCAGCACGCTGCGTCCGGTCAGCTCCGGCGCCGCGAGTTCGCCCGGCGCGTGGTACGTGGCCCACGTGGGGGAGAGGCGCTCGTTGCGGGCCGCGAGCGCCGCGCGGATCTCCGGGTCGTCGGCCCACACCGGTCCGGCGGTCGTCGCGGGCGTCGTCGTCTGCCCGGTGACGCCGAAGGCCTTGAGCACGCCCGCCGCCTTAGCGTGCGTCTCGGTGACCTCGCCGTATGGGGTGGAGCCGCGCACGAGAGTCGCCCCGACCGGCACGCGCACCGAGCCGTCCGCCGGGTCCAGGTACGCCACGCGCAGCATCAGCGGCGCGTCCATGGTCTGGTTTCCCTGCGCGTCCCGCCCGATCAGCGCCGCGACGCCGCCGTAGTAGCCGCGGCCGGACGTCTCGTGGCGGTGGATGACCCGGAACGCGTTGCGGATCGGCGAGCCGGTCGCCGTCGGCGCGAACATCGTCGCGCGCAGGATCTCGCGTGCGTCCATCGTCGTATGGGCCCTGATGTAGTACTCGGTGTGCGCGAGGTTGGCCATCTCCTTGAGATACGGCCCGTCGATCACGCCGCCCTGGTCGCCGACCTCCGCGAGCATCTTCAGTTCCTCGTCGACGACCATCGCGAGTTCGTCGCGTTCCTTCGGGTCGTTGAGGAACGCCAGCATCTCCTCTCGCGTGGCCGAGGCCGGCGGCTTGCGCAGCGTGCCGCTGATCGGATTCATGGTGCACACGCCCGATTCCAGCGACACGTGCCGCTCGGGCGTCGCGCCGACCATGATCGCGTCGCCGGTGTGCACGAGGAACGTCCAGTACGCGTTTCGCTCCTGGACGAGCAGATTTCGAAACGCGGCGAACGCGGTCGCCGTGACATCGTCGCAGTGCCCGACGAAGGTGCGGCGCAGTACGAAGTTCGAGCCCTCGCCGGCGCCGATCTCCTCGTCGATGATGTCCTTGACCTGCAGCGCGTACGCGTCGTCGTCCACGTCGAAGGCGCCGCCCTCGATCCGCGCGGTGCCGGTCGGCAGGTCGTCGAGCGCGATCGTCGTGCGGGACTCGACGAGCAGCGCGCGCAACGGCGTCCCGTCGTCGTGGCACTCGTCGCCGCGTTCCAGGAGCTGGCGGTACGGCACGAGTGCGAGCAGTTCGCCGCCCTCGTCCTCGGCGCGCGGCAGGTCGGCGAGGCGCTCGCACGTCTCGACGCGGCCGCGCAGCAGCTCGATCTGGTCGTGTCGGCGGATCAGGGCATAGGGCGGGGTGAGCGGTTCCATGGCGGTGTCCTCGGTTTTTCTCGGTCACCGCCGGGTCCGGCCCGGATCTCGCCTGGAAACAGCGAACCGGCCGCCTGACGGCGGCCGGTCGCGGGGTTCGGGGGAAGCGCGCGCTCAGTGGTCCGCCGGGGTAACCGGCCACCACCACTGGTTCTGGATCGGGAGCGCGTGCTGCATACGGGCGACTGTATCAGGCCCGGGCGACCTTCTTCGGGAGCAGGAAGGCCGAGGCGAGCACCAGCAGCACGATCCCGAGCCCGACGATCGAGGCGGTCTCCATCGCGGTCACGAACGAGCCGACGTGGATCCCGCTGCCCAGCACCGAGAAGAAGATGGTGCCGAGCACGGTCGCGCCCACCGCGTTGCCGAACTGCTGGGCCGTGGTGAGCACGCCCGCCGCCATGCCCGCCTTGTGCGGCTCGATGCCCGAGGAGAGCACCGCGCCGAGCATCGAGGGGATGGCCAGGCCGTTGCCGAGGCCGATCACCACGGCGCCCGGGATCAGCTCCAGCGCGGTCACGTGCGCGCCCTCGCCGACCAGCACCGCGAGCGTGAGCGCCAGGCCGAGCAGGCTGAGGCTGGCACCGAGCACGATGACCCGGTTGCCGATCCGCTCGGCGACCCGGCGGGCCAGGAAGAAGGAGCTGAGCGCGAACGCGGCGCCGAGCGGGGCGAACGCGAGTCCGGCGCGCAGCGGGGACAGGCCGAGGCCGTCCTGCAGCAGCAGGGTCAGGCAGAGCATGAACCCGGCGAAGAAGGCCAGGTAGCCGCCGGATATCACCATGCCCGCGGCGAAGACCCGCTCGCGCACCATCTGGGTGTCCAGGATCGGCTGGCCGTCCCGGGCGTGCAGCCGGTGCTCGTAGCGCAGCGTGGCCAGCAGCACCGGGACCGCGGCGACCATCGCGATGAAGGTCCACAGCGGCCAGCCCTCGGGACGGCCGAGCGTGATCGGGACCAGCACCAGCGCGAGCGCCAGGGAGATGCCGACGGCGCCGACCGGGTCCAGCTTCGGCCGGTGCGTGGGCTCGTGCTTCGGCAGCCAGCGCATGGCGAGCGCGACGGCCGCGATGCCGATCGGCACGTTGATGAAGAAGATGGTGCGCCAGCCCCAGCCGAACAGGTTGGCGTCCAGCAGCACGCCGCCGAGCACCTGGCCGGCGACCGCGCCGATGCCGATCGTGGCGCCGAACGCGGACATCGCCTTCGCGCGCTCCTGCGGCGGGAACATCGTGTTGATCAGCGCGAGCACCTGCGGCACCATCAGCGCGGCCGTGCCGCCCTGCAGCACCCGGAAGACGACCAGCGCCCAGCCGTTCGGCGCGAGGCCGCACAGCAGCGAGGCTATCGCGAACAGGGTCATCCCGAGCACGAACAGGCGGCGGTGTCCGTGCAGGTCACCGAGCCGTCCGCCGGTGATCAGGCCGCTGGCGTAGGCGAAACCGTAGCCGCCGACGATCAGTTCGAGGGCGGAGTCCCCGGCGTTCAGGTCGTGCTGGAGCGAGGAGGCGGCGACGTTGACGACGAAGTAGTCGAACATGGCCATGAACATGGCGGCGAGGATGACGGGCAGCGCGCGCCAGCGGGCCGGGTACGCGGCGAACGCGGGCCGGGCGGGCGTCGGCTGCGGCGCGGCGTCCGCGACGGGGGCGGCTGCGGAGCTGGTTTCGGTGACGGACACGTGGTTCTCCAGGATCGTCCGGCAAGCGTGACGGATGGTGCGGGTCCTGCGGTGCAGCGGAGGCTTGAGTCGGGGTCGGAGATCCGCGTGCGCTCCCTCGCGTCGGGGCGGATGCTTCCCCTGGGGCCGTTGTGGCCCTCGCGGAGCCACAACCAACCGGTTGGTTGAGAATATTCCACGACGCCCGCTGGCTGTCAACTGACTAGTTGGTTACTATGGCTGCATGGCCACGCGAGACGCTGAAGCAACCAAGGCGCGCATCTTCGAGGCGGCGACCGAGGAGTTCGCCACCCACGGGATCGCCGGTGCCCGTGTGGACCGCATCGCGCAGAACGCGCAGGCCAACAAGCAGCTCATCTACGCCTACTTCGGCGACAAGAAGAAGCTGTTCTACAAGGTGCTGGACAAGACCCTGGTCGAGGTGGCCGAGATGGTCTCCACCGACATCACCGACCTCGACCGCTGGGTGGACGAGCACATCGACTACCACCAGAAGCACCCGGAACTGCTCCGGCTGCTGATGTGGGAGGCGCTCGAGGTCGAGCAGGAGAACACCTGCCGCAGCGACGACCGCGCCGAGCGCTACGCCGTCAAGAAGCAGAAGATCGTCGACGCGCAGGACCAGGGCATCGTGCGCAGGGACATGCCCCCCGGGTACATGCTGATGCTGCTCATGGGAATGATCAACTACGGTGCCGCGCTGCCCCAGGTCAGGAGCCTGATCTTCGGACCCGACTTCGACGCCGAGGCACTGCGGCAGTGGACGAAGGACGCGGTCAAGCGCGTCGCCGCGAAGGCCGACGACTGACCCGTCCGCCGCGTCCGGCTACTGGAGCTTGAACGTCACGGGCTTGCCCTTGCTGAAGTAGTCGGAGTCGTTGAAGAACGAGCTGTCGATGAACGCGAGCCGTCCGCCCGGGCAGATCGTCTGCGCCTTGAGGAAGAACGCGTAGGGCACCGTGCTGCTCGACGTCTTGTAGAGCGGATCCACGCTGTAGTAGGTGCCGCAGTCCGGATTGGCCGTGACGGCGGTCTGCACCTGGTCCTCGAACGAGCTGAAGCCGGGGACGCCGTTCTGGTTGTTGTTCAGGTCGTTCCAGCACGGCACCAGGTTCGCCGCCGTCGCCGGGCCGCCGAACTCCTTCGCGATGATGTGGCAGCGGTCCAGCATGTTCTGGGCGGCCGCCCGGCTGTAGTGGGTCTGCGCCTGCACCTGGTCCACGGCGTCGCTCCAGCCCGTCGGATAGAGGGTCTTCGGTAGTGACGGCCCCGGCGCGAGCGGCGTCGCGAGGCATGCGTAGCCGATCTCGGCCCGGCCGTTCGCGCCGGTCGTGTTCATGATCCAGCTGCCGCCCATGCGGTTCGCCCCGGCCGGCTTCGTCGAGTCGGCGCACGGCTTCTCCGGCTCGGTGGGCTGCGGCTGCGGTGTCGCCTCCGTCGGCGCGGCGGCGGGCTCGCTCTGCGGGGTCGTGGACGTCGTCGTGTCCGGGACGCTGTCGAACGGGACGTACGGCACCGGCTCGTACGGGTTCATCGACACGTACGGGTCCTGTTCGTACGACGGCAACTGCTGCTGCACGCTCGTGTCCGGCTCCGGGACCTCCTCGACGCCGGGAGTGGTGGTGGCTCCGGGTGTGGTGGTCGCTCCGGGTGTGGTGTCCTCGCTCGGCTGGACCGGCACCTCGACCTGCCCGGACGGCGAGCTGACCGCGTACGGATCGGGCGCGGCGTCGTCGGCCTGCTGCTCCTGCTGCGCCTGCTGGACGAGTTCGGCCACCTGGAGCTCGACGACCGCCGTGACGAAGGCCTCGCCGGTGTAGTCGACCTCGTACTGTACCTCGGCCCCGCCCTCGGCCTCCGACTCGGCCTGAGCCTGCGCCTTGGCCTGCGCCTCCTGCTCCTCGAAGACCGGACCGGCCGCCGCGTCGAAGCACTCCAGCGTGCCGGAGCCGTCCACCGGCAGCGTGCCCGACCCTTCGCAGTCGCCCGCGGGCGTGCCGTTGATCTCCACCTGGGCGTCCATCTCGGCCGTGACCGTGCCGCCCTCGATCTGCGTCTTCGCCGACGAACTGCTGGCGCTCACCGACACGGTCGCGGTCAGCTTGCAGCCGCTGCCGCCGCAGCTCTCCGCCAGCGAACCCTGCTTCGTGACGGTGATGTCCGCGTTGACGGCGTTCTTGGCGTCCTTGAACTGGTTCTCCATCTGCGCGATCTCGGAGTCGATGTAGTTCTTGCCGAACGACTTGGAGAAGTCGGTCTCGGCGTTGCTGGTCAGCGTGCCCGCGGCAGCGTCGTCGGCCAGTTGCGCCATAGCGGGTATCGAGGCGAACGACGTCGGGTTCACGGAGGTGCTCGCGCTGGCCGAGCTCGCCGGAACCATCTTGAGCACCTGGTACGGAATGTCGCGCGACACGACGATCTGGCCGGCCGACGTGGTCGCGGTGAGCGCGGGCATGCCGTCGACGGTCGTGGCCTTGGTCTCGGTGGTCGGCCACACGGTGCCCGAGTCGTTGAGCGCCGCGAGCATCTGCTGCGCGAGCTTCACCGGAGTGTCAAGGCTCGACGTCGCCGTGCCCAACTCCTCCTCGGCCGCCCCGCCGGTGATCCACTTCCCCTTCACCGCGCCCGCGACCGGATCCTGTCCGGTGTCCGCCGCCAACAGGTCCGCGGGCGGCTTCACGTACGTCTTGCCGCCGACCACGAGGATGCCGAACTGCTCGCCGTCCAGCTGCACCGTCCCGGTCATCTCGTCCTGCGAGGTGACCACGGCGTTCAGCGAGATCGCGCCGTCGTCCATCGAGGTCTGATACCCGATCATCGGCGTCTCCGCCAACGCCACCATCGCCCCGTAGAACGGCGACCGCTCCTGCGCCGGACCCGACGATGCGGAGGACCCCATGGTCGCGTACAGCGCGCCTCCGACCAGCGCCATCGCGGTCACGGTCGATGCGAGAACGGCCCAGAGCTTCCGTCGCGGCGGCCGTGGCGGAACCGGCGCGGGCCACGTCGGTTGCATCTGCTGCACCGGCCACGTCGGCTGATGATATTGGTACGGGTACTGATACGGGTTGTGCTGATTCGGCTGCTGCGGCGGCGGTCCCCAAGTCGGCGGAGGGTTCTGCTCGGTCATCGGAGGCTCCTCGGGTGGGTGCGTAACCCGGAAGCTAGCTCCGCACCTCGGGGACCCCTCCTGAGGTCACCGCAGCCGGGTGAAGAACCCGATCGCCATCGACGTCCACCACAGCGCCTGGGAGAGCACCGCGGTGGTGATCGCGCGGGCCAGCAGCGGACGCGGCAGGGTGGCGACGCGGGTGGCCTTCGGCAGGGTGCGCACGTGGTCGAGCACGTCGCGCGCGTGGACCGCGTTGACGCCCAGCGCCAGCACGACGAAGAAGTTGGTGACGACCCAGCCGTTGCCGAAGTCCGGCTGCAGGAACGCGCCGCTGACGCACACGAGTACGAACCCGAGCCAGATCAGCCAGTCCGCGTACAGGGCGAAGCGGGCCGCGCGGCTGATCGACGTCCAGCCGATCGCCGAGCTCAGGAACACGCCGTCCACCGCGAGCACCGTGCCGAGGCCGATGCAGAACCCGACGACGTGCACGGTCAGGTACCGCGTGCGCATCGCGTCGCTGAGGTAGACCGTCGCCGCGCTCTCGTGCTTGCTCAGCAGCACCACGCCGAGCCACACGAGGAACACCGCCGCGCCGAGGACCGCGAGCTTGGGTGCGCGCGCCTCCAGCGGCGGGACGCGGTCGGACGCGGAAATCGCGGCGCTCGGTATCGCGGCGCCCGGCTCAGTGCTCATGCGGAGGATTATAGGTAAGGCTTACCTTAGGGTGAAGTGAGGGTCGGCAGGGTCCACTCCGGATCGGGCGACCAGCGCCGCGCGGGATCGTCGCCGAGCAGCCCGGCCCGCGCCTCGACCAGCGCCACGGCCTGCTCGCGGGCCTGCCGGACCGCCGCGTGCTCGGCGTCCGTGATCACGCCGAGGCGGCGGCACTGCGCGTACTCGTCCTCGTCCTTCCAGTGCCACGCGCCGTCCGGCTCGACGACCAGGTCCACCGCGAGATCCATGGTGTCCCAGCCCGAGGCGTGCCACGCGGGCGGCCGCTCGAAGTTGACGTACCAGTAGCGCAGCACGCCGTCCTCGCCGTGCATCCGCGCCACGGTGAACCAGCGCCCTGACACGACCTCCGTGACGACCGCGTTCCAGCGCCACGTCCACTCGGCCATGTCCCACTCGCCGGTCGCCAGGGCGTCGATGGACGCGACCCGCAGCGCCTTGTCGCGGCCGGTGCCGGACTCGACGAACCTCGCGGCGGCCCGCGTCGAGACGCCCGGCCACAGCGTCGCCAGCACCGAGGCCCCGTCCGACGCGAGGACGCGCGCCGGGCCCTCCGTCCACACCCGGCCCCGGAACACGTCGCGGCGTACGGCGGTCGAACCGGGCGGCAGCAGAACTCCAGTCACGCCGCCATGGAAGCAGAATCCTCAGGGATTCGGCGTGTAGCCGAGCTCGATCGGCTCATCCGGCGGACCCTCCTCCCGCGCCCGCGCGACCAGCTCCGGCAGATTCGCGGGCCAGAACAGCGCCTTCGACTCGGCCAGCGCCCCCGGCGTCCACCAGCGCGTCGCCAGGATGCCGTCCAGCCGGTGCGACTCCGTCAGATCGCCCTCGGGATCCCGGCGCGGACCCTCGGCCAGGTAGATCGCCTCCGTCTGCCGGGTCGGCACGCCCTCGCGGGTGTAGTCGTGCTCCCAGCGGCAGAGCGCACTGCCCACCTTCACGTCCGTCCAGCCGGTCTCCTCGGCCGTCTCCCGCACCGCCGCCTCGATCTCGCTCTCGCCGGCCTCGATGCCGCCGCCGGGCGGGGCCCAGTGCAGGCCGATCTCCGCGTCGTCGTGCAACTGCAGGTAGACCGCGCCTTCCGGGTCGATGATCACGAGCCGGGCGGCGAGTCGGGGAGCGCGCTCTGTCATGGTCCGAGGGTAACCGCGGCCTCCGACAGCGCTCCGACCCGCCGCCCACCACCAGCGCAGGACCAGCGGCTCAGTGAGTACCGGCACCGGCGCGCAGCGACTCGATCAGCCACTGCATGGACTCGTACATCGGCCCGGTCTGGTTCACCAGCTCCGGCTTGCCGCCGACGATCCCGACCAGGTGCCAGAACCGGTTGACCCGCTTGTCGTTCATCGTCGTGAGCGAGTCGGCGATCAGCGTCCGCCACCGCTCGTCCGCGGGCCGGTCCCGCTTGGCGCACCAGGTCTCCAGGATCTCCGTGCCGCGCGCCACGCCCTCTGGCGAGCCCGGCGCGATCCCTGCCCGCCATGCGTCCAGCGCGAGCGGGCAGATCTCGGCGAAGGCCTTCTGGTCCGCGTCCCACTCGGCCGCGCTCAGCTTGGCCCGCTTGGCCACGCCGTACGCCGCCATCTCCCGCGACTTCGCGATGAAGTCCTCGTCCTGCACCAGCTCGACGAGGTCCACCCACGCCTCCACCTGGGCCTCCGACGGGTCCTGCGGCAGTTCGGGGAACGCACCGCGCATCATCGACGCGAACTCGTCACCCGAGCCGTGCTCGTCGTCGATCCCCTCGTAGACGCGGTCCACGAACTCGTCGAGGATCCGCTTGCGGCCCTCCGCGTCCAGCCTCGCCAACCTGTTCATCAGCTCCAACTCCTCCCAATCGGTGTCGCGGACCGCCAACACGCGCAGCACGGCCTGCCGCAGCCGCAGCGCCTTGACCGTCGCCTCCAGCGCGTCGGCCTGCGCCCGGGCCACCTCGGCCACGGTCAGCTCCCGCGCCAGCACCCGTGCGATCGTCGGCAGATCCACGCCGAGGTCGCGCAGCGTCCGGATCAGCTCCAGACGCGCGGCCGCCTCGATGTCGTACAGCCGATAGCCCGCCGGGCTGTGCAGCGCGGGTTCCAGCAGCGAACGGCCGCCGGCCAGGCTGTCCGAGTAGAACCGGATCGTGCGCACCGGCACGCCCGTCAACTCGCTCAGCTGGCCGATCGTCAGCAGCTGCTTCACGGTGCGGTCCCTCATGGCGTCCACGCTCCGGCTTCCAGTGGGTGGAGAGTCAAGCTCCCCCAAGCCTAGGATCAAGCGCATGAGCTACCTCGCTGCCGCGGATCGCTACGACTCCATGACCTACCGGCGCTCGGGGCGCAGTGGCCTGCGCCTTCCCGCCGTCTCGCTCGGGCTGTGGCACAACTTCGGCGACACGTACAACTTCGACAACCAGCGCGCCGTGCTGCGCCGCGCCTTCGACCGGGGCGTCACGCACTTCGACCTGGCCAACAACTACGGCCCGCCGCCCGGCTCGGCCGAGGAGAACTTCGGCCGCCACCTGCGCGCCGACTTCCGGCCGTACCGCGACGAGCTGGTGATCGCCACCAAGGCGGGCTACGACATGTGGCCCGGACCGTACGGCGAGTGGGGCTCGCGCAAGTACCTGCTGGCCTCGCTCGACCAGTCGCTGACCCGGATGGGCCTGGACTACGTCGACATCTTCTACAGCCACCGTCCGGACCCGGACACCCCGCTGGAGGAGACCATGGGCGCGCTCGACCACGCCGTGCGCTCCGGCAAGGCGCTGTACGCGGCCGTCTCCAACTACGACCCCGAGCAGACCCGGCGGGCCGCGCACATCCTGCGCGAGCTCGGCACGCCGCTGCTCATCCACCAGCCGCGCTACAACATGTTCGACCGGCAGCGGGTCGAGGGCGGGCTGCTGGACGCGCTCGAGGAGGTCGGCGCCGGGGCGATCTGCTTCTCGCCGCTCGACCAGGGCCGGCTCACCGACCGCTACCTGAACGGCGTCCCCGCCGACTCGCGCGCCGCCGTCGGCCGGTTCCTCACCGAGAACTCGCTCACCGAGGACCTGATGGGCAAGGTGCGCGCACTCAACAAGATCGCCGAGGGGCGCGGGCAGACGCTCGCCCAGCTCGCCCTCGCCTGGACGCTGCGCGACCCGCGGATGACCTCGACGCTGATCGGCGCCTCGTCGGTCAAGCAGCTCGACGCCAACCTCGGCGCGCTCGACGCCCCGGCCCTCGACGACTCCGAACTGGCCGCGATCGACGAGGTCCTGGCCGGCTGAGCCGTGCCGTGTCCACCCGTCCGGGCTGCGCGTCTCGCCTGACGAAACTCCTGCGGGGGCCGCAACCGGCGTCCCGTACTCTGGACGGGTGGATACGACCGATATGGATACCTGGCGGAAACTGACCGCCAAGCAGCAGCCCTCGTGGCCCGACGCCGGTGAACTGACCCGCGCCGCCGCGGAGCTGCGCTCGTATCCGCCGCTGGTCTTCGCGGGCGAGTGCGACCTGCTCAAGGAGCGGATCGCGGCCGTCGCCCGCGGCGAGGCCTTCATCCTGCAGGGCGGCGACTGCGCCGAGACCTTCGACGCGGTCACGGCCGACGCGATCCGCAACAAGCTCAAGACGCTGCTGCAGATGGCGGCCGTGCTCACGTACGCCGCGTCCGTGCCCGTCGTCAAGATCGGCCGGATCGCCGGGCAGTACGGCAAGCCGCGCTCCAAGGACACCGAGACCCGGGACGGCGTCACGCTCCCGGCGTACCGCGGCGACTCCGTCAACGGCTTCGACTTCACCGCCGAGTCCCGGATCCCGGACCCGTGGCGGATGGTCCGGATGTACCACTCCAGCGCCGCCACGCTGAACCTGGTGCGCGCCTTCACCACCGGCGGCTACGCGGACCTGCGCCAGGTGCACGCCTGGAACCAGGACTTCGTCGCCAGCTCCCCGGCCGGCGAGCGCTACGAGGTGCTCGCGGGCGAGATCGAGCGCGCGCTGCGCTTCATGCAGGCCTGCGGGACGGACCCGGAGGAGCTGCGCGCGGTCGAGTTCTTCTCCTCGCACGAGGGCCTGCTGCTGGAGTACGAGTCGGCGCTCACCCGCATCGACTCGCGCACCCGGGAGCCGTACAACACCTCGGCGCACTTCGTGTGGATCGGCGAGCGCACCCGCGACCTCGACGGCGCGCACGTGGACTACTTCTCGAAGATCCGCAACCCGATCGGCATCAAGCTGGGGCCGACCACGTCCCCGGACGACGCGCTCAGCTACCTCGCCAAGCTCGACCCGCAGCGCGAGCCGGGCCGGCTCACCTTCGTGGTGCGGATGGGCGCGGGCGTGGTGCGGGACAAGCTCCCGGCGCTGATCGAGAAGGTCACCTCGGAGGGCCACCAGGTCGCCTGGATCTGCGACCCGATGCACGGCAACACCTTCGAGGCGCCCAGCGGCCACAAGACCCGCCGCTTCGACGACGTGCTCGACGAGGTCAAGGGCTTCTTCGAGGTGCACCGCGGCCTCGGCAGCCACCCCGGCGGCATCCACGTGGAGCTGACCGGCGACGACGTGACCGAGTGCGTGGGCGGCGGCGACGAGATCGTGTTCGACGACCTCGGCACCCGCTACGAGTCGGCCTGCGACCCGCGGCTGAACCGCTCGCAGTCCCTCGACCTGGCGTTCCTCGTCGCCGAGATGTACCGCGAGACCCGCTGACCCGAGCGTTTCAGTCATGGCCGCAGCGCATAAGCTGCGGCCATGACTGCTTCCGCGATCGATCTGCGCAGCGACACCGTCACCCGGCCCACCCCCGCCATGCGCGCGGCCATGCTCGACGCCGAGGTGGGCGACGACGTGTACGGCGAGGACCCGTCCGTCGCCGCCCTCGAGGCCCGCGTCCTGGAGCTCTTCGGCGGCCCGGACTCGCGGCTGACCACCGCCCTGTTCGTGCCGACCGGCGTGATGGCCAACCACATCGGCCTGCGGATGAACGCGGCGCCCGGCGAGGAAGTGGTCTGCGACGCCGACGCGCACATCGTCGCGCACGAGGACGCCGGCCTCGCCTGGCACGCCGGGGTGCAGACCCGCACCACGCTGACCGAGCGCGGCCTGCTGAGCGCCGAGCAGCTGGAGCGGCTGATCCGTCCGCACGGCCCGTACGTGGTCGGCACGAAGGTCGTCGAGCTGGAGAACACGCACAACCGCGGCGGCGGCTCCGTCTACCCGATCGAGACGCTCCGGCAGATCAGGGCCCTGGCCGACGCGCGCGGCGTCGCGGTGCACATGGACGGCGCCCGGCTCTGGAACGCGCACGTGGCCACCGGCACGCCGCTCACCGAGTACGGAAAGATCCCGGACACGCTCTCGGTCTGCCTCTCCAAGGGATTGGGCGCCCCCGTCGGCTCGGTCCTCCTGCTGTCCGAGGAGCAGCGCGAGCAGGCCAGGGTCCTGCGACACCGGCTCGGTGGCGGCTGGCGGCAGGCCGGGATGCTCGCCGCCGCCGGACTGTACGCCCTCGAACACCACATCGAGCGGATGGCCGAGGACCACGCCAACGCCCGCGTCCTCGCCGACGGACTGCGCGAGCGCGGCCTGACGGTGCGCGCGCCGGAGACCAACATCGTGCTCGTCGACGTGCCCGGCGACGCACCCGGCGTAGTCAACCGGGTGAGGGAGCAAGGGGTGCTGATCGGTGCGATGGGACCCAGAACCCTGCGAGCCATCACGCATCTGGACGTAACGGAGAAGTCGGTGCTGACAGCGGCTCAGAGCATCGCAGATTGCGTATGAACTGCGCCGTACTGAGCGGATATCGGACTGTTTGAGGCTGTTGATAGACCCCTGGGGCGCGGGCTACCTTCGTGCGCGACACGAAGTGGAATCGACGACCCCAGGGGGCGGCACATGGGCTTTTTCAAGAAGATCTTCGGCGACGACGAGGAGCAGGAGCGCGAGGAGGCGGCCAAGCGCAAGGCCGCCGAGCAGTACGCCGAGAAGCACTCGCACTCCGCCGAGTCCGAGCACGAGCACGCCCCGGCGAAGAAGACCGCCGCGAAGAAGACCGCGGCCGCCGAGGACAAGCCCGCCGCGAAGAAGGCGGCCGCGGCCAAGACCGCGGAGCCCGCCAAGAAGACAGCGGCGAAGAAGGCCGCTGACAAGCCTGCCGCGAAGGCGACTGAGAAGCCCGCCGCGAAGGCCGCCAAGGACGACGGCAAGGACGAGGCGAAGGCCGGGCACACGCACGACCACGACCACGACCCGATCCCGCCGCAGCGCACGTACACCCCGCTCAACGGCGCCCCCGCCGCCCACGCGCACACGCACGTGAAGGAGGTCGCCGACGGCCCCGTCACCGCCGCGCACGACGCGATGATGACCGTGCACATCGAGACGCACGTCCCCGACCACGCCCCGCGCGAGGACGACCCGCACTACCACCTCTTCGAGCAGGCCAAGGCCCGGCTCAAGCGCCAGGGCCTGTGGAAGTGCATCATCGCCGACGAACTCTGCGGCGGCGAGCCCGAGCTGCACCACACCTACATCGAGTTCTCCCAGATCAACGAGGTGGACCCGAAGAAGGTGCAGGAGGCCCTCGGTCTGCACTTCGACAACGACGAGGACTTCCAGAAGTGGGCTGAGTCCCCCGGAAACCTCGAGGTGCTCTGCGCGAACCACCACCGCACGCACTACGGCATCCACGTCATCCCCGGCCCCCTCTGGGAGGCCCTGCGCTTCCGCATGGCGGGCACCGAGGCCGCCGCCGAGTTCGTCACCGCGGACGAGGCCAAGGCCATGGCCGACAAGAAGGACGACGACAACGACAAGGCGAAGGCGTCGGCCGACAAGTAAGTCCGCCGCCGTCGCCAGTCCGAAAGCCGAGAACGGCGCCCGGGGATATCCGTCCCCGGGCGCCGTTCTCGTTCTACCGCCTCAGTTCTGATACGCCTGCAGGGCTTGCCGGAGTTCGGGGATGAGGGCGGTGTCGGTGGCGGTGAAGCTCTGGGTGTTGAAGGAGGAGTCCTCGTTCACCTCGATATTGACCAGTTCGACGATCGAACCGGAGCTGACGAAGCAGTCGTGGTCGAGGGTGCCGGGATTCGCATGGGTGGCGGGGACCGCGAGGACGCTCCAGCACTGGGCGTCGGTCTGGTTCGCGGTCTGTTCGATCGACCCGACGAGGTTCGTGCCGGTGGTGGGGTCGAGCGCGGTGACCTGGTTCTTGCAGGTGGCGAAGTCGGCGGCGAGGCCGTTCATGGCGGCTTCGGCGTCGGCGGCGTTCTGGTAGAACAACGCGGACTGGAACGTGTCGGCGGGGATGATGCCGTCGGTCCGTATCTTGTCGCGGTTGGATCCGGAGAACATCTCGATCTGGCTGCCCTTGAGTCCGTCACTCAGACCGGAGAGCCCGCCCATGCCCATGTCCATGCACCACGTGGGCGACTGGCTGACAGGGTTGGCGAAGACCTCGCCGCCGATGCGGGTGCCGTTGACGTTGCTGTTGAGCTGCCAGTCGGTGTAGCCCGGCAGCGCGAGCGGCATCTGGGAGGCGTTGAGCCACGCGTTGGCGACGTACTGGGCCGGGTTGACCACGGTGGTCGAGGCGCCGCTTGTCGCAGTGGTCGAACCGGCCGTGCTCGACGGGCTCGACGCACCCGTCGTCGGCGTGCTGCTCGGCGAGGAGGTCACCGTGACCGTCGGGCTCGGGGTGGCCGGGGCGCTGGTGGCCACGGCGGTTCCCGTGACGTGCGCGGCGGGCACCCCGTTCGTGTTGTGCACGGAGACGGCCGCGACGCCGCCGATCGCGCCGAGCAGCACCACCGACAGGGTGGAGGCGGCCAGGCGCTTGTGGTTGCGGCGCTGCCTGCCGCGCTTGCGGGCGGCGGCGGCACCGGGCTCGCGGGCCGCGTCCGTGGCGGTGTCGACCACTCCGGAGAGCAGGTCATCGAAACGGTCAGACATGGTACGTGCCCTCCTCCTGGGCCGATGCGGACTTGCTCTTGTCTGCGGCGGCGGCCTCCCCGGCGGACTCGGCCAGGTGCGGGGCCAGCGCCTTGCGTCCGCGCACCAGCCGCGCCTTGACCGTCCCGCTCGGCACGCCGGTCTCCCGGCTGATCTCCTCCACCGAGCGGTCGAGCAGGTGGTGGAGTACGATCACCTGCCGCAGTTCCGGATCGATCCGGCGCAGCGCGGTCACCACCGCGAGCCGGTCCGGGCTGAGCCCCGGCAGCTCCTCCTCCTGCGCGGCCCGGCGCTTGTGCGCGGTGATCCGGTTCACCGCCTTGCGCCAGGACGACACCGAGATCCGGAAGGCGACCGAGCGCACCCAGGCCTCGGTATCCCCGTACTCGCCGATCCTGCCCCAGTTCTGCCAGGCCCGGGCGAACGCCTCCTGCACCGAGTCCTCGGCTTCGGACAACGACCCGACCATCGCGTACACCTGGCCGACCACGCGCCTGAACGACGCGTGGTAGAACTCGTCGAATTCGAGCTCCCCAGCCATCCCCACCCCTCACTTCGCAGCCTCGGCACCCGCTCCCCGGGGTGCCGTCACGAGTGTCACGTGCGAGCGGCGGATCCGGTTGTCGGGTGCCGAGGCGAATTCGCCGCGGTCCTCTCAGTGTCCTTCCAGCGCCGACGGCTTGATGCGCTTGGGCATCAGGAAGCCGAGCGGGATGCAGAGCACGAGGACGGCCGTGGCCCAGCCCAGGGTCGTGGCGGCGGAGGAGACGGACGAGTGGCCGTCGGTGATGCCGTTGAAGTACAGCGTGCCGAACAGGGCGGCGCCCAGGGTGTTGGCGAGCTGCTGGAGGGCGTTCATCAGGCCTCCCGCTGAGCCGGTCTCGTGGTCCTCGATGGCGCTGACCATGATGCCGAAGTAGCTGGCGATCAGGAAGCCGAAGCCGAGGCCGCAGAGCGTGTACGCGGGGGCGAGTTCGAGGCTGGTGAGGCGCGGGCCCCAGTGCTCGACGCTGAGCGCCACACCGGCCATGCCGACGGCCATCAGGGCGACGCCGCCGTGCAGGACGTGCCTGCCGAACCTGGGGGCGAGCACGCCGCCGCCGACGCCCGCGCCCACCGCCACGGCGAGCGAGAACGGAAGGCTCGTCAGACCGGCGTGCAGGGAGGTGTAGCCGAGGGCCAGCTGCAGGTGCAGGACCAGCACCAGGAACAGGCCGCCGAGCGAGCAGAAGAAAAAGATCCCGAAGATCTGGCCGCCGACGAACGCGGGCTTCTTGAACAGCGAGAGCGTCACGAGCGGGGTGCGGCCGCTGCGGGAGCGCAGCTTCTGCTGGAAACCGAAGAGCGCGAATACGGGGACGGACGCGGCCATCAGCACGTACATGTACAGCGGCCAGCCCTTCTCCCGGCCCTGGATGAGCGGGTAGACGAGCAGCAGCATGCCGAGGCCGGAGAGCAGCATTCCGGTCACGTCGAGAGTCGGCGCGTCCGGGCCGTGCGGCTTGTCCTTGGGTACGACGCGCATGGCGAGGATGAAGGCGACGATGCCGACTGGGACGTTGACCCAGAAGATCGAGCGCCACTCGGTGCCGAAGAGGTTCGCCTGCACGAGCGCGCCGCCGAGGATCGGGCCGACGGTCGCGGCGACGCCCATCACGGGGCCGAAGATGCTCATCGCGGCGCCGGCCCGGTCGGCCGGGAAGACCGAGCGGATGATGGCCAGCCCCTGCGGCAGCATCAGCGCGGCGGCGAGGCCCTGCAGGAAGCGCGCGGTGACCAGCATCTGCGGGTCGACGGAGACGCTGGCGAGCCCGGACAGCAGGGTGAACGCGCCGATGCCGCCGAGGAACATCCGGCGCCGTCCGAAGAGGTCGCCGAGCCGTCCGCCGGTGATCAGCGCGACGGCCATCGCCAGCGTGTAGCCGGCGATGATCCACTGCAGCTGGGTCGTGGTGGCGTGCAGTTCGCGGGCGATCGACGGGGCGCCGACGTTGACGATCGTCGAGTCGAGCAGGTCCATGACGTCGGCGCCGAGCACGGTCAGCAGCACGGCGGTCTGCAGCCGCGAGTTCTTCGGGGCCTTCGCCGTCGCGGCGCTCTCGGGTGCGCCGGTATCGGGCGGCTCGCGGTCGGTGGTGGTGCTCATCGTTTCCCTCCCTGGGGACGAACAGTGTTTGTTTGCTACGAACACCGTTCTACGCTCGAACGGCGTTCGCGTCAAGAACGGTGTTCGTATTGCGTACGCTGTTCGTGCGGCGGTACGGTGGTCCCCGCAGGCCGGAGGCCAGAAGGAGGAGACGGATGGCGAACGAGCGGCCGGGGGCGGCCGGGAACGCGGCGAGGCAGGCGGGGGACCTGCGCGCGGCGGCGTCCCGGGTCTCGGCGACCCGCGCGGGCGTGATCCCGCCGCCGCCCTGGGCGCCGGACGCCGGACCGCGCCGGACCCGCGCCGACAAGCCCGCCCTCAACCGGGACGCCATCGTGGCCACCGCGATCCGGGTCATCGACGAGGAGGGCTACGACGCCGTCTCGATGCGCCGCGTCGCCCAGGAGTTCGGCACCGGCGCCGCCTCGCTGTACGCCTACGTGGCGAACAAGGACGAGCTGATGGACCTGATCGTGGACGAGATCATGGCCGAGAGCGCGGTGCACGTCCAGGAGATCTCCGGCGACGTGGTCGCGTGGCAGGAACAGCTCAAGAACATGATCCGCGCCGGCTATCAGGTGCTGGTCTCGCACCGGGACATCGCGAAGGTCATGCTGGGCCGGATCCCGTTCGGCCCCAACGGTCTGCGCAACATCGAGAACATGCTCAAGCTGCTGCGCGCGCACGGGATGCCGGACCACGTCGCGGCGTACGCGGGTGACCTGATCGGCCAGTACATGGTGGGCTCGGCGATCGAGGACTACATGTGGCGGGAGCGCTATCCCGAGGCCACCGAGGCCGAGGTCGCCGAGGCGATGGGCGAGGTCGGCGACTACCTGGAGTCGCTGCCCGCCGAGCAGTTCCCGAACCTGACGGCGCTCGCCCGGGTCATGGTCGGCGAGAAGGGCGAGGGGGACGAGTCGCACTTCGACCGCTTCGAGCTCGGCCTCGACATCCTGGTGCGCGGGCTGACGACGTTCCTGCCGCCCGAGGCGCACGAGCGCGGGCGGGACTGAGCGGACCGGGCCCGGAGAAGCAGCGGGTCGCGACCGCCGTGGCGGCCGCGACCCGAGGAGCGGTGCCTCAGCCGTCGTGCTCGGGCTGCTGCACCAACTGCGCCAGGTAGAGCGGCTCGCCCAGCTTCTTGACCAGATCCAGCTGCGTCTCGAGGTAGTCGATGTGCTCCTCCTCGTCCGCGAGGATGTCCTCGAAGATGTTCGCGGAGGTCACGTCGTCCTTGTCGCGCATCAGCTTGATCCCGCGCCGCAGCCGCTCCACCGCCTCGAGTTCGACCTTCATGTCGCACTCGAACATCTCGGTGACCGTCTGCCCGATCCGCAGCGGGCTGAGCTTCTGGAAGTTCGGCAGGCCGTCGAGGAAGATGATGCGCTCGGCCAGCTTGTCGGCGTGCTGCATCTCCTCGATCGACTCGTGCCGGGTGTGCTTGGCGAGCTTCACCCAGCCGTTGTTCTCCTGCAGCTTGTAGTGCAACCAGTACTGGTTGATGGCCGTCAGTTCGGCCGTCAGCTGCTCATTGAGGATCGCGATGACGTCCTTGTGGCCCTGCATCGACTGATCCCTTCCGTGCCGTGATGGGTGGATGACGGCAGGTAGTCTTTCACGCGCGCAGGGGGAAACCGAGGCAGACGCGGGCCGAAATCACCGCGTCGCGCAGAAAACGCCGCCTTCGCGTCAGGCGGCGAGCACGTCCTCCACCCGGGCCGCCGCGTCGCACACGGCCGGGCAGGCCTTCAGGGTCTGCTCCACGCAGGGCCGCAGCCGGGCCTCCTCGATCAGGCAGCCGAGCCGCTCCACGCAGGTCCCGCAGCTGGTCCCGGCGCCGCAGCGCTCGCCGAGCTCCTCCTCCGTGCGCGCACCCGCCGAGATCTCGTCCTGTATCTCCTCCTCGGTGATGCTGAAGCAGACACAGGCGTACATGGGCGAAGCTCCTCGGGACACCACGGCATGGTTAGGTAAACCTAAGCTAACCCGGACGTTCCGGGACGCGCAAGTGCATGTGCCGCGGTTGTGGTCGGAAGCACACCTCCGGGTCTGGGACGATAGAGGCCATGACGGGTTCGGACGAATCCCGGTCGGGGGACGACGCGGCGCCGCTGCCGCCCGGGCAGCGCGCGCAGACCCAGTGGCCGGTGCTGCACTACGGTCCGGTGCCCCGGTTCAAGCCGGAGCGCTGGGACCTGCAGGTCTACGGCGCCACCGCCGACGGGGCGAAGCACAGTTGGGACTACGGGGAGTTTCACACGCTGCCCACGGCCGAGGTGCTCGCGGACATGCACTGCGTGACCAAGTTCAGCCTCGTGGGCAACACCTGGAGCGGGGTGCTCGCGCGCACCGTCCTCGACCTCGCCCCGCCCGCCCCGGACGCCACGCACGCGATGATCTGGGCCGAGTACGGCTACTCCGCCAACCTGCGGATCGAGGACCTGCGCGCCGACGCGACGATCTTCGCCACGCACCGCGGCGGCGTCGAGCTCACGCCGGACCACGGCTTCCCGCTGCGCCTGGTCGTGCCGCACCTGTACGCCTGGAAGGGGCCGAAGTGGGTGCGCGCGGTCGAGTACCTGAGCGCGGACCGGCGCGGCTTCTGGGAGGAGCGCGGGTACCACAACACCGGCGACCCCTGGCAGGAGCAGCGCTACTCCTACCAGGAGGACTGACCGGCCGTCCGGCGCGGGGGCGTCAGGACGTGTACTTGATCGTGATGTTCTTGAATCCCAGGGACTGCAGCAGGCTCGTCAGCATCGTGCGCGTGTTGCGCTCGGCGTCCGTGATGAGCGCGCTCTTCGCCGCCGCGCCCTCGATCTGCTTCTGCGCCAGCTCGTAGACCGCCTGCTGCGAGTTCGGGTTGCCGCTCAGAAAGCTGTTCACCCGGGTGAACAGACCCTGCTGCTGCGCGAAGACGTAGGACTGCTGCACGTTGAGCACCGCCGGGTCGAGCTTCGCCGGCGGCAGCGTGATCGTCGCCGTGAGCCGGTCCGCAGAGACCTGCACCGCGTTGCCCTTGAGCTTCGAGAAGTCGACGTACGCGTTGTCCGTGCCGACGCCGATGAACAGCGTGTCGCTGCCCTCCAGGAAGCTCGGCAGCAGCGAGCCGCCGGAGGAGATGTCGACGACGACCTGGAAGTTGCCCTCGGCCGCCTCGTACTTGGACAGCTGCACGATCGACTGCAGCAGCACGGGCCCGGAGCGCTCCGTCGTCTGCTCCGAGAATGGATTGCGCAGTTGGGGTAGAAGGTGGATGGCGGAACCCACCAGGGCGAGGCCCACCACCACGACCAGCGACACGGCGCCGATCACTATTCGTTTGCGCCACCGAGACACTACCGCCACCACCACGACCACCCCTTGGTCCTAATCTCTTCCATCAGTGCTATGAGTATCCACCGTCAGAAGGAGCGCCTAACCTTGCCAGGCATGAGAATCCCCCGAGTGCGGCGGCGTCGAGAGGACGAGCGGCCACGGCGCCGGTCGTTCAACGCGCTGTGGGCCTTCTTCTGGCTGATCCTGATCATCATCCTGCTCGGGCTGATCTTCGGCGGCTACCGCAAGGGCACCCCGGTCAACAACCCCGGCACCTGGATCAGCACCGGGATATCCGTGCTCACCGACGTCCGGGGCGCCGCTCAGTAGTAGAGGGTGACCGTGCCGCCCGGCGTGGTGGACTGGCCGCCGCCCGGGCTCTGGTTCACGACCGTGTCGAACACCAGCGTGACGTGGTGCGTGACGACGTTGAAGCCGTCCTTCTTCAGCTCGTTCGTGGCGTCGGTGATGTTCTTGCCGGTCACGTCCGGCACGGTGCTCTGCCCGGCCCCCGCCGACAGCGTCAGGGTGATCGTCGTGCCCTGCGTCTGCGTGCCGCTGGGGGAGTAGGAGACCACGTTCCCGGCGGCCACGCTGGTCGAGTACTGCGTCCCGGACGCGACGGCCACCGCGAAGCCCGCCGTCTTCAGCTGGTTCGTCGCGTCCGACTCGGAGGCGCCGGTCACGTTCGGCACGGTCACCTGGCCGGGACCGCTGGAGACGGTGAGCGTCACGGTGCTGCCGTCCGAGACCGGGCGCCCGGAGCCGGGATCGGTGGAGATCACGTCGCCGGACTCGACGCTGGTGCTCGAGGCCTGCTTCACCGTGTACTTCAGGCCGTCGCTCGTGAGCGCCTTCTCGGCCTGGTTCTGCGCCAGGCCGGTCAGGTCGGGCATCGACTGGTAGTGCGTGCTGCCCCAGAGCCAGGCGCCGAAGCCGACGACGGCCGCGAGCACCACTATCACCAGGAAGATGACCAGTCCGCGGTAGCTGCGCCGCCGTCCGTCGGCGTCCGCGACCCGGTACGGCTCGTCCGGCTTGCGCCGCGGGGCGATCGGCGGCAGCGGGCTCTTCGGGCCCGTGGCGAGGTCCACTCGGGTCGGCGAGACGTCCACCCGCGTCGGGGTCGCGGCCGCGGCGTCCTTGCGCAGCTGCTGGGTCGCCTCGGGGGCCGCGGTCGGGCCGCCGAAGTCCAACGCGGCGTCAGGAAGGTTCGCGTAGGCCGCGCGCAGCTCCGTGCGCATGCCGTTGGCGTCCGCGGGCCGCTGGTCGGGTTCGCGGGCCGTGGCGCGGGCCACCAGGGCGTCGATCGCCGGGTCGAGGCCGGGCAGCAGCGAGGACGGCGCGGGGACGCGGTTGGTCGCGTGCATCTGCGCCACCTGGACCGGCGTGGCCGCGACGAACGGCTTGCGCCCGGTCAGCAGCTCGAACAGCACGATCCCGGCCGAGTACACGTCGGAGCGCTGGTCGCAGGTGCCGAAGCGGACCAGCTCCGGCGCCAGGTACGAGGCGGTCCCTATCAATCCGCCGCCTGGCAGGCTGCCGCCGAGCGTGCCCTCCGCGCTCCCGGCCACCGAGCGGGCCAGGCCGAAGTCGGTCACCTTCAGTGCCGCCGCGTACGAGTGCGACTGGGCCAGCACCGAGTCGTTGATCAGCACGTTCTCCGGCTTGACGTCCCGGTGCACGATCCCGGCCCGGTGCGCCGCGCCGAGCCCGGCCAACATCGCGTCAAGCACCTGCAGCGCCTGACGCGGGGTCAGCCGGCCGCGCCGCCCGAGCGCCTGCCGCAGCGTGCTGCCCGGCACGTACTCCATCGCCAGGTATGCGAGCGTGCCCTGGTTCGCCGCGCCGTAGCCCGCGGGCGCCTGCCGTATCGCCGACTGGTCGTAGACGGCGACGATGTTCGGGTGGCTGAGCTTCGCGCAGGACTTCGCCTCGCGGATGAACCGGGCGACGTACTCGGGGCGGCGGGCCAGTCCGGCCTCTATCACCTTCAGCGCGACGGCGCGGTCGAGCCGCTCGTCGAACGCCCGGTAGACCGTGGCCATGCCGCCGTGCGCGAGGCGCGCCTCGACCCGGTACCGGCCGTCGACGATCTGCCCGGGCTTGAGGTCCTCGGGCGGCAGGTTGACGGTCGCGGTGCTCACGGTCTCCGAGTGTAGGCGTAACAGGGGACACTAATCTGTACGCGTCGCGTCCCAAAACGGTTAAAACGCAGGCGATTCGTCACGGGAAGGGCTCGATGCGAGCGCGAAACGGCGAACCGGGATGCGGCCGGCCGCGCGACAGGCGTATCCGGCGGCCACCGCGTCGCGCATCGCCGCCGCCATCAGCCCCGGTTGCTGCGATCGGGTGACGGCCGAGGCGAGAAGTACACCCGAGCAGCCCAGTTCCATGGCCAGCGCGGCGTCCGAGGCCGAGCCGATCCCCGCGTCCAGGATCACCGGCACGCCCGCGGCGGCCACCATGAGCTCGATGTTGTGCGGGTTGCGGACGCCGAGGCCGGAGCCGATCGGCGCGCCCAGCGGCATCACGGCCGCGCAGCCGACGTCCTCCAGCTTGCGCGCCAGGACCGGGTCGTCGTTCGTGTACGGCAGGACCGTGAAGCCGTCGTCGACCAGCGTCCGGGCCGCGTCGACCAGCTCGATCGGGTCCGGCAGCAGCGTGTGCTCGTCCGCGATGACCTCGAGCTTGACCCACGACGTGCCGAGCGCCTCGCGGGCCAGCCGGGCCGTGAGAACCGCGTCGCCCGCGGTCAGGCAGCCCGCGGTGTTCGGCAGGACGTCGATCTTGAGCTCGGCCAGCAGATCCAGGATCGAGCCGCGCGTTCCGGCGGCGACCCGGCGCATGGCCACGGTCGTCAGCTGCGTCCCGGAGTTGATCAGCGCCTCGCGCAGGATCTCCAGGCTCGGCGCGCCTCCCGTGCCCATGATCAGGCGCGAATCGTAGGACCGGTCGCCGATCTTGAATGAATCGGTCATCGTGCTCAGCCTCCCTGGACTGCGGTCAGGATCTCGATCGTGGCGCCGTCCTCGAGCACGTGGTCGGGCCACGTCGTCTTCGGCACGACCTCGCCGTTCACCGCGACGGCGACTCCGGAGCGGGCGGTCGTGTGCGCGGCGATGAGGTCGGCGAGCGACTGCCCGGCCGACACGCTCCGGGTCTCGCCGTTGATGGTCACGTTCATGAGAGGCCTCCGAAGCGCTGAGGGCTGAAGGGCGCCGCGTACTCGGGCAGTGCGCCGTCGATCAGCAGGGCGGTGATCGCGTCGGCGGTGATCGGCGTCAGCAGCACGCCGTTGCGGTAGTGGCCGGTCGCGGCGATCAGGCCGGGCAGGGCGGTCTCGCCGAGCAGCGGCGCGTTGTCCGGCGAACCGGGCCGCAGCCCCGTGCGCGACTCGACGAGCGGGAGTTCGGTGATGCCGGGAACGACCTCGTGCGCATCACGTAAGAGTTCGTAGACGCCGCCCGAGGTGACGGAGGTGTCGAAGCCGAGTTCGTCCGTCGTGGCGCCGATGACCAGTTCACCGTGCGCGCGGGGGACGAGGTAGACGTAGCGGCCGCGCACCATCGCCCGGATCGTGCGCGTGACCAGCGGCGGCGTGCCCATGGCGAGACGCAGGATCTGGCCGCGGACCGGGCGGACGCGGGGGAGTACGTCGGGAGGCAAGCCCGGTATCTCGGAGGACCAGCAGCCGGCGGTGAGCACGACGTGATCCGCCGTCAGCGTCTCGCCGGACTCCAGACGTACGCCGCGTGCTCGCCCCGACTCGACGACGAGCGCGGCACGGGACCGGTGAATCCGCACTCCGGCCCGGGTCGCGGCCTCCAGCAGCGCCCGGTGCAGAAGCCGGTTGTCCACCTGGTGATCGCGCTCGACCAGCAGCGCCGCCTGCACGCCCGGCGCGAGCATCGGCTCCAGCGCACGCGCCTCGCGGCCGGTCAGCGGCGTCGAGTCGAGATCGAGTTTCCGGTGGTACGCGGCGGTTTCCGCGAGCACGGCCCGGTCGTCGCGGTCGAAGGCCACGGCCAGCGTCCCGCGCGCGTCGTAGCCGGTCGGCAGGCCCGACGCGTCCTCCAACTCGGCCGTGAACGCCGGATAACCGCGTGCGGAGCGCAGATTCAGCTCCAGCAGCCGTTCCTCGCCGTAGTGCGCCTCCGTGACCGGCGCGAGCATCCCGGCCGCGGCCGTCGAAGCGCCGACACCGGGTTCCGGATCGGCGAGATGAACGGTGAGTCCGCCGAGCGCCGCGCGCCAGGCGACGGCGAGGCCGATGAGCCCGCCGCCGAGCACGACGCAGTCCCCGCCGCGTCCGCGCTCCTGGTCCTTCCAGACAGGTGACACTGCCCGCTCCCTCCACCGGCACGGCCCGAGGGGGCGGCGCACGGCCAGGTTCGAACGGTCGGAGACCGGGCCGTCTCCCTCTCAGCCCCCGCGTCGTGGAGGCTCCCGTGTGGTGGTTATGGAGATGTGGTTCTTTCAGAAAACAGCTTAGCCGGGACCGCCACGCGGTCCCGGCTGGGGCTGAATGTGGGTGAGGGCGACCGGTCAGCCGGTGGTCGCCGGGGCGACGATGTGCCCGCCGATGACGCCGGTCAGGGTCAGGATCGCCAGCAGCGCCGCGATCAGGCCGACGATGAGGGCGGCCGTCGCGCCCGCCTTCGCCCAGCCCGGGGTGCGGCCGCTCAGCAGGATGTTCGGCGAGAGCAGCGCGCCGGCGCCGAACAGCACGCCGCCGAGCGCGAACGCGAGCGCCCACCAGGCCTGCGTGTGCCAGCCGTTCTCGTACATGTTCAGGGCGACCTGCGCGGAGGCCGAACTGGTCTCGTGCACCTGCTCGACGTACTGCGAGTGCGAGACCGCGATGCCGCTGGTCCAGTTGGTGGTCAGCGAGACGATGGCCAGGGCCAGGCCGGCGAAGCCGAAACCGCCGCTGACCGTGCCCGTGCCGGGGACGTCGTCCTCGTCGTCGGCTCCGTCGTCGTCGATCTCGATGAGCTCCTCGGGCAGAGCAGCTTCCTCTTCCTGTGCGGAGCCGACGGAGACGAACTCGGTCTCCGACTCGGCATCCGACCCGCCCGTGGTCGTGGTGTTATCCGTCATAGCCGCACACCCTACGGCCTAAGACTGAGAGTGTGGTAAACGAACGGACACGATTGGCGGTTCCCGAGCTGTCCTGATCCGGTCGCATGCGCGGGTCGGGCGGGCCGCGACATGGCACAGTAGAGGAGTGACTACCCCTGACACTGACCTCGACGCGCTGATCACCGACTGGCTCACCCTGCCCGACCTGGCCGAGCGCATGAACCTGCCCATCACGAAGGCGCGCCAGCTCGTCAAGGACCGCCAGGTGGTGGCCGTCCGGCGCGGCGAGCGCAACGTCCTGTCGGTGCCCGCCGCGTTCGTCTCCGGTGGCCAGGTGCTCAAGGGGCTGCCCGGCACTCTCACTCTTCTGGCCGACAATAAGTACACGGACGAAGAGGCGCTGCGCTGGATGTTCACCTCCGACGAGACGCTTCCCGGCACACCGGTCCAGGCGCTGCACGAGAACCGCGGCACCGAGGTGCGCCGCCGGGCGCAGGCGCTGGGCTTCTGACGGTGGCCGACGCACCCGCCCGCATATCCGATGCGCGGCTGTATCTCTGCACCGACGGACGGCTCGACCGCGGCGACCTGCCCGCCTTCCTCGACGCGGTGCTGGCCGGCGGCGTGGACGTGGTCCAGTTGCGGCACAAGGGACTCGAGGCCTCGCGCGAACTCGACCTGCTCGCGGTGTTCGCCGCCGCCTGCGAACGGCACGGCAAGCTCTTCGCCGTCAACGACCGCGCCGACGTGGCCCACGGCTCGGGGGCGCCCATCGTGCACCTCGGCCAGGACGACCTGCCGCCCGCGATCGCCCGCCGCATCGTCGGCCCGGACACGCTGATCGGCCGCTCCACGCACGCAGAGGCGGAGGTCGAGGCGGCCGCGGCCGATCCGGAGACCGGCTACTTCGCCGTCGGCCCGTGCTGGCCCACCCCGACCAAGCCGGGCCGCCCCGCGCCGGGTTTGGGCCTGGTCCGGCACGCCGCGCGGGTGGCCCCTCCCGGCGCCGACGACGTGCCCCCGTGGTTCGCGATCGGCGGCATCGACGAGGGCAACCTCGACGAGGTGCTGGACGCGGGCGCCCGCCGCATCGTCGTCGTCCGCGCCCTCACCCAGGCCGCCGACCCCCGCGCGGCCGGCGACGTGGCCCGCTCCCTGGCCGCCCGCCTGCGCGCCGTCCCGCTGGCCGCCTGACCTTCCATCACCTCCGACGCCGCGGTCCCGAATCCCCGGGACCGCGGCGTCGCCGTTCTCCCAGGTTTCTTTACGATACGGAACGGTTGTGTATCGGAATTGCCCGGAGTACGCTCGCCGCAGAAACGGAACGGTCCCGGATCGTAAGTCCGGCGCCGTGGCACCCGGGGAGAGGGAACCGCCGTGAGTGAAGACGCCGCCGCCCGCGCCGCCGAGCACCAGGAGCACACCGGTCATCCGCGCCGCTGGGTCATCCTGTGCGGACTGGTCTTCTCGCTGCTCGTGGTCGTGCTGGACAACACCGTCCTGAACGTGGCCCTGAAGACCATGTCCGAGCCGAAGCCCAAGGGCCTCGGCGCCAGCCAGTCGGACCTGGAATGGGCGATCAACTCCTACACGCTCATCTTCGCCGGGCTGCTGTTCACCTGGGGCCTGCTCGCCGACCGGCTCGGCCGCAAGCGGATCCTGATGCTCGGCATGGTGCTCTTCGGCCTGTCCTCGCTGCTCACCGCGTACGCGCAGAGCCCGAGCGAACTGATCGCCGCGCGCGCCGCGATGGGCTTCTCCGGCGCCGCGATCATGCCGTCCACGCTCGCGATCATCGCCAACGTCTTCCCGCGGCACGAGCAGCCCAAGGCGATCGGCATCTGGTCCGGCTCCGTGGGCCTGGCCATCGCCATCGGCCCGATCGTCGGCGGCGCGCTGCTCAACAGCTTCTGGTGGGGCTCGGTCTTCCTGATCAACGTGCCGATCACGCTGATCGCCTTCGTCGTGATGCTGATCCTGCTGCCCGAGAGCAAGAACCCGAAGCCCGGCAGCCTGGACCCGGTCGGCGTGCTGCTGGAGATGGCCGGCCTGGTGGTCTTCGTCTACGGCATCATCCACGCGGGCGACACCGGCGACTGGAGCGCCGTGAGCGTGTGGGGCTCGATCGCGGGCGGCCTGCTGCTGCTGATCGGCTTCGTGTTCTGGGAGCTGCACACCGACCATCCCGCGCTGGACGTGCGGCTGTTCGCCAACCGGATGTTCTCCGCCGCCGTGATCTCGGTCGCGCTGACCTTCTTCGCGATGATGGGCGGGATGTTCTTCTTCTCGTTCTACCTGCAGTCCGTACGCGGCTACTCGCCCCTGATGTCCGGCGTCTTCATGCTGCCGTTCGCCGCCGCGATGGTGATCTTCGCGCCGCTGTCGTCGAACATGGTCAAGCGCTTCGGCCCGCGCACGGTCGCCGTCAGCGGACTGCTCGCCATCGCCGTCGCCATGGCCTGCTACCAGTTCGTGACGCAGAGCTCGCAGATGTGGATCTACCTGCTCATCGCGTTCTTCCAGGGCGCGGCGATGGCGAACGTGATGCCCCCGGCGACCACGACCGTCATGGCGGCGCTGCCGAGGCAGATCGCGGGTGTCGGTTCCTCGGTCAACAACACCGTCCGCCAACTCGGCGGCGCTCTCGGTGTCGCGGTCCTCGGCACCATCCTGACCACGGCCTACCGCAGCCGGATGCAGCCCCTGGTCGACGCGGTCCCGAACTCGCACCTGACGGCCGCCCAGTCGCACTACGTCAGCGGCTCGATCGAGGCGACCCAGCAGGCCGTCGGCATCGCGGTCTCGCAGGGCAACACCCGCGCCGCCGGCCTGCTGCAGCCCGCCGACTCCTCGTTCATCCACGCCATGCACGTCACCACCCTGACCGGCTCGGCCATCATGGTCTTCGCCGCGATCGTCGTCGCCCTCTGGCTGCCGAAGAAGGTCGCCCAGCCCACCGGCCCGGTCGACGCCGCGACCCAGGCCGAGAGCGTGGCGGCCTGAGCCAGATGACCGCCGGCACCACGACGACGGCCCCCGCGGGCGGCACCACCCCCCGCCGCCCCGGCCGCCCCCGCAGCGAGCAGGTCGAGGACGCCATCCTCGACGCCGTGATCGCGCTGCTCAGCCAGAACGTCAACTACGACCTGCTGTCCATGGAGACCATCGCCGCCAAGGCAGGTGTGGGCAAGGCCGCGATCTACCGCAGGTGGGCCAACAAAGAGGCCCTAGTGATCGCCACCCTGCAACGCACCTTCCACAGCACCCCCCGCACCGCCCCGGCAGGCGACACCGTGCGCGAACAGCTGATCGACCTACTCAAGCAGATGCGCTCGAACATCATCGAGACCCACGAGGGCACAGCCTTCGCGGTGCTGCTCCAGACGCTCGCGAGCAACCCCCAACTGATGCACCGCTACCAGGAAACCGTCATAGAGCCGAGGCGCGAGCAATACCGCGAAACCCTCCGCCAAGGCATCACAAACGGCGAACTGCGCCCCGACCTAGACGTAGAGCGCGCCACGATCATGCTCACGTCCACCATGGTCTTCGTCTGCAAACTCTTCCCCGCCTTCGAAGTGACGGAAGACTACTGCGTAGGCCTGGTAGACGACCTCCTACGTGGCGCCGCCAGCGCGACCGGTATCGGCGGCACCGGCACGGAGGCGGCCCCATGAGCGCCCTACGCCCCATCCACCCCACCCGAGCCCGCACCCGCCCCCCAGGCCGCCCCACCCGCCGCCGCCGAACCGTCCGCAAGCGCTGACGGGTGGTCAGCTAGTACTACCGGCGCTCCGCTGGAGACGGATCGAACTCGCCCGCCTTCACCGCCGCCACGAACGCCGCCCATTCGGCCGCGTCGAACCGCAGTTCAGCCCCCTGCGGATCCTTCCCATCGCGAATCGCCGCGCCGCCCTCAGGCAGCGCGGCGACTTCGACGCAGGTACTACTCGCCGAGCAGTACGTGCTCTTTCGCCATTCACGCTGAGTCCCATTAGCGTCACTCACAGGCACTCCTCTCGTTAACTCTCGGAAATCCGAGCAGGCCTGTAATTCTTGAATAGGTCACGCATGGAACCGCGTCAAGGCGAACGGGCTTTTAGTTACGTGAATCCGAGTCGAACTCTCCCGCCCGCACGGCGGTGATGAACCCTGCCCACTCGCTCGCGCTGAAGTGCAACTCCGGGCTGTCGGAGCACTTGCTGTCGCGCATCGCCGCGCCGCCGTCCGGAAGATCTGCGATCTCCACACAGGAGGCCCCGCTCGTGCAGGAGGCGGCTTTGCGCCAGGCGAGCGGGATGTGGGTGTTCGTCATGAATGGAATTCCAGTCTACGTGTCTAGATACGGGTATCGTTGAGAATCCGCTCGATCAACGAACGCGAGTCCTCCGCATCCAGCGCGATGTGGCTGGCCAGCGTCGTGAACGCGCCGTCGATGCGTGCGACGTCGGCTTCGTGATCGACGGTTCGCGGCCCCATCATGGCTTCCAGGTAGACGGTTCGGGTCGGAAAATGATCACCGGGGGGGAAGTCCAGAATCGACCAATGCGAGATCTCTGCTCCCGGATAGAGACCGACGCCGAACGGGATCACCTGGATATGAATGTTCGGTCGCTTGGACACCTCGATCAGGTGACGCAGCTGTCGCTCCATCACCTCGGGTTGCTGCGGGAAACGTCTGTGCAGCGCGCCCTCGTCGATCACGGTGTGCAGCTCGAGGGGATCATTCCGATCAAGCAGCTTTTGGCGCTCGAGTCTGAGTGCTGATCTTCCCTCCGCCGTGTCGGGGAGATCCTCCATCGACAGGTCGGTGTAATAGTACTCTGGGTTCAGGAATGCCACGTTCTCAACGGCCATAGCGTACTCGGCGGTCTGCAGCAAGCCCGGTAGGAACACGCAGTGGTACTCCCGTAGCCGGGTGGCGATCCGCTCGAGCGCGATGTACCACAGGTAGCCGCGAGAGTCGTCGTCTGTCTGGAAGTCTTCCGGCTCCCGCGCCAGCTTCGCCAGTTCGACCAGGTGCTCGCGCTCGTCGTCCGGGACGCCGTAGATGATGCAGAGGTCGTGCACGTCGCGTGGGATCACGCCGCGCTTGGCCGTCTCTATCCGACTCAGCTTCGTGGTCGAGAAGCTTGAGCCGTAGCGCTCCTTCATCGCGATGGTCACGTCCGCGATGGTCATTCCGCGCGTGTCCCGGATGCGTCGCAGCGCGTTGCCCAGTTCCCAGCGGCGCAGCATGGGGCTCGTGAACTCCGGCACCTGCCACCTCCCGCGCAAGATCATCAGGATTGTTACACAGGGTGTGCTCTCGGCATGATATCCGCGCGTCCGCGCGGGGTACATGCCCAGTGAACTTGTCGATGGCAATTGCCAAAAGCAGGTGCCATCAAGCTCTCCGCTGAAGCTACCAGAACACGGCCGTGTAGGGAGGCTGAACCCCTCGCGACCCGGAGGCTTCATCCCGGTGAGCGACGCACGGCGAAGGACGGAGGGAAGGAGTCCCGAGCATGCCGCACAACCGTCACAGCAGAGGTAGATACATCGTCGACTGCCCGGCCTGCCTCGGCACGGGAAAGGTACCCCGGCCCAACTCCATCGTGCTGCACGGCTGCATGCTGTGCTGGGAGCGGGGCGTGGTGTCCACGATCGTCGCGGAGCGCTGGCTCAAGCGGGACGAGCCGACGGACGAAGTCAGCTAGCGAGAGTCTTTCAACCGGGGCCGGCGGGCGGGTCCGGCCCGGTGCCTCATCTCAGGCCACGAGCGTTGCGGCTCATGCCACATGTCATATGCCTCATGCCACTAGCGTTGCGGCTCACGCCTTCTGCTTGTACCGATTGGTGATGGGCAGGCGTCGGTCGCGGCCGAAGGCCTTCGGCGAGATCTTGGTGCCCGGCGGGTACTGGCGGCGCTTGTACTCGGCCTGGTCGGTCAGGCGGATGATCCGCTCGACGAGGGCGGGGTCGTAGTCGGCCGCGACGATCTCCTCGATTCCCTTGTCGCCCTTGACGTACATGTCCAGGATTCCGTCCAGCAGCGCGTAGTCGGGCAGCGAGTCGGAGTCCTTCTGGTCCGGGCGCAGTTCCGCGCTCGGTTCCTTCTCGATCGAGTTCTCCGGGATCGGCGGCGTCTCGCCGCGTTGTGCGGCGGCCGCGTTGCGCCAGCGTGCCAGTTCCCAGACGAGTGTCTTCGGCACGTCCTTGATCGGTGAGAAGCCGCCGATGGATCCCGCGTCGTACAGGGTCGCGTAGCCGACCGACAGTTCGCTCTTGTTGCCCGTCGCCAGCACGAGGTGGCCGCGCTGGTTCGACAGCGCCATCAGGATCGTGCCGCGGACGCGCGCCTGCAGGTTCTCGTCGGCCACGCCGGTGATCGCGGTGCCGCTGTCGGCGATCGTCTTGAGGTACGCGTCGACCATCGGCGCCGCGGGGACGGTTTCGAAGTGCAGCCCCGTGCGCTGCGCCATGTCCGCCGCGTCGCTCTTCGAGTGCTCGGAGGAGTACGCGCTGGGCATCGAGACGGCGTACGTGTTCTCGGGGCCGACCGCGTCCACGGCGATGGACGCGACGAGTGCCGAGTCGATGCCGCCGGACAGGCCGAACAGCACCGTGCGGAAGCCGTTCTTGCGCACGTAGTCCTTCAGGCCGAGGACGAGTGCGCGGTAGATCTCCTCGAGCTCGCTCGGCTGCTCCACGATGACCGGCTCGATGCGCGGGGCCGGGGGAGTGGGCAGCGGTTCGGCACTGGCCACGACGCGGCGGATCGTCATGCCGTTGGACGCCATCGTGTCTTCGACCGGCAGGTCTGATTCGGGCAGGTCGAGGTCCACCAGGAACAGTTGCTCGACGAACTTCCCGGCGCGCGCGATCAGGCTGCCGTCCGCCGCGACGACCAGCGAGTCGCCGTCGAACACGAGCTCGTCCTGGCCGCCGACCTGGTTGACGTAGACGACCGTGCAGCCGGTCTCGATCGCTCGGCCGCGCATCAGTTCGTAGCGCTCGTCGTCCTTAGCCAGCTCGTACGGAGAGGCGTTGATCGACAGCAGTAGTCCGGCGCCGGACTCCGCGGCGGCCGTGGGCGTTCCGCGGTCCTGCCACAGGTCTTCGCAAATCGCGATGGCCACATCCACGCTTCCGACTCGCACGACGGGCAGTTCGTTGCCCGGCACGAAATAGCGGTACTCGTCGAAGACCCCGTAGTTGGGCAGGTGGTGTTTGGCCGAGTGGATCAGCACGTTGCCCCGGTGCAGTACGGCCGCCGCGTTCTGCGGGGATCCGGCCGGGAAGCCCGCGCGCGGTACCCAGGTGGTCTCATCGAGGTAGCCGACCACGACCACGAGTTCGCCCAGGCCCTCGTCGGCGAGTCGTCGGCCGAGCTCCGCGAGCGCCTCCTGCGAGGCCCGCACGAAGGAGTTGCGCAATGCCAGGTCCTCGATCGGGTAGCCGGTCAGCGCCTGCTCCGGCGCCGCGAGCAGGTTCGCTCCCGCCGCCGACGCCTCGCGGGCCGCCTCGAGCACCAACGCCGAGTTCCCCGCCAGATCGCCCACGGTCGGGTTGATCTGGGCCAGTGCGATTCTCAGTTGCGCCATGCCCCCATCATAGGGGCCCTTTATCGTCACTGCGACGCTAAGGGGTGTGAGCTTGCTCCTGAACCGGCGGAACCGGTTGAACCGGTGGAATCGGCCGACCCAGGCCGGGAAATGGGAGCGAGGCCTGCCGCACGGGGGGACGACAGGCCTCGCGGCGGAGAGTTGTCGAGGACTCTCCGCAAGGGGCGCCGAAGGTTCCGCCGTCCGGGTCCGAGGACCGCGCGGACGGCGGGGGGCGGTTCCGGCGCCGGCGGCGCGAATCCGCACGGGGGGACGGATTTGGCGCCGCAGCGGTACGTGGGCCCCACGGGGGGAAGGGCACCGCGTACCTCGGGAGAGACTCCTTCGCACGGGGGGACGTCAGAGTCTCGAAGAGGATTATTCATGTCTTCAACGAGATTGGCGACCCCTTCGCGGAAAGTTCTCGCTGGGAATCACCGTCCTTACGGCTCGTGTTCACCCCCTGACCCGCTTGCCCAGGTTGATCACGAATTCAGCGCCGCGGAATCGTCACGCAGAGTCGACATCGCGTCGGCATGGGCGCAGGCCTTCGGGCGGCCGGACCGGGCTGAGCACCGGCCTGCCGCGCATATCAGTGGTCACAGATACTAGGGCCCGGTAAACCTCCCGCACCCGCGACACGCTGAGCACTTCGGCGGGATTTCCGGCCGAAGCGACCCGTCCGCGGTCCAGCAGCACGAGCCGGTCGGCGTACTGGGCGGCCGCGGTCAGGTCGTGCAGCGTGCTGACCACGGTCATCCCGTCGTCCAGCCGCAGCCGGTCGACCAGCTCCAGCACCTGCTGCTGGTGCCCGAGGTCGAGGGCGGACGTGGGCTCGTCGAGCAGCAGGATCCGCGGCTGCTGGGCCAGCGCCCGGGCCAGCGCCACCCGCTGCCGTTCACCGCCGGACAGTGTGCCGAGCCGCCGCCGGGCCAGGGGCTCGAGTTCGAGGCGGGCCAGCGCGCCGTCCGCGATCTCCCGGTCGTGTCGGCCGGGATTGCCCAGGTAGCCGAGGTACGGCGTCCGTCCGAGCAGCACGTATTCGCGCACTGAGACGTCCGGCGGCAGGTTCGGCTGCTGCGCCACGTATGCGAGCACCCGGGCCAGGTCACGTCGCTTCGGCCCGTCCGGCGCCGGATCCAACGTCACCGTCCCCTGATACGGCAGCAGCCCGGCCAGTGCCTTGAGCAGCGTGGACTTGCCCGCGCCGTTCGGTCCGATCACCCCGAGCCAGCCGCCGGATTCGACGTTGAAAGAGACGCCGTCCACGGGCACGATGCCGTCGCCGAGCACGACCCGCACGTCGTCCGCCACAAGCGAGCTCACGCCTGCACCGCCTGGCTGCGCCGCAGGATCATCACGAAGACCGGCGCCCCGACGACGGCCGTCACGACGCCGATCGGCAGTTCGGCCGGGCTCAGCACCGTGCGCGCCACGGTGTCCGCCAGGCCTAGGAATCCGCCGCCGATCAACAGTGACAACGGCAGCACGACCGCGTACGACGGGCCGCCGAGCCGACGCGCCACGTGCGGCACTACGATTCCGACGAAGCCGATCAGCCCGCTCACGGCGACGGCTGTGGCGGCGGCGAGGGATGCGGCCGCGATCACGATCAGCCGCGTGCGCCCGGCGTTCAGGCCCAGGCTGCTCGCCTCGTCGTCGCCGAGCGCCAGCACGTCGAGCCTGCGGCTGTGCACCAGGAGGACGGCGATGCTGACGGCCGCGTATGGAAGCGCCTCGTCCACCTGCGTCCACGAAGCGGTGGCCATCGAGCCGAGCATCCACGAGTAGACCTGTTGCAGGTCCTGCGAATCGCGCTGCATCAGGTACGCCTGCGCGGCGGTCAGGAACATCCCGACGGCCACGCCGGAGAGCAGCAGCGTCGCGGTGTCCCGGCGTCCGCTCGACGCGAACCAGGAGGCTGCGACGCCCGCCAACGACCCGGCGAACGCGGCGATCGGGACCACGGAGCTGCCGAGCCCGCTGAGGAACACGATCGCGACCGTGGCCGCCAGCCCCGCGCCCGCGCTGGAACCGAGCATGCCCGCGTCCACCAGCGGATTGCGGAACACGCCCTGGTACCCGGCTCCGGCGATCGCGAGCAGCCCGCCGACGAGCAGCGCGAGCACGACGCGCGGCATCCGGATCTGCAGCAGGATGTTCTGGTCGAGCGTGCTGAGCCCGGTGTCCAGGTGCACGAACGGGATCCGGTCCAGCAGCGTGGCCGCGACGCCCCACGGGCTCAGGTCCGCGGCCCCGACGAGCGCGCCGAGCAGGACCGCGGCGATCACGAAGATCACCGCGGCCGCCAGGGCCCGGCCCGCTCGGCTCATTACTTCGTCGGCGCCTTCTCGACCGCCGCCGCGATCGCCTCGACGAGCTGCGGCAGACGCGGCCCCCAGCGCGAGGCGACGTCGTCATCGAGCCCCACCACGTCGTCCACCTTGACGGCCTGGATGCTCGACCAGCCCGGCCGCGCGGCCACGGTCGTCGCGTTGGCGCCGCAGCACTTCGTGTCGGCCAGGAAGACGATGCTCGGCGAGGACTGCACGATGTACTCGCTGGACAGCTGCGGGTATCCGCCGTCCGCGGCCTTGTCCACCTTGTCCGCGATGTTCTTGAGCCCGAAGAGCCCGACGATCTGCCCGATGAAGGTGGAGGAGGTCGTCGAGTAGTAGGTCGGGTCGAGCTCCCAGTAGTACGACAAATCCGCGTGCTTCGATCCGGCCTGCGTCACCGCCTCGGCGATCTCACTCTTCATCGTGGCGACGGTCGAGTCTGCGCTGCTCACGTGGCCGGTGGCCTTACCCAACTGCTCTATCTGGGTGTACGCGTCGTTCAATGTGTTAGCGGCCGGTTCGATCAACGTCGCGACGCCTACCTTTTTCAGCGCGGCGACCAGGCCGTTGGAGTCCTGCGACGCGACCACGAGGTCGGGGCTGTACTTGAGGATCGCCTCGACGTTCGGCGTCATCGGGTCGAGCGTGGTCTTCGGCACGCTCGCCGGGTAGTCGGAGTCCTTGTCCACGGCCACGACCTGGCTGCCCGCGCCGATCGCGAACAGGTCCTCGGTGGCGGTGGGGGAGAGCGACACGATGCGGTGCGGCTCGGCGGTGGCGGCCGAGGCGGACGCGGCGGAGCCCGACGTGCTCGTCGAACTCGAGCAGGCCGCGAGCCCGAGGGCCAGCAACGGCAGGGCGGTCGTGGCCGCGGCGAACCGGGGCAGACGCATGAGACTTGTCCTTCGCAAGCGGGCGGGCAGGCAACCGGCCGGGAAGGACGGATCGACCAGGCCCACGGGTCGTCTGTTGTCGTCAGAGATCCGCAGGCGACCTGGCTTCGGCCGACCCCGAGCGGGGACGGACCGTCACAGTTGCGGGACAGCGCCGGACTCACACCGGCTTCGCTGCGGGCTCCCTCATGAGATTACTACGTCAAACGGGTGACACCTGGCCAGGGGTTAGACCTGGCGCGCGGTAGCGGCGATGGCCAGTTCCGCGAGCACCGTGCGCGCCTCGGACTCCACCGACGCGCGCTCCAACGCGTCCAGTGCGAGCGCCGTCCGCTCCTCGATCCGCCGCTCGACGGCGTCCAGCGCCCCCGTGTCCACGATGACCTGCTGCAACGCGGCGACCCCGGCCGCGTCCAACGCGTCGTCACCCAAGCCCTCGCGCAGCAGCTTCAACTGGGTGCCGTCGGCGTGCGCGGCGGCCAGCGCGACCAGCACGGTCTGCTTCCCCTCGCGCAGGTCGTCGCCGGCCGGCTTGCCGGTCGTCGCCGGATCGCCGAAGACGCCGAGCACGTCGTCACGCAGCTGGAACGCCTCGCCGAGCGGCAGTCCGTACGCCGACAGGGCCGCGTTCACCGGCCCCGCCTCGTCGCCGTCGCCGGTCGCGAGGGCCGCGCCGAGCTGCAACGGACGCTCGATCGTGTACTTCGCCGACTTGTAGCGAATCACGGTCTCGGCGCGCTCCAGGATCTCCTGCGGCGTGGCCACCCCGAGCCCGCGATTCTGTGCGACCACGTCGAGGTACTGACCCGCCATCACCTCCGAGCGCATCAGGTCGAAGATCGGCCGCGCCGCGTGGATCCGCTGCGCGTCGAAGCCGGAGCGGGTGAACATCTCGTCGCACCAGGTCAGCGTGATGTCGCCGAGCAGGATCGCGGCCGCCGCGCCGAACCGCGCGCCGTCGCCGTCCCAGCCGTCCGCCGCGTGCAGCGCCTCGAAGCGCCGGTGCACGGCGGGCTTGCCGCGCCGGGTGTCCGAACCGTCCATGTAGTCGTCGTGGATCAGCGCCGAGGCTTGCAGCAGTTCGAGCGAGGCGGCGGCCGTGAACGCCGCGTCGTCCAGTGCCCCGTCCGCGGCGGCGCCGCCCGCCGCGCGCCAGCCCCAGTAGCAGAACGCCGGCCGCAGCCGCTTTCCGCCGTCCAGGAACTCGCGCAGCGCCACGGCGGGTTCCACCAGATCCGCGGAGATCCGCCGCAGCACCCGCTCCTGCCGGTCCAGGAACCCGGTCAGCGCGAGGGACACCCGGGTGCGCAGTTCACGGCGGTCGAGCGGGGAAAGGATTTCGGTCACTCCTCGACCCTAAGCCATTCGGTACGCACGGTTTCGACCGACTGTCGAAAGTCGTCGGCGCAGGTTGCGGCATGGACGTTCATGTCTCGGCAGCCGGACACGTGCTCGACACACACGGGCACGCGACTAGGCTCTTTACCATGGCACTCGGACTTCCCAGCGTCCGCCCCGATCGGGCCGTCACGGTACGCGAACTGCTCGCGAACGGCCGCCCGACCATGTCCTTCGAGTTCTTCCCGCCGAAGGACGAGGCCCAGGAGCGGAGCCTGTGGAAGGCGCTGCGCCGGATCGAGGGCGTGGGCCCGGATTTCGTGTCGATCACCTACGGCGCCGGCGGTTCGAACCGCGAGGGCACGGCGAGCGAGGCCGAGCGGGTGGCCACGGAGACGACGCTCACCCCACTGGGCCACCTGACGGCCGTCAACCACTCCGTCGCCGAGCTGCGCCAGATCATCGGCCGGTACGCGGACGCGGGCGTGCGCAACGTCCTCGCGCTGCGCGGCGACCCGCCCGGCAACCCGTCCGGCGAGTGGGTGGCCCGGGAGGACGGCCTGAAGTACGCGGCCGAACTCGTGCGGCTGGTCAAGGAGTCCGGCGACTTCTGCGTCGGCGTCGCGGCGTTCCCGGAGAAGCACCCGCGCTCGGCCGACTGGGACTTCGACGTCCGCAACTTCGTCGCCAAGTGCCGCGCCGGCGCCGACTTCGCGATCACCCAGATGTTCTTCGAGGTCGAGGACTACCTGCGGCTGCGCGACCGGCTGGCGGCGGCGGGCTGCGAGACGCCGGTGATCGCGGGCGTCATGCCGATCACCCGCGCCGCGCAGATCGAGCGGATGGTCACGCTCAGCGGCGGCAAGTTCCCGGCGGCCCTCGGCGAGCGCATCCACGCCGTCGCCGACGACAACACCGCCGTACGGGCGATCGGCATCGAGCACTGCACTCGGATGGGTGAGCGGCTGCTGGCCGAGGGCGCCCCCGGCCTGCACTTCATCACGCTGAACACGTCCACCGCGACGCTCGAGGTCTACCGGAACCTGAACCCGGCCGACTGACCGACTGGCCTGTCTCAGATCCGTGTCGGTTTGAGCACCTCCGCCGCGTTCCACGCGGAGAGCGCGGCGAACGCGATGCCCGGCCCGGGCCGCGCGCTCGGGCCGACGTGCAGCAGTCCCTTGATCGGCTGAACCGTCGGCGAACGCAGGATCGCACTGCTCAGGGAGCTGATCGCCGGTCCGTTGAGGGATCCGCCGGGCGTCCCGGTCAGCTGCTCACGGTCGGCCGGAGTGAAGACCTCGCGCACGCTCAGTCCCTCCGCCGGAATCCCGAGCCGCGCCGCCGTAGTCCGCTTCAACTCCTCCGGGTCCGGGATCTTCATACTTCTGCTCACGTCGGTCGACACGATCCACTCGTTCGGCCGCTCGGGAGCGACGCGAAGCCGGATCGTCGGTTCATCCGTATCGCCGAACAGCACTGTCTCGTACCCCCGGACGGCGGCCGTGCTGTCGTTGTTGTTCTCCAGCCGGACGCTCAAGATCGAAGGCGAGTACTCGGCGACGTCGGTCTGCTTGCCGCCCGTCAACCGCGCCAGCACGTTCGCATCCACTGCCGCGACGATCACGTCCGCCGCCAACCGTTCGCCGTCCGCCAACGTGACGCCGCCCGCCGCGATGGACGTGACCTCACTGTCGAACCGGAAGCTGACGCCGCGCTTGAGGTTGCGCTCGTACAGCGCCGTCGCGAGCTCGGGCAGCCCACCGACGACGCGCCACGCACCGAAGGTCTGCTCGATGTACGGCCTGATCGCGAGCACTGACGGCGCCGTCGCGGGTGCCGCGCCCGCCGCCTGCGCGTACTCGTCCAGGACGCGCATCATCCGCGGATCGCGCACACCCGCGGCCGTGGCGATCTGACGTAGCGTGCGACGCGGCGCGAGGGCACGACGTGCGGCGGAGTTACCCAGCAGGCGCCACATATCGCGTCGCCCGGCGTCCGGAACCTCGACCAACGTCGGCCGGATCGCGCTCCAGGCCCGATTCCCGTGGTCCACGATGCGCAGCCACGCGTCGCCCGCGCCCTGCCCGAACGCGGCGTCGAACGCGTCCTTCGAAGCGCCTCGTGCGGCGTTCGGGAGATCGAGACTGGATCCGTCCGGGAAGCGGTACGTGCGCACCGGATCGACCGGACGCAGATCGACGACGTCCTCCAACTTCCCGCCGGCGCTCGCCTTCCGGCCCCCCGTCTTCACGAACAGGTCGCGCAGCACGGCGGGGAGGGTGAGTGTGTCGGGTGTCGCCCAGACGAGTGAGCCGCCGGGGGAGGAGTTGCGCTCGAGCACGGTGACGTCGTTGGCGCTGCTCGCCAAGCGCGCGGCGGCCGCGAGTCCGGCCACGCCCGAGCCGACGACGATGATCCTTGCCATGCCCGACAGCGTACGTGGCGCCGCGTGCCCGCTAGTCGTCCACCCCGCACATGGTGCGCTGCGGGTCCTGCCCGAACGCGTCCGCGAACCCGTCGCCGAACTCCCCGAACATCGTGCACTGCGGATCCTCGTGCGCGGGCGCGCGATCGTCGTCGCCGTCGTGCTCGTGCTCGTGCTCGTGTGACGGGTGCCCCGCGTGCGCGGCCAGGTCGGCGCCGGTCGCCCAGAGCGCCGCGAGCAGGCGGCGTGCGCTGGTGCTGAGCGAACCGAGCGTCGAGTCGGCGGCGTGCTCCCGGTCGTGGAACTGCTGGTCACGAGGCTCGGGCGGCAGGTCCTCGGCGTGCGCCCGGGTGTCCGCCGGGATGACGCGCCGTCCGTCGGCCAGACCCGTCGACGCGTTCGCCCGACGCATCGCCCGCAGCAACGCGAGCGGATGCGGATCCCCGGCCGCGGCCCGGTGACCGCCGATCCGCCAGTAGGCCTCGGTGTCCGCCGCGACCGCGAATCGCCCCGTCCGCCGTGACCCGCCCGCGTCGAGAACCAGCAGGTCAAGCCTCTGACGTCGCAACAGGTTCGCTCCCGCGGCGGCCGCGTACGGCCCGAGCGGCGCGGCCGGATCGGCGAAGAACAGTATGCGCCCGCGCGCCCCGACGGCGAGTTGCTGGCCGCGGTGCGACGTGCGCGACCAGCCGTTCGGCACGCACGCGGTGTCCAGCAGCCGGACGCGCGGATCGTCCCCGTACTCGCGATTCAGGGCACGATAGGTCGCCTCCGTGCAGCCGACGTCCAGCACCACCACGTCCAGCCGCCGCACGTTGCGCTGCGCCACCGCCGCCCGTACCGCCGCCAGCGCCACCGAAGGCTCGTGCCGAAGCGGCAGAAGCACCGACACCGGCTCGGTCACCTGCGGCGTGCGCGGCCCGGCCGCGTGCAGATGCAGCAACGGCGGGGCCACCAGGACGGGGCGGGTGACGGGTAGTCGGGGCAGCTTCCGGGGGGCGGCTGTGAGTCCTGGCACGCTTTCGAGTATTAGCGAGGTGACATGACCCCGCCACGCCGATGGCAACCGAATGGAGCAGCGCGCTCACACTCCGTGGATAAATGGTGCTCCGCAGGCGCTCCGGGGTCCGCGCCGAAGGGTGTTCCGCAGGCCCTGCTCCCATGCTCCGGGCATGGTGACGGCGGCCGCGTGCCCCCACGGCGCGCGGCCGCCGTATTCCCCACCCCAGCGGGTTCCGTCACGAACCCGCTCCCCCCGCCGCTCTCCCAGGGCGGCTGGGCAGACCACGGCCGGTTCTCCCCACCGATCGGAGCCGGGTTTCCTCGAATCGTCGCGCGCCCGGGCCGATCGCGTTGCGCCGTGGCGGTGCGATCCACCGAGTAGGACCCATCAAGGGGCCGCACGGTTGTCATGGCAGCCGGTAACGAATCAATAACTCTGTGAAAGCGCTGGTGAGACGGCCGATTCCGGGCCCGTCCCACTCGAACGAGTGGCAATTCGGCAAAGGCGTGGCGGCGGCCGCCCGGGCAGGCTACAGTGGTGCCGTTCGAACATAGATTCGAACAAGCCGCCGCCGGCGGACGCGGGGACGGCGATGGCGTGGGTAGTCCACGGGCTCGGACGCATCCCCCACGCCGTCGCTGTCGGGGAAGCTCGCGTCCCGCCGGCGGCGCCGGACGAAAAGCGGGTCAGTGCAGGTCAGGCCAGGTCGGAGCGTTGCGGAGCACGGAAGGTGTCGGGTGGTAGGGATGGCGGTCGAGATGACCAAGGAGCTGCCGGACTCGGGTACGGCCGGCGACGAGGGCTACTGCGAGGTGCTCCAGGGCGCCGACGGCCCCGTGTACTTCCTGCACCAGGGACTGCTGTTCATCGTGCACGACCTGCTCGGCTGCTGGCGCGAGCCCGGTGAGGTGCACTGGCTGGTCAGCGCCTCCGTAGGCCGCTTCGGCGAGCCCGCGCTCTACCGCCTGCGCTGCGTGCTGCCCGAGCAGGAGACCGGCCCCGCCGCCTGGACCGTCCGCCGCGCCGCCCCCGGCCAGTTCTGACCCGCAAGCCCTCAGCCGCTGACTTGCCCGCCCCGCCGCACTCGACTCCGTGATCCGCCCGCCGAACTGCTCCCATCCCCCCGTGTGATTGAATCCGACACGGCTCGCTGCTGCCGCGGGTCGTACGTCGAGACAGCTCGCCCGGGGGAGACGTTCGTGCACAACGCCCTTTTCGCTCACCTCGGCCTGTTCGGCATCGTGTTCGCCTGCGCGGCCGCGCTGATCGCGGGGTGCGTGGACGCGATGGTCGGCGGAGGCGGGCTGATCCAGCTGCCCGCGCTGCTGTTCCTGATGCCGCGCACGCCGGTCGTCGCGCTCGGCACCAACAAGCTCGCCTCCATCGTCGGCACCAGCACGGCCGCGGGCCGGTACCTCCGGCGCACCCGGGTCGACTGGCGCGAGGCGGCGCCGATGGCCGGGGTCGCCCTGCTCGGCTCGCTCGCCGGTGCGCACGCCGCGAGCCTGATGCCCGCCACCGTGCTGGACACGATCGTCCTGGTGGCGATGGTCGCGATCGGCGTCTACCTGTGGCGCAACAAGACCCTCGGCGTCGTCGAGTCGCTGCGCTTCGGCGAGGACGGTCTGCTGCCGCGCGTCGCGATGATGGCGGCGGGCGGCCTGGTCATCGGTTTCTGGGACGGCATGGCCGGGCCCGGCACCGGCTCGCTGCTCATCTTCTTCCTCGTCGGCGCCGTCGGCTTCGAGTTCCTGCGCGCCTCGGCGATATCGAAGGTGGTCAACTGCGCCACGAACTTCGGCGCGCTGATCGTCTTCGCCCCGAACGGATCCGTCGCCTGGGGACTCGCGATCGTCATGGCCGCGTGCAATCTCAGCGGCGCCCTCATCGGCACGGCGCTGGCCACGACGCGCGGATCGGTGTTCATCCGCAAGGTCTTCTTCGGTGTGGTCTCCCTCCTGATCATCAGTGTCGCGAGCAAGCTCGCCCTCGGCTGACGCCCCGTCCGCCCCTATCCGCGCATCCGCAGCCCCTGCGGCGTCAACGAGAACCCGGCCTTGACCAGCAGCGTCGCCGGTCCACCGGATGCGGAGGTCCCGGACAGCACCGGCACGCCGTCGACCGCGCCGACCGTGAGCGCGCCGACCCGCCCCGAACGCACCGCCTCGGCCAGCGCACGCGCCGAGGTCTCCAGCACCTCCGGATCCTGATGGAAGGTCAGCACCGTGCGCCCGCCCCGTTCGACGTACCAGACGAGCTGCCCGTCATGGAGCACGACCAGCGCACCCGCCTTCCGCCCCGGCCGGTGACCCGGCTTCGCCGGTTGGGCGACGCCGAGCGCGGCACCCTCCGCCGACGGCTCCGGCCGATGCGGCCAGTCGACCGCCGCGCCGTACGCGTTCGCCGGATCCGTCGCGGCCAGCACGATCGTCGCGGGCTGCTCCTTGCGGCCGCCGAAGCCGCTCGGCTCCGAACGCAGCCGGTCCACGACGCCGTCCGCCGCGAACTGCGCCGCACCGAGCCCGTCCACGAAGTACCCGCGCCGTACCCGCCCGACCTCCTCGAACGCTGACAGCACGCGGTAGGCCGCCGAGAAGTTCCCGAGCGCGCCCACGCCACCGCGCTCGGCGCCGACCGAACCGCGCGTGACCAGCCCGTACCGATCCAGCAGCACCTCCGCCTGAATCTGCGCCACCTGCGCGAGCTGCGCCGGGGACAGCCCGGACGACCCGTTGGCGCTCACCGCGGGGGATGATTCGAGCCGCCGCACCCGCGACCAGCGACCGGCCGCGCGCGCCGCCTGGACCGTGGTCAGCGCCTGCTCGGCGCCGGGCAGGGGAGCGGAAAGCCGCAGCGAGGCGTACCTTCCGCGTGGCGTCGGACGTTTCGCACGATGCGCCGTCTTGCCCGCGCCGAGCAGCGCCCGCATCGGGGCGAGCGTGTCATTGGTCAGATGCCCGGCCCACAGCAGCTCCCAGAGCGCGTCGAGCACCCGGTCCGGAGTCGCCTCGAACTCCTGCTCGTCGAGCCGCGACATCAGCCCGCGGAAGAACAGCGCGTTCTCGCCCGCGAGCTCTGTGAGGATTCTGCGATGCAGCTCGCCGAAGCTGTCCACCGGCAGCGGCTCGGGCAGTACGGCGGGCGCGATCGCCGCCGGGGCCAGCGAGACCCAGCCGTCGTCCACGGCCAGTGCTCCGGCGCCCGTCCACGACACCTCACCACCCGACGTGAGCTCGTCGAGCATCGCCGGCTGATAGTCCGCGACCCGCGCCGGAAGGATCAGCTTCTCCAGCGCCGAGGCCGGAACCGGGTATCCGGCCAGCTGCTCGACCGCCCGCAGCACGCCGTCCACGCCGCGCAGTTTCGGCTGGGCCGAACCCTCGCCGCCGCTGGTCGCGATCACGCCGTGCCACGCGGGCAGCATCCGGGCCAGTGCGCTCGGCGCTACCGGCTCGGCCTGCTCGCGCAGCGCGGCCACCGTCCGCCGCCGCAGCCTTCGCAGCACCCTGGCGTCGCACCACTGCTCGCCGGAGGTGTCCGGCCGGAAGCCGCCGCGGACCACGCGCTGCTCCGCGGCCAGCCGTTCCAACGCCGACCGGAGCACCGCGACGCCGAGCCCGAAGTGCGCCGCCGCCTCCTCGACTCGGAACGGCGCGTGCGTACGCGCGTATCGGGCCACGAGGTCGCCGAGCGGATCCGGCATCGGCTCGGTGAACGCCTCGGGGACGCCGACCGGCAGCGGACAACCGAGCGCGTCGCGCAGCCGACCCGCGTCCTCGATCGCCGCCCACCGCTCCTCGCCGGCTATCCGCACCCTGATCGCCCGGCGGGTGCGCCCGAGATCGATCAGCCAGTCCTCCTCGATGCCGCGCCGCGCCGCCTCCCCGGTCGACATCGGCCCGAGCAGCCGCAGCAGGTCGGCCGCGTCCTCGGCGTCCCGGGCGTGCCGTTCCGGCGCGAGATGCTGCAGCTCCGCCTCGAGCTGGTCGATGATCTCGTTGTCGAACAGGTCCCGCAGCTCCGGCTGGCCGAGCAACTCGGCGAGCAGCGACGGGTCCACGGCCAGCGCGGCCGCACGGCGCTCGGCCAGCGGGGAGTCGCCCTCGTACATGAACTGCGCGATGTACCCGAACAGCAGGGACTTCGCGAACGGCGAGGGCGCGTGCGTCTCCACCTCGACGATGCGCACCCGCCGCGCCTCGATGTCCCCGAGCAGCTCGACCAGGCCGGGCAGGTCGAATACGTCCTGCAGGCACTCGCGGACCGTCTCCAGCACGATCGGGAACGACGCGAACTTGCTCGCCACCGACAGCAGGTGCGCGGCACGCTGCCGTTGCTGCCACAGCGGAACCCGCGCGTTCGGCCTGCGTCTCGGCAGCAGCAGCGCCCGCCCCGCGCACTCGCGGAACCGCGCGGCGAACAGCGCCGAGCCGCCGACCTCGTCCGTGACCAGCTGCTCGATCTCCTCGGCGGCGAAGCGCGCGAGCTCCGCCTCGGGCCGGGCCGTCTCCGAGTCCTCGTCCCAGTCCGCGTCCGGAACGCGCAGCACGATGCCGTCGTCCGCGTGCATCACCTGGGCGTCCATGCCGTGCACCGCGCGCAGCCGGGCCCCGATCGCCAGCGCCCACGGGGCGTGCACCTGCGCGCCGAAGGGGGAGTGGATGACCAGTCGCCAGTCCCCGAGCTCGTCGTGGAAGCGCTCGACGACGATCGTCCGGTCGTCCGGGACCAGGCCGGTCGCCTCCCGCTGCTCCGTCAGATACGCCAGCAGGTTCCCCGCGGCCCAGTCGTCGAGCCCCGCCTCACGCAGCCTGACCTGCGCCTGCTGTGGTTCGAGCCCGCCGAGCTCGCGAGTGAACGCGCCGAGCGCCCGGCCGAGCTCGAGCGGACGGCCCAGCGCGTCGCCGTGCCAGAACGGCAGCCGCCCCGGCTGGCCCGGCGCCGGGGAGACCAGCACCCGGTCGTGCGTGATCTCCTCGATCCGCCACGAGCTGGTGCCGAGGGTGAACACGTCGCCCACCCGCGACTCGTACACCATCTCCTCGTCCAGCTCGCCGACCCGCTTGGCCTGCTTCTGGTCCCCGACCAGGAAGACGCCGTAGAGGCCGCGGTCCGGAATCGTGCCGCCCGAGGTGACCGCGAGCCGCTGCGCACCCGGCCGCGCCTCCACCCGGCCCGCCTCGCGATCCCAGACCAGGCGCGGCCGCAGTTCGGCGAACTCGTCGCTCGGATAGCGACCCGCGAGCATGTCGAGCACGGCCTCGAACACCGGCTCGGGCAACGTGGTGAACGGAGCGGCCCGCCGGATCGCGGCCAGCAGGTCAGTGGTCTGCCAGCCGTCCACCGCGACCATCGCCACGATCTGCTGCGCCAGCACGTCGAGCGGATTGCGCACCGTGTGCACCGACTCGATCCGGCCCTCGCGCATCCGCTCGGCGACCACCGCCGCCTGCAGCAGGTCGCCGCGGAACTTCGGGAAGATCACGCCCCGGCTGACCGCGCCCACCTGGTGCCCGGCCCGGCCCACGCGCTGCAGGCCGGAGGCGACCGAAGGCGGCGACTCCACCTGGACGACCAGGTCGACCGCGCCCATGTCGATGCCCAGTTCGAGGCTCGAGGTCGCCACCACCGCGGGCAGCAGCCCGGCCTTCAGCGCCTCCTCGACCTCGGCACGCTGCTCCTTCGACACCGAACCGTGGTGCGCCCGCGCGAGTAGTGGCCGCACGCCCTGCACCTGCCCCGCCTCGCCCATCAGCTCAGCGGGCGCACGGCCCTGACGTGGCGAGTCCTGTTCCTCCGGCGGATGCAGTTCGGCCCAGCGGATCTCGTTGAGCCGATTGCACAGCCGCTCGGCCAGGCGACGCGAGTTGGCGAACACGAGGGTCGAGGTGTGCTGCTCGATCAGCTCCGCGACCCGCTGCTCCACGTGCGGCCAGATCGAGGAACGCTGCCTGCCGCGCTCCTCGGCGGGCACGGAATCCTCGTCCAGCGCGGCGATCTCGGCCATGTCCTCGACCGGCACGACCACCTGGAGGTCGAACGTCTTCGCCGACGGCGGCGCGACCACGACGGCGGGACGCGGCCCGCCGAGCCAGCTCGCCACCTGCTCCGGCGGCCGGACCGTCGCCGACAGCCCGATACGCTGCGCCGGCTGCTCCAGCAGCAGATCCAGCCGCTCCAGGCTGAGCGCGAGATGGGCGCCGCGCTTCGTCCCCGCGATCGCGTGCACCTCGTCCACGATCACGGTCTCGATCCCGCGCAGCGCCTCCCGCGACTGCGAGGTGAGCAGCAGGAACAGCGACTCGGGCGTGGTGATCAGGATGTCCGGCGGCTTGGTGCCGAACCGGCGCCGCTCGTCCGCGGGGGTGTCCCCGGTGCGCACCGCGACGCGCACCTCCGGCTCCGGCAGGCCCGCGCGGACCGCCTCCTGCCGCAGCCCGCTCAGCGGCGCGCGCAGGTTCCGCTCGACGTCCACGCCCAGCGCCTTGAGCGGCGATACGTACAGCACCCGGCAGCGCAGCTTGGGATCCGGGGCCGGCGGCCCGAAGGCGAGCCGGTCCAGCGCCGCCAGGAACGCGGCGAGCGTCTTGCCCGAACCGGTCGGGGCCACGACCAGGGCGTTGTGCCCGGCCCGGATCTCCGCCCACGCGCCGAGCTGCGCCGCGGTCGGCTGCGCGAAGGCGCCGCTCAGCCAGCGCTGGGTCGGTTCGGCGAAGTAGTCCATGACCCCATGGTGCACGCCGCCTCCGACAAAAGCCGTGGCAGCGGAAATGGATGTACCGAAAAGACATTTCCGAACGGGGAATTCGCTGTCTTTCCGGTACATCCACGGTCCCGAACCAGGGGACGCCGCCGCTTAGTGCCGGTGGCTGAGGTGGTGCAGTGCCACGACCCGCTTGCGCAGCATCAGGCCGCCGCCGCCGAGCACGCTGGCGCCGAGCGGTGCGAAGACCTTCGACGCGCCCGAACCGGTCTCGGCGAGGGTGCCCGCCGCCTTGTACGGCTTGTGCTTGTGCACCGTGGTCGGCTTGATGTGCTTCGGCGGGGTTGCCGGCGGCTTCGGGTGGCTCGGCGGGGTGGTCGGCTTGCAGCCGCACGGGTGGCCCGGCACCGTCGGGGTGCTGCCGTTCCCGCACTCGTTCCCGGACGCCGAGTCCAGGATGCCCACGACCGAGACGTCGTTGCCGCACGCGTTGACCGGCGCGCTCACCGGAACCTGCACGGTGTTGCCCGAGCCGACGCCCGGGGAGTTGCTCGAACCGCCGTTCGCGCTGCTGCCGGTCGAGCCAGAGCCGGACCCGTTCGAGCAGTTGTTGTGCGAGGCGCCGTCCGCGATGCCGACGACGGAGACGTCGTTGCCGCAGACGTTCACCGGCACGCTGACCGGGATCTGGATCAGGTTGCCGGAGCCGACGCCGGGGGAGTTGCTCGCCCCGCCGTTCGCCGTGCTGCCGGTCGAACCCTGGTTGGCGCAGTTGTTGCCGGACGCGCTGTCGCCGACGCCGACCACCGAGACGCTGTTGCCGCAGACGTTGATCGGGATGCTGACCGGAATCTGGATCAGGTTGCCGGACAGGATGCCCGGAGAGTCGGTGGTGCCGCCGTTCGCCGCGGTGTCGGCCTGGGCGACGCCCATGCCGAGGCCGCCGATCAGCAGGCCGCCGGTGGTCACTCCAAGGACGACGCGCCGCTTCGTCGAGTGATGCATGAATACCCCTGAGTTGGTTCTTCGGGCAGTCGCCCTCTTCCAAATGACGGAAACGAGGTATGACGATCGGGGTTACCGCAAATCGCAGGAATACCGCAGACGAGTGATATAACGCCTCGTCGTACAACCATCGGAGAGCTCGTCCGTCCGGGATCCCGAGAGCCCGGCCACCGTGCATGGGGATGCGGTGGCCGGGCTCGGGAGAAGCGCAGCGACCGGGGCCGGTGTGCGGCCGGCCCCGGTGCGGCTGCCGACTAGTTCCAGTTCTGGCAGTTGTTGCCGAACGCGGAGTCGAGCAGCCCGATGACCGAGATGCTGTTGCCGCAGGCGTTCACCGGGACGCTGACCGGAACCTGGATGGTGTTGCCGGACACGACGCCGGGGGAGTGCGTGGCGAAGCCGTGCGCGGTGGTGTCGGCCATGGCCGCACCCGCGCCCACGACGACGAGGGCACCGGTCGCACCGGTCAGCGCGGCGATCTTCTTGACGTTCATGAACAGTCCTCCTTGTCGCGGCCGTCGTGACCGCGGCATGCGTTACAGGGCAGTGGCCGTGTCGAGCCGGATCCGGTTTCGCATCCGATCCGCCTCGGGCCACGCAGAGGGAAACGACGCCGGCGCCCGGGGGGTACGGAACTTTTCAGATCGTCCTTCTTTAAGGGGAACGAATAATCATCCTGACGGCGACTGACGGGTTGTCCACTGACCGGTAATCAAAAAATCTTCCCTGCTCAATGAACATCCGCCCGTTTGCATGTGTGCCGCGCGGCCTCGCGGGGTAGTACACGGGCCAAGGTCACGGCCCTCCCCCGCGGAATCTCGTCGTCGCCACCGCCCCGCTACGCTGAGCGAGGACGGCCCGGCGCGTCGGGGTTCCTCCACCGGAGAAAACCGGTAGCGTGGGCTGCGACACTCGAATGAGTGAATTGTGCTACCCGTCCAGAACGGGTCCGCAGTGGAGAGAGGAGGCGTTCGATGGTTTCGAGCCGCAGGGCCACGGCCCCGCATCTGGTTCCGGTCGATGACGGCGAGCGGTGGTACGGGGAAGAGGAAGCTGCCGGAATCGGCCAGCGGATCGCCACCGTCCGGCCGCACAGCTTCACCGACGCCAAGGTGATCGGCGAGTACTTCCGCGCCGGCGTCCCGGTCATCATGAACCTCGCCGACCTGGAGGAGTCCGACGCCAAGCGCATCGTCGACTTCGCCTCCGGCCTCATCTTCTCGCTGCGCGGCGGAATAGAGCGTGTCGCGGCCCGGGTGTTCCTGCTGACCCCGGCCGGCCTGGAGATCGTGGACGGCGCGGACAACCCGTCGCAGGACCCCGGGTTCTTCAACCAGGGCTGAGCAGCCCCCGCCGAGCGCGTGGATCTGGTGGGGTCCGGTGCGCCGCGAAGAGACTTCCGGCCGTGTCCGCGAGCGAATTCCCTCGCTCGCGGACACGGCTGCGTGCTTTTCTGATAAATACTCAGTTACTCGGTTCACGCTTTCCGGATGGGGCATTCATCCGACTGATCAGCCGATTCCATTGCAGTCGAGGGCCTCTGGAATCCGGATTCCGTCGGCGAGATCCGGCGCCGGACGCACCGGGCCGCGCTGTACGGAAAGCGGAATCGTGCCCGCCCAGAACGGACCGTCGAGGTCTATCTCGTCATCCGCCACGTGATCCCCGCGGCTCTTGAGCGAGACCGTCTCCAATTTCAGCGCGACGACGGCGGTGGCCGCGTCCTCCTTCGCCGAGGGCGGCCGGGATTCATCGGACCGGCCGGGGTGCATCTTCTCGATCAGGGCGCGCATGGCCGAGAGCCGTTCCGCGGGATCGCGCACGATCCGGGCCTCGCCGTGCGCGACGACGCTGCGGTAGCCGACCGAGTGGTGCATCCACGAACGCGCCAGCACGAGCGCGTCGATCAGGGTGACGGTGACGCAGATCGGCTCGCCGTCGAGCAGTGCGAAACGTCCACCGGTGGATCCGTGCACGTATATCGTCTCGCCGTCGCGGGCGTGCATCGTGGGCAGGCTCACCGGTCGGCCGTCGCGCACGAAGGCGATGTGGCAGTGCAGGGCCTCGTCGAGCACGGCGTGCACGGCGTCCGCGTCGTAGCTCGCGCGGTCTCGGTAGCGGGTCGGGGTGGACAGGGCGCTGGCGGCGTAGACTTGCGTCATGGTTACGTCCTAGTACATAATGGCGATTGTGTCAGAACAATCTCTCTGGTGGGAACGCTACAAGCTGACCGGGGCGGGCGCAAGCGAGATCGCCGCCGCGGTCGAGTCCGCCGTGACCGCGGGCCTGCTCAGCCCGGGCGAGTCGCTGCCGCCCGTGCGCGATCTCGCCGAGCGGCTGGGCGTCAACCCGAACACGGTCGCCGCCGCGTACCGCACCCTGCGCGATCGGGGCACGGTCGAGACCCGCGGCCGCGCCGGCACCCGCGTGCGCGAACGGCCGGGCCGCAGCGTGCGCCACCGTTCGTACGCCCTGCCCGAGGGAGTGCGCGATCTGACCTCCGGCGAGCCCGGGGCCGACATGCTGCCGCGGTTGGCCCCGCCGACCAGTATCGACGCCTCGCACTACCTCTACGGCGGCTCCACGGAGTCCGCGCTCGAGGAGCAGTTGCGCCGCCGCCTGGCCCGCAACTTCGACGCGCGGAGGTCGGGGCGGGCGTTGCAGCGCACGTCGGAGCAGCGTGCCTTCCACGGTGTGTCGGAAGGTACGGACGGATCGAACGGGCCGGATGAAACGTCGATCGCCGCCGCCACGGCCGCCGCCGAACTCGTGACGAACGCGATGCTCGTACCGACCTTCGGCGCGCTCGACGCCGTGGACCGCCTGCTCGCGACACACACCCGCCCCGGCGACAAAGTCGCGATCGAGGACCCGGCCTGGGGAAACCTGCTCGACCTCCTGGCCTCGCGCGGGCTCACCGCCCAGCCGATGCGCATGGACGACGAGGGCCCGAACCCGACCGACCTTCGCGCCGCGTTGGCTGCCGGAGTCCGCGCGGTGATCGTGACGACGCGTGCGCAGAACCCGTATGGAGCAGTCGTATCACCGCGTCGTGCGGCGATGCTGCGCGCGGAACTCGCCGCGTACCCGGACGTGCTGACCATCGACGACGATCACGGCGCCGACCTGACCCCCGGCGTGCCACACGTCCTGTGCGGCGCGACGAGGCAGTGGGCGTACCTGTACTCCGCATCCAAGGCCTACGGCCCGGACCTGCGCATCGCAGTACTCGTCGGCGACGAGGACTCGGCCGACCGCGTGGCCGGGCACCTGCGGCACACGGCGCGCCGCGTCTCCGGCGTGATGCAGAACCTGTGGGCGACGGCGCTCGCCGACGAGAAACACGACGAGGTGCTCGCGAAGGCCGCCGAGACGTACGCCGCCAACCGTGAGGCGCTGATCAGCGAACTCGCGCGGCGCGGCGTCGAGGCGCACGGCGAGACCGGCCTCAACGTCTGGATCCCGGTTCCCGACGAGACCGCCGCCGCGACCGGCCTGCTCGCCCGCGGTTGGGCCGTGGCCCCGGGCTCCTGGTTCCGCGTACGCAGCAACCCCGGCATCCGCGTGACCATCGCCGGCCTCCGCCTCGACGAGATCACACCCCTGGCCGAAGCCGTCGCCGGCGCCCTAGGCCGCGGCGCCGGCCAATCGTCCCCCAACAACGCGGTCCCCGTATGAGCCAAGCCCCAGCTCCGGCCGCTACCGAGGTGGGGGCGCTTGCTCCCTCGTCTCCACCCGGTTCACGTCCGTCGCCTCCACCCGGGCCGGTACCGATCTCCACCCGCGTCTCCACCACGGTTCGACCCCTGGATTGATCACATTCCCGCAGGTCCAGGCGATAGTCGAGACATGACCACTTCGGACTGGATCCTCGACATCGTCCTCATCCTCGTCGTCCTGCGGCAGATCCGCTGGAGCCGCATCGACCTGATGACCGTGCTCCTGCCGCTCGGCATCGTCGGCTTCGTCGCGCACAAGTACCTCAGCCCGATCCCGACCGGCGGCAACGACCTCGTCGTCATCGGCATCTTCGCCGCCATCGGCCTCGTGCTCGGCATCGCGGGCGGACTCACCACCCACGTGCGCGTCGACCAGGGCGGCAAGGTCTTCGTCCGCGCCGGATTCGTCGCGGCCAGCCTCTGGATCCTCGGCATGGGCGGGCGGCTCGCCTTCGCCATCTGGTCCGAGCACAGCGGCGGCCCCACCCTCGTGCGCTTCAGCGAGCAGCACAACATCACGTCGATCCAGGCGTGGGTGAGCGCCCTGATCCTGATGGTGCTCTGCGAGGTCTGCACCCGAGTCGGCACGATCGTGGTCCGCGCCCAGCTCGCCCGCCGCAAGGCCCTGACTCTGACCGCGGCGACGCCCGCTCAGACCTTCGCCGCCACCGCAAGCGCCCCCACTGCGACTGCCCCCACCGGCTCAGTGTCCGATGCGCGCCAGGTCTTCGAGGGTGTCGTCCACTAGGAACTCGCGTGCCGGCAGCAGTTCGGCGAGTCGGTCGCGCTGCGTGGTGATCGCCCGGAAGTACGTCGCGATCGACACGCCGTGCGCCGGACGACTCAGCACCTCGATCCCGTCCCCCGCCCGCACGTCGCCCGGAGTAACGACTCGCAAGTACACGCCGGTAACCCCGACCTCGGTGAATCTCTTGATCCACCGAGGTTCGGCCATTCTCGCGGCGAACGTGGCACACGGAATCCGCGGAACCCGCGCCTGCAGCACCAGTTCCGCACCTACCCGCCAGCACTCACCGATCACGGCGTTGGTGAGGTTCAGCCCCTCGGTCGTCAGATTCTCGCCGAACATCCCATCCGGAAGCTCCCGCCCCAGCAGTCGCCCCCACCAGTCGAGATCCTCCCGGGCGTAAGCGTAAACCGCCTGATCGGGCCCGCCATGATGCCTGATATCGCAGATGACGTCGCCGACCAGCCCCGACTGCCCCGGCCCCGAGTTCTTCGGCCGCGGCGTCTGCACCCACACCGCCACGTCCACCGGCGTCTTATAGATACCCGTCCCCGGCGTATGCGGCTTAGCAGGGTTCGGCGACCGCAAGGCCCCGACGTTCACCGACCGTACGCGCCCGGTCCGAGGCAGAGCATCGACATCCGCACCCACGAGTCCAGCGAGATCGCCCATGCCCCCAAGCTAAGGCCTCGCCCGCCGACCAACCAGCGATTTTCCGCGGGCCGACTCGCTCAGCTGCCCCCGCCGACTCCCGCGCCCGCGCCCTGAACCGCGTGCACCACGACCTTGTGCCCGCACACGAAGAACGACGGAATCCGGTGCCCCCCCGCGTCATGCGCCCCCGACGTCAGAGCCTTCGTAGACCCCGGCGCGTAGACCCGCACCGCGATCACCTGGTCGCAATGCGCCCCACGCGGATTGTCGGCCCCGTTCGCCGTGAACGTGACCTGAGCAGTAGCCGTACCCCCGGCTGCGAGGAAAACGTCCGCCACGCCAGGGTTCGCCGCGAAGGAATCCGGCGCACTCAGCGGCCCCTTGATCCCGCCCCGCAGGAAGTCCACGCTCGGATACCCGCGCAGCATGCACTCGCTACGCGACACGTTCGTGAAGGTGAGCGTGAGCTGCTGCGTCCGAGTCACGACACTGAACGTGTGCCGCCCCGACGCCGACCCGCCACCCGCCGCGCGCCCCGTACCCGCAGAACTTCCCGAGCTGGCGTCCGTCACCTGCAGACTCAAAGCCCCCGCACCACACGCCGCCGCCCCACCAGGCGTCCCCACCGGCGTACCAGTCGTACCCCCCGAAGTCTGAGCCCCACTCCGCCCGGCCCCAGTCCCCGCAGCGCCCCGTCCAGCCCCAGCTGCGGACCCAGAACCAGACCCAGCAGCCGAATCGCCACCTGCCCCGGTCCCAGCAGCCCCCGCCGCCCCAGCCGTGCCCGACCCCGCGGCCCCAGAACCAGACCGAGCAGCCGTCGCCGTATTAGCCGTCAACACCGCCGCATCCCCCTGCGCGGCGCTCCCCGTGGCCGCAACCGACGCGGAAGCAGCGGCAACGACCGGCACCGTGGCCGGATTCGCCCCCACCACCGTGATCCCGCCGCCCGCCATGCCACAGCCCGCAGCCGCCCCGAGCGTGACCAGGGCCACCGCCGCGGTACCGACACTCCACCCCGTGATCCGTGTCGCCGTTCGCACGATCCCGAGCCCTCCCCTCAACGCCAGCCTGCACAGATAATGACCGCTGGCACCCCCGTTTGGTTGAGCCGCCCCCCAAATTTTCCGAAACAAGACGTGGCGGCGCCGTCCCCATCCCGACACCGCCACGCGTTCCCGCTCATAGCCGACCGTCCACCTACCGCTGCGGCGGCTGCCCCTGCTGCGGATTCTGCGGCGGCTGCGGGTACGGATACTGCTGCTGCGGCGGCTGCCCGTAAGCCTGCGGCGGCCCCGGTTGCTGGTACGGATTAGCCTGCTGCTGCCCGTACGGATTCTGCTGCGGATACTGCCCCCGCCCCCCATACGGCGGCTGCCCACCGCCCGGCCCACCCGCACCCGGCCCGCCACCTCCAGGCCGATTCCGATTCCGCCGACTCAGCACCACGATCAGCACGATGATCAACAGCACCACGATCACCGCGACCACGATCCCGATCGCCAGCCCCGCCCCCGACTTCGACGACGATCCAGTCGCGCCACCGGTACCAGTAGCAGCAGCCGTGGCCGATGCCCCCGCCGAAGCCGACCCCGAACCACCACCCCCCGCCAACAGCGGATTCGACGTCTCACTAGGCGCCGAAGCCTGCAACGCCTTCAACGGATCGACGATCCCGTACCCGTACTGGTCGCTATGCTGCCCCGCCGCCTGCCCCGAAGCCGGATCCGCCGTAGCGATCAGATCCCGAATCACCTGCCCCACCGTCCAAGACGGATGCGCCGCCCGCACCAACGCCACCGTCGCCGACACATAAGCCGTCGACGCCGACGTCCCATCCGTCGTCGCAGCTTGGCCCACGTTGTCTTCTGTCGGAACATTGACACCAGGAGCGGCAAGTGTGACCTGGGTGCCAGTGTTGGACTTGTTCCAAATGGAGCCGCTTTCGTCGACCGCACCTACTGCAATGACGCCTGGATATGCGGCAGGATAATCAACGGATGAAGTGCTCTCGTCTCCGGAAGCTGCAACAACAACGATGTTACTGTTGAGCGCATCCTGAATCGCCTTGGCGACCGATGTGTCCTGTCCAACGGATTGGGATAGGTTAATTACAGACACATGCTGGGAAACTGCATACTCGATTGCGGCCGACATCTGGCCCGGTTGATTGCCAAGCGCGGTCGCATTGATAATCACGGGCAGGATCTTCGCGCCCGGCGCGAGGCCTTCGGTTGATGATGAACCGGAACCGCCAATGATTGCGGCCATTGCCGTGCCATGACCCGACAGGTCTGTCTGCCCGCTGCCCGAGCTCGTCGTGCCAATCCCGAAGTTGGCGCCCGTTAGAAGATTGCCCTGTGTATCTGGGAGTGCTGCGACACCCGTGTCTAGTACTGCGACTGTCGTACCAGAGCCCTTGGTGATTTTCCAAGCGCTGCTGGCCTTTAGATATTGGAGTGGCCATTGACTCGACACGCCTGCATTAGCGGGTGCTGCGTACACCAATGGCAAACCAAGCAGCGCGGCCGCAATGGCCGCGCTGCCCAGACGCTTGGCGCGTCGCGCTACTGGATGACCGGGGGCACGATACGCTGTGCGTTGTTCCAAAACTCGTCTTCCTTCAAGTACGACGCGCGCTTTCCACGCTCGTCTTCCTCGTCGTCCCCGTCGGCCATGCCTCGGCGTCCCGGGCCCATCATGTTGACCTTATTCCCATCTGCGTCGGTGGCATCCTCGTACACCGATCGAACGGGTGACATCGAGCGGCTGTCCTCTTCATCCTCGACACCGAGGTATCGGCCGCGAGAGTAGCGCGAAGAACCGAGGTCTTCCTCGTCTCCGCCCATTCCGGCTCCGCCGCGACCCATGCCTCGGCTCATGCCGTTCTCGGAGCCCGCTCCTTCGCCGGCAGCGCCTCCGGCGCCTTCCTCTTCGCCGATCAGCGAGCTTCCATCGCCGCTCGACGTACGTCCGCGCATGCCGCTGCCGGTACCACCGTTGAGCTCGCCGTCGCTCATACCGGTTTCGTCGAACACACCAGCTCGCGAGCCCGAGCCCCTACCAAGGTTCTCTTCGCCGAGGCCGTTCTCGGACAGACCGTTCATTCTGCCCTCTTCGGGCTCGTCCGTGATCAGGCCGCCCTTGTTGTAGCTGCTACCGCCTGGGCCGGTCTCGATGGGGTCGGTCGTTCCCCAAATGGGATCTGGCTCGGGCGTCGGTGTGGTGTTCGTCGGGTTGCCAGTGCCCCAGATCGGGTCGGGAGTCGGACTGACTGTCTGGGTGGGAGAGGTGCCAGCGAGTGTTGTGCTCGGGTTCGAGCCAGGGTTGACCGTGCCGCTGGGTGAGGACGGGACATAACCTGCCGTGCCCGTGGCGCCGCCGTTGTTCACGCTGGACCTGTAAGCGCTGGCCGAGCCATCACCCGAAGACGATGCGACAGAGCCGAGGCTGTAGGCACCCTGGTCGCCCTTCTCGTTTAGAGTGCCCTCGCTGCTGCCAACCGAGTTCAGTTGGTTCGCCGAGTTCTCGTAGCTGTCCGACAGCGTGTTGAGTGCGTCGGCGGCTTGGGAGCGGGCGGCGGTGTTGTGGCTTTGGGCCTTCTGGGCGGGGGTCTCGGCGCCGAACCAGCTTTCTACGTCGTCGACGATGCTGTTGCTTGGGACGGGCTTCTCGTCCGGGACGCTGGACATCGTGGTCACGTACTGCTGCTGGGCGGCCTTGGCGCTCTGCAGGGCGGGGATGACGGAGCTGCTGATGGTCTCCTGGGTCATCTGGGTGTGGTTGATCGAGGTCTGGAAGGACTGCTGCGCCTGCTCGGCGGCGTCGCCGCTCCAGGAGGCGGCTAGGTTGTTCTTGACGTTCTGCAGTGTGGACTGCACGTTGGCCAGTGAGCTCACGGCTGACTGGTAGCCCTGGATCTGGCTGTCGATGGCGCCTGGATCCATGGTCTGCGCGACCTGCTTGGCCCAGGCGACGCCGCCGTTGGTGTTGACCGCCTGCTGGTTGAAACCGCCCATGTGCCCGCTCCCCTCCTCGATCTCAGATGTTCTTCGCGACGTTGGTCACGCTGACGTGCAGCGCGTCCTCAGTCTGCGAGTAGACCTGGTGCGTCTTGGTGGCGCGCTCGTGGAGCAGGTTGATCTGCGAGTTCAGGTCGTCGAGCAGGGAGAGGATGGCGGCGTGCGCGGCGCCGTGCGCGCTGTTGAGCGCGGTGATGGCGGGGACGCCCTGGTCCATCTGGCCGAAGTTCGACGAGCTCGAGCCGCCGTCCATGTTGGCGACCTTGTAGGTGATCGCGCTGTACTGGCCCTGCTGCAGGCTCGACGCGGTGTTGTTCTGGAAAGTCACCGGATGCACCGGGCTCGAGACGTCGGTGAAGACGTCCTGCAGCAGGTTCTGCAGGGTGTTGCGTGCCTGCTCCAACTCCTGCAGTTCGACCTTGAAACTTGCGCCCACGACACGTACCCCCAGTTCAGGCTCATGCAAATACCCGGGGCGCCGTGGTAGGTGCACGAACCGCCCCGTTCGCAGCTCTCACGTTCTGTGCGCCTGTGACACGCGCCCGCGACACAACCGTACTTGTTTCAGCTTAGCGACAAAGGATGGCGTACTGCCAGCGGCTCCGGTGGTGCTGGGGGTTCGTTAGTAAACCGATAGGATGCCGGGCTCGTCGGGGGCGGGATATGCCTGGATGTGGGGAAAGCTTGACCGTGTCTTGGCTGGTCGGGGGCGAAGGGAAGACCGCTGGGGGAGTAGGCGGCGGGGGATTGTCGGGGGGACGGCGGGTGTGTGGGGCGGGGTTGGTTTGTCAGATCTCTGTGGGGAGGTGACGGCTCGTCCTGTGTCCGTTTTCCACCGATGGGGTGACTGGTGTGCCGGGCTGTCCGACGGGTGAGATTTCCGGGTGGTTGTTACGGTTCGGCGGCGAATGGTGGGCGGGCCGTGTGCTCACCTGCGGTCCGCTTATAGGATCCGCTGTCGTTCGGCTCTTGATGACCAGTCCGAGGTGACAAACCATGTCAGATCAGTGGGGGGCTGCCCAGCCGCCGTACGACCCGCAGCAGCAGAGCCAGGGGCAGGGGCAGCAGCAGGGGTATCCGCAGCAGCAGGACTCGTTCGGCGGCAGCGGGCAGCAGGCGCAGTACGGCCAGCAGGGTCAGCAGCCGTACGGGCAGCAGGGTCAGCAGCAGCAACCGCAGTACGGGCAGCAGGGTCAGCAACAGCAGTACGGGCAGGCGCCGCAGTTCGGGGCGCCGGTGCCGGGGCAGGCGCAGCAGCAGCAGCAGCAGCCTCAGTTCGGGGAGCAGTCGCAGCCTCAGTTCGGTGCGCCGCAGCAGTCGCAGGCGCAGTTCGGTGCGCCGGGGGCGGATCAGAGCGGGGGGCAGCCGCAGTATCCGTACGGGCAGTCGCAGTCGCAGTCCACGCTGGGTACGCCGGGGCAGTTCGACGCGCAGCCGCAGCCGCAGTACGGGGATCCGAGTCAGGGGCAGGGGTTCGGGCAGGCGCAGGCGGGTTACGGGGCGGATCCGTACGGCGGTGCGTACGCGGGGGCGCCGTACGGCGGGGCCGCGCCGAAGCAGACGAACGGGCTGGCGCTCGCGGGTGCGATCCTCAGCATCCTGCCGCTGCTGGGGCTCATCTTCTCGATCATCGGGCTGAACAAGGCGAAGGCGCTCGGCGGGGCGGGGAAGAAGGCGGCGACGGTCGGCATCGTGCTGTCGCTCGTGTTCGCGGGCGTGTACGGGTTCGGCTTCTACAAGCTGGCGGGTTCCACGGCGGCCGACCCGGCGTGCATCTCGTCGGAGTCCGCGGCCTCCTCGATGGAGAGCAAGTTGAACGCGGACGAGTCGGCGCTCTCGACTGCTGAGAGTTCGAACGACACGACTGCGGTGAAGACGGCGCTCAACACGATGGTGTCGGACATGCAGTCGATCAAGACCGAGCTCGATGCGGACGTCGCGAAGGCCACGCACGCGAACGTGAAGGCGAAGCTGCAGGCGTTCGACACGGACCTGGGCAAGCTGATCACGGACCTGAAGGCCGTCGAGACCGGTGACGACTCGGCCGCCACGGACCTCGAGTCGGTCGCCAGCCGGCTGAGTTCCGAGGGCGACGCGGTGGACAGTCTGTGCGGGAACGTCACCAACGGCTGAGGCTGACCGCGGGCGAAAGTCCGTGACTCAGGATCAGGACTCCGCCACCAGGCCGTGCTCGTAGGCGAAGCGCACGGCCTGGGCTCGGTCCCGGGCGCCGGTCTTGGCGAAGACGTGGTTGATGTGCGTCTTCACGGTCGCCTCGGAGACGAAGAGCTCTTTGGCGATCTCCGGGTTCGAGCGTCCGGCCGCGATCAGGCGCAGTACGTCCACCTCGCGGGCGGTGAGGCCGGCGGGCGGGGGTGCGGCCGGCGGGGGAGCGGAAGCGGAAGTCGAAAGGGCCGGCGATGGGGACGCGGCGCCCGCGCCTATGGCCGCGATGAGTCTGCGTTGGACGGCCTCGTCGAGTACGGATTGGCCGCCGGCCGCCGCCTGCACTGCGCGGGCGATCTGGACGCGGTCGGCGTCCTTGGTGAGGTAGCCGAGGGCGCCCGCGCGCAGGGCGTTCTGGATCGAGGCGTCGTCGGCGTACGTCGTGAGCACCACTACGCGCACGCCCGGGTGTTCGCGGGTGATGCGTTCGGTGGCCTCGATGCCGTCCACGCCGGGCATGTGCAGGTCCATCAGCACGACGGCGGGTTTGTGCTCGGCTACGAGGTCGACGGCTTGGGCGCCGTCGCGGGCCGTGCCGACGACCTCTATTCCGGGGGTCAGGTCGAGCAGCGTGGCCAGTCCTTCGCGCACCGCCGCCTGATCGTCCACCACCAGGACACGAATCGACTCATCGGGCATGCGCCGAGGATATCGACCATCTCAGCCGTTGAGGCGCAGGGTCACCCGCCAGCCGGGGCCGGGGAGGTCCTCGGACGCGTACGGACCGGCCTCCAGGCTGCCGCCGATCAGTTCGGCGCGCTCCTTCAGGCCGGACAGGCCGTATCCGCCTCCTGATTCGGCGAGGGCGCTGGGCGGTTCGGTGGGGGCGCCGTTCGCGACGGTGAGTATGACCTCTTCCTCGCCGTAGAGCAGCGTCACCTGCACGGGGGCGCCGGGGGCGTGCTTGCGGATGTTGGTCAGCGACTCCTGCGCCGCGCGGTAGACGGTCAGGCCCGCGTCTGCCTGCATCGGGCGCGGCAGGCCCTGGATCTCGACCTTCGCCTCCGCGTCGGTGTCCCCGCGGTACGCGTCGGCGAGTCCGTGGAGCAGTTCGGGCAGCGGAGGGGCGTCCTCGCGCAGCGCGGCGATCGCGCGGCGTGTCTCGACCAGGCCTTCGCGGGCGATGCGGCGGGACTTCTGCACGTAGGCGTGGGCGCGTTCGACGGCGGTTTCGTTGCCGGAGTCGAGGAGGGCGTCCGCGGCTTCGAGTTGGACGGTGAGGGCCGCGAGCGAGTGCGCGAGGACGTCGTGGATCTCGCGTGCGATGCGGCTGCGCTCGGCGAGTGCCGCGGCGTGCGCCTGCTCGTGGTTGGCGCGTTCGGTTTCGCGCACCAACTGCTCGGCGCTCTCGGCACGCAGGATGTACGAGCGGCGGCCGACGCCGAGGCCGTACATGCCGATGAGCAGGCTGCCGTAGCCGATGCCGTTTGATTCGAACTGCTGCCAGCCCTGCGTGGCGGCGGCGATGAGCAGCACGGCGACGAACCAGCCGACGACGATCGCGGCGCGGCCGGAGGTCCAGCGCGAGGAGAGCACGGCGGCCGCGGCGGCGGCGAAGGCGGGGCCGGCGGCGACGTCCCTGGTCGCCAGGCCGCTCAGCAGCGCGCCGCCGGTGCCGACGACGAGCAGCCCGAACAGCACCACGTAGGGGCTCTGCTGCCAGCGCAGGAACCAGCCGACCAGCCAGCCGAGGGCGCCGGCCAGGCACAGGACGCTGACGATCCCGATGGCCAGGCCGGTCCCGTGCCAGCGCAGGTGGGTCAGCATGGTGATCTGGATGTAGCCCAGCACCAGCAGGAAGACCATCCGGACGCTCGCGATGTCCCGGGACCGTGGATCGCGCGCGCTCTCCCGCAGGCCCACGCCCGGGTTCGGGCCGTCGCCGGACCACGGCAGCCGGAATGCCGTCGGGCCGTCGGTATCCCGCCACAGCAGATCACGCAGCAGCCACACGTCGCCCTACCGCCGTCGTCGTCGGGATGTCCACGGGTCAACGGTACGTCCCCGGACGCGCCGGACGGATCCACCCGGGGGTGGAACCGGGGTGGAGGTGTCCACGGCGTGAGATCGCGGCGCGGAGATAGTGGATTTCCCGATGATATGCCGATACGGTGTGGCCCCATCGTGGCGCGTAACGATGCGTCGGGGCGTCGGGGAGCCGGACACGCGCACGGGGTCGAGGGGCATTTCTATGGCGGATTTCTTCAAGGTCGATCTGGACGTGCTGTCCAGGATGACCAGCACCCTGCGTCAGGCGGGGGAGCAGATGGACCAGGCGTTGCAGGCGTTCGGCGCGGCGGAGGACGGCCAGATCGGGCCGCTTCCGCTGGTCGGCGCGGCCAAGGACTTCCAGCACACGTGGAAGTACGGGCTCGGGCAGTTGCAGCAGGCCATCTCCGAGTGCACCGACGGGGTCGGCAAGGTGCACGACAACTACCAGCAGACCGAGCAGACGGTGCAGCAGTCGCTCGGGAAGATCAACAGCGCGCTGCAGGAATAGGGGGATTCCATGTCACTGGACGTTGTGTTCGACGCTTCTTATGACGACAGCAGCAGCTACCCGAACCTGGGCTTCAACCCGGCGCCGGGCGTTCCCGGGGACGTCGAGGCGCTGGAGAACATGGTCACCAAGGCCACGAGCTCCATGGAGGAGTCCGGCAAGCTGCTGGACCAGATGCGCAACTCGGACTCGGGCGTGTGGGTCGGCGACGCGGGGGACGCGTTCCGCTCGCACTTCAACGACAAGCTGGTCACCGATCTGCAGCACGCGCAGCAGTCGCTGACCTCGGCCGTGGGCACGATTCAGAACTGGTACAAGGATCTGGTCGGCTTCAAGCAGACCGCGCAGAACCTGGACCAGGAGGCCGCCGCCGCCAAGGAGGCCCTGCAGAACGCGCAGGCCCAGGTGGCGCAGGCGAAGTCGAACCCGAACCTCAACCTGATCAACGAGGTCTTCAGCGATCCGCAGGCCCTGCAGCAGGCGCAGTCGCAGCTCGACCAGGCCGTGTCGGCGGTCAACGACGCGAACGCGGCCGAGCAGCAGGCGCAGCAGGAGCTCGACTCGATCCTGAAGCGGGCCCGTCAGTTGCAGCAGGAGGTCGACTCGGCGGCGCGGAACTACGCCTCGCAGCTGGAGCAGTCGACCAAGGGCCTCGCGCCGCACAAGCCGGGCTGGTTCTCCAGCATGCTGCACGACATCGGCGGCGCCCTGAGCGCGGTCGGGCACTGGATCGAGCAGCACGCGGACGTCATCCACTCGATCCTGTCCACGATCTCGGCGATCGCCGGGCTGGTCGCGCTGTGCACGCCGCCGCCGATCGACGTCGTGGCCGGTGCCGTCGCGCTGGTCGCGGGCGCGGGCGCGTTCGCGATGGACCTGGCGAACCCGAAGACCCGCGACGCCATCGGCGGGCTGCTGACCGGGCACTTCACCAAGGCGAACATCGAGGCGGGGGTGGGTGCGGGGCTCGACCTGGTGAGCGCGATCCCCGGCGGCGCCCTGTTCAAGTCCGTGGCCAAGGGGGCGGAGTTCACCGAGGACGCCGCGAAGGTCGCCGACAAGATCCCGAACCTGGTGGACAAGCTCCCGGGGCTCGCCTCCGACGGCGCGGACGTGGAGAAGGCGTTCTCCGGCCTCAAGGACGGGTCCAAGGTCGCCCAGATCATCTCGTCCAACGCGCACGGCGTCGCGATCCCGGTGAAGCTCGGAATCAGCGCGGTGACGAAGGTCGCGAACATCGGCCGGGACGCCGACAACGCGTTCAAGATCTCCGCCGAGGCCGCGCAGAACATCAATCTCGGCTGGAAGGTCAAGGGCGTCGCCTCGAACCTGTACCACGACTTCCAGGAAGCGTTCTGATGGGCATCACCGACCTGCTGAACAACCTCGCGCCCGCGCAGGACGAGGAGGGGCCCAACGTCTGGGTGACGCTGCCGCCCGGCTACCTGCCGCTTCCGGTCGAGGATCCGGCCGCGCGGCTGAGCGAGGCGGAGCCGGTGCTCGCCGAGCTGTGCCCGCCGGACCGGCAGGAGCTGCTCTACGCGACGCTGAACACGTTCGCGGTGCTGCTGACCGAACTCGAACGGCGTAACACCGTCTACTGCGGGCTCGGCTGGCATACGGCGGAGGACGGATCGATCGTCTCGTCCACGCTGGTGGTCTCGCTCCAGCCGACCGGCGAGGAGCGCAATCCCCGCCTCGTGCTCGGCGACCTCGTGCAGGCGGCGGCCAACGCGGACGACCAAGCGCAGGCCGACCTGGTCGATCTGCCCGGCGGGCCCGCGCTGTTCTTCGAGAGCGTGCGCAGCCTGCGCAAGCCGACGCTGCCCGGCCAGGTCGGCGATCCGGGGCGCGCGGACGTCTACCAGCTCGAGGTGATCGTGCCGGACGGGAAGGGCGAACTGCTCGCCGTCCTCGAATTCTCCACGCCGCGGGTCGAGTACGGGACGCGCTACCGGGAGATGATGGTCCTGTTGGCGAACTCGGTCTCCTTCACTCCGCCGCCCGGCTCGGCGGACGAGAACGCCTCGTCGCAGCAGATCCACAATCTCCTCGGAGGCCCGAGCGCATGACGGAGCTGGTCCCCAACGGCTCGACCGTCCCGGTTCAGCCCTGGCTGGTCGAATCCATCCAGCAGGATCTGGCCGGGAAGCCGGGCGGCGCGGCGCAGCGGTCCGCCGTGTTCGAGCAGCACCTGGTGCAGCGCTTCGGCGCCTGGCGGGTGTTCCCGGTGAAGGTCGGCCGCTGGCAGCGCAGGTCGTACCTCTACGAGTGGGGCAGCGACGGCTGGGCCCTGGTGCTCGCCCCGGTGCTGCTGCCCTGGCGGCCGGGCCTGTGGAAGCTGAACGAGACCTACGTCCAGGTGCTGGATCCGTCGAGCGGCGTGCCGATCGCCGAGCTCAGCGTGACCAACTGGGGTTCGCGGAAGCGCGACACGCAGAGCGAGGGGCTGCAGACCCGTCAGCTCGCGATCCTCGGCGATCCGCGGGTCGGCGGCCTGGTCGCGCCGGTGCTCGCCGCCTCGCCGGACGCGGTCTATCAGGCGAATCGGCGCGGACGCCAGCTCCCCCGGGACCCGGCTCAGTTCGAGCAGGTCGCCGCGCAACTGGTCAACGAGCCGTACCGGGACTTCGCCGACCGCGACGACGGTCCCTGGTTCGCCGACCAGCCGCAGAAGCCGCAGGGCAACACGAACGGCTGGAAGCCCTCGGCCTGGTACCGGCCGGCGGGCTGACCGTACGAGTGCGGCGCCGTCAGTCGCACTTCTTCTTGCTGCGCTGCCAGGGCATCTGAGGCAGCGCCAGGAAGCCCTCGGCCCGCGCGTACGCCATACCGATGCGCGGCAGATCGGCCGAACGGGCGTACAGCACGAAGCGCGGCTCCCAGATCGGGCGGTACTTCGCGTTCGCCCGGTAGAGGGACTCGATCTGCCACCAGCGGGAGAAGAACAGCAGCACGCCGCGCCACAGCCGCAGCACCGGGCCCGCACCCAGCTTCGATCCGCGCTCGAAGACCGCGCGGAACATCGCGAAGTTCAGCGAGACGCGTGCCACGCCGAACTCCGCGGCGTTCTGCAGCAGGTCGATGACCATGAACTCGACCAGGCCGTTGTCGCTGTCCTTGTCACGGCGCATCAGATCGAGGGAGACCCCGTCCTTGCCCCACGGCACGTACGAGAGCAGTGCGCGCAGCCTGCCGTCGGCGTCGAAGCACTCGATCATCAGGCAGTCGCCGTCCGCCGTGTCGCCGAGCCGGTTGAGCGCCATCGAGAATCCGCGCTCGGGCTGGCCGTAGCGCCAGTGGTCGGCCGCGCCCTGCAGGCGCGCCATCTCGGCGGGCTCGATGTCGCGGTGCCGCCGGATGCGCGTCGTGTACCCGGCGCGCTTGACCTTGTTCACCGCCTGCCGGACCGTGCGCATAGCCCGGCCCTCCAGGGTGAAGTCGGTGACTTCCACGATCGCCTCGTCGCCGAGTTCGAGCGCGCTCAGGCCGTGCCGCGCGAAGATCTCGCCCGCCTGCTCGCTCGCGCCCGCGACGGCCGGGGCCCACGCGTGCTCGGAGGCCTCGCGCAGCCAGAGTTCGATCGCGCCGGGCCACGCCTCGGGGTCGCCGAGCGGGTCACCGGAGGCGAGCGACACGCTGCCGACGGTCCGGTACGCGATCGCCGCCTTGCCGGACGGCGAGAAGATCACCGACTTGTCGCGACGCAGTGCGAAGTAGCCGAGCGAGTCCGGCTCCGGTTCCTTGGCGAGCAGTTCGCGCAGCCGCCCCTCGTCCTCGAGGCTGTGCCGCAGTTGGCCGCGCGGGGAGCGGAAGAACACGTACACGACGGCCAGGAACAGCACCAGGCTCATCGCGTTGATCAGCACGTCCAGCCAGTGCGGGCTGGCGATGCCGAGGTCTGAGACGTCCTGCTTGTCGACCGTCAGCAGCCGCAGCAGCGTGTACTCGATGCGCGAGCTGAACGACGAGTTGTTCACGGTGCCGAACCACGTCAGCAGCGCCACGCCCACCGCCGTGGCCGCCGCCGCGCCGCCGAGCGCCACGAGCAGCGCGGTCTTCGGGTTCGACTGTTCGCCCTTGGCGTAGAAGTCGCGTCGGCCGAGGATCAGGCACAGGAATAGGCCGACCGTGAGACCGACGGCCACCCAGTTGGACCAGTGCTGGCGATACGCGGGCTGGCTCAGCCAGTAGATCTCGGCCAGGCACGTGAACCCGACCAGCACCACCGTGCACAGCCACGCGACGTGCTTGCGGCGGCGCAGCATGATCGCCAGGAACGCGGCCAGCGCGGCCGAGACGAGGCTCGCCGTCAGCAGGAAGGGGGTGAAGTAGTTGCCGAAGCCCGCGCCGTGCGAGTGCCGGTGCACCTGCCGCCCGAAGGAGTAGGACACCACGCCGAGCAGGTCGAGCAGCACGACCAGCCGCAGGTACCAGACCGTGATCTTGCCGGGTACGCCGAGCGGCCCGGGACCCCGGTTGCCGTCCGCGAACCCCGTCGTCGTACCCGCAGCCATGCCCTCGTCTTTCCTTGCCCGTTGCACCGCGCCCGCTCCTTATCCTCCGGCATACCGGGCAGGAAGGGCGAATCGGCTGCTCCGGAGGGGGAAGCGGAGCAGCCGATCGCGGTGGTGGGCCGTGCGCCGCCTCGTGGCGGCCGGGGTCTACCGGTGCTTCCAGGTGATCGAGAAGGTGCCGCCGGACAGCGAGCCGGTGCTCGCCTTCACCGTGCCCGAGCTGGTGTCCATGTCGATGCTGGTCGGGCTCGACGAGGAGAGGGTCGAGCCGTTCACCGTCGAGCTCTTGAAGGTCACGGTGCCGAAGTTGGCCAGCGGCAGCACGCCGCCGCTGTACGGCGCCTCGGCGATGACCTCGGCGGACGAGCGGCTGAAGCTGCCCGTCTTGGTGGTCGTGTGGCTCCAGCCGCGGGTGCTGTCGGCGAGGTAAAGCTCGTACTTGTTGGAGCCCTCGTAGATGACCTTCTCCACGATGGTGTCGCCGGGCGCGACGGTGTTGCTGTAGGTCACCGGGTAGGCCGGGTACATCTCGTACCACGCGGAGTACTCGGCGGTGGAGCCGACGCAGTCCGCCTCGGTGCCGGTCTGCTCGACCGAGGAGGAGCTGTAGCCGTCCAGGCCGACCCAGAAGCTGGAGTACTGGTCGCCGGAGGAGCACGTCACCTTGGGCTGGGTGAACGTGGTGGTCACGCTGGTGTACGTGCTGCCGGTCGCCGCGTAGCCCGCCCAGTTGGTGCTGGTGGTGTCGGCGTGCCGCACGCCGCCGCCGTGGCTGATGAAGAACGGCGTCGCCGTGCCCGCGGAGCGCTGGATCGGGGCGAAGACGGTCGGGGCCGCGGTGGTGGCGGCGGCCGCGACGGGCGCGAGCGCGGGCAGGACGAGGGCGGCGGCGGCGATGCCGGCGCGCAGCGGGGATCGCTTGAAGGACATGAGTCTCCTCGGATTCGCGAACCAATGTGGGTATGTGGGTTTGTCACGACTCGTGGCCGCAAGATGGAGTTAAGAATCCAACCCGGACGGCCGCAAGAAGGAACCGGGTAGATCGTTGGCAAAGGCGCCGTTACGCCCGGATTTCCGCCGGTGCGCGCGCCGGCGGTGCAGGTGGCGGCGACAACCGTTGTCATTGTCATATCTCAATGTACTGTCACGCTTCGGGTAGACTCGGCCGTATGGCACGACAGCACGGCGACGAGGGGGAGCGCGTGGCGGACGAGCGCGGACACGATCACGAGCATGAGCACGGCGGCGGGCACGGCCACGGCGGGCACGACCACGGTTCCGCGGTCACCGCCGCCACCGACCGGAAACTGCTGCTCGGCGCGCTCGGCCTGATCCTGGCGTACATGCTGGTCGAGGTCGGCATCGGCCTCGCCGCCCGCTCGCTGGCGCTGATCTCCGACGCCGGCCACATGCTCACCGACGCCTTCTCGCTGGTGCTCGCGCTCGGCGCGATGCGGCTGGCCGCCAAGCCCGCGCACGGCCGCTGGACCTTCGGCTTCAAGCGCGCGGAGATCCTCTCGGCGCAGGCCAACGGGATCACGCTGCTGGTACTGGTCGGCATCTTCGTCTACGAGGCGGTGGACCGGCTGATCACTCCGCCGGCGGTGGACGGCGCGCTGGTCACCGCGACCGCGCTGGCCGGGATCGCGGTCAACGCCGCCGCCGCGCTGCTGATCAACCGGGCCAACCGGACCAGCCTGAACGTCGAGGGCGCCTTCCAGCACATCCTGAACGACGCGTGGGCCTTCCTCGCGACGGCCGTCGCGGGCGTCGTCGTGATGACCACCGGCTTCGACCGCGCCGACGCGATCGCCACCCTCGTCGTGGCCGTGCTGATGGCCAAGGCCGGGTACGGGCTGGTGCGCGAGGCCTGGAAGATCTTCCTGGAGGCCGCTCCCGAGGGCGTGGACCCGGCCGCGCTCGGCGCCCGGCTGCGCGCGGCCGACGACGTGGTCCAGGTGCACGACCTGCACGTGTGGACGATCACCTCGGGCTTCCCGGCGCTGTCCGCGCACGTGCTCGTGGCGCCGGGCCGCGACTGCCATGCCGTGCGGATCGCCCTCGAGGAACTGCTGCGGCACGAGTACGACATCGAGCACACCACGCTTCAGGTGGAGCACGCGCCCTCGGAGATACTCACCATCGGCCATGGCGCGCCCGACGCCGAAGAGCACTCGGCCGGGCACTGCGGGTGACCGCGATTCCCCTGTTTGACGGCCATTTCCGGGCGAATGTGCCATGATCGTCCGCGCCGTATAACAGAACGGTAACTGTCTCGCCCTGGTCTTGCCGGGGTGGGGATCATTGGGGGAAAGTCGCTTCACCGGCCTTGGGGCGAGTTGTCCGTGTTCGCCGGGGTGCGGGACAGGCCCGGCTGGCCCAAGGAGGTCGTGGAAGCAGTGATGGAGTTCCCCGAGGAGCCGCGACCAGGTCGTGACCCGCGTACCCCCGACGCCCACCGCGCGCACCGCTCCGGAGCGGAGCGCGAGGCCGAGGTCTGGCTGCGCCGAGAGCTCGCCTTCCTGCACGGCGTCGAGCGGAAGATCCTGCGCCGGGCCCGGATACGCAAGGAGGCCTGGCGGGCCGCCGCCGTGGCCGCGATCCTGGCCATGTTCGCCGCGTGCTGGTATCTGGCCGCGGTCAGCAGCAACAGCCTCTCGTCCTCGTCCTCCTCGTCGACGGCCTGCGCGACGCAGTCGACGACCGCGAACTCGGCCTCCGCGCACCTGACCGGCGGCACCTCGTCGGCGAGCGCGAAGTCCTCCCAGGCCTGTACGTCCTGAACTCCCGGACTCCGGAACTCCTGAACTCCTGACGTCCGGACCTGCCGACGTCCGCCCGGTCCGTCAGTCACCGGTCGCAGGTCGAACAAGCCGATCATCAGCTATCGAGTGGGCCATTCGAGTGGCGACAGGGCCCGATCGTCACTCGTACGGGCTGCTGACAGGACTAGCAGGGCTCGCGTAAGGTCAATCTGACATCGAGGCGACGAGGCATGATGATCGCCCTGAGTGGTTAAACTGACCTCGAGTCAGTGCAACTGCAAAGAAAATTGCATAGTCGTGTGTGCCGTGGATCTCGAAAGTCACCGAGCGTCGACGACATGGTGTGGCAAGGCCGCTGGGGAAGGCGAACCTCGTCCGTACGCCGTGTGTGAAACGTAGTCAGTGACCAAAGGAGTCCGCCGTGCCCACCCGTCAGACCAGTGGAGTGCTGTACATCCACTCGGCGCCCCGTGCGCTGTGCCCACACGTCGAATGGGCCGTCGCCGGGGTACTCGGCGTGCGCGTGAGCCTCGACTGGACCCGGCAGCCCGCCGCGCCGAACCTCTGGCGTGCCGAGCTGTCCTGGCAGGCGGAGCCCGGCACCGCCACCCGGCTCACCTCCGCGCTGCGCGGCTGGGAGCAGCTGCGCTTCGAGGCGACCGAGGAGCCGTCCCCGGGCGCCGAAGGGGAACGTTACTCCTCCACCCCCGATCTCGGGGTGTTCCACGCCGTGACCGGAGTGCACGGAGACATCATGGTGACCGAGGACCGGCTGCGCACCGCCATGCTGCACGCCGCCCGCGGGGCCGACCTCGCCGAGGAGCTCAACATCCTGCTCGGCCGCCCCTGGGACGACGAGCTCGAACCCTTCCGCCACGCGGGAGACGGCGCCCCGGTCCGCTGGCTGCATCAGGTCGGCTGAGTCCGGCTCCGCTCGGG
>Ga0310811_10000160_pt1 | contig 100302 bp, 101 predicted proteins | sample YCmetagenome_FD_207642 | JGI IMG/M metagenome (GOLD analysis project Ga0310811, IMG submission 207642) | Soil microbial communities from experimental microcosm in Duke University, North Carolina, United States - YC | ecosystem: Engineered > Artificial ecosystem > Soil microcosm > Unclassified... | reverse complement strand
TGGGCCGCCGCCATCGGCGCGCTGCTATTCGAATGCCTCGGATGTTTCTTCTACATTGCCGAGGTGCGGCTGACGCCCGAACAAATTGCCACATTGCCGCTCGACCAGGCGGCGATGCTGAGCGCCAGGCCGGCCTGGTATTATGCGGCATTTGGAGTGGCGGTCTGGGTCGGGCTGGCCGGCACCCTGGGGTTGCTGTTGCGCAAAGGCTGGTCCGTGCCGCTACTGCTGACCTCGCTGATTGCCGTCGCCGTCCAGTTCAGCGCCATCGTCATCGTGCCGGAAATGCGGACCGTAACGTCCGATGCTCTGCTCGGTCCGATCGTCATCGTCGTCGTCTGCTACGGGATCTTGATGCTCGCGCGGCTAGCCAAGCGGCGGGGCTGGCTGAGCTAGGCTGGAACAAGGGCGCGCCAGGTTAGCGCGCCCCTTTGCCAGAACTACTCGGGTTTTTTTGCGGCCTTCTTCTTCTTGGCCGTGGCTTTTGATTTCTCGGCTTTCACCTCATCAGCGGTCGGCGCGAGTGGATCATCAGCCTTTGCGGCCGGCGTGGCGGGCGTCGCCGGAGTCGCCGCCGTGTCTGTCGCGGGATCTGCCGGCGTGGCCGGGGTTGCAGGGGTGGCGGCGTTGTCTGACGCCGGGGTTTCGGCCGGCTGCGCGACCAGTATGGCGCTGGTGCTGAGGCCGAGCGACGCCGCTGCGACGGTGATGAGCAAAGTCGATTTGCGCACAATCGTTCTCCGTTTGGGAAGGGGAAGCGGGGCAGCGCATGCCACCCGCGCAGGGGGTTACGCGGCAGTTTCCATCCGTATCCCGGCTTATCGTTCAGCCGTGGCAGCAGCGGGGCTGGTTGCGGCACTGCACAATGGCTAAAAGGCCGCCATGTCGACCTTCACCATCGATACTTCGACCAGCCGGGCGACGCCGACGCCGGTGCCGGGCAAACGCATGACCGTCCCCGCGATCCGCGGGCGCAAGAAAGACGGAAGGACCGACCAGCCGCTGGTGATGCTGACCGCCTACACCATGCGGATGGCGCAGCTGCTCGACCCCCATTGCGAGATGCTGCTGGTCGGCGATAGCCTCGGCCAGGTGATCTACGGCCTGCCGTCGACCGTCCCGGTGACGATGGAGATGATGTGCGCCCATGGCGCCGCGGTGGTGCGCGGCAGCTGGCACGCGCTGGTCGCGGTCGACATGCCCTTCGGGTCATACGAAGGCTCGCCCGCCCAGGCCTTCGACAGCGCATCGCGGATCATGAAGGAAACCGGCTGTGCCGCGGTCAAGCTGGAGGGCGGCGAAGCGATGGCTTCCACAATCGATTTCCTGACCCATCGCGGCATCCCGGTGATCGGCCATGTCGGCCTCACTCCGCAGGCGGTCAATGTGCTCGGCGGCTATGGCGCTCGCGGCAAGAACGCCGACGAAGCGAAGAAGATTATTGGCGACGCCCAGGCGGTAGCCGAGGCCGGCGCTTTCTGTATCGTCGTCGAAGGGGTGATGGAGCAGATCGCCGACCAGGTCGCCGACGTGGTCAAGGTGCCGATCATCGGCATTGGCGCCTCGCCGCGTTGCGACGGGCAGGTGCTGGTGACCGAAGACATGCTCGGCCTGTTCGAGCGGACACCGCGGTTCGTGAAGCGCTATGCCGACATGGCCAGCGAAATTGGCGAGGCCGTCGGCAAATATGCCGATGAGGTGCGCAGCCGTGCCTTCCCGACCGAGGAGCAGACCTACCGGCCGAAGGAATAGGAATGGCAGAGCCAAGCCAATCGATCATCGCCACGCGCGGGGCGCAGATGTTCCCGCGCCTGACCGACGAGGAGCTAGCGCGGCTGGCTCGGTTCGGAAAACCCGTCACCTACCCGGCGAATACGATGATTGCCCGCCCCGGCGAGGTCGGGCCGGGCTTGCTGCTGATGATGTCGGGCAGCGCGGAAGTCCTGCAGCAAGGCCAGCAGCCGGCCCACATCGTCACCCACGAGCGCGGCAACTTCATGGGCGAGCTGGCGCAGCTGTCGGGAAGGCCATCGTTGGTCGAGGTAAGGGCGCTCGAAGATGTCGAGGCGGTCGCGGTCGCACCAGATCGCCTGCGGGCGATGCTGATCGCGGAGGCGGAGCTGGGCGAGCGGATCATGCGTGCGCTGATCCTTCGGCGCATGGGCCTGATCGAGGCGGGCGCGGGCCCGATCATCGTTGGCCATGAATCGGATGCCGACGTGCTTCGGCTAGTCAATTTCTTGCGCCGCAACGGGCATCCCTACCAAAGCCTCGACCCGGCGGAGGATAGTTGCGGGCAGGTGCTGGTCGATCGGTTCGAGATCGAGCAGGAAGAGCTTCCGATCGTGTTGTGCCCGAGCGGCCAATTGCTGCGCAACCCGAGCGAATCGCAGCTCGCGCGCTGTGTCGGCCTGGTCGGGCCAATCGATCCCGACAGGCTATATGATGTGGTGATCATCGGCGCCGGCCCGGCGGGCCTCGCTACGTCGGTCTATGCCGGCTCGGAAGGGCTGTCGGTGCTTGCGATCGACTGTAGATCCTTTGGCGGCCAGGCTGGCGCGTCGGCGCGGATCGAGAACTATCTCGGCTTCCCGACCGGAATTTCCGGCATGGCCTTGATGGGGCGAGCCTTTAGCCAGGCGCAGAAATTCGGAGTGGATCTGGCAATCCCCGACGAGGCGGTGAGGCTCGAGTGCGGCAACGACCCCTGCCACGTTCTGCTGGCCACCGGCGAGCGGATCCGGGCGCGCAGCGTCGTGCTTGCCACCGGCGCCCGTTATCGCCGGCTGCAGGTCGACCGGCTCGAACAGTTCGAAGGAAGCTGTGTCCACTATTGGGCCTCGCCGCTGGAGGCCGACCTTTGCGCCGATCAGGAAGTGGCGCTGGTGGGCGGAGGCAACTCCGCGGGCCAGGCGACGGTGTTCCTGGCCGCTCGATCGAAACGGGTGACGCTGGTCGCGAGGCGGCCGCTAAACGAGACCATGTCGAAATATCTGGTCGAGCGGATCGACGGCCTGCCCAACGTCGAAGTGGTGATCGGCTGCGAGATCTCGTCGCTCGATGGCAAGCCGGGCGAATTGGAGGCGGTTACAGTCCGAGAGCGCTCGTCGGGCAGGGACCTTAAGTTTCCCGCGCGCTTCCTCTTCTCCTTCATCGGGGCCGAACCCAACACCGACTGGCTGCAAAGCTCCGGCATCAAGCTCGACAATCGCGGGTTCGTATTGACCGGCCAGCCGGCAGGCGACGATCGTTTCCCGCTTGAGACAAGCCGCCGCGGCATCTTTGCCATTGGCGATGTCCGTTCGGGATCGGTCAAGCGGGTTGCCGCCTCGGTCGGCGACGGGGCGCAGGTGGTGGCGGCGATCCATCAATATCTCGCCGATGCGCCTCCAATTCCCGTCCCGGTGCAGGTTCCGGTTCCGGCGCAATAGTCTGCTGGACAGGGGATATGGACGAGCTAGGGATATGCACCCCTGACGGAGATCCCATGCGTAACCTCGCCCTGCTTGCTGCCGCTTCCAGCCTGATCACCATATCGCCGCCAGCCGCGGCACAGGTGACGCCGATGACCCCCGACGTCGTCGCCAGCTACGATCCGATCATGCCTTTCGCCGATTTCGTCCGGCGCGAGGTGATGGTGCCAATGCGCGATGGGACCAAGCTCTACACGGTGATCGTGATGAAGAAGGGGACGACGGGCGCACCGATCCTCCTTTCTCGTACACCTTATGACGCCCATGGCTCGACCCATCGCAATGCCAGCCAGCGGATCGTCGACGTTCTCGCGATAATGGACGCCGAATTCGCCGAGGATGGCTATATCCGGGTCTACCAGGACATAAGGGGCCTGCACCGGTCCGAGGGCCAGTTTGTGATGAACAGGCCGCTTGCCGGCCCGCTCAACAAGACAGGCATCGATGAAAGTACCGATGCCTATGATACGATCGACTGGCTGGTTAAGAATGTGCCGGAGACGAACGGCAATGTCGGGATTATCGGTTCGTCATACCTTGGCTTCACCAGCCTCGCTGCCGAGATCAACCCGCATCCAGCGCTCAAGGCCGCGGTGCCGCAAAGCCCGATGGTCGATGGCTGGATGGGCGACGACTGGTTCCACAACGGCGCCTTCCGGGTCAGCGCATTCGACTATGCGCTGAGCCAAAGCACGGGCAAGGCGGAAGCGGGGGCGTCGATCCCGCATGGTGCTGGCGACGACTACAGCCGCTATCTCGAGGCCGGGTCGATGGCCGATTTTGCCGCCAAGTGGGGCATCACCAATGTCCCCTTCGTCCAAAAGCTGATGCAGAATCCGGCCTATACCGAATTCTGGTCCGGCCAGGCGGTCGACAAATGGATGGCAGGCCGGCCGCTCACGGTGCCGACGATGCTGGAAGTCGGACAGTGGGACCAGGAGGACAGCTACGGCGCCGCGGCGGTATATCGGGCGATCGAGCCCAAGGACACGGGCAATAACCTGGTCAGCCTGGTGATCGGACCATGGCGCCATTCGGGCGCCAACCACTACGGCTATGAACTTGGTGCGCTGGATTTCACCGGCGACACCGCGCGCGAATGGCGCGTGAAATGGGTCAAGCCGTTCTTCGATCATTGGCTGAAGGGCGGGCCCGATCCCAAGACGCCGCCAGTGCTGACCTATGCGACGGGGGTCAATAAATGGGAGGTGTCGCAGAAGTGGCCGGTCGGAACGCCGACGCCCTTTTACCTGGGTGCGAACAAGACTGCCTCGTTCAACGCTGCTGAATCAGCGGGCCGTGACGACTATGTGTCGGACCCGGCAAGCCCGGTGCCGTTCATCCCGCGGCCGATCAACCTCGACGACGGCAACCAGTGGAAGCCGTGGCTAGTCCGCGACCAGCGCTTCGTCGAAGGCCGTCCCGACGTGCTGACCTTCAAGGGCGAGACATTGGCGCAGCCGGTGCACATCATGGGCGCGCCCGAGGCCGATATCTTTCTGGCGACCACCGGCACCGACGCCGATGTGGTGGTCAAGCTTATCGACATCTATCCCGACGACATTCCCGAAGGTGCCGACCAGGGCGGCAAGCCGAGCATGGCGGGATATCAGCTGCCGGTCGGAATCGAGATTTTCCGCGGCCGTTATTTGCAGAGCTTTGCCAAGCCTGCGCCGCTGGTGGCCGGGAAGCTGCAACGCTTCCGCTTCGCGCTGCCAAATGTCGACCATGTGTTCCTGCCCGGGCACCGGATCGCAGTTCAGGTCCAGTCAAGCCTGTTTCCGCTCTACGACCGCAACCCGCAGACCTATGTGCCCAACATATTCTACGCCAAGGCGGGGGATTATAAGCGGGAGACGATCAGCGTGGCCCATGGCGGCGACAGCCCAAGTGCGGTCTGGCTGCCGGTCGCACAATAAAAGCCTGTCTTTCCACCCTTTGCCTTTGCCGCCCGCCGCGCTAGACGGCTCCCGCCAGCTTCTGTTCATTTGGGGTGGGGAAGGAAGCGGCCAGCGACCCCACCGGCAGTTTTGAGGATAACCTTGGCGCTTCCTACCGATCCGGCCGAAGCCTTCGTCCGCGAAGTCGATGAAAATCTCCGCCGCGACCAGATGGCCGATATGGCCAAGTCGTACGGCAAGTGGATCATTGCCGCCGTCATTCTGTTCCTGGCCGCCGTCGGGGGATATCTCTATTGGCAAAGCAACAGCCAAAAGCAGGCGGCTGCCGATAGCGAGGCGATGTCCGCCGCTCTCGACAAGGTGGCTTCAGGCGACACCAAGAAAGCCGCGGCCGACCTGGTTCCGCTGAGCGACGCCCGGAACGATGTCACACGGGCCTCGGCGCTGCTTGGCCGGGCGGCGCTGGCGCTGCGCGCGAACGACCGCAAGACCGCAATCGGCCTCTATAAGCAGGTGGAAGATGATGGCGGCCTGCCGCAGCCCTATCGCGACCTTGCATTGGTTCGCCGGACCATGACCGAATTCGACCAGCTGAAGCCTGACGAAATCATCACCCGGCTGGCCCCGCTGGCCGAGGCCGGCAAGCCGTTCTTTGGAAGCGCCGGCGAAATGACCGCGATGGCGATGCTGAACAAGGGCGACCGCAACGGCGCCGGCCAATTGTTCGCCAAGATCGCCGCCGACAGGCAAGTTCCCCAATCAATCCGGGCCCGCGCGGTGCAGCTCGCCGGCTCGCTGGGAGTCGACGCAACGGCCTCCATGCCGGTCGATCTTACCGCTTCTCCTGCCCAGTAGGACATGACATCCATGCGTCACGTAACCCGCGTTTCCATCTTCCTTATGACTGCGGCAATGCTCGCCGGGTGCAGCACCGTCGGCGGCATTTTCAAGAAGAAGGAAAAGATCACAGTTCCGGGCGAGCGAGTCGCCGTGCTGGTTAACGAGGCAGAGATCGACATCGACCCCGCGACCGCGGCGCTGCCGATGAGCCTTCCGGCGGCGGAGGCCAATACCGAGTGGGCCCAGTCGGGCGGCAATGCCCGCAAGTCGGTTGGCCATGTCGCGCTCGGCAACGCGCTCGGCGTCGCATGGACAGCATCGATCGGCCAGGGCAGCGGCAAGGGCGGCCGGCTTGGCGGCGGACCGGTCGTGGCGGACGGCAAGGTCTTCACCATGGATACTCTGGGCGTCGTCCGGGCGTTCGACGCGTCTAACGGCAGCCAGCTTTGGTCAACTCGCTTCGGCGAAGTCGGCGATAACCGCGCGTCACTCTATGGCGGCGGCGTCGCCTACGACGGCGGGCGCGTCTACGCTACCAACGGGCTTGGCTATGTCGCCGCGCTCGATGCCGGCAATGGCGGGCAGGTCTGGGTCGTACGTCCGGGCGGGCCGCTGCGCGGCGAACCTTCGGTCGCCGACGGCGCCGTCTATGTGATGAGCCAGGATAACCAAATCTACTCGCTCAAGGCGACGGATGGCTCAACCAACTGGTCCAGCGCGGCTGCGCTGGAAATTGCCGGCGTGTTCGGCGCCGCCGCGCCGTCCATCAGCCAGGGCACGGTCGTCGCGGGATTCTCCAGCGGTGAGCTCAACGCCTATCGTTACGAGAACGGCCGCCAGGTGTGGCAGGACGCGCTTGCGCGAACCTCAATCTCCACCAGCGTGGCCTCATTGAGCGACATCGACGCGGACGCGGTGATCGACGGCGGCGCGGTCTATGCGATCGGCCAGGGCGGCCGGATGGTTGCGCTCGACCTGTTCAGCGGGCAGCGCATCTGGGAACTCAACTTCGGTGGCATTGCGACGCCCTGGGTTGCCGGCGACTGGCTATTCGCGGTCAACGACAAGGCCCAGCTGGTCGCGGTCAGCCGCGCCAACGGCAAGATCCGCTGGATCAACCAGCTTCCCCGCTACGAGCATATGAAGAGCAAGGCGGGCCTCATCACCTATGTCGGTCCCGTGCTGGCCGGCGACCGCCTGATCGTCGCCGGATCGAACGGAGCGCTGATCAACGTCAATCCGATTGACGGCAGCTTCCAGAGCCAGGTCGACATCAAAGACGGCGTCAGTTTCCAGCCCGTGGTCGCCAATTCGACGCTCTACATCCTGACCGACAGCGGAAGGCTGGTCGCCTACCGCTAGTTGACGCATCGGCGGCAGGCGGGCAGGGGCGGCGCAATGCCCCTTCCCACTGTCGCCATTATCGGCCGTCCTAACGTCGGCAAATCGACGCTGTTCAACCGGCTGGTCGGCAAGCGCGTCGCGCTGGTCGACGATCGCCCGGGCGTGACCCGCGACCGTCGCGAAGGCGAAGGACAGCTGCTCGACCTCAAATTCCGGGTGATGGACACGGCCGGGTTCGAGGACCAGGACCCGCACTCACTGCCAGGCAGGATGCGTGCCCAGACCGACGCGGCGGTACGTGAGGCAGACGTCGCCCTCTTCCTGATCGACGCGCGCGAGGGGCTCACGCCGCTCGACGAAGAAATCGCCCGCTGGCTGCGCGGCCATGCCACCCCGGTGGTGATCGCCGCCAACAAAGCTGAGGGCAACGCCGGCGAGGCGGGGCGGATGGAGGCATTCGCTCTGGGCCTTGGCGAGCCCTTCGCATTGTCGGCCGAGCATGGCGAAGGGCTGGTCGACCTGTTCGAGGCGATCCGGCCGCACGTCGAGCATGAGCATTTCCTGACCGAGGCCGAGGAAGAAGAGGAAGGGGCGGGACCGCTCAAGCTGGCGGTCGTCGGGCGGCCCAACGCCGGCAAGTCGACGTTGGTCAACAAGATGCTGGGCGAGGAGCGGATGATCACCGGGCCCGAGGCCGGCATCACCCGCGACAGCATCAGCCTTGATTGGCAATGGCAGGATAGGCCCGTGCGGCTGGTCGATACGGCCGGCCTCAGGAAGCGCGCCAAGGTCGAGGACAAGCTGGAGAAGCTGTCGGCGTTCGATACGAAGCGGGCGATCGACCATGCCGAAGTGGTGGTGCTGCTGCTCGATGCGACCCGCGGACTGGAATCGCAGGATCTCCGGATTGCCGACCAGGTGCTTGAAGAGGGCCGGGCGCTGGTCATTGCGCTCAACAAATGGGACGTCGCCGAACATGCTTCGTCGCTGTTCAACGGGGTCAAGGCGGCGCTGGAAGAGGGCCTTAGCCAGCTGAAAGGCGTGCCGTTGCTGACCGTTTCGGGCAAGACCGGCAAGGGCATCGACCAGCTGTTGGGCGCGGCATTCGAAGTCCGCGAAAATTGGTCGCGGCGGGTGACGACCGGCGAGCTCAACCGCTGGTTCGAGCGCGCGGTCGAGCAAAATCCGCCCCCGGCGCCGGGCGGCAAGCGGATCAAACTCAGATACATCACCCAGGTGAAGAGCCGGCCGCCCAGCTTCGTCGTGTTCGGTACGAGGGTCGACCAGCTGCCCACCAGCTACCAACGCTACCTGTTGAATTCCATGCGCCGCGAGCTCGACTTGGGCCCGGTGCCGCTGCGCCTCACCATGCGCGCGCCGAAGAACCCATTCCACGACAAGCAAAAATAACCGGTCCTTTACCCTTTCAAGGTTAGGCAATGGCCGTGGGACCGCGCCCAAGACCAGGGGCGCCTGGGAGCATGGAATCAAGTGGACGACGGCTCGGACATCATTGATTGGGTCTATTTCGAGAAGAGCCGGGCGGAGCTTGGCCCGGGTTTCATCCGAATTTTGGCCTATTTCCGCGAAGACGGGGCGAAAAGCCTCGCCGCGATCGAGCAGGCTATGCACGAGCATAACACCGTCGCGCTCGTGATCCCCGCGCATACGCTGAAGGGCGAATCGCGCCAGTTCGGCGCCGAGCCGCTGGCGGCCGTGGCCGAAAAAATCGAGACAACGGCCCGTTACTGCATCGAATCGCACCGCTTTCCAGATGAGCTTATTCCCGACGTGGTCGAGCTTCGCCGGCTGTGGAACCGCACGGTCGAGCTATTCGACAAGGCCACCAATCCGCTGCAGAGCCGCACGCCGGCCGCCGGCGGGTTCGGCAAGAAGGTCGCCAACCAGGGATTCGGACGGATCTAGGCCGGGAGCGGTTGGGGCCGCCTCCTCCGCATCGGTTGCAATTTGCCCCTGGCGAGACTTCGCCACGCCCATTCCAACGGACCGTAGTTGAATATCCGCAGCCACGGCTTCGACCAGGCCAGCATGACCGCCCAGACGACTGGCACCAGCAGCCATGCCTGCCAGCGCGATAGCGAACCGTAGAGCCCGAGGCCCCAGCCGTAGAAGACGAATGTCGCGATCAGCGAGGTGCCTAGATAATTGGTGAAGGCGCAGCGGCCGGCGGCGGCGATCCGCTGAGCAAGCCAGCCTTGCCGGCGCGACAGCAGGATGATCAGCGCGGCGTAGCCGCCCGCCATGACGGTGATGAACGGCGTCGCCAGCACCACGAACGCCATGAATACGCCGATGATGTAGAAGTTGGACCAGATGTCGAAGGCGACGATGCAGCCGCAGGCGGCAAGCCCAATCGGCATGGCAATCCGTGCGATGCGGCGATAGGCGGCGTCATTCCATTCGCCGGTCAGGAATCCCGACCGGTAGCCGGCCATGCCGAGCAGCATCAGGCCGATCGTGTCGGGCATGAATACCAGCGTGTTGGGAATGATCTGCTTCCAGTTGCCCAGGTTGTCCTTCACCAGTCCCAGCCAGGATCCGAGACGCAGCGCCTTGTCTTTCGCGATCTCGGCGACAGTGGGATAGAAGTTGCCGAGCCCATCGTTCCACTCCTTGATTGCTGCGCGGGTGGCGCCCGGTGCGTGGGCGGCGAGGTCGGCCTGATACTGGCTGAAGATGAAGCCGGAAAAGAGGAGCATGCCACCCAGCAAGAAAGCCGCGCCGAGGGCGACCAATCGGTACACCGGGAGTTTGCGGAACAGGAAGGCGACGAGCCCGCTCACGGCGTAGAGCACGAGAATGTCGCCGAACCAGATCAGGTAGAAGTGGATCAGGCCGAAGCCGAGTAGCACCAGCATGCGCCGGATATGGACGTGCGGGCCGCTCAACCCGGCGGCCTCGGCCCGCTCAATCACCAGCAGGGTCGAGGCGCCGAACAGCATCGAAAAGAGCGTCCGCATCTTGCCGTCGATGACCAGCATGTTGGCCGCCCAAAGAGCAAGATTGGCGCCGTGCCAGCCGCCATAAGCCGGTGGATTGAAATAGGCGGCCTCGATCATCGCGAAGGCAATGATGTTGACCGAGAAAATACCCATCACGGCCACACCGCGGATCATATCCAGGCTGAAGATGCGGTCGGATGCTGTGGCCATGGGCTCCCCTCTGGAGCCACACATATCGTCATTCTCGCGAAAGCGGGAACCTAGATTGTTTCACACGAAGGCGCGAAGGCACGAAGGAGAAAGGCGGGCCCCGCCTCAGGGCCCGGGAGACTAAACTCCTTTTCGCGCCGTCGCGCCTTTGCGTGAAAACTAATCCTCGGTCCCCTCGCTCTGCAGCTGGATGTAATTCTGCAATCCCATGCGGGCGATCATGTCGAACTGGCTTTCGAGCGTATCGACATGCTGTTCCTCATTCTCGAGGATCTCGCTGAACAGGTCGCGGCTGACATAGTCCTGGACCTTCTCGCAATGGGCGATGGCGCCCTTGAGCTGGCCGAGCGCCTCCATTTCGAGGGCGAGGTCGCACTTCAGCATTTCCTCGACGTTTTCGCCGATGCGCAGTTTTCCGAGCAGTTGGAAATTGGGCAGGCCGTCGAGAAACAGGATCCGCTCGGCCAGCTTGTCGGCGTGCTTCATCTCGTCGATCGACTCATGCCGCTCGAACTCCGCAAGCTTGGCGATGCCCCAATTGTCTAGCATCCGGTAATGCAGCCAATATTGGTTGACCGCGGTCAGCTCGTTCTTGAGCGCTTCGTTGAGGAGCTGAATGACTTTCTTGTCGCCCTTCATCGCGGCCTCCTTCAGGTGGCGTCGCCATACGCCCGGCGCGCAGGCAAGGGAAGCAAAAAATTGGCGGAAATCAGCGAAAAATAATGCGACTTAGTCGCAGCTATGCGGCCCTGGGGAAGTTCACGACCACGCTGGAGCGATTGCGCCTGGCCGGTTTCTTGTGCTCGTCGTCGATCACTTCCTGCGCATAATCGAGGCAGCAGCCGCACAGCGGCTCGTAGTCCAGCGCCTTGTAGGCGGCGACAGGCTCGGTCGCGCCGTGACGGGCCGCGGCGCGCACCTCGTCCTCGCGAATCGCATTGCAGACACAGACAATCATCTGACTCATATAGTCGATAATGCGAGGCGTTCGCAAGAGTGACGCGCAGCTGTCCGGGGGACAGGCGGGCATCACTCTGCCTAACGGTGCCCCTTGCGGATAACCAGCTTCAACCCCGACCAGGTTTCATCAACCGCGCAGACTTTGACGTCGACCAGATGGAGCGGGAAGGCGAGGGTGCGGATGACATCCTCGGTGATGTCCGTCGGAACCTTGCTCGCTTTTTTGGGCCAGCTGACCCAGATCGTCCCGTCCCGCTCGATCAGCGGCAGGAGCATGCGAAGCTCGCAATCGAGCGCGGCACAGCTGGTCACGAAGATATGGGCGAGGTCGACCGGCGGTTCGGGAGATTCCAGCCGCTCGATTAGCGGCGCATCGCGGTCAATCTCGGCGCGGACGCTGTCGGGCATGCCGCCCCACCACACGCGCATACCATCCTTGAGCGATAGTTTCTTCGCCAGCGGCGTTCTCGAATAACCGGCGGTCACGGGCCTTCCTTCGTAGAACTCTACCTCGGCAAAGCAGATCGCCCTTCTCAAAGCCAGCTTGAGATTTGCTCCAGCGGCTTTTTCTTGAGCGCGTGCAACGGAACCACCGCGTCTTCGGCCGGATGTCCGGCGATGACGATCATATAGGGCTTCTCGTCTGCCGGCCGGCCACAGAGTTGCCGGAGAAAGCCCATCGGATTGGGGGTGTGAGTGAGGGTCGCAAGTCCTGCCCGATTTAATGCAGCGAGCAGGAGGCCACAGGCGATACCCACGCTCTCCGGCACATAATAATTCGTGCGATGTTCGCCGGGTTCGAGCCCGCCTCGGCGCTGGCCAAATACGACGATGTGCCAAGGCGCTACGTCCAGATAGGCCTTGTCCTCGTCCGTGCCGAGCGGCGCCAGCGCCTCGAGCCACTCCTGGCCGGCCTTGCCGCTATAAAAGGCGCGCTCTTCCTCCTCGGCAGCGAGGCGAATGCGATGTTTGAGATCCGGCGAAGACACGACCGAGAAGTGCCACGGCTGGTGATTGGCGCCCGAGGGCGCAGTCCCTGCCGCCAGGATCGCTTCCTCGATAATCTCGCGTGCGACTGGCGTATCAGCGAACATGCGGCAGGTGCGGCGGGTAGCCAGCTCCTCGCGCAATCCCCTTACCCGCTCGAGGCGTTCGGCGTCGGAGAAGTGGGGCAAAGCCTTATACGGAATGCTGGGCACTTTCTTCATGGTCGAATCTCCGCTTCGGTCGCCCTGCGGGCGTTGCGTTTCGCGCGGCGACTAATTCACGCGCTCGCTTCGGCGAAGCGGCTCGCGCGAAAAAAGGGGGACATGCCTTAGGGCTCCTGGTTTTTGGTGAAATGTCGCAGTCCATCATCTTGAAAGAAGAGGCGATCGCACAGCCGGCTATCATGGCGCCGGGAAGAGGTCGGGCCGGTCGGTGATCAAGCCTTGCGCACCGGCAGCGATCATCCGGCCGTGGAGCGCGCGCCATTGGGCCTGATTGGAGGGCAGGCGGCGGCCGACCACGATCCATACCTGCGGGCCAAGCGCGCGCATGCGACCAATGAGTGCCGGGTCAGCTTCGGCCCAGTCGGACCAGAGGCGCAGGATGTCCGTACCAGCGTTGGTGAAGGCTGGTGCGTCGCTGATTGCTGGCATGAAGCCGAGAATCGTGGTGTCGGGCAGCACTGCGCGTGCGCGTGCGACATGCTTGACGCTGCGCAGGCCGAGAATGACCTGGTGCTCGGCGTGGAACTGACGGATGGCGCTCAACACCGGCCCGATCGGGGTGCCGTCCTTGACGTCGGCAATGAGGCGGACTGGCTTGCCCTGGACGAGCGCAACCGCCTCAGCGAAGGTCGGCACTCGTTCGCCACGGCCCGCGTCGCAGGCCTTGACCCTGGCAAGGGTCATTTCCGCGACCGCTCCGGAACAGCCTGTCGTACGATCCACAGTGAGGTCGTGGAGGACGACCAGCTGGCCGTCCCGGGTAACGCGCAGATCAAGCTCGATGATCGAGACGCCGTTGGCAATCGACTGACGGAACGCGGCGAGGGTGTTTTCCGGCAGCCCCTCGGCCAGCCCGCGATGGGCGACGATGGTGACGGGTTGGGGCGGGGCGGCGGACGCGGCGGCTGCGGAGGCCAAGGCTGGCAGCAGCAGGCTCACGAGCCTCATTCGCCGCCTACAACTCGCCCTGCATCAGCGCGGGGAAGAAGCCCTCATGCGCCGCTCGAAGGTCGGCGAGCGAGACCGACTGCGGACCGCCGCGCCCCACGAGGTCGAAGACCAGACTGTCGCCACCTGTGGTACCGATCGGCACGGCGAACAGTTCGGCCGCATTGGCCATTCCGCGCACCGTGTCGGGATCGCGCGTCGTCACCACGTAACGGCCCTGGTCTTCGCCGAACAGGATGGCACCGGGATTCGGGATTTGCTCGACCACAGTCATAGTTATGCCGATGCCGCCAGCCAGCGCCATCTCGGCAACGGCGACCGCGGCGCCGCCGTCCGAGCAATCGTGGACAGCAGTGACATGGCCGTCATCGATCAGGCGGCGGATGCATTCGCCGGCGCGCTTTTCGGCGTCGAGGTCGACAGGCGGAGGCGCGCCGTCGCGACGGTTGTGGCAGATATCGAGCCACAGCGACTGGCCGACAAGGCTATTCGAATGGCCGATCAGGATCAGATGTTCGCTCTCCGCCTTGAACGCGATGGTCGCCGACTTGTCCCAATCCTCCAGCAGGCCAACGCCGCCGATTGCGGGGGTCGGGAGGATGGCGCTGCCGCCGCCGGTCGCCTTGCTCTCATTGTAGAGGCTGACGTTGCCGCTCACGATCGGGAAGTCGAGGGCGCGGCAGGCTTCGCCCATGCCTTCGAGGCAGCCGACGAATTGCGCCATGATCTCGGGCCGCTGCGGATTGCCGAAGTTGAGGCAGTTGGTCACCGCCAGCGGCCGCGCACCGACCGCGCAAAGGTTGCGATATGCCTCGGCGATCGCCTGCTTCCCGCCCTCAAAGGGGTCGGCATAGCAATAGCGCGGGGTGCAGTCGGTGGTGATCGCCAGCGCCTTCCGCGTGCCATGGACGCGGACCACCGCGGCGTCGCCGCCGGGCTTTTGCACCGTGTCGGCGCCGACCTGGCTGTCATATTGCTCCCAGATCCAGCGGCGCGAGGCGAGGTTGGGCGAGGCCATCAGTTTCAACAGGTCCGCGGCGATGTCGGTGCTCTCCGGGATATCGCCGAGCGGCTTGACCTGGGCCCAGGCCTTATAATCGTCGCGCGACAAATGGGGCCGGTCATATTCGGGTGCATCGTCAGCCAGCGGGCCGAGTGGAATGTCGCACACCACTTCGCCGTCGAACTCCAGCACCATATGGCCGGTGTCGGTGACTTCGCCAATCACCGCAAAGTCGAGTTCCCACTTGTGGAAGATCGCCTCGGCCTCGCCCTCGCGGCCGGGCTTCAGGACCATCAGCATCCGCTCCTGCGATTCCGACAGCATCATTTCATAGGGCGTCATGCCTTCCTCGCGGCACGGCACCTGGTTCATATCCAGCCGGATGCCGGCGCCGCCCTTCGAGGCCATTTCGACCGACGAGCTGGTGAGACCCGCGGCGCCCATGTCCTGGATGGCGACGATCGCGTCGGTCGCCATAAGCTCGAGGCAGGCCTCGATTAGCAATTTCTCGGTGAAGGGGTCGCCGACCTGGACGGTCGGCCGCTTTTCGTCGCTGTTCTCGTCGAAGTCGGCACTGGCCATGGTTGCGCCGTGAATGCCGTCGCGGCCGGTCTTGGAGCCGACATAGACGATCGGATTGCCGATGCCGGTCGCGGCCGAATAGAAAATCTTGTCGGTATTGGCGACGCCGACGGTCATCGCATTGACCAGGATATTGCCGTCATATGCTGTGTCGAAATTCACCTCGCCGCCGACCGTAGGCACGCCGACGCAATTGCCGTAGCCGCCAATGCCGCTGACCACGCCGGCGATGAGGTGGCGCATCTTGGGATGGTCGGGCCGGCCGAAACGCAGCGCGTTCATGTTGGCGACGGGACGCGCGCCCATGGTGAACACGTCGCGGAGGATTCCTCCCACCCCGGTCGCCGCACCCTGGTAGGGCTCGATGTAGCTCGGGTGGTTGTGGCTCTCCATCTTGAAGATCGCTGCCTGGCTGTCGCCGATGTCGATAACGCCAGCATTCTCGCCCGGGCCGCAGATCACCCACGGCGCCTCGGTCGGCAGCTTCTTCAGGTGGAGGCGCGAGCTTTTGTAGGAGCAATGCTCCGACCACATGACCGAGAAGATGCCGAGCTCGACCAAATTCGGTTCGCGGCCGAGCGCGTGGAGGACGCGGTCATATTCTTCCGGCGAAAGGCCATGCTCGGCGACGATTTCGGGCGTGATGCGGGGAGCTTCGAGGACGGACATGGCGCGCCTTTAACGGCGATAGGTGCGAAGGGCTAGGCCAGTCGCGAGTCGCGGAATTGAGTTCGTAACAAAGCAGGCGGATATCCGGCGCGGCGGGGGGAATCGGACAAGGAGGCATAGATGCCGAAGCCAATTCCCGAAGGATATCGCAGCGTAAACGTCATCCTGACAGTGGACGATGCAGCCAAGGCGATCGATTTCTACAAGCAGGCGTTCGGGGCCAAGGAGCTTTCACGCCTGCCAATGGGCGACAAGATCGGCCACGCCGAGCTGCAGATCGGCGACACCAGGTTCATGCTCAATGACGAATTCCCCGAGCATGGAAATCTTGGACCCAAGGCCCGCGGCGGATCGTCGACTAGTCTCATCGTCTATCTCGATGACGTGGATAGTGCGTTCAAGAAGGCGATCGACGCGGGCGGAACCCAAACGATGCAAGTTGAGGATCAGTTCTGGGGCGATCGCATGGGATCATTGACCGATCCGTTCGGACATAAGTGGAGCCTCGCAACCCACGTCGAGGACGTTCCGGATTCCGAGCTTCCGGCGCGGATGCAGCAGTTCTTTTCGAAGCAAAAAGAGGCCGAGCCTGCGTAAATAAAAAGGGCCCCGGAAATCCCGGGGCCCTTTTCCAATTGATGAGTCTTACGCCTTGCAGCTTTGGCTGCCCTTGCCAGGCACGGTGAGCGATACGGTCGAGGCGGTCGCGCTGCCTTTCAGCACGAAGCCGCCCTCCGCGGTGAGATCGGAGCTGGCGGGCTTGCCGTCGGCTGCTTCCGCCGCCTTGAGATGGGTCTGGTCATGACCGTCACCATGGAGGTAGGCGCCCTTGCCGCCCTGCAGCCAGTCGATCCGGACCAGGCTATTGTCCTTGCAGCGATAGGTCTTGGTCGCAGCGATGGCCGGCGGCAATTCGACCGGCGCCGCCTTGGCCAGTTCCTCCTTCATCGGATCCGGCGTCTCGCCGCCGACGATGGTATGAGATTCCTTGCTGCAGGCGACCAGGGCCGCGCTGCCAATGACGATCAGAGATAGCTTGCGAATCATGTGTCGCCCTTAGTCAAGCTCGCCGCCGCTCGTAAAGCTGCAGCTTCGTTGCAATGACACCCCACGCCGCATAAGTTGCACAGTATGAACCGTGTCGACAAGGAAGAACGGATTCAGCGGATCCGGATCGGCCTGACGGGGCTGGCCTTTGTATTTCTGCTGGTGCTGCTGGGGACGGCGATCAGCCGGTCGAGTGACGACGCGGCCGCGCCCCCGACGCAAAACCAATTAGCCGCGCCCGATCAGCCCAATGAACCGCTGGCTGAGATCGGCGCCGCGCCTGGGACGGGCACGTCCAGCAACCAGATGGACGAGTCCAACACAGCCAAGGGGCAGTGATCGGAAGGCGTTGGCTGGCCGCTGCAGCGGCGCTCCTCCTGGGCGGAGCCGGCGTACTGGCCCTGTCCAGTCCGTCGCACGATGTGCCGAGCAAGCGAGTTCCGGAGGATCGGCCGGCACTGGCGCTTTTGACCAGCCTGCCATTGGTGTTTGGCGAAAGCCTTTCCCTCGATAGCGGCGGGTCGGCGGCGCTCAGCCGGCTCGAGCAGCGCTACACTGTGCAGCCTATCGGCGTTGCCGACGAAGCCAGCCTCAAAGGGCAAGCATTGTTGCTGATGGCCCATCCCCGTGCCCAACCGGCCGAAGCATTGGTTGACCTCGACCAATGGGTACGGCGCGGCGGGCACGTGCTGCTGCTCGCCGATCCACGGCTCGACTGGCCGAGCGAGCGGCCTTTGGGTGATTTGCTCCGCCCGCCGCCGATGTTCTCCGACACGGGCCTGCTCAATCACTGGGGCCTGGTATTGTCGGAAGCCGGTCTCGCCAGCAGCGGACCGTGCGCGATCGCGAACCAAGGATTGATTGCGCGCTGCCAAATTGGACGGGGATCGGCGACGGTGATCGCCGATGCGGACTTCATCAATGTCAAGGATCCGAGCGCTGCCGGCCTGGATCGGCTGATGTCCGAACTTGACCGCCTTGAGACTCGTTGAACCGCCGGGAGTCGCGCGGCTTTCCAACAATCTTATCCACAGGCTTGCCGGCCAAGAACAGGCATGGAACAAATGGTAAATAAAGCCTAAAAAAACCGTGGAAATTCCGCCATTGGGCATGAATTCCCATGATATGGCATCAAAATCCATTGTATCCCGCGCTTGGTTGAGTTACCAACATCTCAGTAGCGCGGGGCATACCTGATTGAGTCGAACAGGACGCTGGGCGCACGGGGAACCGTGCATCCTGCGAGCAGGGAAGCTGTGCCCGCGTCGAGGGACGGTACGGTGGCACTAGAGCATCTGTTCCAAGGCAGTGCTTTGAACGCGGTAGACGCGAAGGGTCGCGTCTCCGTGCCGGCCTTCCTGCGCCAGGTGATCGAGCGCCGCGGCGATGCCCGCACCATCGTCCTTGCCAAGCATGACAGTTTCCCCGCTCTCAGCGCCTACGATCCCGCCTTCGCCGCGCTGAAGCATGCCAAGATCGAGCGGCTGCTGGAGAAGCAGGAGACCGATCCCGCTGCAGAGCTCGAACATGCCCGCCGGACGATGATGGCGTTCGGGGCAACGGAAGAGGTTCCCTACGACAGTTCAGGCCGCATCATCGTGCCCCCGATGATGCGCCGGAAGGGCCAGATCGACGATCTGGCCCTGTTCATCGGCGTCGGCGAGACGTTCCAGATCTGGAACCCCAAGCTGTTCCTCGCCGACAAGAACGTCCCTGAGGACATGAAGGATATCGCCCGCTTCCGGCTTGAGGAGCGCGGCCAATGACCAATGGCGCGAACAATGACGCCCCCCATCTTCCAGTCCTGCTCCAGGAGGTCGTAACGGGTCTCGCCATCGTCCCCGGCGAGACCCTAGTCGACGGTACGTTCGGAGCAGGCGGCTATGCGCGCGCCCTTCTTGGGGAGGGGGCGGGACGAGTGATCGGCTTCGATCGCGATCCCAATGCCATCGCGAACGGCCGGTCATTCGTCCCGGATGAGCGACTGACCCTTATCGAGGAACGGTTCAGCCAGATGGACCGCGTCCTCGCCGAGCGCGGCCTTCTGCCGGTCGATGGCATCACGCTCGACATCGGCGTTTCGTCGATGCAGCTCGACCACGCCGACCGCGGCTTTTCCTTCCAGAAGGACGGTCCGCTCGACATGCGCATGAGCCAGTCGGGTGAAACTGCCGCCGAATTCCTCAACCATGCCGAAGAGGGCGAGATTGCCCGCGTCCTCAAGGAATATGGGGAGGAGCCGCGCGCCCGCGCGGTTGCCCGCGCCATCGTCGCCGCAAGGCCGCTTACCCGAACGGCCGAGCTGGCGGCGGTGGTGCGCAGGGCCCTTGGATATCGCCAGGGCCAGAAGAGCGATCCGGCGACCCGCACCTTCCAAGCCATTCGAATTCACCTGAACGCAGAGCTTGACGAGCTGGAGCAGGGACTCCGGGCCGCCGAGCGGTCGCTTCGTCCCGGCGGCCGCTTGGCGGTGGTGACCTTCCACAGCCTGGAAGACCGCATCGTCAAGCGCTTCCTCAAAATCCGTAGTGGGGACGTGCCCGGCGGTTCGCGCCATCGGCCGCTAGCCGCACCCGGGCCCGCCCCGACCTTCGAACAAGTTGCCAAGCCGGTCTCGCCTTCCGAGGCCGAGCTGGCCCGAAACCCGCGCGCGCGCTCGGCGCGTCTCCGTACCGCGGTCCGCACCGCGGCGCCCGCGTGGGACCAGGCCCCTTCAAGGAGGGCAGTGCAATGAGCGCGCGCGGCTTCGGATCGGTCTTGTCGGCAGGCGCAGTGGTTGGCGCTGCGCTAGGATTCTACCTGGTGAGCCTGCGCGTCGCATCGGAACGCGCCGCCCTGGAAGATGTCGAAACCAAGATCGCGCTGACGCAGCGCGACATCCGCCTGCTTCAGACGGAAATCGGTACGCGCGGCCGGCTGGCCCAACTCGAGCGCTGGAACGTCAAATTCATCCGCTTGTCCGCGCCCAACGCCGACCAGTTCGTCGACGGCGGCTTCCAGCTGGCGACCTTGGTCGCACCGAGGAAGACGCCGGCGATCGAGGCACCGGTGGTGCTTGCTGCGGCATCTATCCCGCCTTCGGATAACCAGCCCGCGCTGACTAGCGACGACGCCGAGGTGCAACCCGCACCTACTCCTTCGCGACCGGTCAACGAGATGATGCACGTTGCGAGCTATTCGGTGCCGCTGCCGAAAGCCGCGGCGACCGTGCCGGCCAAGTCCGTCGCTGTCAGGCCCCTTTCTGGCAAGGCGGAGGCTCAGCCGGGCAAGGCCCCGGTCAAGACCCCCCCTGCGACGAAGCCCATCAAAACCGCGACGTCTGATCCGCTGGCGCCCTTGTCAGTTGCGAGCGCAAAGGCCAAAGGCAGCGCGCCCGCGGCGTCCGCCGGCGGCGGCAATCCCAAGAGCAAGTCCAAGGACAGCGACGACTAGCACATGAACGCTCCGACGCCCGCTCTCGTCGCACGGCCCGAGCGGCTTCGTCTGGTCGGACAACGGCGGCAGATACTCGCCGTCATGCATCAGCGGTTGATGCTCGGCATGCTGGTCTATGCCGGCATCATCGCGATCATCGCTCTCCGTCTTATCTGGCTGGCGGCGTTCGGCGATCATGCGGGCAGGAAGGGCGGCCTGATCGACCTGACGCCCGAGCGAGGCGATATCGTCGACCGCGACGGCCAGGCGCTGGCCCGGACGATCGACGCCTGGACGATCGGCCTGCAGCCCTCAAAGGTGATCGGCAACAAGCTTGACCTGGCCGAGAAGCTGGCTGTCCTGATGCCGGAAAAGGATACGGTGGCCTATCTCGCCATGCTGCGCTCCGGCCGCAATTTCTATTATCTCCGCCGCCGCGCGCCGCCGCGGCTCGTCGCCGCGATCAACGCGCTCGGCGAGCCGGGCCTGGCGCTCGAGCGCGAACCCGACCGCCTCTATCCGCAGACCACCCTCGCCGCGCACGTCATTGGTTTTACGGACGTTGACGGCAAGGGGAATGCCGGGATCGAGCGTGCCTTCGACGCGCAGCTGCGCGATCCGGCCAAGCGTGGGCAACCGATCGTCCTCAGCATCTCTAGCCGGGTCCAGCAGGCGCTGGAGCATGAGCTGGGTGATGCCTTGACCCATTTCTCGGCGATCGGCGCTGCTGGCGTGGTGATGGACATCCATACCGGCGAAGTGCTGGCAATGACGTCGCTGCCGCAGCTCAACCCCAATGACGCCGGCGACGGCACGCCTGAAGCGCGCTTCAACCGGGCGACCCTCGGCGTCTATGAGCTTGGCTCAACCTTCAAGCCGTTCACGGTGGCGATGGCGATGGATTCGGGCGTCGTCCGGTCCATGGGGCAAGTCTACCAATGTCCGAACGTGCTGAATGCCTATGGGCATCAGATTCATGACACCCATCCGTTCGGGCGGTCATGCACCGTTTCCGAAATTATGATGGAAAGCTCCAACATCGGAACGGCGCAAATCGCGGCCCAGCTCGGCAAGCCGAGGCAGGAAGCCTTCCTTCGCAAAATGGGCTTTCTCGACAAGGTCAATGTCGAGCTGAAAGAGCGCGGCCGTACGCTGACGCCTGGTAGCCGCTGGGGTCCGTTCGAAACCATGACGGTCGGGTTCGGCCATGCCATCGCGGTGACGCCGCTGCACCTGGCGACCGGCTATGCCACCCTCTTCAACGGCGGCGTCTATCATCCGGCGACCCTGCTCAAGGTTGGCCGCAACCATCCGGTCGGGCCGGGGCACCGCGTCTTCACCGAAGACACCAGCTATAAAATGCGCGCCTTGCTTCGGCTGGTTGTGATGAAGGGCACCGGCAAGAAAGCTGATGCGCCGGGTTATCGTGTAGGCGGCAAGACCGGTACCGCCCAGAAATTGATCGGCGGCCACTACAGCCATACGATTAACGTCACGAGCTTTGCCGGCGTGTTCCCGATGGACGAGCCGCGCTATGTGATCGTCGTTATGCTCGACGAGCCCAAGGCGACTCCAGAGACGTACGGTTTCACTACCGCAGGGTGGAACGTGGCTCCGGTCGTCTCGCGCACGGTCAGCCGGATCGCTCCAATGCTCGGCGTGCGGCCAGATATGCGCCGCGAACCCAACATGGCCGAAGTACTTCCCTACGTTCACGAAAAAGCAGAATAACAGCCGATGCAATTGGGCGCGCTCGCCGACACCATCAGCGATTCCGAAGTGACCGGCTTTGCGCTTGACCATCGCAAGGTCGCGCCGGGCAATGTGTTCGGCGCCTTCAGGGGCACGCGGTTCAACGGAGAGGATTTCATACCTGAGGCAATCAGGCGCGGCGCGTCCGCGATCGTCGCTCGGCCCGAAGCGCGGGTCGAAGGCGTGCCGCATTTGGCCGCCGGCGAACCCCGCAAGCTGTTCGCTGAGCTCGCCGCCAAATTTTTCGCGCCTTATCCAGATGTGATCGTCGCGGTCACGGGGACGAACGGCAAGACCTCGACGGTCGAGTTGACCCGGCAGCTGTGGCGAATGGCGGGTCACCGCTCGGCCTCAATCGGGACTCTCGGCGTCACCACCGCTGACGACCAGGTCTCGACCGGTCTAACCACGCCGGACATCGTCACCTTCCTTAGCAATATGGCGGGCATGGACCGGATGGGCATCAGTCACGTCGCCTATGAGGCTTCGAGCCACGGCCTCGACCAGTATCGGGCGGAGGGCGTGCCGGTGAAGGCCGCCGCTTTCACCAATTTCAGCCGCGACCATCTCGACTATCACCCATCGATGGACGCTTATTTCGCAGCCAAGATGCGGCTGTTCGATGAAGTGGTCGATAGCGACGGTGCGGCGGTCGTCTGGACCGGAGACGCGAAGTCGGAGGAAGTGATCGGTCACGCCAAACGGGGCGGGCTCAAGCTGGTCACGGTCGGTCCGGGGGCGGACACGATCGAGCTGGCGTCACGAACGTCGACTCCGCTTGGCCAGCAATTGCTGCTCCGGCATGCGGGCAAGGAGCATAAGCTCGCCCTGCCGCTGATCGGCGCTTACCAGATGAACAATGTGCTGACCGCCGCCGGGCTGGTGCTGGCGACTGGCGGCGACTGGGCCACGACACTGGCCGGTATGGGCCGGGTGTCGCCGGTGCGGGGACGGCTGGAGCGGGCGGTGATTAGCCGCGCCGGGGCGCCGGTCTACGTCGATTATGCCCATACGCCCGACGCGATCGAAGCCGCGATCGCCGCGCTCAGGCCGCACGTCGAGGGGCGCCTCATCACCGTGCTTGGCGCGGGCGGCGACCGCGACCATGGCAAGCGGCCGGAAATGGGCGCGGTGGCGGCGCGGCTGTCGGACGTGGTGATCGTCACCGACGACAATCCGAGGAGCGAGGATCCTGCAGCGATCCGCAAGGCAGTCCTGGCGGGCGCACCGGATGCGATCGAAGTCGGCGACCGGCGAACCGCGATCGGCGAAGCCATCGCCATGGCCAGGGCAGGCGATATTGTCCTGGTGGCCGGCAAGGGTCACGAGCAGGGGCAGATTGTTGGCGACCAGGTGCTTCCGTTCGACGATGTGACCGTAGCGCGGGAGTGCGCGGCGTGACGGCCTTGTGGACCAGCGACGAAATAGTAGCAGCGACCGGCGGAACGCTGCACGGCGACCGGTTCGGAGCGACGGGCGTCACCTTCGACAGCCGCGAAATCGAGCATGGCTGGCTATTCGTGGCGATGCCCGGAACGGTGGCCGACGGGCATGACTTCGTCGCCAAGGCTTTTGCGGCGGGAGCCGCGGCGGCGCTGGTCAGCAGGCCGGTGGAAGGCCGGCATATCCTCGTCGCTGACGTGCCGCAGGCGCTGACCGACCTTGCAATTGCCTCGCGCAATCGTTGCAAGGGCTCAATAATTGGCGTGACCGGATCTGTCGGGAAAACCTCGTCCAAAGAAGCGCTATATGTCGCGCTTGAGCGCTACGCGAAGGGCCGGGTCCATCGTTCGGTCAAAAGTTACAACAACCACGCCGGCGTCCCGCTGAGCCTGGCCCGGATGCCGCGTGACAGCGAATATGCCGTGCTCGAAATGGGCATGAACGCGCCCGGCGAGATCGCCGCGTTGACCCGGCTGGTCCGGCCGCATGTGGCGATGATCACCACCATCGCTTCGGCGCACATCGAACATCTCGGTTCGATGGAAGCGATCGCCGACGCCAAGGCGGAGATTTTCGAGGGGCTTGAACCAGGCGGCACCGCGATCTTGCCCGAGGATACGCCTTACCGTGACCGGCTGGTTCGGGCGGCGCGGAGGCATGCCATGCGAACCATCACCTTCGGCCATGGTGAGGCGGACGTGACTGCAATGCATGCGGTTCGCTCCGAACATGGCGGGAGCCTGGTGACGGCTCGGCTGACCGAGAGCGAACTGACCTACACCATCGCCCAGCGCGGCGATCATTGGGTCACCAATTCGCTGGCGGTACTGGCGGCGGTCGAGGCGGTTGGGGCCGACCTTGCCATCGCAGGACTGGCGCTGGCCGACATGGGCGGGCTCAAGGGCCGCGGCGAACGCCACCGGATCTCGGTCGAGGGCGGCGCCTATTTGCTGATCGACGAGAGCTACAACGCCAATCCGGCGTCGATGGCCGCGACGCTCAAGGCGCTTGGCGAGGAGCATGGGGCCGTGCGGCGGATCGCTGTGCTCGGGCCGATGCGCGAGCTTGGCGCCCACGCCGAAGAGCTGCATGCCGGCCTCGCACCGGCCGTGATCGACGCCGGGGTCGACGAGCTGATCCTGGTCGGCGAAGAAATGCAGCCGCTCGAGGTGGCGCTGGCAGAAGCAATTTCTGTCATTCGCGCCGCCGGCGTCGAGGACGCGGCCGAGGCGCTGGCGAAGCTGGTGCGGCCGGGCGACGCGGTACTGGTCAAGGCGTCCAACTCAATCGGGCTTGCCAAACTGGTCGAGCACATGGTCAGGGAACCGGCATGCTCTATTGGATAGCCGAGCAGCTCGGGTTCCCCGGCCTCCTCAACCTCATTCGCTACATCAGCTTCCGAGCCGGGGCGGCGACCGCGACCGCGCTGGCGATCGGCCTGCTGTTGGGGCCGGTCTTCATCCGCTGGCTCCGCGCCAAGCAGGGCAAAGGCCAGCCGATCCGTTCCGATGGTCCGCAGAGCCACCTTGCCAAGCGCGGCACGCCGACGATGGGCGGCCTGCTGATCCTGATTTCGGTGGCGATCTCGGTGCTGCTGTGGATGGACTTGACCAACGTTTACGTCTGGGCCTGCATGCTGGTCACTGGCGGCTTCGGGCTGATCGGGTTCCTCGACGACTATGATAAGGTCAAGAAGGCCCACCACGCCGGGCTGTCGGCGCGGATGCGCCTATTCCTGGAGTTCGCGATCGCCGGATTCGCCACCTGGCTAATGGTGCGACTGTCGGGGACGCACCTCTACCTGCCGTTCGTGCAGGGCGCGGTGATCGATATCAGCTGGGCCTATATCCCGTTCGGCGCGTTCGTGATCGTCGCCTTCGGCAATTCTGTGAATTTGACTGACGGGCTCGACGGTCTTGCTACCATGCCGGTGATCATCGCTTGCATGGCCTTCACGCTGATCACCTACCTGGTGGGCAACGTGAAATACGCGACCTACCTCGGCCTGCCGCATGTGCCGGGCGCGGGCGATTTGACCGTGCTGCTGCTGGCAGTGGTCGGCGCGGGCCTCGCCTTCCTGTGGTTCAATGCGCCGCCGGCCGCAGTGTTCATGGGCGACACCGGCAGCCTCGCCCTGGGCGGCGCACTCGGTGCGGTGGCAGTCGCGACCCACCACGAGTTCGTGCTGGTGATTGTCGGCGGGCTGTTCGTGCTGGAAGCTGTCAGCGTCATCGTGCAGGTGTTCTGGTTCAAGCGCTACGGCAAGCGCATCTTCCGGATGGCGCCGATCCACCATCATTTCGAGCATTTGGGTTGGAGCGAACCGACGGTGGTGATCCGATTCTGGATCATCAGCTTCATCCTGGCTCTCGCTGGCCTCTCGACCCTCAAGCTGAGGTGATTACCGCCCGGGCCTTCGCCGGAAAACATTATGCTGTCCTCGGTCTCGCGCGCAGCGGCCTGGCAACGGTCGAGGCGTTGCTGGCGAGCGGGGGGAGGGTCACGGCATGGGATGACAAGGAAGAGGCACGCGCCAAGGCACCTGCGGGCGTCCAACTGGAGGACTTCGTCAGTGGCGATCTGGCCCGCTTCGACTCCATCGTCGTTACGCCTGGCCTGCCGCTCAACCGCCACCCGATCGCCCAGCGCGCCCAGGAGGCCGGAGTCGAGATCATCGGGGATATCGAGCTGTTCGCCCGGGCGCGGCCGGAGTTGCCGCCGCACAAGGTGGCCGGGATTACGGGCACCAACGGCAAGTCGACTACCACCGCGCTGGTCCATCACATCTTGAAAACCGCCGGCGTGCCGGCCGAGATGGGCGGCAATATCGGTCTGCCGATCCTGGCGCAGGACCCGCTGCCGGAAGGCGGGGTTTATGTGCTTGAGCTGTCGAGCTACCAGATCGACCTGACTCAGAGCCTCGATTGCGACGTCGCGGTGCTGCTCAACATCACGCCCGACCATCTCGATCGGTATGACGACTTCGAGGCCTATGCGGCTTCGAAGGCTCGCCTTTTTGCGATGCAGTCACCTCACCGATTGGCAATTGTCGACTATCGCGCTGAGGCTGACCAGGAAGTCCTTGAAGAGGCAGAGGATCCGATCATTCAGTTTATCGACGACGTCGATCCCGGCGAGCAGGTGAATTGGCCGGCGCTACAAGGCCCCCACAACTACCAGAATGCTGCCGCCGCAGTGGCCGCTTGCAAGGAGCTAGGTCTCAACCAAGCCGCAGTCGTGCGAGGGCTCGAGACCTACCCCGGCCTACCCCACCGCATGGAGCGGGTTCGGGAGAAGGATGGCGTTCTCTACGTCAACGACAGCAAGGCGACCAATCCGACCGCGACGGCTCCGGCGCTGGCGGCCTTCCCGAAAATCCGCTGGATCTGCGGCGGGCAGGCCAAGACCGACAATCTCGCCGAATGCGCGCCGTACTTCGGGCATGTGGTCAAGGCCTATACCATTGGCGAAGCGGGAGAAATGTTCGCTTCCCTCTTGTCCCCGCAGATGGCCGTGGCAGAGTGTGTAACGCTGGATGAGGCGGTTCGCGCCGCCGCGTCGGAAGCACAAGCGGGCGATACGGTCTTGCTGTCGCCGGCCTGCGCTTCCTTCGACCAGTTTCGGGATTTCGAGGCGCGCGGCGATGCCTTCCGCGCCCTGGTGGGGGAATTATGAACCAGACCATCACGTCATGAATCAGTCGATCACTGGCAAGATCAAGGCCGGCGCCGCGCTGGTCGATCCCAACCGCTACGGACGGTCCGACCGCTCGGCGACCGGACGCTGGTTCTGGGAGATCGACCGCGTCCTGCTGCTGCTCCTTGCAGTGCTGATCGGCATCGGCTTGATCGCGGTTGCGGCGGCCAGCCCCGCGGCAGCGCGGCGCTATTCGGGCGGCAGCGTCCGGGTGCCCGAGCTCTATTATTTCTACCGCCAGATCGCCTGGATCGCCCTGTCGATGCCGGTGATGATCGCAATTTCGATGCAGCCACGCGAAAGGCTCAGGCGGCTGTCGCTGGCGGGCGCGCTGATCTGCATGGTGGCGCTGGCGCTGGTGCCGTGGCTGGGCGCGGAAGTGAACGGGGCCAAACGCTGGCTCAACCTCGGCGTCGGCCAGTTCCAGCCTTCGGAATTTTTGAAGCCCTTCTTCGTCATCTCGCTGGCCTGGCTGCTGTCGCTCCGCGAGCAGGACAAGTCGCTGCCGATCTTCACGCTGTCGGCCGCGATCACCGGGGTCGTCGCCTTCCTGCTGATGCGGCAGCCGGACTTCGGCTCGACCATCATCTTCGGCGCAGTGTGGATCGCAATGCTGGCGATTGCCGGGCTTAACCTGCGCATTCTCGCCGGGCTGGCGATAGCCGGCCTGATCGGCGTGGTCCTGGCCTATTTCTTCTACGACGTAGCGACCACTCGGATCGACGCCTTCCTGTTTGGCACCGGCGACAATTTCCAGACCGAGAATGCAATGCGCACACTTACCGCGGGCGGACTGTTCGGCATGGGTCCCGGCGCTGGAACGCGCAAGTTCGGCCTTCCCGAGCCGCAGACCGATTATATCTTCTCGGTCATCGGCGAGGAGTTCGGCCTGATCGCTTGCCTCGCCATCGCGCTCCTCTATCTCGGCATTGTCGCGCGGGTGCTGGTGAAGCTGCTCGACGAGGAGTCCTCGTTCGCTATTCTCGCCGCCGCCGGCCTGGTGATCGAATTCGGGCTACAGGCCCTCATCAACATGGCGGTCAACGTCCAGATCGCGCCGTCAAAGGGCATGACCCTGCCGTTCATCAGCTATGGCGGTTCGTCGATGCTGGCGCTGTCGATCGCGATGGGATTGCTGCTCGCGTTCACGCGGCGAAACCCTTATCTCACCCGCTCGCCCTATGTGGTGAAATGGGGCGGGGAGAATATTACTCGATGAATATTACCCTCGCCGCCGGGGGCACCGGCGGGCACATGGTACCGGCCCACGCGCTTGCCGCTGAACTGAAGGCGCGCGGCCATGGGGTGATGCTGGTCACCGACGAGCGCGGAGCACGGATTCCGGCGCTGTTCCAGGACGTGCCGACCCATATCCTGCCGGCCGGGCGGCTGGGCGGCGGGCCGATCGGCTGGCTCAAAGCGGCCAGCGCGGTGCTCGCGGGCCGGCGGGAGGCCAAGGCGCTCTATCGCGAATTCACCCCGGACGCGGTGGTCGGCTTCGGCGGATACCCTGCGTTTCCGGCGCTGCTGGCGGCAAGCGCGCTCAACATTCCGACGATCCTGCATGAGCAAAATGCGGTCCTCGGCAGGGTGAACCGGCTGTTGGCCGGAAGCGCCGACGCCATCGCCACTTCTTACCCGGATGTCGAGCGGCTTAAGTCCCGCCACAAGCGCAAGGTTGCGCTGGTCGGCAACCCGGTGCGGGAATCGGTCGCCAGGCTGGGCACCATGCCCTTCCCCGAGTTCGACGAGACCGCGCCGCTCAAGATTCTCGTCACGGGCGGCAGCCAAGGCGCGACGGTGCTCGGGTCGGTAGTTCCCGACGCTCTCGGCATGCTGCCGCCAAAGCTCCGCCACCGGCTGCAGGTCATCCAGCAATGCCGGCCCGACGATATTGAGGCAGTCCGCAACCGCTACGCCGCACTCAACATTCCGGCCGAGCTTTTGACCTATATCGAGGATATGCCCGACAAGCTGGCCGAGGCGCATCTGGTGATTGCCCGGGCCGGGGCGTCGACCATTGCCGAGCTGACCGCGGCCGGGCGCCCGGCGATCCTCATTCCCCTGCCGATCGCCACCGACGATCACCAGACCGTCAATGCACGCGAAATGGCCAGGGCGGGCGGGGCGCGGATGATACCGCAGGACGAATTCTCGCCAGAAGTGCTCGCTGCCCAGATCGAAGCAGTGGCGGGCGATCCGCAGGCGCTGAGCAATGCCGCGGAGCGGGCGCTGTCGGTCGGACGGCCGCACGCCACCAGCGACCTCGCTGACCTCGTCGAGCGGATCGCCGGCGGCGCGAAGCCGCTGATGGTCGGCCGCGCCCAACCGCCGGCTCGCCAGGCGCCGAGCATGGGGGTCCCCGCATGAAGGCGATGGGGACCGAGATCGGCACGATCCACTTCGTCGGCATTGGCGGCATTGGCATGTCGGGCATCGCCGAGGTGATGCACCATCTTGGCTACAAGGTGCAGGGTTCGGACCGGCAGGAAAGCTATGTCACTGAGGGCCTAAGGAAGCGCGGAATCCCGGTGATGATCGGCCAGAGCGCCGACAATCTGGGCGATGCGACCGTCGTGGTCTGTTCGACCGCAATCCGAGAGGATAATCCGGAGGTCCAGGCGGCGGCAGAGCGGCGGCTTCCGCGGGTCAGGCGGGCCGAGATGCTCGCCGAGCTGATGCGGATGCAGTCAACCATCGCGGTCGCCGGCACGCACGGCAAGACGACTACGACCTCGATGATCGCGGCGATGCTCGACGCGGGCGGGATCGATCCGACCGTCATCAACGGCGGGATCATCAACGCCTATGGCTCCAATGCACGGCTGGGCAAGTCCGACTGGATGGTGGTCGAAGCCGACGAGAGCGACGGCAGCTTCCTGCGACTGGACGGGACGATCGCGGTGGTGACCAACATCGATCCCGAGCATCTCGAGCATTATGGCGACTTCGACGAGGTGAAGAAGGCCTTCTGCGAGTTCATCGAGAATGTGCCCTTCTATGGCCTCGCGGTGATGTGCGTCGACGATCCCGACGTGCAGGGCGTCCTCAGCCACATTCGCGACCGGAGGATCGTAACCTACGGAACGTCGGCGCTGGCCGACCTCCGCGCCGACAACATCACGCCCGGCGGCGGGGGCAGCCGGTTCGATGCGTCAGTGCTTGGCAAGGACGGTGAGCGGCGGACGATCGAAGGGCTGTTCGTACCGATGCCGGGCAAGCATAATGTGTTGAACGCGCTGGCGGCGATCGCGGTCGGGCTCGAGTTCGGGTTCAGCGACGAAGTGCTGAAGAGCGGCTTCAAGAATTTTACCGGGGTCAAGCGCCGGTTCACCAAGGTCGGCGAGGTCGAGGGCGCGACAATCATCGACGACTATGCCCATCACCCGGTCGAGATAAGGGCGGTGCTGGCGGCGGCGCGGGAGTCAGCACAGGAGCGGGTGATCGCCGTCGTCCAGCCGCACCGCTATTCGCGGCTTAACGATTTGATGGAGGACTTCCAGAACGCGTTTAACGACGCCGACGTGGTGTTCGTAGCGCCGGTCTACCCGGCCGGCGAGGAGCCGATCGAAGGCGTTGACGCCAACGCCCTTGCAGAAGGCCTCCGCGCGCGCGGGCACCGGATGGTGAAGACGGTCGATGACGCAGCCGACCTAGCGCGCAACCTGCGCGACCTCGCGGCTGACGGCGACGTCGTCATCTGCATGGGCGCCGGCGACATTACCAAGTGGGCCGGCGGGCTCGCCGACGGCATCGGCAAGGCGCGGGCGTCGAAAAAATGAGTACCGCTCCCGCCATTCCCGCGGTCCGCGGCAAATTGAAGGCCGGAGCGCCGCTGGCGCCGCTGGTGTGGTTCAAGTCCGGCGGCAATGCCGAATGGCTGTTCGAGCCCGCCGACCGCGAGGACCTGGTCGATTATCTAAAGGCGCTCGATCCCGGCGTGCCGGTGATGGCGCTGGGCCTGGGATCCAACATGATCGTTCGCGATGGTGGCGTGCCTGGCGTGACCGTCAGGTTGGGAAAAGCCTTCTCAAAGATCGAGCGGCTCGACGAGGTGACGTTGAGGTGCGGCGGCGGGGCGAGCGGGATATTGGTCAGCTCGACCGCGCGTGACGCAGGCATCGCCGGCCTCGAATTCCTGCGCGGCATCCCGGGCACAGTAGGCGGTTTCGTTCGGATGAACGGGGGAGCCTATGGCCGCGAGGTGCAGGACATATTGATCAGCTGCACGGTCGTCCTCCACGACGGCTCGGTTGAAGAATGGCCTGCCGATAGACTCAATTACAGCTATCGCCACAGCGAGCTTCCCGAGGGAGCGGTGGTGATCGAGGCGGTGTTTCGCGGGATCGAGGGCGACAGGATGATCATCGGCCAAGAAATGGACAGGATCGCCGCGGCGCGCGAAGAATCGCAGCCGCTGAGGAGCCGCACCGGCGGATCGACCTTCAAGAACCCGCCGGGTCACAAGGCCTGGGCCCTGGTCGATGCGGCGGGCTGCCGGGGATTGCGGATCGGCGACGCGCAAGTGTCGGAGAAGCATTGCAATTTCCTGCTCAATCTCGGTAACGCTAGCTCGTCCGAAATCGAGGAGCTGGGCGAAGAAGTCCGGCGCCGCGTGCAGGACAAGACCAACATCACCCTTGAATGGGAAATCCAGCGGATCGGAGTGGCGTGAGCGTGGGCGAGTTGCTCGACAGGAACCTAAATATCGTCGTGCTGATGGGCGGCTGGTCGTCGGAACGGAGTGTATCGCTGATGAGCGGCGAGGGCGTCGCCAATGCGCTTCGCGACCAGGGCTTCACCAACGTCACCACCGTCGACATGGACCGCAACGTCGCCCAGGTGCTGGCCGGCCTCCACCCTGACGTGGTGTTCAACGCGCTCCACGGAACTCCGGGCGAGGATGGGACGATCCAGGGCCTCTTAGACCTGATGCAGATCCCCTATACCCACAGCGGGCTCGAAACCTCGGTCATCGCCATCGACAAGGAGCTGACCAAGATGGTGCTGGTGCCGCACGGCATCCGCATGCCCAAGGGCAAAATGGTCGAGACGAAGACGCTCTACGAGGGCGATCCGATGGCCCGGCCCTATGTGCTGAAGCCGGTCAATGAGGGTAGTTCGGTCGGCGTTGCGATCGTCACTGACGAGGGCAATTACGGTCATCCGATCAGCGCCAAGGCGGAAGGGCCGTGGCTGCATTTCGACCGGCTGCTGGCCGAACCCTTCATCCGCGGCCGCGAGCTGACTGTCGCGGTGCTGGGGGACGAGGCACTGTGCGTCACCGAGCTGAAGCCCAAGGCCGGATTTTATGATTTCGACGCCAAGTATACCGACGGCCTGACCGAACATGTCTGCCCGGCCGACGTGCCGGCCGATGTCGCCAAGGAAATGTTGGACATGGCGCTGGCTGCCCATCGACTGCTCGGCTGCAAAGGCGCGTCACGGTCCGACTTCCGCTGGGACGACAACCAGGGCGAGGCCGGCGTTTACCTGCTTGAGGTCAATACCCAACCGGGCATGACCCCATTGAGCCTGGTGCCTGAACAGGCCAGGCAGAAAGGCATCAGCTACGGCGAATTGGTCGAGCGGATCATTGCCGAAGCGGTCGGCGCCAAGACGAAGGAGGAAGCGGCGACGTGAGCGCGGCGCATGTCCGGCGGGGGGCGTCGGGCCGGTCACGACCGAAGAAGTCGGCGCGCGTCTCCGTTCCGAGGAAGATCGCATCGAAGCTGCCGGTCGAGCAGGCACAGGCCAATCGCCTGGCCGCCTGGGCGTTCGGCCTGTTCGCGCTGGCGATAGTCGGGGTTGCTCTCGTCGCGCTCGATGTCCCCACCAAGCTGGGCCAGGCGGCGGGTGAGGCGGTCGGCAATGCCGGCTTCCGCGTGAAGAGTGTTGACGTCCAGGGCATTAAGCGGATGGATCCGCGCCCGGTTTACGAGATCGCGCTCGACCAGAAGACCACCGCCATGCCGTTGGTGGACGTGGCCGACATTCGCAAGCGCCTGCTGGAGTTCGGCTGGGTCAAGGATGCGCGCGTGTCGCGCCGTTTTCCAGATACGCTGGTGATCGACATTATCGAGCGCAAGCCGGCGGCGCTGTGGCAGGACGAGGATCGGCTGACCCTGATCGATGCGGAAGGAGTGGTGCTCGACCGGGTACCCGTCGCGCAAATGCCCGACCTGCCGCTGCTCATCGGAAAGGGCGCCAATGCCCAGACCGTGCCGCTCGAGAGGTTGTTGGACAAGGCGCCGTCGCTCAAGGCGCAGCTGGAATCGGCGACGTGGGTCGGCCAGCGCCGGTGGGACTTAAGCTTCCAGTCGGGCGAGACGGTTGCGCTGCCGGAAGGCGAAGCGGCTGCGGGCAGTGCGCTGGTCCGTTTCGCCAAGATGGACCAGTCGGCCGGGTTGCTCGGTCGTGGAATCCTCCGCTTCGACCTGCGCATTCCCGGCAAGATGACCGTTCGCCTGCCGCGCGAGCCCGGCGATCCAATCGTTCCCGAACCCGTTTCCGAAAGTTAATAGCAACCGAATGGCCGCAGTTTCCGACCAACCCCTGATTGCCGCACTCGATATCGGCTCATCCAAGGTCACCGCGCTGATCGTCACGCTCGACCCGGACGGACGGTTGCGCGTGCTTGGCACCGGCCAGCGCGAAAGCCGCGGGGTCAAGCGCGGCTATGTCACCGACATGGAAGCGAGCGAGGTCGCGGTGCGCGAAGCAGTCGAGATTGCCGAGCGGATCAGCGGCGTCACGATCGATGACGTCTGGGCCAGCTTCGCCGCCGGCGGTCTGGTCAGCGATATTGCCAACGTCGAGGTAGAACTCGGCGGCCACCAGGTCGAACAATCGGATATCGAAGAACTGCTGGCGGTCGGGCGCGGTGCAATCGACCGCAATGGCCAAGTGGTGCTCCATGCCCACCCAGCGCTTTACACGATCGACGGCGTGGAGGGCGTCCAGCATCCGATCGGCCTGCACGCCGATCGGCTTGGTGTAGACATCCACGTCGTCGCCGCTGACCCGGCACCGCTGCGCAACATCGATTATGTCATTCGCTCTGCCCACCTCGGGGTGAGGGCGATCGTCGCCTCGCCGGTTGCGGCGGCGCAAGCCTGCCTGACGCCCGAAGAGCGCGAGCTCGGCGTGGCGCTGGTCGAGCTTGGCGCGGAAGTGACCAACGTCTCGCTCCACGCCGGCGGGATGCTGGTCGGGCTTCGCTCGATCCCGCTTGGGGCCAAGGACATCACCGACGACATCGCCTGCGCGTTCGGCGTTCAGCGGCGCGAAGCGGAGCGGATGAAGTGCCGCTTCGGATCGGCCATGACATCCCCGCGCGACAATCATGAAATGGTCGAAGCGGCCCCGATCGGAGGCGAAGAGGGCGGAGAACCGCTGCGCATCACCCATGCCCAGCTGATCACGGTGATCCGCCAGCGGACCGAGCAGATCACCAACGAGATCGAAGCCGCGCTGAAGGGACTGGGCTTTTCCGGGCCGGTTGGGCGGCAGGTGGTGCTGACCGGCGGCGGAGCGGAGCTCAAGAACATCGCCGATTATATGCAGGGCGTGCTCGGCCGCGCGGTGCGGGTCGGACGGCCGAGAACGATCACCGGCCTGCCGGAGGCACACAGCGGACCGGCATTTTCCACGCTGGTGGGGCTGGCGATGCTTGCCGGCTCCGGCAGCGGTGACATCCGCGACCTGGTGATGGGTGCGGGCCGGGAGCGAAAGGCCGCGACCGGCATGTTCGGCCGCCTGATTGCAGCGATGCGCGGGGGATTTTAGCGCTTCAAAGGGGGCAGGGATGGCGACGATTGCGGAGACAGTTGGCGGTACCTCCACCAAGGCAACCCGCCTGCTCGTCATCCTCCTCGGCGCAGCGGTGTTCCTGAACTATGTCGATCGCGGCGCCATCGGCATCGCCGCGCCGATCATGAAAGCGGACCTCGGCCTGTCGGACGAAGCCTATGGCCTCGTCTTCTCGGCCTTCTTCTGGATCTACGCGCCGGTCCAACTGTTCGCCGGTTGGCTGTGCGACCGCTTCTCCGTCTACAAGCTGATGGCGGGCGGCATCCTGCTGTGGTCTGCCAGCACGCTATTGATGGGCTTCGCAGGCGGGTTCGCTTCGCTGCTGGTGTTTCGGATCATGCTTGGCATCGGCGAGAGCATCTCCTTCCCCGGCAGCTCAAAGATCATTGCCCGCCACGTTCCGGCGGAACAGCGCGGGATGGCCAACGCCATGGTCGCCACTGGCCTTGCGCTTGGGCCGGCCGCGGGAACGCTCGCCGGCGGAATGATCCTGGGGAGCCTGGGTTGGCAGGCGATTTTCCTGGTGTTCGGGATTGTTACGCTCACCTGGCTGCTGCCGTGGCGGCGCACCATCCGAGATCTTCCGACAACCGGATACCGGGACGCCGGGGCCAAGGTGCCGATGGGGTTGCTGCTGACCAAATGGCCGCTTTGGTCGATGTCGATCGTCCATGCGCTCGGCAATTACTGCTTCTATTTCCTGCTTGCCTGGCTGCCGCTGTTCCTCACCAAATCACGCGGTTTCAGCATCGGCGAAATGACAATGCTGGCGACGCTTGGCTATGCAGTCCAGGGGGCCTGCGCGCTTGGCTATGGCCAGTTTTCGGACTGGTGGACCCGGTCGGGCCGCTCCGAAGCATTGTGCCGCCGGTGGATGATGGTTGCGAGCCAGTCGCTGGCGGCTTTCGCAATCCTTGGCCTGGCCTTCGCCCATGATGCGGTAACGATCGGCATCCTGCTCTGCCTCGCCGGTGCGGCGTCCGCCTCCCTATCGCTCAATCTTTATGCGGTTGCGCAGATGTTCGCGGGGCCACGGGCTTCCGGCACATGGGTCGGAGTACAAAATGCGATCGGCAATTTGTCGGGCATAATCGGCCCGATTATCACCGGAATTGTGGTGCAGCGGTCGGGCTACAATAGCGCGTTCATGCTGACGGCCGCGGTTGCCGCGGCAGGTGCAATCTGGTGGGCGATCGCCATTCCCCGCATCCGCCAAGTAATTCCCAACGATTAACGTTAACGACCGGCCGAGCTTTTCTTGCCTGTCCCATATTGAATCATGGTGAGTCTGTCGGGGCACAATCCCCGCTTTTTTTCGTTGTGCGTTAACTTTTCCGCTTGTCGCGGGACTCGCAATGATTCATTGATTCTCTTTGTAGGTTCAACGCGCTAGCAGCGCAGGGAGGGGTTTGGTCCATGAGCATTGATTTCGTCCGGCCGGAAGTCGACGAACTTCGCCCGAGGATCAGTGTCATTGGTGTCGGCGGTGCGGGCGGCAATGCGATCGCGAACATGATCCGCTCCGACGTCCAGGGGGTCGAATTCCTGGTCGCCAATACCGATGCTCAGGCGCTCAACGCTTCCCAGGCCGATGCCCGGATCCAGCTTGGCCTCAAGATCACCCAGGGGCTGGGCGCCGGATCGCGGCCTGAAATCGGCCGTGCTGCAGCGGAAGAGACGCTGGACGAGATCGAGCGCGCCCTCGACGGCGCCCACATGTGCTTCATCGCCGCGGGCATGGGCGGCGGAACGGGGACTGGCGCCGCGCCGGTGATTGCCAAGGCGGCCCGCGACAAGGGTATTCTCACGGTCGGCGTCGTCACCAAGCCATTTGCGTTCGAAGGTGCGCGTCGCAGCCGCTCGGCCGATTCCGGCATCGAAGAGCTGCAGAAGCACGTCGACACTCTGATCGTCATCCCCAACCAGAATTTGTTCCGCCTCGCCACCTCGGAAACGACCTTCAAGGAAGCGTTCGAGATGGCCGACGAGGTGCTGCAACAGGGTGTCCGCGGCATCACCGACCTGATGGTCATGCCCGGCCTCATCAACCTCGACTTCGCCGACGTACGCTCGGTGATGGGCGAGATGGGCAAGGCGATGATGGGCACCGGTGAAGCATCCGGCGACAATCGCGCGATCGAGGCCGCCGAAAAGGCGATAAGCAACCCGTTGCTCGACGGCGTCAGCATGAAGGGCGCCAAGGGCGTGATCATCTCGATCACCGGCGGCGAGGACATGCGCCTGATGGAAGTCGACGAGGCCGCCAGCCACATCAAGGAGCTGGTCGACCCCGACGCCAACATCATCTGGGGCTCGGCCTTCAACAACGACCTTGGCGGCAAGATCCGCGTGTCCGTCGTCGCCACCGGGATCGAGGCCGAGGCCGCAGCCCAGCCGACCAACCAGGGCAAGGTGTTCACCTTCCCGACGGCGACCCGCGCCCCGGCTGCGCCGGCACCGGCGCCTGCTCCCACTGCCGAGGCGGAAGAAGAGCCGCTCGACCTGACCGAGGACGACGAGGCGACGGACGAGCTGCTGCTCGACAGCGAAGACATATTGGCAGATCCGGTGCTCGGCACGCCGATCGCTCCGCCTGCCGATGAAGACGAAATCGTCGAGACCACTGCCACAGAGGAAGAAAAGCCGACTGCAGCGTCCGGCACTTTGTTCGAGCGCATGTCGAACATCGCTCGCGGTGCGGCGCAGGCGAAGGTCGATGAGGAACCGATGCCGAGCTTCCGGCGCGAGCCTTTGGATATCCCGCGCTTCCTGAATCGCCAGAATAATCAGTAACCTGGATCAATTTCGTCCCGGCTCGTCGCCGGGACGAAACGTTTTGGCGCTCCGGCCTTCCAATGAAAGCTTTGAGAAAGCTTGGGTTTCGCATGAGTAAATCATGCTGAAGATGGGTTTGATGCGAGCCTCTATGGCCGCGCTAATTTCCGCCGGAACCATTGTCGCCACCGCCCCCGCAGTTGCACAGACCTCCACCGAAACGCCGGGGACGGCGCTGTCTCGCTACATTCGCATCCTTGCCGGTTCGCCTCGAGATTATAATTCGCTGATTGGCGCCGGCCAGGCGGCGCTCGAACTCGGCGACGTGCAGGCGGCGGCGGGCTTCTTCGGCCGCGCCGAGGAGGCCAACCCCAACGCCCCCCAGGCCAAGATCGGGCTTGGCGCGGCGATGGCGCACATGGGTGATGCCGACGGCGCGATTTTCTATTTCGATCAGGCGATCAAGCTTGGTGCGCAGCCGATGGTGATGGCCACCGACCGAGGGATGGCGAGGGACCTGCAAGGCGATCTCAAGGGTGCGCAGGCCGATTATCGGCTGGCGATTTCATCGCTGGGTTCTGACGAAGCCCGCCGAAGGCTGGCGCTGAGCCTGGCGATCGGCCGCGATCGCAAGGGCGCGCTCGACACTATCCAGCCCCTGCTTAACCGGCGCGATCCGGCCGCGCAGCGGACCCGCGCCTTCGTGCTGGCTTTGGTCGGAGATCAGATCGCCGCCGCGCAAGCGATCGAGTCGGTAATGCCAGGTGCGTCGGCCCGCTTCGATCCCTTCTTCCGCTACCTTCCCAATCTGAGCATCGCGGAAAAGGCAGCCGCAGTTCACCTTGGCATCTTCCCCGAGGACGCATCGCAGCGCGTCGCGGCCGCCGAGATCACTACATCCCAGCCCGAGCCGCAGCCGACGACGCCGGCCGTGTCGCAGCCGACGAAAATTGCGAAGAATTCGGCATCGCCAGCCAGGCCCGCCAGACGCTCATCCGAGCCTCATCGTGCGAGCAGCCTGGAGATTGCGGGGCGGACCCCGCCGCGCCGGCCGCAGGTTGCCGCGTCGACCGCACCGGTACGCCAGGCGCCGGCTTCGGTGCAGACATCGGCCGCCCCTAGCTTCACCCTGCCGTCAACCCAGGTCGCATCCGCATCGCCGTCTTTTAGCCAGCCGTCGGCGAGTGGCGTCACGCCGACGGCAGTCAATCAGGCGCCGGTCGAGACCAATGCCGAACCCCTCACGCCCGAGCCCGGCGTAAGCGAACCGAGCGCCGCCGAGCCAGCGCTCGCCAGTGCCGAAGAGACGGCCGCGGAGAATAATCTGAGCGGGATCGACAAGCTGCTCGCCACCATGGCGGAAGCACCGCCGCCGCCCGAACCGAAATTGGAAAACAAGAAATCTGCAGGATCGGATAAGGCCGCCAAAGCCGCCGCAGCGAAGAAGGCAGCCGAGAAGAAGGCCCGCGACGAAAAGCTCGCCGCCGAAAAGAAAGCGCGCGAGGAAGAGGCCAAGCTTGGCGTGAAAGGCACTTACTGGGTGCAACTGGCCGGCGGCTCGAACCAGGGCAGGATGGCAACCGAATATAGGAGATTGTCCGCCAAGGCAGGGAAGCTGCTCAAGTCGCGGTCCGGCTATGTCACGGGGGGCAAGGACTACTTCCGGCTGCTGGTCGGCCCGTTCTCCAGCAAGAGCGAGTCCCAGGCTTTCGTCAACAAGCTTGAAAAGGAAGACGTCGACGGCTTTAGCTGGACGCGCACCCCGGCCAAGATCAAGATCGAGAAACTCTCCAGCTCATGACCCTTCCGAAGGCCCTAGCCGCGCAGCCAGCACAATCGCGCGGCCGGGCCTTCGCCGAGGAGGATCGGGCGCCGCGCGGCCCGCGCGACCTATTCCAGCGCGACCGCGACCGGATCGTCCACTCCGTCGCCTTCCGCCGCCTGCGCCACAAGACGCAGGTGTTCGTGGCGCCCGACGGCGATCATTTCCGCGTCCGACTGACCCATTCGCTTGAGGTCGCGCAGATCGGGCGCACCATCGCCCGGGCGCTAGGCCTCAACGAGGACCTGACGGAAGCGCTGTGCCTCGCCCACGACCTCGGTCATCCGCCCTTTGGCCATGGCGGCGAGGATGCACTCAACGAGGGACTCAGCGATGCCGGCGGCTTTGACCATAATGGCCATACGCTGCGCCTTCTGACCTGCCTGGAAAATCCCTATCCGTCGTTCGACGGGCTGAACCTTACGTGGGAAACGCTGGAGGGCCTGGCCAAGCATAACGGCCCGGTCGAACGGCCGAAGTGGGCGGTGGCGGAGGCGAACCATGATTTCGACCTCGACCTGCAATCATGGCCCAGCCTCGAAGCCCAGGTGGCGGCGATCGCCGACGATATCGCTTACGACAATCATGACATTGACGATGGTCTGCGCTCGGGGATCCTCGAGCTCGACGCATTGCTCGAGGAGCCGTTCGTCGCGCGTCATTGGGCAGACATTGAGCGGCGCCATCCTGGGCTGGACCGCGCCAAGCAGCTAAAGGCGCTGGTTCGCGACGGCATCGGCACCATGGTCGGCGACGTCCTCGACGAAACACGGCGGCGCATAGCCGCGGCCGGTGTCGAGACAATTGACGAGGTTCGTCAGGCCGGGCAGCCGCTGGTTGGCTTCTCGGGGTCTTTGCGTGGCGAGGAACGTGGGTTGAAGCAGCACCTATATGCCAACCTCTACGACAGCGAAGCGCTTCGTCCGATACGGATAGAGGCGCAGCGCATCATCGCCGACCTGGTGCAATTCTATCGCGAAAATCCTGCCTCATTGCCGGTCGGCTGGCAGCGGGAGGAAGGCGAAACGGCGCGGCTTCGCGGAATCGGCGATTATTTGGCCGGTATGACCGATCGCTTCGCCATCGCCCGCCACGAAGAACTGATCGGTGCCGTCAGGCTCCCCGACCGCTTCTAGGCGTCGAGAAGTCTCACCTCCACCAGGGATCGGGGTAGCGGTTCCTCGAGCCGAAATTGGTCGAGCCGAGGGAAATGATGGCGACACCGTCATCGGCTAGCGGAACGATCGCCGTCCCGTAGGCTGAGCGATAACCGCCGGTGCCAACCTCAAAGCCGACCTCGCCATGGACCTGGCGACCTGCGGCGGCGGTGTCATCGATGGATGGGACGCCACTCCTCTCGTGCCGGGATGCAGCCGCCTCCTCCAGAACCTTTTCCTTATCCGAGTCGGACAACCGGATCTCAGACGGCAAGGGCGCCGCGCCTCCAGCTGCGGCAAAGGCCAGGGAAGGCGAAAGCAGGGCTGCGGCGCACAACAGGCTTTGGATCAGGCGCATCGCAATCCCCTTCAAGGATCGCGATGCGCTGTTCAAGCTTTCATTGAGGTGAATGGTCAATAGCCTGTGCTATTGCCCGTCGTATCATTCCCCACCGCATTGTCAGCCGCGTTCATGCCGGTCGTCGCATTCATGTCCGCCGCGTTCGCGTCGATGGCGTTCATGTCCATGTTCAGGTCTTCGGTGGCGTTGAGGTCTTCGACATTCTCGACCGCCATATTATTCTCTTCGGACTTGCTATTGCAGGCAGTCATCCCAAGCGCCGCAATCAGCCCGAGGCTGGTCAAAATCATCTTCGACATGCTTCCTCTCCCTCAAGGGACCGCTTTCAAACGAACGCTAGGGAAGGGCGTTCCGGCGCAGGGGACTCCCCAACTGCGTTAACTTTGGGTTATAAGGACTGCCGAGCGTAAAAGGGGCAAGCCATGCTGCGAATGGGGATCGCATTGCTTTTGCTTGGTTTTGGGTCGTCTGCCGCCGCAGCCGATACCAATTGGGGCATCCGCGAGGTCGGCAAACCAATCACATCGGCCAAGGCCGCAAGCAGCGACCCGCTGCCCGCGGGAACTTGGGCAATGGAGCGGCCAAGCAGCGGCGGTCCCGTCGACATGGGCAGCGTCAGGCAAATCGGCGCCCATTGGGGCCAGGTGACGAGCACATATCGCAGCCCCGAACATAATCGCGCCGTTGGCGGGGTCCCCAATAGCTACCATCTGCGCGGCCGTGCGATCGATATCGCCCGGCGGCCTGGCGTTAGCCATTACCAGATCGCAGCGGCCTATCGCGCGGCAGGCTATTCGCTCGCCGAGTCCCTCGATGAGGGCGATCACAGCCATTTTGCATTCGGTGCGCCCAAGCATCGTCACAGCGGGCTGCAGGCACAAATGGTGGCCGTGCAATCTGGCGAGAAGACCGAGTGGCGGATCGTCTACGCGCCGCCGTCATCGGCCGGAGGCAATTAATTTCCGACGCATTGGCCCTGCGTTAGACAAGTCAGCCGCTGAGCCTTGTCGAGCGCGTCTCGATCCTGCCGTCTGTAATCGGCCCATTCCGCGCGTGTCGCACAAATGCGCCGTGTCGCCAGCCTGCTGCCCACGATCGTGATTTTCTCGCAGACCTTTTCATTGGGATCGAGCGACTTCTTCGGGCTGGGCACTTCGGCAAAGGCGGCCGAGCCAATCGAAACCGCGGCAATCAGGGTAAAGGAGAGCTTCGTAAGCATGGACACCTCCTTGCTGCCCGATTGGCGCACTTGCTAGGCGTGAGAACAAGCAGGATTCGACGAATGCAAGGTGTCGAGCTGCCGCGTGACGTCGGCGCTCGGCTAGGCTAGAGGCGCGCGCTCATTCCTTTCGTTCGGTGAATCAAATTGTCGCTCTATGCCCGTTATTCCGCCCTGCTTGGCACCATACTCGATGAGCTGACCGAAGCCGGCCATCTGCCGGACGGCCTGGGCCGCAAGGCAGTCGCGGTCGAGCCGCCGCGCGATCCATCGCACGGCGACCTGGCGACTAACGTGGCGATGGTCCTGGCCAAGGGGGCGGGCACCAATCCGCGCGCGCTGGCCGAAGCAATCAAGCCGAAGCTGGAAGCACTGCCCGGCGTTACGTCCGCGGAAATTGCCGGGCCCGGCTTCATCAACCTTCGCCTGGGTGAGGAAAGCTGGCGCGACGAGCTGGCGACCATTCTTGCCGAGCGTGACGAATATGGGCTGTCGTCGATCGGCGCCAACGAGCGCGTCAACGTCGAATATGTTTCGGCCAACCCGACCGGGCCAATGCACATGGGCCATTGCCGCGGCGCGGTGGTGGGCGACGCGCTGGCCCGACTGCTCGAAGCGGCAGGCTTTCGCGTCACCAAGGAATATTATGTCAACGACGCCGGCTCGCAGGTCGATACTCTCGCTCGCTCGGCCCACCTCCGCTACCGCGAAGCGCTGGGCGAGGACATCGGCGAGATTCCGGAGGGATATTACCCGGGCGACTATTTGAAGCCGATCGGGGAACTGCTTGCTGGCGAGCTTGGCGATAAATTTGTCGGCGCGCCGGAAAGCGATTGGCTCGAACTGTTCAAAGCCAGGACCGTCGCGGGGATGATCGAGCTGATCAAGCACGACCTCGGCCTGCTCAATATCCACCACGACATTTTCGCTTCCGAAGCCGCGCTGCAAGCGTCGGGCAAGGTCGAGGAAGCGATGGAGAATCTCCGTTCCAAGGGGCTGGTCTATGAGGGCCAATTGGAGCGGCCGAAAAGCCTGGACGAGCATGACGAGTGGGAACCGGTCGAGCTGACCCTGTTCAAGTCGAGCAATTTCGGGGACGACCAGGATCGGCCGATGAAGAAATCCGACGGGTCATGGACCTATTTCGGAGCTGACGCCGCCTACCACCTGCAGAAGGCCCAAAACGCCGACCATCTGGTCAACATTTGGGGCGCCGACCACGCCGGTACCGTGAAAAGGGTGCAGGCCGCCGTCAGCGCCCTGACCGACGGCCGCGTCGACCTCGACGTCAAGCTCGTCCAGATGGTGCGGCTGTTCCGCGCCGGCGAGCCGATCAAAATGTCGAAGCGTGCCGGTAATTTCGTAACCCTGGCCGATGTCGTTCGCGAGGTCGGCAAGGACGTGGTCCGCTTCATGATGCTGACCAAGCGCGCCGATACGCCGCTCGACTTTGACTTCGCCAAGGTGGTCGAAGCGTCCAAGGACAACCCGGTATTTTACGTCCAATATGCCCATGCGCGGATCAGCTCGCTCAAGCGCAAGGCCGAGGCGGCAGGCGTATCGCTCGAGGAAAAGGCCGATCTGACGTTGCTCGACGGTGAAGAATTGGCACTGGTCAAGCTTGCCGCCCAATATCCGCGCGCCGTCGAAGGCGCGGCTGTGGCGCACGAGCCGCACCGGATCGCCTTTTATCTCTACGACTTGGCGGCCGCCTTTCATGCGTTGTGGAATCGCGGAAACGACGATCCGGAGCGGCGCTTTCTGCTTGAAAATAATCCACAAATTTCTCGCGCACGGCTGGAACTGGCGACCGGAATTGGGCAGATTGTGAAGAACGGCCTTGGGCTGATGGGAGTGGAGGCCGCCGAGGAGATGCGCTGATGGCCGATGCGGGGGTAGCACGGGATCCGGGACGGCTTCCCTGGCTAGAGCCTTATCGCGCGCCGTCGCGCAAGAAATCCAACCGCCGGTCAGGTGTCGCAGCGACGATCGGTGCCGCCGGCCTCGCCGTCGTACTTACCTTGCTGATGCGCGACGCCCAATTTCTTCCGACGAGCGAACCGGCGGCGCCCCAGGCCAGCGTGCTGCTCCCAGCCCCGGCCGACATGCAGCCGCCGATCCTGCTCTCGCCGCTGACGGGTCCCGAACCGGCCGCCGCGCCGGCCGCAAACAGCGCTCCGCCGGTTCATCGCGCGAAAGCCCGCGTACTGCGCCGGATCAAGGCAGTTCCGACCCGCGTTGCCTATCGCACCGTGGTCAAGGAACAGGCGGGCGAGGCCGGCGAACCGGCTGCGCTGGATACCGCCACCATCGATGCCGCGGTTGCGATCGCCGCCTTGCCGATCCCGCCCGATCCGCCTCGACCTACCGTCAATCCTGCCGCCCAGGTCGTCCGGGGCAAGACGGTCCAGCTTGGGGTCTACAAGAGCGCCTGGCAGGCGGAGGCCGCGTGGCAAAGCGCAATTCGCGATTACACCTACCTCGTCACCATGCCGAAAAGCATCGAGCCGATCTCGATCAATTCGCGCCGCTTCTTCCGGTTGCAGCTGGGCACGCCGTCGAAACGGCATGCCAGGCAATTGTGCACCAATTTGAAGTCGATCGGCCGCGCCTGCACGGTGGCGTGATCCGGCTCGCCTGAATTTTTACGAACCCCCTCCCATCTTGCCGATACGGCTTCTAGGATGCGCCGGCAGTGAGGAGATGATGACGCGATGAGTGACGCTCAGGCTTATGACGATCAGTCATTGCCCTGGCTGGAGGCGGTGGAGAATGAAGAGGGGCCGCGCGCCATCTCCGCCCGGAAAATGCTGGTCGCCTTGCTGCTGGTGCTGCTGGCGGGAGCGATCGTCGCCGGGACGATGTTCTGGCTGGGCCGCCAGAACCCGGCGGTGACCGGCGCGCCGGAGCTGATCCGGGCCGAGCCTGGTCCCTACAAGGTCAAGCCGACCGACCCTGGCGGGCTCGATGTGGCCGGGGACAGTGAAACCGCCTATTCGACAAGCGCCGGGGAGGATCCGGATTCAGCGCTCGACGTGCGCAAGCTGCCGGAGGAAGTAGGGCCCCCAGCCGCGGCGCCCGCTGCGGTTCCCGGCGAGAAGCCGAAGAAAATTCCGCCAAACGAGGTCAAGGAACCCGCCCCGGATGAGGCAGCGGCTCCCGCGGCTCCGGCAGGGCCGACGATCCAGCTCGGCGCTTACGCTTCGACGGTAAAGGCGGACACTGCATGGAAGCTGCTGTCAGGGCGGTTTCCGGAGGTCGCTTCATTGAGGAAGGCAGTTGTTTCAGCCAATGTTGGCGGAAAGTCGATCTATCGGCTGCGCGCTTCGGGTTCTTCGGACCAGACGAGGGCCGCATGCGCAGCGCTGAGAGCAGCCGGTGAAAGCTGCATGGTCGTCAACTGATGCAGGCAGCAATTTACGGCCTGTCTGGCACCGGATTATTGGCGGAAGAGAGAGATTTCTTTCGCGATTCAAAGCCGGCTGGGTATATTTTGTTCAAGCGAAACATTGCGTCACGGGAACAGTTGCGTAGCCTCACAGATAGCCTTCGGGAGCTGGAGGGCCATGATGAAGTCCCGATCCTTATCGACCAGGAAGGCGGCCGGGTAGCGCGGATGCGGCCGCCCGAATGGCCGGCGTTTCCAAGTGGCGAGGCGTTCGACCAGCTTTACCAATTGGCGCCGTCGAGCGCGATCGAGGCCGCCCGGGTCAATGCCCGGGCGCTTGGGCTAATGCTCCATGAGGTGGGCATCAACGTCGACTGCTTGCCGATGCTCGATGTCCGCCAGCCGGGCGCGACCGATATCGTCGGCGATCGGGCACTGGGATCCGAGCCGATGCAGGTGGCCGCCCTGGGCAAGGCGATTCTCGACGGGCTCGCCTCTGCCGGAGCGTTGGGTGTCATCAAGCATATCCCCGGCCATGGCCGGGCGCTGGTCGACAGTCATCATGAGCTGCCGGTCGTCGAGTCCGGCGAAGAGGATCTGGCGATAGACCTGGAGCCGTTCGAGCGGCTGCGCGACGCACCGATGGGGATGACCGCCCACCTGCTATACACTGCCTGGGATGCGGACCGGCCGGCCTCGCAGTCGCCATATGTGATCAACGAGATCATCCGCCAGCGGATCGGGTTCGACGGTTTCCTGATGAGCGACGACATCGGCATGGAGGCGCTGGGAGGCGACCATGGCTCACGCGCCGCCGCCTGCGTCGCGGCGGGCTGCGACGTTGCGCTTCACTGCGACGGCAAGATGGAAAACATGCTGCTGGTTGCCGACGCGGTCGGCGAGATCTCGCCCGACGGCGCCGCCAGGCTGGCGCGGGCAATGGCAATGCGCTTCACGCCCGATGACGAGATGGATTTCGCCGAAGCCATCGCGAAGCGCGATTCGCTGCTGGCGCTGGTATAGAGGCTAAAGTGATCGGTCTCCTCGTCCTGCTCGCAGCTCAAGCCGCCGTTTCCCCGTCACCGGCGTCAGCCGATGTTCCTCCGGCGAGGGAGGCAGCATGGACCGCCTGTCGCAACGAAAAGCTTACGCTCGCCGTCGCCGACGAGATGAAGGGCTGCGAGGAACTGATCGCGGCGGGCGATGTCGATGACGGGATTAAGGCCGTCGCCCATGCCAATAGAGGAATGCTGATGGGCCTCGCGTCGCAGTTCGCGGCTGCGAAGGAGGAGATGGACACCGCTATCAAGCTCAACCCCAAGCTCGCGCCCGCCTATTATAATCGGGCGCTGCTGGCTGCCTCGTCGGGCGATACGAAGGCTGCGGTTGCCGACTACACAAAAGCGATCGAGATCGTTCCGGTAATGACCGATGCATATATCAATCGAGGAATTATCTACGCGACGTCCGGCCGGAATGAAGCGGCATTGGCCGATTTCAACAAGGCCATCGAGCTAGAGCCCGGCAGTGCCGACCTTTACGAGAATCGCGCGCAATTGCTGCAGGCGATGGGTCGCCCGGCCGAGGCGGAAGCCGATCTCGCCAAGGCGAAGGAACTGGCGAAATGATGACATGCCGCTGGCCCAGGGTTCCGATGCCGGCTACGCTCCGCCGCCATGGAAGATGAGGAGCTGTTCCTTGCGCCGGTGCGCAATGACGAAGCGCTGAACCTCAGCCTCGACGGCTGGGAGGGTCCGCTCGACCTGCTACTCAACCTTGCCCGCCAGCAGAAGGTCGACCTTCACCAGATTTCGATTCTCGCGCTGGTCGAGCAATATCTCGCCTATATCGAAGGCGCCCGGACGCTGCGGCTGGAGATCGCGGCCGATTATCTCGTGATGGCGGCGTGGCTGGCCTACCTCAAGAGCTGCCTGCTGCTGCCCAAGGATCCGACCGTCGATCCATCGCCGGAGGAACTCGCGCTGAGGCTCCAGCTTCGGCTGCAGCGGCTCGACGCAATGCGCGACGCCGGCGCTCGGCTGATCGGCCGGGACCGGCTCGGCCGCGACGTGTTCGCCCGCGGTGCGCCGGAGGGGCTCAAGCTGGTTCGCAAGTCGGCCTGGCAGGCGACCGCTTTCGACCTTTACGCCGCCTATGGCCGGGTCAAGGCCCGCACCGCGCCGGCGATGCATGTCGTCGCCCACCGCGCGGTCATGACGCTGGAAGACGCCATCCAGCGGGTTTCGGCGCTGATCGGCGCTGCGCTCGATTGGACGACCCTCGAAGCGTTCCTGCCGGCGACCGCCGACCCGCAATATCGCAAGTCGGCATTGGCCAGCAGCTTCGTTGCGGCACTTGAGCTGGCCCGCCAGGGCCGGCTCGAGCTTGAGCAAGACGGGGCGTTCGCCGAGCTGCTGGTTCGCAGGGCGGCCTAATGGACGAGTTTCAGCGCGCCGTCGAAGCAGCCCTTTTCGCGTCCGACGATCCTCTCGGCGTCGAGGAAATCGCCGCTTACGTCGGGGAGGGCGATGTCGTTGGAGCACTTGCCCAGCTGGCCGAGCGCTATGCTGGACATGGCATCGAACTCGTCGAGCGCGGCGGGCGCTGGCATTTCCAGACCGCGCCGGACCTGGCCCACATCCTACGCCGTACCCGCGAGGACGCCCGCCGCCTGTCGCGCGCGGCGACCGAGACACTGGCCATCATCGCCTATCATGAGCCGGTCAGCCGGGCCGAGATCGAGGCGATCCGAGGAGTTCAGATTTCGAAAGGAACGCTCGATGTATTGATGGAAGCGGGCTGGGTGAAGACAGCCGGGCGGCGCGAAACGCCGGGCCGTCCACTGCTTTATGCCACCACCCCCGACTTCCTGACCCACTTCGGGCTTGGCTCGCGGCGGGACTTGCCGGGCATCGACGACCTGAAGGCGGCCGGCCTGCTCGACCCGCTCGAAGAAAGCCTGTTTCAGCTTCAGCTAGAAAATGACGCCGAGGAAGACTAACTAGGCGTCAAATTTCCCTCACCGGAGTTCCCTCATGGGCGGTTTCAGCATTTGGCATATCCTAATCTTGGCAGTCCTGGTCTTGCTGCTGTTCGGCGGAAATCGCTTCTCGGCGATGATGGGCGACGTGGCGAAGGGCCTCAAAAGCTTCAAGCAGGGCCTCAGCGATGAGGACAAGCCGGCAGAGCAGAAGCAGATTCCGCCGCAACAGCCGATCGACATTACTCCGCGTCCCGCCGAACCGACCGCACCTCCGACGCCGCCTGTCACGGGCGACGATCAGACGCGCTCGTAGCGTTCTGATAGAATCCGCCGATGTTCGGCGTCGACACCTCTGAACTGCTGGTCGTGGCAGTGGTGGCCCTGTTGTTCATCGGGCCCAAGGAACTGCCGCAGGTGATGATGAGGGTGGGACGCTGGATCGGCCAACTCCGCGGCTATGCGCGGCATTTCACCGCCGGAATCGAAAACGTCATCCGCGAGGCCGAGCTGGAGGAAATGGAAAAGAAGTGGCGTGAGGAGAATGAGCGGATCCTCGCCCAATATCCCGCCGATGCAAATTACCCGGAGCCGGTAATTCCAATGGCTCCCACCCAGGCTGTCCAGCCCGACCTGCCGCTGGAAGCGCCGGCCGCGCCGGACGACGATCCGACGCCGCCCGAAGAGCGGCCGCTGCCATGATCCGCGACATCGACGACAGTAAGGCCCCGCTGCTCGATCATCTGATCGAACTTCGCCGCCGCCTGCTGTGGTGCGTCGCGGCAATCGCGGCGGCCTTCTTCAGCTGCCTCTATTTCGCCAAGCCGATCTTTGGGGTGCTGGTCCATCCGCTGCTGGCAGCCGGACAAGGCAAGCTCATTTACACCGACATCTTCGAGGCATTCTTCGTTGAGGTGAAGGTCGCCTTTTTTGCCGCGCTGATGATCAGCTTCCCGGTTGTCGCTACACAGATGTGGCGCTTTGTCGCACCGGGGCTCTACGCCAAGGAAAAGAAGGCGTTCTTGCCCTTCCTTGTGATGACGCCCTTCTTCTTCATTGCCGGTGCGTCCTTCGCCTATTTCGTCGCCATGCCCTGGGCGTTGAAGTTCCTGCTCGGCTTCGAGGGGAACGTCGGCGGCGTTCAGCAGGAAGCGCTGCCGGCGATCGGCAACTACCTTAACTTTTCAACTCGGTTCCTGTTTGGCTTCGGGGTCGCATTCCTGACGCCGGTGCTGCTGATGGTGCTGGAGCGGGCAGGGATCGTCACCCGCGAACAACTGGCCAGGTCGCGCCGTTACGCGATCGTCATTGCAGCCGCGGTGTCAGCTGTGCTTACGCCGCCCGACGTCGTATCGATGCTGTTGCTGCTGGTGCCGCTCTACGGCCTGTATGAGTTCGCCATCCTGGCAATCCGCCTCACTCACTGGCGTGCCGCCCGCCGGGCGCAGGCCGAAACTTCGGTTGTTGAGGGCAAAAATGTGGGCCCGAATACGCCACCGGGGGGGGGGAGGGTTGGCGAATCCGGGCCCATTTCGTCGGATAGCGAGAGCGGGGGGGCAAAAGGTCACTATCCGGAAGCTTAAACGTCCTTTGCCGATCAGTCGTTCGGAAAAACCGGCAGGGTGACGGCGTAGCGGCCCAATTTGCGGTCGAGCGGGGATCGCAACTGGCGGGCCAAACCCTCCACGATCCGCTCGAACTGGTTCTTCGCAATATCGCTAGGGTCGCCCTCCGGGACCAGCACTGACGAAGCGATCGCCAGCGTTGCAATCAATTCGCCCTCCCGCCGAAGCGAAATCTCGACCGTGTCTTCAGGGTGCCGGAGCATGGCGAATTCAACAATCTCAGTGATCAGGAATGCCGCCGCGACTGCCACATCCTGTGTCGTTGAGGGCGCATCGAGGTCGAGCTCGATGCGCATTCCCCGCGCTTCGACCGGCGCGCTGGAGCGGAGGTCGGCCGCAAGCTCGGTGAGCAAGGGGCGCAGCGCAATTCCCCGGTTCTCCTCCAGCTCGGCATAATGATGGCGGTGGACCACGGATAGCGCATCGACCCGGCGGCCAATCGCCGAATAGGCGTCCTTGGCTTCCGGCTTGGTGGCGCTGCGGCCGTGAATGCTGAGCAGCGAAGCGACGACCTGAAGGTTGTTTTTTACCCGGTGGTGCACCTCGCGGACCAGCCGGCGCTGCCCATCGAGCGCGTCGAGGGCTGCCCGTTCTGCGCCTTCGATCCGTCCTACCGCCCGCCCGAAAGCATTCGACAAATCCTCAATCTCCGACGCGACGCCATATTTACTCGGCAGGTCGAGTCCTCCGGCATCGGGCTGATATTCGGTGACGGCGCGCTGCAACTTGGCAAGCGGCGCCAGCAGCAGCCGCCGGACCAGCATCCAGCTAAGCAAGGTCGCCGCAACCCACATCAGAAGGGGAAGCAGCATGACGATCATGTCGATCAGAGTGGTCCGCTCGATGGCGGAGATTGTGCGTAACTGAACCTGGCCGCCGCCCAGGTCATAGCTCCGATCGCGGGCCTGCTCCCTTAGTTGCTGGGCGACCGGCTGGTCGATGACCGGCAAGGTCGTCGCTCCGTCGTCGATTGTCAGCTGCTTGACCCCGCGGGTCGCATCCTCAGCAGCCTGGCGAAGCTCATCGACCGTCAGGACCCCGGTCGCATTGCCGCCGATCAGGCCGACCCGGTAAACCAGCAATCGCTGGGGCGAGACCCATAGTTTGACGTCACCGGGGGCAACCAGCAGATCGTCGCGCTCGGGCCTGTACTGACCGTGGCTGCACACGGTCCGGCCATTCGGGTCGCGAATGCGGAACTGCCGGGCGACCGCCGGGGCAATGGCCAGCGTTTGGGCGGCGGCATCGCATGGATCCGCGGCACCCGACTCCAGGGCGCCATTGGCGGCGACCCGGAGCGCGAGCGCATTGCGCGCCAACAGGCCCTCGATCGCCTGGAACGCCGCAGTACCTTGCTGGTCAGCCCGTTCGACTAGCGCGCGATTGGTTTCTCGAACGTTTTGCTGGGTAACCCAGGCAAGCACCAAGCCTAGCGGCAATAGCGCAGCGGTCAGAAGCAGCAGCAAGATCGCGCCGGTCGGCCAGCGATGGAAAAGGGACCGGCGTTCCATCAAGCGGCGGTCCAGGTGAACTTGTCAGTCCAGCTTACGCAACAGGTCCAGAAAATCCCGCGGCACCTCTTCGCGAAGCATATCGTCATAAACGGTGCGAAGCGCACGCCCCACCGTTCCGGCGCGGTCCTTGCGAGATTTCCTGTCGGGGCTTGCCGGTTCGGTCGAACCACGGCCACCGCTGGCTTTTGTGCTCCCACTCAAACTCTCGTCCCCCTCGAGCGCAAGCATTTGCGCCGGTCCTTTCAGAATTGTCACGCGGCGCACAGCCAACCGCCACCCCTGAGGTACTGGGAGAGGCAAACGCACCTATCGGCCTCTAGCGCCGCTCGTCAATCGACGAACGAGAGACAGTGCCGAATTGGGAGAGGAAACCAAATCGCCTATGCTTTGTTCCACCTCTCGCAAACTTGGGGCGAAGGGTGTTGCGCTGCTGTAACGGCGCGGTCCAACGGTCGACAGGGTTGCACCAACTAAACGTCCCGCCCACAACGGGACCGAAACAATCTAGGCTGCAAGGGGAGTCACCTTATATGTCGTTGGGTCAGGAACTCGCTCCGCACCTTCCTTTCCTCCGCCGCTATGCGCGCGCCTTGACCGGCAGCCAGGCACATGGCGACGCCTTCGTTCGGGCGGCGTTGGAAACGATCGTTGCCAAGCCGGACGAATTTCCGCGCGATGTCGATCCCAGGCTGGGACTGTACAAGATATTCCACGCCATCTGGTCGACCGCCAACATCGAAGAGGGCGAAGAGCCCTCGTTCGAAATGAGCGGCGCGGAGGGCATTGCGCAAGCGCGCCTGTCGCGGATCACTCCGCTGTCGCGCCAGGCGCTTCTGCTGACCAGTCTCGAAGGATTCTCCCGTGAGGATACTGGCTATTTGATCGACGCGTCGCCCGACGACGTCGACAGCCTGGTAGCCGAAGCGATGGCGGAAATTGAGCGGCAAACCCATGCCGACGTTCTGATCATCGAGGACGAGCCGATCATCGCGATGGATATCGAATCGATCGTTCGCGACCTCGGTCATAATGTGACCGGAGTGGCAGTGACCCGCGACGAGGCAATCACGCAGGCCCGCAAGGCGCCGCCAGGCCTGGTGCTGGCCGACATCCAGCTCGCCGACGACAGCAGCGGTATCGACGCGGTCAAGGATATCCTGTCGGAGTTTTCGGTGCCGGTGATCTTCATCACCGCATTCCCCGAGCGGCTTCTGACCGGAACCAGGCCCGAGCCGACCTTCCTCATCACCAAGCCGTTTCAACGGTCCACGGTGAAGGCCGCGATCAGCCAGGCCCTGTTTTTCGACGCCGCCACGGTTCCTGCGGCGTAACTGGGAACAGCATTCGCCCCTGCGTCGTTAGGCCTGCAAAACAATTCCTACGACAGGGGTTTGAATGACGGACGGAACGCCCGAACGATTGACCGCCACCGAAGCCAGGGCAGGAGTGACGCCCCATGTCACGCGAGTCGTGCTTGGGGTGGGTCTGCTGCTGGTCATCGGTATCTTCGCGCTGATATTGTTCATCGCGCGATGAACCCATACATCAATGTGTAGCAACGATGCGTATCATCAGGCGGGTGCGGACAATTCCGCCGAGGTCCAAACAGGGCGGATTTCATTGAGCGACGACGACGACCAAGATGTGGAGACCGAGCGCCCTGAACCGGTGCCGCTGCCCGATGACGAGTTCAAGGAGCAACTTGGGCAGGTCATCCCGCATCTCCGCGCATTCGGCCGATCGCTGTCCGGGAGCCGCGACCTGGCCGACGATTTGGTCCAGGAAACGCTGCTCAAGGCATGGGCGGCGCGCAAGAGATTCCAGGCCGGAACCAACATGCGCGCCTGGACCTTCATCATCCTTCGCAACCTGTTCCTGAGCCAGATGCGGCGCGCCCGGTTCAAGGGTGAGTGGGACGACGTAACGGCATCCAAGCTATTGGCCGCGCCGGCCAGCCAGGACCGGCATGTCGAGCTGGGCGACATGCAGCGCGCTCTGCTTCACCTGCCGCAACCGCAGCGCGAGGCGCTGATCCTCGTCGGCGCCGGCGGTTTCGCTTATGAAGAAGCCGCAGAAATCTGCGGCTGCGCGGTCGGCACGATCAAGAGCCGGGTGGCGCGGGGCAGGGTGGCGCTCGAAGCGCTCCTGAGCGGCGGCAAGCTGCCGTCCCGGCGGCAGCACAAGACCGATCCGGACAAGTCGGCGCTGCAGGAAATCATGAGCGAGGTCGACGAGCTTAGCCGCGATCGCGGCTAAGCCTCAGCTGAGGCTCCGCACCAATTCCTCGAATTTGCGCTGGGTCTCGTCGGCGGGCACCTCGAAGGCGCGCCGAAGCGCTGCCGCAAGACCGGCTTGAGTCGGAGAAAAATCGGTCGAATTCGGCACGTAGCGCATCGAGCCAACTGTCCTCGTCGAAGTGGGACCTTCCATGTCCATCGCCTTACCAATGCTTGAAAGGGCCGTGCGGTTTCGCGACTCGTCGAATTTGGCCTAGGTCTGTCGCATGGCGGCGACGGTCATCTCATCTCATCGGCTGGATGCGCTTGAGCGCGCGCGGGCTCATGCGCCGTTCCTGCGAGCCGCCGCGGACAGCCTCCCCAACATCGCTGGGATATTTGTCGACGAGGGTGGCGAGGCGGCGGTCGCTGCCGCGCTGGCGCTTGGCGGCGAGACAGTCGGCGAGCGCCTGCGGCGTCAGCGCCATGCCCTTGCGCTGGCGGTGGCGCTTGCGGACTTGAGCGGCGAACAAGAGCTGGAGTGGGTCACAGCAACGCTTTCCAATTTTGCCGATGCGGCGATGGATTCGGCGCTTCGGGCTGCGATGCTCGAGCGCATGCCTGACGAGGAGCCGAGGGGACTCGCGATCCTTGCGCTGGGCAAGCTCGGCAGCCGCGAGCTCAACTATTCGTCCGATGTCGACCTCGTGCTTCTGTTCGATCCCGAGCAACTGCCGAAGCGGCCGCGCGACGAGGCCGGCGAGGCGGCGGTGCGCTATAGCCGGCGGTTCATCGAGCTGATGCAGCAGCGGACCCATGACGGCTATGTCGCCAGGGTCGACATGCGCCTGCGGCCGTCGCCCGAAGTGACCCCGATCGCGCTGCCGATCGATGCGGCGATCAGCTATTACGAGAGCTCGGCGCTGCCGTGGGAGCGGGCGGCGTTCATCCGCGCCCGGGCGGCCGCCGGCGACATTCAGCTTGGCAATAGATTCTTGAACGAAATCAAGCCGTTCATCTGGCGGCGCGCGCTCGATTTCGGGGCAATCCAGGAAATCCGCGACATCAGCCTCAGGATCCGCGACCATTATGCCCAGGGCCAGGCGTTCGGCCCCGGATATGATTTGAAGCGCGGCCGCGGGGGCATTCGCGAGGCCGAGTTCTTCACCCAGGTCCAGCAACTGGTCCATGGCGGCCGCGAGCCCGAGATTCGCGCCCCGGCAACGCTCGACGCGCTGGACGCGCTGGCCAGGGCCGGGCGGCTGGAGCCGGACGTGGCGAGCGCAATCGCCGCGGCCTATCGGGAGCTCCGTACCGCCGAGCACCGCATCCAGATGACCGACGACCGGCAGGAGCACCGGTTGCCGGCCGACCCCGCCGCGCTGGAATCGCTCGCCCGGCTCGACGGCCGATCGGGCGCCGAAGAGTTCCTCGCCCGGCTGGCACCGCATGTCGAAGCGGTCGGGGGCCAGTTCGACGGGCTGGTTTCGGATCGCGAGGAGCGGCTGTCCAACGATCCGGACATCCTAAGGCGCGAACTGGCCGGCATGGGCTTTGTGGAGGTCGAGGAGGCTTTCCGCCGGGTCGGCGACTGGCGGTCGGGCCGCTCCCGGTCGCTTCGCTCGCCGGCGGCGCTGTCGGCATTCGAGGGAATGCTCCCGACCTTGATGAGGGCGGTGGCAGCAGGCCCGCAGCCGGTTACCGCACTCAATCGTTTCGGCGACATTATCGACAAGCTGTCGAGCGGCGTGAACCTCTACCGCTTGCTCGGCGCTCGTCCGAAGCTGGCCGATCTGCTGGCGCTGATCCTCGCCCACGCGCCGCCGCTGGCCGAGCAGCTGGGCCGCCGGCCGACCCTGCTTGACGGCCTGATCGACGAGTCCAGCTTTGCCCCGCCGCCGGACGCGCAGGCGCTGGCCGAGCGCTTCCTGACTGTGGTGCGCGACGAACCGTTCGACCTTGCACTCGACCGCATCCGGCGGATGGTCGGCGAGCGCCGTTTCGCGCTGGGCGTACAGTTGCTCGCTGCGCACCGCGACCCGATCCTGATCGCCGAGGGCTATAGCGACCTTGCCGAGGCGGCGATCGTCGCCCTGACCGAAGCGGTCTCCCGGGAATTTGAGCGAAGTCACGGGCGTGTGCCGGGCGCGGAACTGGTAGTGCTCGGGCTCGGCCGGCTTGGCGGCCGGGCGCTGACGCACGCCAGCGACCTCGACCTGATTTACCTGTTCGACGCGCCCGCCGGCGCGCAGTCGGACGGTCCCAAGGCGCTGCCGGCGACCGATTACTATAATCGGCTGGCAAGCCGGATCGGCGCGGCGCTCGGGACGCCGACGGCGGCCGGCCCGCTGTACGACGTCGACACACGGCTGCGGCCCCAGGGGGCGCAGGGGATGCTGGCCGTGAGCCTAGCGTCGTTCGACCAGTATCAGCGTCACGAGGCCTGGACCTGGGAACATATGGCGCTGTGCCGGGCGCGGCCGCTGACCGGATCGGAAGCGGCCAGGGCCAAGGTCCGGGCGCTGATCTGCGACATCCTCGCCACGCCCGCCGATCCGGCCCGGATCCGTGCCGACGCCGCGGCGATGCGGGAGGAGATGGCGCGCCACAAGCCGCCGGCCGGACCGCTCGACATCAAGCTGGGGCCCGGCGGATTGGTCGACCTCGAGTTTGCAGTCCATACGCTCCAGCTCACCACCCACATCGGGGTCGACCCGCGGCTTGAGGTGGCGATCGAGGCCCTGGTCAGAGATGGCTTGATCGACGAGGGCAGCGATCCCGACCTTCGGCTGCTGTCGCGAATGCTGGTCGTGCTCCGGCTCGTCAGCGCCAAGGCGATGGAGCCGGCCGAGCAGTCGCAGGCGTTGGTGGCGACGCTGTGCGGCTATCCGGATTGGCAGGCGCTGCTTGCGGCGGTCGAGCAGGCGCGGCAGAGGGTCGCGGCGCGATGGGCGATGGTGAAAGGGAATGACGAATGATCCATGAGGGCGACAAGGTTCCGGCACTGAAGACCAAGCTCAGCGACGGGACCGAACTGAACCTGTCATCGCCCGGCCGGCCTCTGGTGCTCTATTTTTACCCCAAAGATGACACGTCGGGCTGCACCAAGGAGGCCCAGGACTTCACGCTATTGGTCGAGGATTTCACCAAGGCGGGCGTCGACGTAGTCGGTCTGTCCCGCGACCCGATGAAGAAGCATGACAAGTTCATCGCCAAATACGATCTCAAGGTGCCGCTCGCCTCGGACGAGGATGGGGCATTCAGCACTGCATTTGGCACCTGGGTCGAGAAATCGATGTACGGCCGAAAATATATGGGGATGGAGCGCGCCACTTACTTGATCGACGGCGACGGGCGCGTCCTGAAGGCGTGGCGCAAGGTCAAGGTGCCGGGCCATGCCGAGGACGTGTTGAAAGCGGCGAAAGCCTCACAAGCGGCGTAGCGCCGTCACGGAATGAATCCGTGACTCGATCGGGCGGCTTGCGGCCACCCGCCGGCCGGCGCTCGACATCTCTACGCGCTACCTCGCCTTTGCTTGGCAATCGCCCAGCTGCGCTCGGTGTCTTGTGAAAACTGGGGCGGACGCAAAGGAGGGAAGCGTCCGCCCGCGGGGCAATTGAGCGCAAACGCTGCGCGCGCCCTTTTAAGCGGTGGCTGGGGGCCACCTCAGGGCGAAACGCATTTCGCGCCGAATCGCTGCATTTCAGGGAATTTTGGGCCGCTTCGTTGCGGCCGTGCCGCTAGCCGAGGGCCTTTAGGGCGGCGGCGTAGGCGACCGGGTCGCGCGACGAAAGCGTCGCGGACTTGAGGGCAAGTTGGCTGCCCGGTTTGTGGGCTCTTGGTTTCTTGAATGTCTTCATCATTGTTCTGCGGCCGGTTCGGCCGCCTTCATCATTGCATATTTAAGCCGATTGCGTTCCGCCAGGGCGGCCCGATCAGCGAGCTCGGTCCAGGCCGCTTCCGAACGGCGGCAACGGTCCTTTATGTTGGACAACGTTGCCGCCTCGGCATCTTCGCGCGCCTGTTCCGCCCGATCGAGGTAGAACTTCAGCGTGTTGGAAAGTGCCATGCCGGAAGATGCTTACTGCGCTTGCGGCGCGGTTTGATCTTCAACCTTGAGGTTGACGGCGCTCATCTTGCCGCGCCGATCCTGCTCCATGTCATAAGACAAGCGCTGGTCCTGGCGAAGCGTCTGCATGCCGGCCTGCTCGACCGCTGAAATGTGGACGAACGCGTCGCCGTCGCCGGTGTCGGGCTGGATGAACCCATAACCCTTGGCTTCGTTGAAAAATTTTACGGTGCCGATTGGCATATCAATATTCCTTCTATTGCGGAGCCCGAACGTCGGATTCCGGGTGCTAAGAGCTGCGAGATAGAAGGAAAGAGGAGCCGCAAAGCGCCAAAAACCGTCAATTTGCGACTGGTAGCGCGAGTTATATAGACGAAATTCCCGCCGATTGTAACCCGCATGGCAAAATAATCCGCGAATTAGGAATAGTCATGGCCATGTGGTATAAATGAAAAACCGCGCTTCATTCCTCAGTAGGCAGTGTGCGGCCGAGAGACAAAATCGCGCTCCCGCTTACCGTTTCGGAGCCTATTATGGATCTCAATTATCTCTATCAGCGATATATTGTTTCGCTCCAATTGTCTGAGAATGCGGCCTGCATCAGCTCGCAGATCGTGCATCGCAAGCTGGCGGAAGGCTATGCGGCACTGATTGCCGACGCGAAGGTCAACGGCACAGCGGTGGCGGCAGGATGATTGGCCAGGCCGCCGGCATCGTCGAACGGGCCTTCCAGCTGGCGCAGCAGCTCGGCACGGTCGAAGCAATCCGCATCCAGCTGAGGAAGGAAGGCTATTCTTCGGTCGACGCCCATTTGATGGGCCGCAAGATCAGATCCGACCTGGTCAAGATTATCCGCAAGGCAGCCTAGCCCGCGGCGACCCGTCCGATCAGGCGCCGCGCCAGCCATAATTCGCAAACCTGGGGATGTCTCAACGCGCGCACCGAGTTCAAGGCCGCGTCGTCGTCCGCCGCCACCAGCTCTTCCGCTGATTCGAATTTTCCGGACAAATCCAGCTTGTAGAGCCGATAGGTCGGCATAACGCGTCGTCCTACTGAAAACTTGTGGTAGGGGCCGATCGGCTTGTTGGCGAGTGAATTCCGATACTTACTCCCAGAGCCGCGCGCCCGGCCAAAAAGTTATCCACAGGAATCTGATGGCCCTGCCGATTCTACGCAAAAAAAGGCTTGCGGAGTCCAGCGGGGCCGCTAGCTTGGACTCGTGGTTCGGATCTTCGGATCTGAAACATGGGAAGCCTGCCGGGTCAAACCGGCGGGCTTTACCATTTCTGGGCTCCGCGAATTTTGCGTCGAGCCGTTCCCGGTCACTTTCCCTCTTTGCTTGCGGTGCGCGCGTCCTCGGTGCTAGCGGCCCTTCGAACCATCTGAACGAGGGACGCTCGTGGCCGAATTCTTCCTGCCCAAGAACAGCAAGATCAAGAAGGGCCGCGCGCACCGGGCCGAACAGGGCAAGCGGCTCAAGAAGTTCAAGGTCTACCGCTACGATCCGGACACCGGCCAGAACCCGCGCTACGACAATTACACGATCGATCTCGACAAGTGCGGGCCGATGGTCCTCGACGCGATCATCAAGATCAAGAATGAGATCGACCCGACGCTGACCTTCCGCCGTTCATGCCGCGAGGGGATTTGCGGATCGTGCGCGATGAACATGGACGGCAAGAACGGGCTCGCCTGCACCACCGCGATCGAGGACATCAAGGGCGAGGTCAGGATCACTCCGCTGCCGCACATGGATGTGGTCAAGGACCTGGTCCCCGACATGACCCATTTCTACGCGCAATATGCCTCGATCCAGCCGTGGCTGAAGAGCGCTTCGCCCGAACCCTCGGGCAAGGAGCGGCTGCAGTCGCCGGACGACCGGGCCAAGCTCGACGGGCTTTACGAGTGCATCCTGTGCGCCTGCTGCTCGACCAGCTGTCCGAGCTATTGGTGGAACTCCGACAAGTTCCTGGGCCCCGCGATCCTGCTGCAGGCCTATCGCTGGCTGGCCGACAGCCGCGACGAGGCTACCGGCGAGCGGCTCGACCAGCTTGAGGATCCGTTCCGGCTCTACCGCTGCCACACCATCATGAATTGCGCCAACGTCTGTCCGAAGGGCCTGAACCCGGCCAAGGCGATCGCCGAAACCAAGAAACTGGTCGCGGAGCGGGCGGCCTAGCCAGGCACCGAGCGCAGGGGAGCGAATGCGAAGCATTCGGGAGCCAGTGCGAAGAGATGCCGAAGCCCGGACGGCGTGCCGCGCAGCCGACAGGATTGACGGCGCGGATTCATTCCGCGCCGGGAAGCCTTCGGCTCCTGGGCCCCGGCCTTCGCCGGGGAGCTTGCGGGGAGAAGAGGCACCAACTAACCCACCCGCATGGATGCCCCTTTGAAACTGCCAAACGGCGCCCGCGAAGATCCCGATCATCCCGGCTGGTACAGCTGGGGCGATTTTCCGCGTGGGTCGTTCGCAGCGCAGACGGGGCGGCTGCTGTTCAAGCCCAACGGCGAGGGCCAAGCCCTATGCCGGATGATCCCGACCGATGCGCACATGAACATGGGCGGGTCGATCCACGGCGGCGCGGTAATGAGCTTTATCGACATGGCACTGTTCGCCGGGGGCCGATGCGCAGGAATGGCCGAGGGCCATTATGTGACGCTCGACTGCCACACGCGATTTGTCGCCCGCGGACAGGTCGGGATCCCCCTGGATGCCCATGTGCGGTTGCTCAGGCAAACCAAAGGCGGGCTGGTCTTCTTCGACGGTCACTGCGAGCAAGACGGCGAAATCTGCTACGCTTTCACCGGGACCCTGAAGCGCGTCACCCGCCCGAACGCGCCCGCAATGGATGACGATGGGGCCCGTCGGTAGGGCCTATGCCGCGCTGGTCGCGGCGGGAGAGCTGAAACCCGATCCGGACCAGGCCAGAGCCGTCCAGGCGCTCGACCGCTTCGCGGCTGGATTGGCCGGCAATGGCGGCTTGCTGAAGCGGCTATTTGGCAAGCGGCAACAGGCCTGCGGCATCTATCTGTGGGGCGGGGTCGGGCGCGGCAAGTCGATGCTGATGGACCTGGCGTTCGACCAGATCGACGTCCAGCCGAAGCGGCGCACCCACTTCCATGCCTTCATGCTGGAGGTGCACCAGCGCCTGCGCGAAGCGCGCAAGGGCGAGGAGGGCGATCCCGTCATCCGGGTGGCGGAGCAGATCGCGGACGAAGTGAAGTTCCTCGCGTTCGACGAGATGATGGTCACCAACAGCGCCGACGCGATGATCATGTCGCGGCTGTTCACGGCGCTGATCGGCGAAGGGGTGGCGATCGTGACCACGTCCAACCGGCCGCCGAAGGAGCTCTACAAGGACGGGCTCAACCGCGAGCTGTTCCTGCCGTTCATCGAGCTGATCGAAGCGAAAATGGAGGTCCTCCCGCTCAACGGGCCGACCGACTACCGGCTGGACCGGATGCAGGGCCTCGACACCTGGCTGGTGCCCAACGGACCGGCCGCGACCGCGCGGCTGAGCGCCGCCTTCTTCCAGCTGACCGACTATCCGGTCGAGGACCGTGCGAAGGTGCCGACAGAGGAACTGGACGTGGGCGGCGGCCGGACGCTGCACGTGCCGAAGAGCCTGAAGGGCGTCGCCGTCTTCTCGTTCAAGCGCTTGTGCGGCGAGCCGCGTGGGGCGGCCGACTACCTCGCCATCGCCCGCCGCTTTCACACCGTAATCGTCGTCGGAATCCCGGTGATGACGCGCGAGATGCGCAACGAGGCGGCGCGGTTCGTGACCTTGATCGACGCGTTATACGAACATCGGGTCAAGCTGCTCGCCGCCGCCGACGCGGAGCCGGCGGATTTGTATCCGAGCGGCGACGGCCGGTTCGAATTCGACCGGACGGCGAGCAGGCTCGAGGAAATGCAGAGCGCCGGCTATCTCGAGGAAGGGCACGGGCTGCACCAGGCAGCCTAGAATTTCACCGCCACCGTCATTCCGCCGCCATGGGCATCGCCCCAGGGAAGCCACTGGACCTTGTCGTTCTTGCGGCGGGCAATCAGCCAGCCGGATGTTTCGCCGATCGCCGCGCCGGCAATGACGTCGTGGACGAAATGCTTGTCCGCCTTGACGCGCGCCACCGCGACAAAGACCGCCAGGCCGTGAGCCGGCAGGCCAACCTGCCAGCCGTAATGCTTGTACATCGAGGCAGCGGCGGCAAAGCTTTGCGACGCATGGCCCGACGGGAAGCTTCGGTTATCGCTGTGATCGGGGCGCTCCTCCTTGACCGTTCGCTTCAGGATTTCGGTGACGGCGAAGGCAGCGCCCACCGACCCGGCTGCGCGAAGGGAGTCGCTCTCGTCGCCTTCAAGAAGCGGTACGCCGATGGCCGTCCCGACCAGCACACCATATCCAATATCGCTGGCCCGGGCCCAGTCAGATGAATCGGCATGGGCGGGCGTTGCAAGAGTGAACGATGCAAGCGCAGCGGCGATGGCGACGCGGTGGGTCATGGCCCCCTCCCAAAACAGCGGCCCGGGCAAAGCGCGCCGATATTAGCTTCAAATCCCGCTGCCGGCCAAACGAGGATTGACGGTAGCGAAACGCAACCTAGCGTGTCGCCAAAATCCACACCGGGGAGACTCGCCCATGCGCTTCGTTGCTGCCTGCCTGCTTGCCGCCGTTTCGGCCACCGCGCTTGGCGCGCCGGCCAAGCCCAGCCTGACGCCCGCCCAGCGCACCGCGGCACATGACATGTTCGAACATGTCATCAACACGCCGACCGTGATCGGCCGCCACCGCACGCCGGAAATGGCGCAATATGTCGCCGACCAGTTCAAGGCCGCGGGCTTTCCCGACGCCGACGTCCACGTCATGCCCTATCACACCGGCAGCGCCACCACCGGCGAGGACGAGACGGCGGCGCTGATCGTCCGCTGGCGCGCGGCGGGCACGCCAAAGGCCAAGCCGATCATGCTGATGGGCCATATGGACGTGGTCGAGGCCAAGCGCGAGGATTCGACCACCGACCCGTTCGTCCTGACCGAGCGCGACAATTATTATTATGGCCGCGGCTCGACCGACATGAAGGACGGCATCGTCGGCATCACCCAGGCGATGATCAATCTGAAGGCAGCCGGGTTCAAGCCGAAGCGCGACATCGTCGTGCTGTTCACCGGCGATGAGGAAACCAACGGGATCGGCGCGAAGAAGGGCGCAAGCGAATGGCTCGACCTGCTCGGCCATCCCGAATACGGCCTCAACGCCGATGGCGGCGGCGGCGGGTTCAACCCCGACGGATCGCCCGCCGGCTTCACCATGCAGAGCGCCGAAAAGACCTACGCCGGCTACACGCTGACGGTCCGCAACCGCGGCGGCCATTCGTCCAAGCCGCGCAAGGACAATGCCATCTATGACCTGATGCATGCGCTCGAACGGCTCGAAGCCTATAAGTTCGCGCCGCAGATGGGCCCGACGACACGAGCCTATTTCCAGGGGCGCGAGAAGCAGGAGAAGGGGCCGCTCGGCGATGCCATGCGGCGCTGGCTGGCAAACATAAATGACACCGAGGCCGCCGATTTCATCGAGGCCAGCGAAAGCGAAGTCGGGCTGACTCGGACGCGCTGCGTTCCGACCCGCCTGTTCGCCGGTCATGCCGACAATGCGCTGCCGCAGCTGGCCACGGCGATGGTCAACTGCCGCATCTTCCCCGGCGGCGATCCCAACGACATCAAGACCGAGCTTGAGCGGGTTGTCGCCAATCCCCTGGTAGTGGTGACTCGCAACGACGACCAGGTGGCGTCCTTGTCTTCGCCGCTGCGGCCCGACGTGACGAACGCCTACACCAACGCCGTCCGCGCGCTGCACCCCGGCATGCCGGTATTCCCGGAAATGTCGACCGGGGCGAGCGACGCCCGGCCGTTCCGGGTCGCGGGGATCCCGGTCTATGGCACCAACGGCGGCTGGGTGATCGTCCCGATCGATTTCCGGGCGCACGGCAAGGATGAGCGCCTGCCGGTGCAGTCCCTCTACGACAATGTCGTCCACTGGCAGCTCATGCTGCGCGAACTGGCCGGCAAATAGGAGTTGATGAAATGAAGCGAGTAGTTGCCGCGGCCCTGTTGGCCTGCTTTTCGACCGCTGCCCTCGCCGCGACCGACCCCCGGACGGTGCCGACCAAGCTCGATCCCGCCTGGCAGGCAAAGACCCGCGCCGTGTTCAAGCAGGCTATCGAGATTCCCAGCGTCCAGGGCCGCGGCGAAACCCAGCGGGTGGCAAAGCTCCTCGCCGACCAGTTCCGCGCCGCCGGAATTCCCGAATCAGACATCCACACCATGCCGTACGAGGGCGTGGCAGGCGACAAGACCGTCGCCCTGATCGTCCGCTGGCGGTCGGCGCATGCGACCAAGAAGCCGATGCTGATCCTCGGCCACATGGACGTGGTGGAGGCGAAGCGCGAGGATTGGACATTCGACCCGTTCGTGTTCCGCGAGGAAGGCGGCTATTTCCTCGGCCGCGGCACCAGCGACATGAAGAATGGCGACGTCGCGACGACGATGGCCGCGGTCAAGCTGATGTCGGAAGGGTTCAAGCCCAATCGCGACATCATTTTCTTCTACAGCGGCGACGAGGAGACGATGGGCAAGGGCGCGACGCTCGGGTCAACCGAGTGGCGCAATCTTACCGACGCCGAGTTCGGCCTCAACGCAGATGGCGGTTGCGCCTCTTATGACCGGCAGTTTCGCCCGCTCGGTTGCGGCATCTCGACTGCCGAGAAGACCTTCCAAACCTACTTCTTCACGACCCACAATCCCGGCGGTCACAGCTCCCGTCCGCGTCCCGACAATGCGATCTACGACCTTGCCGATGCGCTGAAGGCGCTGCAGGCGCACCGCTTCACTCCGATGCTCAACGACACCAGCCGTGGCTATTTCGAGGAACGGGCGCGGCAAGAGGGCGACAGCGCGCTCGGCCAAGCCATACGGCGCTGGCTGGCCAACCCTAACGACGGGGCGGCAGCCGATGAGATTGAGGCCAATCCGCTGGAAGTCGGCCTGACCCGCACCCGCTGCGTGGCGACGATGCTGGCCGGCGGCCATGCCGACAATGCTTTGCCGCAAAGCGCCAAGGCGACGGTCAATTGCCGGATCATGCCGGGAGTCGATCCGAAGACCGTCCAGGCCGAGCTGCAGCAGCTCGCCGGTCCCAAGGTCGAAGTGAAGCCCGATCCCAATTATATTGGCGTGCCGACCCCGCCGTCACCCATTCGCGCCGACGTGCTCAAGGCGGTCACCGCGTCGATCCAGCGGTTCCACGGGCCGGGGATGCACGTCTTTCCGCTGATGTCGACGGGGGCGAGCGACGGCAGCTTCTTCCGCGCCCAGGGCATCCCGGTCTACGACGTCGACGGTAGCTGGGGCATCTCGCCCGATGACGAGCGCGCCCACGGCCTCGACGAGCGGATTCCGGTGCGCGCCATGTACGACGACGTGCTCCACTGGGAGAGCATCATCCGCGACCTGTCGAAATAGCAGATTTCTGCCCCCTGCCGCGAGGCAGGGGAGAAATAGGAGCTACCTCAGGATCGCGCTGACGACCTGCGAGATCAGCATCGTCCTCGGATCCACCTGATAGACATATCCGTCGCCGTAATAATAGCGGTCGTTCGGATCGAAATGATATTGCGACCGCATGTCGTACGGGATCTGGTTGTAATTCCAGGCGTAGCCATAGTTGCGCGGCCAGTGCTGGCCGATGTTGTAGAGTTTCTTGGCCTGGCCCGGCGGCAGGCAGCCGTTGTTCTTCTTGGCGAGGCCCGGCGGGCAGCTGTGGCCATAGCCGTAGCTGTAGCTGTGGCCGTGGCCCTTGTTGCCCTTGGCATGATCCGGCTTGGCGTAAGCCGGGGCGGTGGAGGCGAGCGCGGCGACGCCCGCGAGGATAAGAAGATGTTTCATGCCCGGTACAATGCTCCAACCGGCCTGAATGATCCATGAGCCGCCCGTTCAGCGTGGCGAATGCCGGAACGCGGGATGGAGCCAATCCGTTCTTCTTGTCTCACCCAAAGGAGGAGGACGGCCATGCTCGGCAAATCCGACGCAACCCCGATGATTGCGGTCAAGGACCTCGATCGCGCGCGCAAATTCTATGAGGACAAGCTGGGCCTGAAGGAGGTCGACGACTTCGGTGAGGGCTTCATGCTGAAGAGCGGCGACACCAAGCTCAGCGTCTATCGCTCCGAATTCGCCGGGACCAACAAGGCGACCGCGCTGACCTTCGATGTCGACGACATCCAGCAGGAAGTCCGCGGCCTCAAGGACAAGGGCATCGCGTTCGAACATTATGACCTCGAGGGCCTCAAGGCCAATGGCGACATTTTCGAGGGTGAAGGCATGAAGACCGCCTGGTTCAAGGACCCCGACGGCAACATCCTCAGCCTGATCGAAGCGAAGTAGCCAAACGCGCGGATTTTCCGCGCTTGCGAAAGGTTGCCCCGCGCCGACTCCCGGTCTAGAGCGCGCGCCAAATCCCGGGCTGCTTGCTGCGGCCCGGGCCTCACACGCTCATCAAGGGGACCGGAACCTCCATGGCTCGCAAGAAGATTGCGCTGATCGGCGCAGGAATGATCGGTGGTACGCTGGCGCATCTCGCGGCGAAGAAGGAAATGGGCGACATCGTCCTGTTCGACATCGCCGAGGGCATTCCGCAGGGCAAGGCGCTCGACCTGTCGCAATGCGGTCCGATCGAGGGCTTCGACGCCAGCATCAAGGGCACCAACGACTATGCCGATATCGCCGGCGCCGATGTCGTCATCGTCACCGCCGGCGTGCCGCGCAAGCCGGGCATGAGCCGCGACGACCTGCTCGGCATCAACCTCGGCGTGATGAAGTCGGTCGGCGAAGGCATCAAGCAGCATTGCCCCAATGCCTTCGTGATCTGCATCACCAATCCGCTCGATGCGATGGTCTGGGCGCTGCGTGAATTTTCGGGCCTGCCGCACAACAAGGTGGTCGGAATGGCCGGCGTGCTGGACTCGGCGCGCTTCGCCACTTTCCTGGCCTGGGAATTCGGCGTCAGCGTCAAGGATGTGAACGCATTCGTGCTCGGCGGCCACGGCGACACGATGGTCCCGGTCACCAGCTACACCACCGTTTCCGGCATTCCGGTCGACGACCTGGTCAAGATGGGCCGCTCGTCGAAGGAGAAGATCGACGAAATCGTCAAGCGCACCCGCGGCGGTGGCGGCGAGATCGTTGGCCTGCTGAAGACCGGCTCGGCCTATTACGCCCCCGCCACCAGCGCGATCGCCATGGCGGAAGCCTATCTCGGCGACCAGAAGCGCATCCTGCCCTGTGCGGTCTATGTTGACGGCAAATACGGCCTCGACGGCCTCTACGTGGGCGTCCCGACCGTGATCGGCGCCAATGGCGTCGAGGAAGTGATCGAGATTGCGCTCGACGACGAGGCCAAGGGCAACTTCCAGGTCAGCGTCGATGCGGTGAAGGAACTGCTCGTCGCCTGCAAGCAAATCGACGGATCGCTCGCTTGATGCGCCACCTCATCGCGTTTGCGCTGATCGGCTCAACGGTCGCAGCCTCCGCTGAGGCCGCGCCATGGCTCGATGAGCGCGGACGCGTGTTGACCATGCAGTTCGCCGGTGCGCCGGTCGATAAGTTCACGGCGGCCGGCCACGACGCCAGCGCCGCCGCCGCAATGTTCAAGAACCTTTGCCTGGATACCGGCCTGAACCGGGAAAGCGCCGGCAAGCAGGCTGTGGCATCCAGCTGGGGCTTCACCTACCGGCCGCTGATGGTCCCGTTCAAGCAGCCGGTCGAGCTCGGCGGCTGGGTCTCCGCGGACGCGGCGCTCAACGTTGGCTCGAACCTGTTCTTCAACAAGTATAGCCAGTGCAGCCTGACGGTGGCCGTCGCCGGCCCGGCCGATATCGTTGCCAGCGAGGACGCCATGTCAAAGCTCCTCGGCAGCCCGCCGTACAACGCCGCCCAAGCGCGTGATCGCAAGGGCAAGCGCAAGAAATCCTATGAAGCCGAATGGTCCGTCGCCGATCCCGCAACGGGTGGCACTACGACCATCATTGTCCGCCCGATTGAAAAGACCGACGGGCAGGTTCAGTTCGCCGCGCTCCGAAAGGGCAAATAATCGATGTCGATCCTCGTCAACAAGAACACCAAGGTCATCACCCAGGGGATGACCGGCGAGACCGGGACGTTCCATACGCAGCAAGCGCTGGCCTATGGCACCCAGATGGTCGGCGGAGTGACGCCGGGGAAGGGCGGCACGACCCATATTGGCCTGCCGGTGTTCAATACGGTCGAAGAAGCGGTCGAAGCGACCGGCGCTGCCGCATCGGTGATCTATGTCCCGCCGCCTTTCGCCGCAGACTCGATCTGCGAGGCGATCGACGCAGAAGTGCCGCTGATCGTCGCGATCACCGAAGGGATTCCGGTGCTGGACATGGTCCGGGTCAAGCGTGCCCTCAGCGCCTCCAAGTCACGGCTGATCGGGCCAAATTGCCCGGGCGTGCTGACCCCGGAAGAATGCAAGATCGGCATCATGCCGGGCAATATCTTCAAGAAGGGCAGCGTCGGCGTCGTGTCGCGTTCGGGTACACTGACCTATGAGGCGGTGTTCCAGACGACCAACGAGGGCCTCGGCCAGACCACCGCGGTCGGCATCGGCGGCGATCCGGTCAACGGCACCAACTTCATCGACGTGCTCGAGCTGTTCCTGGCCGACGACGAGACCAAGTCGATCATCATGATCGGCGAGATCGGCGGCGATGCGGAGGAGCAGGCGGCGCAATTCCTTGCCGACGAGGCCAAGCGCGGGCGCAGCAAGCCCACCGTCGGCTTCATCGCCGGCCGCACGGCGCCTCCCGGCCGCCGCATGGGCCACGCCGGCGCGATCGTCTCGGGCGGCAAGGGCGATGCTGAGTCAAAGATTGCGGCGATGGAGGCGGCTGGAATCCGCGTCTCTCCAAGCCCATCTGAATTGGGCACGACCTTGAAGGAACTGCTGAACGCCTAGTCCATGGTGACCAAAACTGTTCCCCGGCGAAGGCGGGGGCCCAGGATCCGAAGGATAAATGCGGAGGATAGATGAAGGCTGGCTACGTCTGCATGATGGCCAGTCGGAAGAACGGAACCATCTACATCGGGGTGACAAGCGACCTGGTTAAACGGGTACATGAACATCGCGAGGGTTTGGTGGGCGGTTTCACCAAGCGATATGGTTGCAAACTGTTGGTTTGGTTCGAAGCAAGTGACGATCTGCAGGCCGCGAGGTTTCGCGAATTGCAGATGAAGGAGTGGAAGCGGAGTTGGAAGGTTCGTCTCATCGAGGAGAGCAACCTTGAGTGGACGGATCTTTATCCAACGTTGATTTGACCCGGCTATCGCCGGGCCTGGACCCCGGCCTTCGCCGGGGAACATGAGGCGGAATGACTAACGAAGGCACATTGGCGATCGAACGCGAGCAGGGCCCGAGCTGGGCACGGCCGAACTGGCCGGTGGCGGAGCTCGACCCGGTAAATGTCGGCCTCGATCCGACCGAGGCGACGATCGAGAAGGTAGCCGTTGAGGCCAAGGCCGCCGTGGCGGCGGCCGGCGTCACCGACGAAGCGGCGATTCGCCGGGCGGCCGACGACAGCATCCGGGCGATGATGCTGATCCGCACCTACCGGGTGCGCGGGCACCTTGCCGCCAATCTCGATCCGCTTGGGCTAACCCAGCGCGAGCTGCCGGCCGACCTCACGCCCGCCTACCATGGCTTCACCGACGCGGACCTCGACCGCAAAATCTACCTCGCCGGCACGCTGGGCTTCGAATATGCCTCGGTGCGCCAGATATTGCCGGTGCTGCAGGCCAATTACTGCGGGTCGGTCGGCCTTGAATATATGCACATCAACGACCTGGAGGAGCGCCGCTTCCTGCAGGACCGCATGGAAGGCAAGGACGCCGCCATCAGTTTCACGCCGGAGGGCAAGCGATCGATCCTGGAGAAGGTGATCCAGGGCGAGCAGTGGGAAAAATTCCTCGCCAAGAAATATGTCGGGACCAAGCGCTTCGGGCTCGACGGCGGCGAGAGCGCCATCCCGGCCCTGGAAGCGGTAATCAAATATGGCGGCGCCAGCGGCGTCGAGGAAATCGACGTCGGCATGGCCCACCGCGGGCGCCTCAACGTGCTCTCCAACGTGATGGGCAAGCCCTATCGCGCCATCTTCCACGAGTTCGCCGGAGGCGCGACCAATCCGGCCGACGTCGGCGGCTCGGGCGACGTCAAATATCATCTCGGCACGTCGTCAGACCGCGAGTTCGACGGCAACAAGGTTCATTTGTCGCTGCTGCCCAACCCGTCGCACCTCGAGGCGGTCGATCCGGTGGTGCTGGGCAAGGCCCGCGCCAGCCAGACCTGCAAGGGCGATGTCGAGGGCGACACCGTCCTGCCGCTGCTGCTGCACGGCGACGCTGCCTTCGCCGGGCAGGGGATCGTCGCAGAGTGTTTCGGCTTCTCCGGGCTGCCGGGCTATGAGACCGGCGGAACGATCCATTTCGTCATCAACAACCAGGTCGGCTTCACCACCAGCCCGCAGTTCGCGCGCTCCTCGCCCTATCCGTCGGACGTGGCCAAGGCAGTCCAGGCGCCGATCTTCCACGTCAACGGCGACGATCCGGAGGCGGTGACATTCGCCTGCAAGATGGCGATCGAGTTCCGCCAGGCGTTCAACCGCGACATCGTCATCGACATGTGGTGCTATCGCCGGTTCGGCCACAATGAAGGCGACGAGCCGAGCTTCACCCAGCCGCTGATGTATGCGGCAATCAAGCAGCATCCGCCGGTCAGCCAGCTCTATGGCGCGCGACTGATCGCGGAGGGCGTGGTCGACCAGAAATGGGTCGACGACACCACCGCCGCCTTCGTCCAGCATCTCGAAACCGAGTTCGAGGCCGGAACCAGCTATTTGCCGAACAAGGCCGACTGGTTCGAGGGACGCTGGGAAGGGCTGGGGACGCCGGGCGAGCCGGTCGATGCGCGGCGCAACGTCAACACCGCCATCCCCGACGACCAATATGCGCGCCTCTCGGCGCTGCTGACGAGCGTTCCCGAAGGGCTGACCATCCATAAGACGCTGGGACGGATCCTCGAAGCGAAGAAGAAGGCGCTCGACGAGGGGCAGGGCATCGACTGGGCGACCGGCGAGGCGCTGGCATTCGGCAGCCTGGTCGAGGATGGATTCCGGGTGCGCCTGTCGGGCCAGGACAGCGGTCGCGGGACCTTCAGCCAGCGCCATGCCGTTTGGACCGACCAGAAGAGCGGCGAGAAATATGTCCCGCTGAGCACCAAGCGCGACCAGGCCGGCCAGCCCTGGTTCGAAGTACTCGACAGCCCGCTCAGCGAGTTCGGCGTGCTCGGCTTCGAATATGGCTATTCGCAGGCCGATCCGCGCGCGCTGGTGCTGTGGGAAGCGCAGTTCGGCGACTTCGCCAACGGCGCTCAGACGATCATGGACCAGTTCATCGCCGCCGGCGAGGCCAAGTGGCTGCGCGCTTCGGGGCTGGTGCTGCTGCTGCCGCATGGTTTCGAGGGGCAGGGGCCGGAACATAGCTCGGCCCGGCTCGAGCGTTACCTGCAGCTTTGCGCCGAGGATAATATCCAGGTCGCGAACTGCACCACCCCGGCGCAATATTTCCATATCCTGCGGCGGCAGTTGCTGCGCGATTTCCGCAAGCCACTGGTGATGATGACGCCCAAGTCGCTGCTGCGGCACAAGCTGGCGGTATCGAAGCGCGACGATTTCATCGGCGAGGGCCATTTCCACCGCATCCTCAGCGATCTCAACCCGCCGGCCGCCGGCGAGACGCGGCGCGCGGTGCTTTGCTCGGGCAAGCTCAGCTATGAGCTGATGGAAGCGCGGGACGCAGCGGGCGATGCGACGACCGAGATCATCCGCATCGAGCAGCTCTACCCCTTCCCGTCGGAGCCCCTGGTCAAGCGGCTGAAGGCGATGCCCAAGCTGGAAGAGTTGGTCTGGGCACAGGAAGAGCCGAAGAACAATGGCGCCTGGCAGTTCGCCGAGGATCTGCTGGAGGACTGCCTGGCCGAAGCCGGCCATGCCAGGCTGCGGCCGCGTTACGCCGGTCGTGCCGCCTCCGCCTCGCCGGCGACCGGGCTGGCCAAACGCCATGCCGCCGAACAGGCGGCCTTGATCGCCGACGCGCTGGGGCATAGCAGCCGCGGGCAAGCAACCGCACAAGCTTCGTAAGGGAAACGCTACCCATGGCCACCGATGTAAAGGTCCCAGCGCTGGGCGAATCGATCACCGAGGGGACGCTGGCGCAGTGGCTCAAGCAGCCGGGCGAAGCAGTCGCGGCGGACGAGCCGATCGCCAGCCTCGAGACCGACAAAGTGTCGGTCGAGGTGCCTTCCCCAATTGCCGGCACTTTGAGCGAGCAACTGTTCAAGGAAGGCGACACGGTTGAGGTCGGCGCGGTGATTGCGCGCATCGGTGAGGCGGGGGCTTCCGTTGCTCCTGCTGCGCCGGCGGCCGAGGCGGCCACCGGCCAGGGCCAGACGGAGGTCGCTGGCGCCCAGGTCAATCCGGTCGGCGCGGGCGAGAATCCGGCGCTACGCGAAGATCATGCCGCGGCTCCGGCCGACCATGCCGACCTGACCCTGTCGCCGGCGGTGCGCCGGGCGGTGCTCGAGCTGCATGTCGATCCGTCGAAGATCAACGGCACCGGCAAGGACGGTCGCATCACCAAGGATGACGTGCTGCTGGCAGCCAAGGCGAAGGACGAGGCGCCGGCACCGGTCCATGAGCCGGAAGTGAAAGCGCCTGCTGCTGCTGCGGCGCCCGCGCCGGCGCCCCAGCCGGCCAAAGCCGTCGGCGAGCGCCACGAAGAGCGGGTCAAGATGACCCGGCTCCGCCAGACCATCGCCACTCGGCTGAAGGATGCGCAGAACACCGCCGCGCTGCTCACCACCTACAACGACGTCGACATGACGGCGGTGATCGATGCGCGCGCCCGCTACAAGGATTTGTTCGAGAAGAAGCACGGCATCCGGCTCGGTTTCATGGGCTTCTTCGTCAAGGCCGTGGCGCTCGCCGCGCGCGACGTGCCGTCGGTCAACGCCCGCATCGAAGGTGACGAGATCGTCTATTCCGACTTCCTCGACGTCTCGGTCGCGGTGTCGGCGCCCAAGGGCCTGGTGGTCCCGGTGATCCGCGACGCCGACAAGCTGAGCTTCGCCGAAATCGAGAAGGCGATCGCCGCCTATGGCAAGAAGGCCAAGGATGGCAGCTTGACCGCCGAGGACATGAAGGGCGGCACCTTCACCATTTCCAACGGCGGCGTGTTCGGTTCCTTGCTGTCCAGCCCGATCATCAATCCGCCGCAGTCGGCGGTGCTCGGCATGCACCGGATCGAGGAACGCCCGGTGGTGCGCGACGGACAGATCGTCGCCCGGCCGATGATGTACCTGGCGCTCAGCTACGACCACCGCCTGATCGATGGCCGCGAGGCGGTCACCTTCCTCGTCCGCGTCAAGGAAGCGATCGAGGACCCGACGCGCCTCTTGATTGATCTTTAAGCGTACCCACAAACCGTTCGGGCTGAGCTCGTCGAAGCCCTGTCCTTCCATTTGGAAAGGCAAACAACGGAAAAGCTGCCCTTCGACAGGCTCAGGGCGAACGGAGTTAGATTATGGCTGCTGAGCAGTATGATTATGATGTGCTGGTAATCGGCTCCGGCCCTGGCGGTTATGTCGCGGCGATCCGCGCTGCCCAACTGGGCCTCAAGACCGCCTGCGCCGAAGGCCGCGAGACGCTTGGCGGCACCTGCCTCAACGTCGGCTGCATCCCGTCAAAGGCGATGCTTCACGCGTCGGAATATTATGACGCCGCCGCCAACGGCGCCTTTGCCAAGCTCGGCATCAAGGTGAAGCCGGAGCTCGACCTCGACACGATGCACGGCCAGCGCAAGGACGCGGTCAAGAGCCTGACCGGCGGCATCGAATTCCTGTTCAAGAAGAACAAGGTCGAATGGCTGAAGGGCTATGGAACCTTCACCGGCCCCAACTCGGTCAAGGTCGGCGACCGCACCGTCACCGCCAGGAACATCGTCATCGCCACCGGCTCATCGGTCACTCCGCTGCCGGGCGTCGAGATCGACCAGAAGGTGGTGGTGGACTCGACCGGCGCGCTCGAACTTCCCAAGGTGCCCGAGCATATGGTGGTGATCGGCGCCGGCGTGATCGGACTGGAGCTCGGCTCGGTCTGGCGGCGCCTCGGCGCCAAGGTCACCTGCGTCGAGTTCCTCGACCAGATCCTGCCTGGCTTCGACGGCGAGGTCCGCAAGGAAGCCAACAAGATCATGAAGAAGCAGGGGATCGAGTTCAAACTCGGCACCAAGGTCACCGGTGTCACCGTTAAGGGCGGCAAGGCGACGCTGACGGTCGAGCCCGCCAAGGGCGGCACGGCCGAGACGATCGAGGCCGACTGCGTCCTCGTGTCGATCGGCCGCCGGCCGAACACCGAGGGCCTCGGCCTCGACAAGGCGGGGCTGCAGGTCAACAACCGCGGCCAGATCGAGACCGACCATGACTTCCGCACCAAGGTGGCGGGGATTTGGGGGATCGGCGACGTCATCCCCGGCCCGATGCTGGCCCACAAGGCCGAGGACGAAGGCATTGCGGTCGCGGAGAACATCGCCGGCCTGACCGGCATCGTGAACCACGATGTCATCCCGTCGGTGGTCTACACCATGCCCGAGATCTCCGGCGTCGGCCTGACCGAGGAGCAGGCCAAGGAGAAGGGCGAGGTCAAGGTCGGCAAGTTCCCGATGCTGGCCAACAGCCGCGCCAAGACCAACCATGAGCCGGATGGCTTCGTGAAGGTCATCGCGGACGCCAAGACCGACCGAGTACTCGGCGTGTGGTGCATCGCGTCGGTCGCAGGCACGATGATCGCCCAGGCCGCGCAGGCGATGGAGTTCGGCGCCACGTCGGAGGATATCGCCTATACCTGCCACGCCCACCCGACCCATTCGGAGGCACTCAAGGAAGCCGCGATGGCGGTGACCGGGAAGCCGATCCACATTTGAGTCGTTCTACAAGGCGAGGAGGCTCGCCTTGGCAAAGCTTCATGACGAATGGACGGTGCTTCCGCACGGGCCGTTGCGTGAGATCGACTACAGCCTGCTGACGGTCGTCGGGCAGATACCCATGCCGATCGGCAATTTCCCGCGGCGGATGACGGTGGTTGGCCTGTCGAGGAAGCGCACCGCCATCTTCAGTCCGATCCCGCTGATCGAGGCGGAGATGGAGCGGATCGAAGCGCTGGGCGAACCTGCATTCCTGATCATTCCAAGCGGCTTCCACCGGCTCGATGCAAGGCCCTACAAGGCGCGCTTTCCAAAGTCCCGCGTCGTGGCGCCCTCCGGAGCGCGCGATGCCGTGTCGGAGGCGGTTCCGGTCGACCTGGTGCTCGACCAGGTGGAGGATGCCGATGCCAGCTTCATCACCGTCGCCGGCACCGCCGACCGCGAGGCAGCGCTGGTCGTCCGGCGGCCCGGCGGGGCCAGCCTGATCGTCAACGACATCATTGCCCATGTCGCGCGACCCCAGGGCCCGGGAGCGTGGCTCATGGCCCGGCTGTTCGGCTTTGGCGCCAGCCGGCCGTCAGTCCCGCGGCCGATCCAGGCGAAGCTGGTCGCGGACCGGCAAGCGCTGGCGGCGCAGCTCGACAAATGGGCGGGGATCCCGGGCCTCAAGCGAATTGTCCCGAGCCATGGCGAAATCATCGAGCGGCAACCGGCGGCGGAACTGGCAAGGCTCGCGCACATGCTCAAGAATTAACCTTAATCATATAAAAATCATGACGAATGGGCGTCGCCCGATTAATCACCGCCGCAGCGCTGATTCGTCGCCGGTGGCAGGGGGAATTGCCAAGGGCCGGGTGGACCTTCGATTTCGGCGCGACCGGGGAGGATTTCATGGGGGCTGTTCGTACGCGGCTGCGCCGTTGGCACGTCTGGCTGGGCTGGCTGGTCGGGTTGCCGATGCTGTTCTGGACGGTGTCGGGGCTGGTGATGGTGGCCAAGCCGATCGAGGAAGTGCGCGGCGAGCATCTGATCGCCGATCCAAAGCCGATCAGTCTCAGCGGGCCGCTGGTTGCGCCGCAACTTGCGGGGCTGCCGATCACGGCAATCACGCTCAAGCCGCGGGCGGACGGGCCGCGCTGGGAAATCGACTTCGCCGGCGGAGACAAGCGGCTGGCAGATCCGCTTACCGGCCGGATCCTGCCACGGCTGGGCGCGGCGGACGCGGCCAAGGAACTGATGGCCCGCTATGCCGGCAGTGCGAAGGTCGTCGAAACCAGCCGGATCGAGGCCGATGCGCCCCCGCTCGAACTGCGCCGGGCGATGAATGGCTGGCGGGTCGCGATGGACGACGGCAGCCATTTCTATATCGACGGCGGATCGGGCGAGATCATCGCCAAGCGAACCCGCTGGTGGCGCTTTTACGACTTCATGTGGGGGCTGCACATCATGGACCTGCAGGGCCGCGAGGACGTCAACAACCCGTGGGTCGTATCCTTCGCCATGCTGGCGCTGGGAATGGTGCTACTGGCGCTGACCCTGTTGCCGATGACCATCAGCCGCCGACGCAAAGGCAATGGCAATGGCAGCAACAATGGCAATGGAGGCTCGTCAGCCCCAGCTAAGTAGCCGCGCCAGCCAGTTGCGGTCCTCGGCGCTGAGGCGCGGGGCGGGGCCGACCGGGGGGCATTCCAGGCAGCGCGCCTGGATGGTCGGTCCATTGAGGATCGAACGGACCTCGGCGATCGCCCGGGCAAGCAGTCCTTCCGGAGCCGGCGCCAGCGTTGCCAGCGCGTCAGCGGGCGCCTGCTGGTCATTGGCCTCGTCGCCGGCAATGTCGGCGAACAGCATGTCGGCGAAGCTGGGCTCCTTGGCGAGGTAGGTAAGCCCGCGATCGTCGTCGGCGAGCTTGGCCAGGTCCCCCGCCTTGGCCACCGCCTCGTTCATCCCGCCGAAGCCGTCGACGAGGCCCAGCTGGCGGGCGGTGCCGCCGTCCCACACCCGGCCCTGGGCAATGCGATCGACATCCGCGACCGACTTGTGCCGAGCCTCGGCAACGATGGTCAGGAACTTGCGGTAGACCTGTTCGACGCCGGCCTGGATCAGCGCATCGGCTTCGGGCGACGGGCCCTTGAGCAAGTCCGGCTCGCCCGACAGCGGCGTGGTCTTGATGCCGTCGGCACCGATGCCGAGCTTGGCCAACGTACCCTCGAAACTCGGCAGGACCCCGAACACGCCGATCGAGCCGGTGATGGTGGACGGCTCCGCGAAGACATAGTCTCCGGGAGTCGACACCCAATAGCCGCCGGAAGCGGCGACATTGCCCATCGAGACAACGATCGGAATCTTCTTGGCCTTGGCCGCCAGCAGCGCCTGGCGGATGCGCTCGGCCGCCAGCGCCGAACCGCCGGGACTGTCGACCCGCACCACCAGCGCCTTCAAATTATCCTTGGCCAGGCCCTTTTCGATCAGCCGCGCAATGGTTTCGCCGCCGGCCCGGCCGGGGCCGGCTTTCCCGTCGACGATTTCGCCAGCGATGGTGACCACGCCGATCGGCCCTTCGGTCTGGTCGACTGCCTGGTCCTCATAGGCGGCCAGCTTGATCCGCCGATAGGGTTGCTTGCCGTCGTCGTCCTTGCCGCCCAGTTGCGCCAGCCGTGCCTCATAATCGCGCCGTTCACCGATCTTGTCGACCAGCTTGAGATCGAGCGCCGCCTTGGCGAGATCGCCGTTGGCGGCCTTGGAAACGCTTACCGGGTCGGCCAGCAATCGATTGAGCCCGGCGACCGCGGCGGGACGGCCGCGGGCGATGTCTTCACGCCAGGTTTCGAGCAGCGCATCGCCCAGCGCCTGCGCATTTTCCCGAGCTTCGGGCGACATGTCATTGCGCATGAACGGCTCGACCGCCGACTTGTAGGTGCCGACGCGGTAGATGTTGGCAGTCACTCCAAGCTTGTCGAGCAGCCCCTTGAAATAGAGGTTGTTGCCGCCCGGCCCGGCCATCGCGACCGCACCCATCGCCGGCAGCCATACTTCCGAGGCATGGGATGCGAGCTGGTAGCGATCGTCGGTATAGCCAGTAGCGAATGCGACGACCGGCTTGCCGCTCTTCTTCACCTCGTCGAGCTTCTCGCCGAGGGCGGCGATGGCCGACTGGCCGCCGCCAAGGAAACCGTCGAGATCGAGGGCGATGGCCTTGACCCCATCGTCGTCCTTCGCCGCGTCGAGTGCCGCAACGAGGTCCTTCAGTTCGAATTCGCGGGTGACGTTGCCGGTGCCGGCAAGCGCCGAGACCGGGTCCGGCCGCTCGGCCTGTTCGACCAGGACCCCGTCGAGGTCCATGGCCAATACGCCTTCGCCCACCGCCTCCGGCCGGGCCGAGAGGGCCGCGTAAAGGAGTCCGAAGAACATCAGCATGAAGAGCAGGACCAATGCGTCCTTGATGCCCACCAGCAGCTTCCAGATGGCCTTCACGAACCGCATATCGCCACTACTCCGTCGTTTGTCGGCAATGCCTAGAGCAGAACTCGGCGGCGGCCCAAGGATTTTCGACCAGCGCTTGTGACGCTCGCGGTCCAACCTGCTAGGCGCACCGGCATGAATCGAGCGGCCCCACCTTCGGCGACGCATGCATGGCGCGACGAGCTTCGCGCCATGCTGAGCCTTGCCTGGCCGCTGATGCTTGCCAACCTGACCATGCAGCTCATCCAGGCGACGGACGTCATCCTGCTGGGATGGCTCGGACCCACCGAGCTGGCCGCCGCGGCGCTGGGGCTAAGCCTGACCTTCGGGATGATCCTGTTCGCGCTCGGTGTCTTGACCGCGTCGTCGCCCATGATCGCATCGGCGCTTGGAGCAAGGTTCAACTCGGTGCGCGATGTCCGGCGGACCTTCCGTCAGTCGCTATGGGCGGCCGCCCTGATGGCGGTGCCGACGATGATCGTGCTTTGGAATGCCGAGCCGATCATTCTCTTCTTTGGCCAGGCGCCGGAGCTGGCCCGCCTCGCAGCATGGTTCCTCAAGGGATATATGTGGATGATCCCGTCGTGGATGCTGTTCCAGGTGATGCGCAACTTTGTGTCGGCGATGGAGCGGCCGGGCTGGATATTGGCGATCAGCACCGTCGGCATCCCGCTCAACGCACTGGTTAGCTGGTCGATGATTTTCGGCCATCTCGGCATGCCGCGGTTCGGCCTGATCGGCGGCGGGATCGGCAGCTCGGTCGTCTGGTTCGCCATGGCGATCGCGCTGGGGATCGTCGTCCTGGTCGACCGCCAGTTCCGCCGTTTCCATCTGTTCGGCCGCTTCTGGCGGCCCGACTGGCCGCGGTTCCGCCAGCTGTTCCGGCTGGGCGGCCCGATCGGGCTGACGATGGGGTTCGAGGGCGGCGTGTTCAGCGCTGCCGCCTATTTGATGGGATTGTTCGGCGCGCCGTCCGTAGCAGCGCACCAGATCGCCCTGCAAATCGCGGCCACGACATTCATGGTGCCACTAGCACTCGGCCAGGCGGCAACGGTGCGCGTCGGCCTGGCCTATGGGCGCCGTGACCCGGACGGAATCTCGCTCTCCGGCTGGACCGCGTTCACGCTCGGCATCGGGTTCATGGCGGTGATGGCGACGCTCATGTATATTTTCCCGAGGGAGCTGATCACCCTGTTCCTCGCAGACATCCCTGCCAACGCCACGGTCATCTCGCTGGGCGTCTCCTTCCTGATGGTGGCCGCGCTGTTCCAGGTCGTCGACGGCGCCCAAGTGGTCGGGGCGGGCATGCTGCGTGGGCTTCACGATGCGCGCATTCCGATGATCTTCGCACTGATCGGCTATTGGGCGATCGGCCTTGGCGTCGGCGTCGCGCTGGCGTTCGCGATGGACTGGCGCGGCATTGGAATCTGGACCGGCCTGGCGGCGGGGCTGGGCGTGGTTGCGGTGCTGATGATCTGGCGCTGGACGCGCAGGGAAGGGCTCGGCCTGACCCGCTTCTGAAATTTCCCATCGAGGTAGGTGTTGACGGGTAGGAATGCCCGACCCATATGCGCGCCATCGCTGGCACTCTTGTTGTACGAGTGCCAAGCACCACTCAATTTGTAGAAGCTAAAGGGTCAAACAACATGGGTTTCAGGCCGCTTCATGACCGTGTCCTCGTCCGCCGGGTCGAGGCCGAAGAAAAGACCGCGGGCGGGATCATCATCCCCGATTCCGCCAAGGAAAAGCCGCAGGAAGGCGAAGTCGTCGCCGTCGGTTCGGGCGCCCGCTCGGACGAAGGCAAGGTGACGCCGCTGGACGTCAAGGCCGGCGACCGCATCCTGTTCGGCAAATGGTCGGGCACAGAAGTGAAGATCGAGGGCGAAGACCTGATCATCATGAAGGAAAGCGACATCCTCGGGATCGTCGGCTGACTTTCACGCTCACGACCGTGAACATTGAGAACATTCGAATTCAAGAAAGGGTAGCCAGATGGCAGCCAAGGACGTGAAATTCTCGCGCGACGCGCGCGAGCGGATTCTGAAGGGCGTCGACATCCTCGCCGATGCCGTCAAGGTGACGCTGGGGCCGAAGGGCCGCAACGTTGTCCTCGACAAGAGCTTCGGCGCGCCGCGCATCACCAAGGACGGCGTAACCGTCGCCAAGGAAATCGAGCTCAAGGACAAGTTCGAGAACATGGGTGCGCAGATGCTGCGCGAAGTCGCCTCGAAGACCAACGACATCGCCGGCGACGGCACCACCACCGCCACCGTGCTGGCCCAGGCGATCGTTCGCGAAGGCATGAAGTCGGTCGCGGCCGGCATGAACCCGATGGACCTGAAGCGCGGCATCGACGTCGCCGTCGCCAAGGTGGTCGAGGACCTCAAGGCCCGCTCGAAGCCGGTTTCCGGTTCGAACGAGATCAGCCAGGTCGGCGTGATTTCGGCCAATGGCGACACCGTCGTCGGCGAGAAGATCGCCGAAGCGATGGAGAAGGTCGGCAAGGAAGGCGTGATCACGGTCGAGGAAGCCAAGGGCCTCGAATTCGAGCTCGACGTGGTTGAAGGCATGCAGTTCGACCGCGGCTACCTCTCGCCCTACTTCATCACCAATCCGGAAAAGATGTCGGTCGAACTGGCCGACCCCTACATCCTGATCCACGAGAAGAAGCTGTCGAACCTCCAGGCGATGCTGCCGATCCTCGAGGCGGTGGTGCAAAGCGGCCGTCCGCTGCTGATCATTGCCGAGGACATCGAAGGCGAAGCGCTGGCGACCCTGGTCGTCAACAAGCTGCGCGGCGGCCTCAAGGTCGCGGCCGTCAAGGCGCCGGGCTTCGGCGATCGCCGCAAGGCGATGCTGGAAGACATCGCCATCCTGACCGGCGGCGAGATGATCAGCGAAGATCTCGGCATCAAGCTGGAGAACGTCACGGTCGGCATGCTCGGCACCGCCAAGCGCGTCACCATCGACAAGGACAACACCACCATCGTCGATGGCGCCGGAACGCATGAGGCGATCAAGGCCCGTACCGAGGCGATCCGCCAGCAGATCGAGAACACCACCAGCGACTATGACCGCGAGAAGCTCCAGGAGCGTCTCGCCAAGCTCGCCGGCGGCGTTGCCGTGATCAAGGTCGGCGGCGCGTCCGAGGTCGAGGTCAAGGAGCGCAAGGATCGCGTCGACGACGCGCTCCATGCGACCCGCGCCGCGGTCGAGGAAGGCATCGTTCCGGGCGGCGGCACTGCGCTGCTCTACGCCACCAAGGCGCTCGACGGCTTGAAGGGCGTCAATGACGACCAGACCCGCGGCATCGATATCGTCCGCAAGGCGCTTTACTCGCCGGTTCGCCAGATTGCCCAGAACGCGGGCCATGACGGCGCGGTGATCTCGGGCAAGCTGCTCGAGGGCAAGGATGAGAAGATGGGCTTCAACGCCCAGACCGAGGTCTACGAGGATCTGGTCAAGGCCGGCGTGATCGACCCGACCAAGGTCGTCCGCACCGCGCTCCAGGACGCCGCGTCGGTCGCGGGCCTGCTGATCACCACCGAAGCGGCAGTCAGCGAAATGCCCGAGGACAAGCCGGCCATGCCGATGGGCGGCGGAATGGGCGGAATGGGCGGAATGGACTTCTAAAGTCCGTCCGATCAGTCCGACTGATTGGAAGGGTCGGGAGCCTTGGCTTCCGGCCCTTCTTCGTTGGCGAGGCCGTTGAGCATCGATTCGGCGTCATTCAAGCGATCGGATTCGGCTTGCGTCGGCGCTTGCGGCTGCTCTTCGCGGTTGCAGGCGGCCAGGAACAGCAGGAGGCTGAGGGACAATCTCATTTCGATCGAAGTACCACTTCGATCGAATTAAAAAAGGCCGCCCGGACATGCCGGACGGCCCTTCTATTCGCTTTGCCGTCAAAGACGGCGACCGCGCTACTTAGTTGGTAGCGTTGTCGGCAGCGTTCGCAACCGCGTCGCCGGCGTTCTCGACGGCTTCGCCAGCGTTGTCGACCGCATTGCCAGCAGCGTCGAGCGCGTTGTCGACAGCAGTGTCGGCAGCGTTGACGTCGGCTTCGGCAGCGTTCTCGACGGCGGTGTTATCAACAGCGTTTTCGGTCTTGGTTTCGCACGCGGCAAGGCCGAGCGCGAGGACCGCAACGGTCAGTGCAACCTTCTTCATGATCGTTCCATTCCTTGCTTATGGGGAACGGTTCCCCTTTCGGGAAACCGTTCCGGCTCGGCCTCACGCAAGCGTCAGGCCAGCGGCCGGAAATATTGATGTTTCTCGCGTCACGCAATCGTCATTTGTTGCGGAGCCAGAAAAGTTTCTCGGAAGGCCCTTCTGGATTGACCGATATAAAGACTTCCTTATATCCTTAAGCGATGACCCGAGATCTCCGGCTTGCCGCGCTTTTTCAAGCGTTGGCCGATCCGACGCGGCTGCGCATCCTGGCGCTCCTGCGGGTCATGGAGCTGTCGGTCGGCGAGCTTGCCCAGCTACTCGGCCAAAGCCAGCCGCGCGTTTCGCGGCATGTCCGTATCCTTAGCGACTCGGGCCTGGTCGGCCGGCGCAAGGAGGGGAGCTGGGTCTATCTCCAGCTGGCCGATCCCGTCCGGATCGAGCCGCTGTTCGACCTGTACCGCGGATTCGACACCGAAGCGGAGCAGCTGTTTGCCGCCGATGCAGCACGGCTGGAATCGGTTCGAGCCGATCGCGCCGAAGCCGCGCGGCGCTATTTCGAAGCCCATGCCGCGACCTGGGAGAGCATCCGCTCACTTCACATCGCCGACGCCGAGATCGAGCGGGCGATCGCAGGCTTGCTGGCCGACCGTCCGCTGGGCGCCTTGCTCGATATTGGAACCGGGACGGGACGGATGCTCGAGCTGTTCGCGCCCAAGGCAAGGAGTGCGATCGGTATCGACCGCTCCTCGGAGATGCTGCGCCTCGCCCGGGTCAAGCTGGAAGAAGCGGGGATCTCCGGCGCCAGCCTGCGCCAGGGCGACATGTACGCCCTGCCGCTGGGCGACCAAAGCGTCGACGACATCATCCTCCACCAGGTTCTGCACTACGCCCAGCAGCCAGGCGCGGCGATCGCCGAGGCGGCGCGGGTGCTGAGCCCCGGAGGCCGCCTGCTGGTGATCGATTTCGCCCAGCATGAGCGGGCCGAACTCAAGGAGCAGGACGCGCATCTTCGTCTCGGCTTTGCCGACGACGCGATGCGCGGCTGGTTCGCAGCGGCGGGCCTGGAGCTTGAGAAGATCGAACGCCTTGGCGGCGGCGAACTGACCGTCATCCTCTGGCGCGGGGTTAAGTCCGCTTCAGCCAACCGGGAGCGTGCAGCCGCATGAACCGCGAAAGCGAGATCGCCATCGCCACCCATGCGCCGCTGTTCGCCGAAGCGCGCGGCGACATCCAGGTGAGCTTTGAATTCTTTCCTCCGAAGTCCGACGCCATGGCGGAAACGCTGTGGCGGTCGATCGAAACGCTGGCGCCCCTGAAACCACGCTTCGTGTCGGTGACCTACGGCGCCGGCGGCTCGACCCGCGAGCGGACGCACGCCACGGTCGAGCGGATCGTCAAGGAAACCGATCTGACGCCCGCGGCGCACCTGACCTGCGTCGGCGCAACGCGCGAGGAAATCGACGGCATTGCCCGCGCCTATTGGGATGCCGGCGTTCGGCACATCGTCGCGCTGCGCGGCGACATGCCGGAACCGGGCCAGGGCTATTGCCCGCACCCGGGCGGCTACGCCAACGCGACGGAGCTTGTCGCAGGCCTGAAGGCTGTCGCTCCGTTCGAGATTTCGGTTGCCGCCTATCCCGAGGTCCATCCGGATTCAGACTGCCCGCAAACCGACCTTGATAATCTTCTAAGGAAAATCGACGCCGGCGCCGATCGGGCGATTAGCCAATTCTTCTTCTCGGCCGATTGCTTTCTCCGCTTCCGCGACAAGGTGGCCGAGGTCCGGCCGGGCGTCGAGGTCGTGCCGGGCATCCTGCCGGTCAGCAATGTCGCAACCACCCGCCGCTTTGCCGGTCAGTGCGGCGCCGCGATCCCCGATTGGATGGACCGGCTATTCGAGGGGCTCGATGAGCTTCCGCAGGCGCGGCAGCTGGTGGCCGCGACGGTTGCCGGGGAACTGTGCGGGCAGCTTTATGCGGGCGGCGTACGCCACTTCCATTTCTACACCTTGAACCGGGCGGAACTGGCCTATGCCATCTGTCACCTGCTGGGAGTGCGAGCATGAGCGTGGCCAAGAAGTTTCGGGCCGCGGCGGGGGAGCGCGTGCTGGTCAAGGATGGCGCATATGGCACGCTGATCCAGTGCGAGGGGCTGAAGGAGGGCGACTATCGCGGCGCATTGGCGCTTGGCCGCGACCAGAAGGGCAATAACGACCTGCTTAACCTCACCCAGCCTGGCATCGTCCGCAAGATTGCCGAAAGTTTCGTCGCATCGGGTGCCGACGTTCTTGCCACCAACACCTTCAACGCCAACCGCATCAGCCAGTCCGATTATGGGGCGGAAGACCTGGTGCCCGACATTAACCGGGCGGCGGCGCTGATCATCCGCGAGGTGGCGGATGGCGCCGCGGACGGGCGGAAGCGCTGGGTGGCCGGCGCGATCGGCCCGACCAACAAGACGCTGTCCTTGTCGCCAGACGTCAATGACCCCGGCTATCGCGAAGTGACGTTCGAGGAAGTGAAAGCCGTCTATCGCGAGCAGATCGACGCGCTGGTCGAGGGCGGGATCGACTTCGTCCTGATCGAGACGGTGTTCGATACATTGAACTGCAAGGCCGCGATCATGGCCGCGCTGGAGGCGGAGCGGGCGCTCGGCCGCGAGCTGCCGATGATGATCTCGATGACGCTGACGGATCTGTCGGGACGCAATCTCAGCGGCCACACGGTGGAAGGGTTCTGGGCCACGGTTCGCCACGCCAAGCCCTTGACAATAGGCCTGAATTGTTCGTTCGGGGCGGCTCAGCTGAGGCCGCACCTGGCCGCGTTGGCGCGGACTGCCGAGACGCTGGTGATGGCCTATCCCAATGCCGGCCTGCCGAACGAGCTCGGAAGTTATGACGAAGCGGCGGAGGAAACCGCGGCGCAGGTTCGCGACTGGCTCGATGAGGGGCTGGTCAATGTGGTCGGCGGCTGCTGCGGAACGACCCCGGCGCACATCGCCGCCATTGCCGAGGCGACAAAGGGAGCGGCGCCGCGCGAAGTTCCAAAGTCGCCCAGCAATACCCTGCTGTCCGGCCTCGAACCGATGGTGCTGGCTGCGTGAATGACTTCTCCAGCGCGCTTGGCGCGCGTTTCGTCAACATCGGCGAGCGAACCAATGTCACCGGATCGGCCAAGTTCAAGAAGCTGATCCTGGCCGGCGACTATGACGCCGCGGTCGCGGTCGCACGCGACCAGGTCGAGGCCGGGGCCCAGATCATCGACGTCAACATGGACGAGGCGCTGCTCGACGGCGAGCTGGCGATGGCGACCTTCCTGAAGCGGCTGGCCGCCGAGCCGGACATCGCGCGCGTGCCGGTGATGATCGACAGCTCCAAGTGGAGCGTGATCGAGGCCGGCCTGCAGTGCGTTTCGGGCAAGCCGATCGTCAATTCGATCAGCCTCAAGGAAGGGGAGGACCTGTTCCTCAAGGCGGCTCGGCGGGTCCGGGCCTATGGCGCGGCGGTGGTCGTGATGGCGTTCGACGAGACCGGCCAGGCCGACACCAAGGAGCGCAAGGTCGATATCTGCGAGCGGGCCTACAAGCTGCTGGTGGCCGACGGCTTTCCCCCCGAGGACATCATCTTCGATCCGAATGTGTTCGCGGTCGCGACCGGGATCGACGAGCACCGCCGCTACGCGCTCGACTTCATCGAGGCGGCCAAGGAAATCCGGGCGCGCTGCCCGCATGTCCATATTTCCGGCGGGCTCAGCAACCTCAGCTTCTCGTTCCGTGGCAACGAGCCGGTCCGCCGGGCAATGCACTCGGTGTTCCTCTATCATGCGATCCCCGCCGGAATGGACATGGCGATCGTCAATGCCGGCCAGCTCGACGTTTACGATGCGATCGATCCCGAACTGCGCGAGGCGTGCGAGGACGTCATCCTCGACCGGCGGCCAAAAGCAGGAGGCGACGCCACCGAGCGGCTGATCGCGCTGGCGGAGCGGTTTCGCGGAACCGACGCGGCCGAGGAGAAGAAGGCGGCGGAATGGCGCTCGCTGCCTGTCGCCGAGCGGTTGTCCTACGCGCTGGTCAAGGGCATCGACGCCCATATCGTCGAAGATACGGAAGAAGCCCGCCAGGCGTTCAATCGCCCGATCGAGGTAATCGAAGGGCCGCTGATGGACGGCATGAACGTCGTCGGCGACCTGTTCGGGTCGGGCAAGATGTTCCTGCCGCAGGTGGTGAAGTCCGCGCGGGTGATGAAGCGCGCGGTGGCGCACCTGATTCCCTTCATCGAGGCGGAAAAGGAGAAATCGGGAGCCACCAAGGGCAAGGGCCGGATCGTCATGGCGACGGTGAAGGGGGACGTCCACGACATCGGCAAGAACATCGTCGGGGTGGTCCTGCAGTGCAACGGCTTCGAGGTGATCGACCTGGGCGTGATGGTGCCGTGGCAGACGATCCTCCAGACGGCCAACGACAATAAGGCGGACATGATCGGGCTTAGCGGGCTGATCACGCCGTCGCTGGACGAGATGGTGACCGTGGCGGGCGAGATGCAGCGCGCTGACTTCAGCCTGCCGCTGCTGATCGGGGGAGCCACGACCAGCAAGGTGCATACCGCCCTGCGGATCGATCCGGCCTATAAGGGGCCGGTGATCCATGTGCTCGACGCCAGCCGGGCGGTCGGCGTGGCCTCGTCGCTGGTTTCGGACACGCAGCGCATGCCGCTGATCGACACCACCGCCGACGATTATGACAAGATCCGCGTCTCGCGGGAGCGCAGCGGCCACAGCGAGCTGGCCACGCTCGAGGCGGCTCGGGCCAACGGCTTTCCCTATGATCCGTCGGGCAAGGCGCCGCCGCCGCAATATCCGGGCCTTCATCACTTCGGCGAATGGCCGCTGAAGGACCTCAAGGCGTCGATCGACTGGACGCCGTTCTTCCGCGCCTGGGAGTTGGCCGGGACCTATCCCGCCATCCTCGACGATCCGGTCGTCGGCGAAAGCGCCCGGAGCCTGTTTGCCGATGCGCAGCAAATGCTCGACCAGATCATCGCCGAGCGCTGGGTTACGCCGAAAGCCACGGTCGGCCTATGGCGATGCCGGCGCGAGGGCGATGACGTCCTGATCCTCGCCGGGAACGACTGGACCCGCGTCCCCTTCCTTCGCCAGCAGGTGAAGAAGCGGGAAGGGCGGCCCAACATGTGCCTGGCGGACTTTATCGATCCGGATGGCGAGGACTGGATCGGCGGATTTGCGGTCGGGATCCACGGGCTGGAGCCGCACCTCGAGCGGTTCAAGCAGACCGTCGACGATTATGACGACATCTTGCTCAAGGCGCTGGCCGACCGGCTCGCCGAAAGCCTTGCGGAGGTGCTTCATGCGCATGTCCGCAATCGGCTGTGGGCCTATGCCGACGAGCATTTCTCCAACCAGCAGCTGATCCGCGAAAGCTACCATGGGATTCGCCCGGCGCCCGGCTATCCGGCCTGCCCGGACCATTCGCTCAAACCGATGCTGTTCGACATGCTCGGCGGGGCGCCGGGCGAAGTGTCGCTGACCGAGAATTTCGCGATGCTGCCGACTTCGGCGGTGTCGGGATTCTATTTTGCCCATCGCGATGCCAGCTATTTCGGCGTCGCGCGGATCGGGCAGGACCAGCTTGAGGAATATGCCGGGCGACGGGACGTGGAGGTCGACGCAGCGGCAAGGTGGCTGCGGCCCAATCTCGACTAGCGATTGAAGGGCGGCTAGCGCTGCAGCCGATGCTTCGCTGGTTGCTCGCCCTGCTTTTCCTGATTTCCGCGCCTGCCGCCGCGCAACTGGCCCCGCGCGAAAATGCCATCCAGCCGGAGCTGGTTGCCGAAGGCCCCGCGGTGCCGGGGGGCGAGGTCGAGCTGGCGATCGTCATGCATACGCAGCCCGGCTGGCACGGTTATTGGGTCAATCCGGGCGATGCCGGCCTGCCGATGGACATCAAATGGCAGCTGCCCAAGGGCGCGGGCGTGGGTCCGCTGCGCTTCCCGGTGCCCGACCGGCTGCTGGTCGCGGGGATCGTCAACTATGTCTACGAGCGCGACCATGCGCTGCTGACGCGGCTGACCGTTCCCAAGGATGCGAACGGCGTGGTGCCGCTGCGCGCCGAAGCGCATTGGCTGGCCTGCACAGACAAGGTCTGCGTACCCGAGCAGGGAAGCATTTCGCTCGACCTGCCGGTCGGGGCCGGCCCGGCGACCGAGCGGGCGCGGTTCGACGAATGGCGCCGCGCGCTGCCGCGCCCCCTCGCCAGCCCCGCCAAATTCGCGCTCGGCAAGGAAAGGCTCGAGATCGCCATCCCGCTGCCTGCCAGCGTCGAGCTGGGCAAACCATATTTCTTCCCGGCCGAGGACGGGCCGATCGACTATGCCGCGCAGCAGGGTTTCCGCCGCAAGGGAGATTTGCTGATCGCCGAGCTGAAGCGCCGCCGCGGCGCTCCCGAGCGGCTGTCGGGGGTGCTGGCGCTTGGCGACGGGACGGGCCTGGAGATCAATGCAGTGCCGGGCGACGTGCCGAACGGCGGCAACCCGGTTGGCGGCCTTGGCAGCAATGCGCTGGTTTACGCCCTGCTCGGCGCGTTGCTTGGCGGGATGCTGCTTAACCTGATGCCCTGCGTCTTCCCGATCCTGGCGTTGAAGGCGCTGCATCTTGCCAAAGCGGGCGGCGATGAGCAGGCGGCACGCCGCGATGCACTCGCCTATGCGGGTGGCGCGGTGGTCGGTACGGGCGCATTGGGCGGGCTGCTGCTGGCGATCCGAGCGGGCGGTGCCGAAGCGGGTTGGGCGTTCCAGCTGCAGGACCCGCGCGCCATCATTGTCCTGTTGCTGCTGGCGACGGCGATCACGCTCAACTTGCTCAGGGTGTTCGAGTTGCCCGTGCTTGCTGGGGAACATAACCCGAAAGGTAGCTTTGGGACCGGGGCGCTGGCAGCATTCGTCGCCACGCCCTGCGCCGGGCCGTTCCTCGGGGCCGCGCTGGGCACGGCGTTGCTGCTTCCGCTGTACGGGTCGGTGGCGGTGTTCGCAGTCCTTGGCCTCGGGCTCGCCATTCCCTTCCTGCTGATCGCCTTTGTTCCCGGGCTTCGAAAGCGGCTTCCTCAACCGGGTGCGTGGATGCTCCGGCTGCAACGCTTCCTCGCCATTCCGATGGCGGCGAGCGCGGTCGCCTGCCTGTGGCTTCTCTACCGGCTGGGCGGACTAGATGCATTTGCATGGGGATTTGCCGCAGCGTCGATCCTAATTCTCATGCTCTGGTGGATTGGCAGCCTGCAATTCGCCGGCCAGCGCGTGAGTTGGGTGCTGGTCGTGCTCGTGGGAACGGCCTTCATATTTCCCGCCTTTTCCATGCCAACCTATTCGTCAGCTCCCGCAAATGTGCCGATCGGCGCCGAAGCGTGGAGTGAAGCGGCGGTCGAGAAGTATCGCGCCCAGGGCAAGCCGGTGTTCGTCTATTTCACCGCCGACTGGTGCCTGACCTGCAAGGCCAACGAGGCGGCGGCGATCGAACGCGAGGCGACCCGCGAGGCGTTCACCAAGGCGGGCGTCAAGGTGCTGGCCGGGGATTGGACCAACGGCGATCCGGCGATTACCCGCTTCCTCGAAAGCCGGGGCAGGGCGGGAGTGCCGCTTTACCTATGGTACGCGCCCGGCCAGGCCGAACCCGAGGAGCTGCCGCAGATATTGACGCCCGGAATGCTGGTGGAGAGGGCTCAGGGTCGCAATTAGTTCCCCGGCGAAGGCCGGAGTCCAGGGCGATGCGGAGCAGCGCCTATTCGGCGCTCCTGGGCCCCGGCTTTCGCCGGGGGACAGCTTATTTCTTTTCCCAAACTTTCTTCCCCGCGACCCAGGTTTCGCGGACCTGCGTCCGCGCCAGCGCCTGCGCATCGACCTTGCCGACGTCGCGGTCGACGATGATGAAATCGGCCCATTTGCCGGGATCGAGCGCGCCGATCCGCTGCTCCGCAAAGCCCGCATAGGCAGCGCCGCGGGTAAATCCGGAAAGCGCCTGCTCAAATGAAACGCGCTCTTCCGGTCGCCACCCACCCGGCGGCTGCCCGTTCATGTCCTGCCGGCTGATTGCCGCGGCGAGGCCGGGGAAGGGGTTGGGACTTTCGACCGGGAAATCGGAACCGAAGGCGATCGGAATGCCCAGCTTTTCGACCGTCTGCCAGGCATAGGCCCCTTTGAGCCGATCCGGGCCAAGCCGCGCCTCGGCCATCAGCCGGTCGCTGGTTTGGTGGGTCGGCTGCATCGAGGCGATGATCCCGGCGGGCTTGAGGCGAGGAATGTCGGCCGGATCGACGATCTGGAAATGCTCGATCCGCCAGCGGCGGTCCTGCCCGTAGGCAGCGGTGAGCTTTTCATAGGTCGAAATGACCTGGGCATTGGCCGCGTCGCCGATGGCGTGGATCGCGAGCTGGTAGCCGCCCGCCGCTGCGGCATTGGCTTGCTCGAAGATTTGCGCGTCGGTCAGGAATTGCAGGCCGCGGGTGTCCGGCTTGTCGGCATAGGCCTGCTTCAGCCAGGCGCCGCGCGAACCCAGCGCCCCGTCGGCGTAGAGCTTGACCCCTCCGAGATGCAGGCGGTCGCCGTAAAGCCAGTCGCTCGGCCTGCCGCCGTTGATGGCCTTCATGCCTGGGATGCCGCCGGCGTAGCTCATGATCCGCACGTTGAGGGTGCCAGCCTGGCCAGCGCGGTTCATCGCCAACCATTCGTCGGGCGCGGTTCCCATGTCGGCCGCGGCGGTGAGGCCGTTGGACAGCATCATCGTCTGCACTGCGACGAGCGCCGAATCCTGTTCGGCGGGCGTCGGCGCTGGAATCTTGGACTCGATCAGGCCCATTGCAGCGTCGACGAACAGGCCGTTCTCGATCCGCCCGCCAGTCGGCGCCTGGGTGTTCAACGCGAAACCGGCGGCCTGCATTGCCGCACTGTTGGCGATCGCGGCATGTCCATCGACGCGGCCGAGCCAGACCGGCCGGTCGCTGACCACCGCATCGATGTCGGCAGCGGTCGGGAAACGCTTGTCGGCCCACAGTTCCTGGTTCCAGCCGCGGCCCTGGATCCAACGCACGTTGGGGTTGGCCGCCGCATAGGCCTTCAGCCTCGCTTGCAGATCTGCGAGCGAGCGGGTGCCCGTGAGGTCGAGCTGCAGCGCGGTGAAGCCGAGCGCCATGATATGACCGTGCGCGTCGATCAGGCCTGGCATTACCGTCTGGGCCTTGGCGTCGACGACCTTCGTGTCACGCAGCTTCAGCATTTCCCCGTGCAGCAGGCGCTTCACCTTTCCGTCATCGCCGATCAGGATTCCGGTGAACCGCTCGACCTTGCCGTTCGCATCGACCTGGATGCCATTGGCATTGGTCACCAGCGTGTCGGCAAGCGCGGAAGAGGAAGCGAGAAGCGCGGCGAGCGCGAAAAGGGTCATACGCATGGCCGTCTCGATAGCATTGTTTGCTTTGCGCGGAAGGTCTAGGCGAACCGCCCATGGACGTTCCCGCTAAATCCCGCCCGACTCTCGACGACATTCGCTCCGCAGCCGAACGGATCAAGGGTTCGGTGATCCGCACCCCGATGCTGAAGAGCGAGACGCTGTCGCAAATCGTCGACGCCGAAGTCTGGCTGAAGTTCGAAAACCTCCAGTTCACCGCCGCCTACAAGGAGCGCGGCGCGCTCAACAAATTGCTGCAGCTGTCGGACGCTGAGCGGGCCGCCGGGGTCGTCGCCGCCTCGGCCGGCAATCACGCCCAGGCCGTGGCCTATCATGGCCGGCGGCTCGGCATTCCGGTCACCATCGTCATGCCGGTGTCGACGCCGATGATCAAAGTTACCCAGACCGAAGGCCATGGCGCGCATGTCGTTCTGCACGGCGAGCGGTTCGACGATGCCTATGCCCATGCCCGTGAGCTGGAAGCGAGCGAAGGCTATGTCTTCGTCCACCCGTTCGACGACATTACGGTGATGGCGGGGGCGGGAACGGTCGCGCTGGAAATGCTGGAGGACGCGCCCGACCTCGACACGCTGGTCATCCCGATCGGCGGCGGCGGGCTGATTTCAGGCGTGGCGACCGCGGCCAAGGCGTTGAAACCGGGGATCAAGGTGATCGGCGTCGAGGCCGAGCTTTATCCGTCGATGAAGAATGTGGTCGAGGGCGGCAATGGCGAGATAGGCGGCGACACGCTGGCCGAGGGCATTGCGGTCAAGGAGCCGGGGCATCTGACGCGCTCGATTATCGCAGACCTGGTCGATCGCATCGACCTCGTCGCCGAACGCGACATCGAGCATGCGGTGGCGATGCTGGTGAACATCGAGAAGTCGGTGGTCGAAGGCGCCGGCGCGGCGGGTCTCGCGGCGATCCTCGCCCAGCCCGAGCGGTTCCGCGGGCGCAAGATCGGCACCACTTTGTGCGGCGGCAATATCGACACGCATTTGCTGGCCAATGTGCTCGTTCGCGAGCTGGTCCGCTGCGGCCGGATCGCCCGCCTCCGCATTGCAGCCCAGGACCGGCCCGGCGCGCTCGCCGCGATTACCGCCAAGTTCCACGAATGCGGGGTCAATATCATCGAGGTCAATCACCACCGCATTTTCACGCGGCTCCCGGCCAAGGATACGGTGATCGAGGTCGAGTGCGAGGCGCGCGACGTCCAGGCGATGGAAACGCTGATCAAAAAGCTGGTCGACAGCGGCTTCGACGTGGAGCGCGCCGAGCTCGATTAGGCGCCAAGCCTTAACCCAATTCCGTCCCCCTGCGGCACAGTTGCCGCGTTAACCCTCTTTTTGAGAGTCGAACTCTTTCCTTCCGCGTTTACGACGAGCATAAAGAGTTTCGTAACCATTTGCGGAAGGGCCGGGTCGAGGTGAGCGCACCATTTCGCTTCCCCAAGTTCTTTGTAACGAACCCCTCGCCGTGCCCCTATCTTCCGGGCAAGGTCGAGCGGAAGGTCTTTACCGAGCTGAATGGCCGCAATGCCGGCGAGCTGAACGAGGCGCTCGGCCGCATCGGGTTCCGCCGGTCGCAATCGGTCGCCTACCGCCCAAGCTGCGTCGACTGCTCGGCCTGCGTGTCGGTGCGGGTGCTGGCCGACCAGTTCGCGCCCAATGCCACCCAGCGCAAGATCCTGCGCCGCCATTCCGACCTGGAGGTCAATGCCTGCCGTCCGTGGAGCACCGAAGAGCAATATGCGCTGCTCCGCCGTTATCTCTCCCAGCGTCACCCCGGCGGCGGCATGGCCGAGATGGACGAGCAGGACTATGCGGACATGATCGAGCAGACGCCGGTCCGCACCTACGTCATCGAATATCGCGAGCCATCGCTCGACGGCAGTCCAGGCAAGCTGATCGGCGCGTGCCTTAGCGACCAGCAGGCCGACGGCCTCAGCATGATCTACAGCTTCTACGATGTCGGTGAAGGCGCCCGGAAAGGTCTCGGCACCTACATCATCCTCGACCATATCGTCCGCGCGGCGCGGGCTGGCCTCCCCTTTGTCTATCTCGGCTATTGGGTCGAGGGATCGGACAGGATGGCCTACAAGGCGAGCTTCAAGCCGCTTGAGCGGCTCGGCCGCGACGGCTGGCGCCGGATGGATGCGCCGGAGCTGGAGCCGGTGACGGCCGACCGTCCGCTGCCGGCCCGCTCGCCGCGCCGGATCCTGGTCGACGCCTGATTCACAGCGGGCGAAAAAGTTCCTTCAATCGATCAAAATATAGCTGCTTGACCGACTAGTCGGACGCGGAGCAGAGCGGCCGCGGCCGCGCGTCCCAAGTTGCGCACCACCATTCTCCACGGCCCTTTCCCTGCGTGCCGTACTGCGTCTCCCTCCCCTCGAGACACCGGAGAAATGAAATGGCCGAGCCCACCGCGCTGACCCCCACCAATATTGATAAGCCGGCGCAGAAATCCGACACAGCCACTCAGACCTTTGTCATCGGCGCGGAGGCCGGGCCAGAGCCGCATGTCGAGGATGGCTCAATCCGCCCCTTCGAATTTCGCGCCTCTGATGAGGATCTGGCGGATCTCAAGCGGCGGATCGCGGCGACCCGATGGCCCGAACGCGAAACGGTCAATGACGATACGCAGGGCGTTCGCCTCGCTACGATCCAAAAGCTCGCCGATCATTGGCTGAACCAGCACGACTGGCGGCGGGTCGAGACACGGATCAACAGCTATCCCAACTTCGTCACCGAGGTCGACGGACTCGACATGCACTTCATCCATGTGAAGTCGAAGCATGAAGGCGCGTTGCCGCTGATCGTCACCCACGGCTGGCCCGGGTCGGTGATCGAGCAGCTGAAGATCATCGATCCGCTGACCGACCCTACCGCGCACGGCGGCACCGAGGCCGACGCGTTCGACGTCGTGATCCCGTCGATGCCCGGCTACGGATTTTCCGGAAAACCAAGCACGCCCGGCTGGGGTCCGGAGCGCATCGCCACCGGCTCGATCGAGCTGATGAAGCGCCTGGGTTACGACAAGTTCGTCGCCTCGGGCGGCGACTGGGGAGCGCTGATCACCGACTTCATCGGGGTACAGGCGCCGCCGGAACTGCTCGGCATTCATACCAATATGGCGGGTGCGATTCCGCCCGAAGTCGATGCCGCCGCCTTCGCCGGGGGTCTACCGCCGGCCGGCCTCGACGAAGAGGAACGCTATTCGTTCGATCATGTCTCCTTCTTCTACAAACATGGTTTGGGTTATGCGCAGGAGATGGGGAACAGGGCCCAGACGCTCTACGGGCTCGCCGACTCCCCGGTCGCCCTCGCGGCCTGGATCATCGACCATGACATTTGGACCTATCGGCAGATCGAGCGTGTGTTCGATGGCGAGCAGATGGGGCTGACGAAAGACGACATCGTCGACAACATCACCCTTTATTGGCTGACGAATACAGGCGTGTCCTCGGCTCGGCTGTATTGGGAAAACAAGAACGCCTTCTTTGCCCCGAAGGGCGTGAAGGTCCCGACCGTGGTCAGCGCCTTTCCGGAGGAAATCTGCCCGATCCCGCAAAAGTGGGCGGAACAGGCCTATCCGCAATTGCTCTACTACAAAAAGCATCCGGAAGGTGCGCACTTCGCGGCGTGGGAGCAGCCGCAGGCGATCGTCGACGACCTTCGCAACGGCTTCCGTTCGCTGCGTGGATAGGATTGGGCCAATGAGACGGGTGATTATTGCATCGGCCGTCGCATTGCTGGTCGCGGGGAGCGGTGTGCCGCTCCCCGCACAGCCACGCCCGGCGGGCACGACGCGCACAGACCTGCAACGGCATGATCTCAGCATTCCAGGCCGCGAAGTCCTCCAGGCCAGGGTGGACTTCGCGCCGGGGGCATCCTTCCCCAGACACAAGCATCCGGGCGAAGAGATTATCTACGTGCTTGAGGGAACGCTTGAGTATGAGGTGGACGGCAAGCCCATCACCCTGAAGGCAGGCGAGGTGTTGTTCGTCCCTTACGGCACGGTCCATGCAGCCAGGAATGTAGGGGACGGCCCGGCGGCCGAGTTGGCGACCTACACTGTTGAAAAGGGCAAGCCTCTGACAGAATTGGTGCAGTGACCAGCAAACACAAGTCGGGCATGCGGCTTCCGACTGAGCTGAGGCCGAGCAACCGCCGCATCGAGGCATTCTCCGATGCGGTCTTCGCGATCGTCGTCACGATCATGGTGCTTGAAATTCGCATCCCGGATGATCTTGCATTCGGCGATAATAGTGCTGCGCTCATGACGTTCGGCGCGCTGCTCGCAACCTATGCATTAAGCTTCGTTGTCGTTGCGATCTTCTGGGGCAACCATCATTATCTGATTTTCACCCTGCCCAAGGCCGACCGGGCCACGCTCTGGCTCAACAACAATGCGCTGCTTTGGATCACGCTGATCCCGATCGTTGCGCGCTTTCTGGGAGCGCACCCGACGTCGCCGAGGGCGGCTGCGGCCTATGCATTCGTAGTCATGTGTTGCACGCTCTCGTTTAGCCTGCTGCGAAGGCATGCTGCGCGGATCAGCGAAAATGAATTCCACCGCGCTCTCCACCATCGTGTGCTCCGCCGGATCTGGCCGGCTGTCGCGGTTTATGCCGCCGCAATCCCCTTGGCCTTCATCGAAGTCAGGCTCGCCTGGTTGTGCCTGCTTATTCTACCGGCGATGTTCTTCCTTCCGATCGTGCGCGCGGAGGGGAAGGAGATCGAGTCGATGTATGAAAAGAAGGGAAATGCGGATGGATGACCTTGCGACCAGGCTTCAATTCGACCTGACACCCCCAACGGATGCCCAGCTCCACGAACTGGAGGCCGATCTCGACGATCAGGAGCGGCATGTGCTGCTCGAGCATGGCACGGAGGCGCCCTTCTGCGGCCTGTTCCTCGATGAAAAGAGGGAAGGGGTCTATACTTGCCGGCTGTGCGGACTGCCGCTGTTCAACGGAGGCCGGAAGTTCGAGAGCGGCACTGGCTGGCCGAGCTTCACCACGCCCTTTGCAGCCGAGCATCTCAAATATTTGAGCGACACCAGCTACGGCATGGTCCGCACCGAAATCGTCTGCGTCCGGTGCGGCGCCCACCAGGGCCATGTGTTTCCCGACGGTCCGCCGCCAACCGGCGAACGCTATTGCATCAATAGCGTGTCGCTCGAGTTCACGCCCAAGGGAGAGCCGCTGCCCGACAAGCTATCGCGGGGAGCGCCCGAAGGCGTTGCCTGGGAGGGCTGACTATCAGCCGGCCGTAACCGGGACCAGATTGTCGTCGCTGTTTCGGTCGACGTAATAATTATAGGGGTCGACCCCGGCAAACGCCGGTTTCTGCTTGCTGTGCAGCGTCAGCCGCTGGACCCCGTCGCGAAGCGGCTCCCTCTTCAGCAGGACCACGTCCTTGGCCGAGAAGGCGCCGAGTTCGGGCCGAGCCATGAACAAGCCGACTTCGATCGCATCGGACAGCTTTGCCGGCCGCTCCACACCCTTGCCATTGGCGTAAAATTTGCCGGCGGAAATGTTCAGGGTCGTGGTCCAGCCGTCGCCATCCTTGCGCGTCGTCGCATCCTTCACCTTGAAGTCGTAGAGGGTGATGTTCTCGAACAGGTCGGCAATCAGCTGGCGCTGTTCGGGGGTCTTGGCCTCCTTGCGGAACTCGTCGATCAGGTCGACCGACCGGAGGTAGGGCGCGCCCTTGAACCGGAATTTGGCCAGGAACCGCGACAGCGCGCGGTTGACCGCCTGCTCGCCCAGCCGTTCCTGCAGCAGGTACATTGCAACCGAGCCTTTGCGGTAGTGAATATACTGCTGGTTCTCGACGCGCTCTAGCGGCAGTTCCTCGACCGCCTCGCCCTTGCGGGCGCTGAGGTAGGAATCGAGCTCATACTTCAGGAAGCGGCGGATTTTGTCCGGCCCGTAAAGGTGCTTCATCACCATCAGCGCCGAATATTGGGCCAGCGTTTCGCTGGTCAGCGTCCCGCCCTGCATGTCGGCGCCGATCACCTGGTGGGCCCAATATTGGTGCGCCATCTCATGGGCGACGACATAGGTGGTGAAATCGATCTTGTCGGGATCGTTGGTATTGGCGACGAAGCCGATCGATTCCGAATAGGGCATGGTCCCGGCGAAGGCCTGGGCAAAGCTCTGGTAGCCGGGGAATTCGATGATCCGGGCGTAGTTGAACTGATAGGGTCCGAAGTTCGCCCGATAGTAATCAAGCGCAAGGCCCATCGCCTTCAGCATCTTCTCGACGTTGAAGTCGTGGCCGTCGTGATAATAGACCGACAGCTTGATGCCGTTGTGGTCGCGGCTCGCAACGCGATAGTCCGACGACTGGATCGAGAAGAAATCGAGGATCGGGGCCGGGCTGACGAAACGCGCGGTCCGCCGGCCGTCGCGAGTAACGTCCGACACACGATTGCCCGGCGCGATCGGCGTCTGGCCGGCATCCGTAGTCAGGGTGATGTCGGACATCAGCCAGTCTGCGTTGATATAGTTTCGGGCGGTCGCGCGCATGTCCTCCAGCTTTGCCGGGCGAAGTTCGGCCGGCAGGCCCTGGCGGCGGCGCTGCGCCCGGTCGCTGAGCAGTCCTTGCCGGCCCATGCCGATGATCGGCGCGAAGTCGCTATTGTTGACGAAGGTGCCGTTCTCGATGACGTCGGTCGCCTGGCCCTGCGCGCGGAAGCCGCGGCGCCATAGGCGCGAGGTGAAGTCGAGGCTGGAGGTGGCACCCGGCGCCATCGGCTTGTCGAACCGGTAGATGCGGTAGCCGAAGTCCTTGTCGTCCGAGACCAGCCGGGCCCCGGCCACATCAAGCTTCAGCCATTCCAGGTCGCGGTCGCCCTGGCGGACATGAAGCTCGGCAATGGGCACGCCAGTTTCGTTGCGAAGCTCGTAACGGCCGTTGGCGACGAGGCGCCGTTCCTTCGGAAACAGCTGCACATCGAGTGTCGCTTTGGTGATGACCGGGCGCGGCAGCGTCTCGTACTTCAAATATTTCTTCTCGAGATCCGCGCTGAGCTTCTCCGCATCGTCGGAGGTTATGTAGCGGTTGAGTTGCTCGATGTTGTGATAGCCGTAGATACCGGCACCGGCCATCGCGGCCGTGGCGGCGCCCGCAATCGCAAATGTGGCGACCGATGCATAGCGGGGCGCTCGCTTGAGGCGCACGCGCAGGCCCAGGTCGGTCCCTCGCGGCCAGATCAGATGGGCAATGACCGCCAGGATGATTGCAAAACACAGCCAGTAGAATTGGAAGACGGCCTTGCCGATCCAGAAGCTGCCGGCGCCGACGAAGTCGCTCAGCGGTACGTCGGGATCCTGTCCGTAGCTGTAGAGCGGATTGGAATATCCCATGTTATTGAGGAAGATCGTCCCGACGAACCAGACGAAGACGATGCCCCAGCCGACATATTTGTTGGGGCTGAGCACCTGGACGAAGACCGACAGGATGGCGATGTGCAGGCCGTTGATCGCCGCCGGAATCAGGAACCAGCCGAGATATTGCGGAATGCCGACGAAGGATGCGCCCTTGACCAGCTGGTAGAACAGGCCGGTCGCCATTGCCGCCGAGTTGACGATCAACAGCACGATGAAGATGGCGATCATTTTCGGGACCGTCATCACCCAGCTGGAAACGGGCGTTGAATCGATGATTTCGTTGAGCTTGCGGTCGCGCTCCCGCCACACCAGTTCGCCGCT
>Ga0310811_10000159_pt1 | contig 100690 bp, 101 predicted proteins | sample YCmetagenome_FD_207642 | JGI IMG/M metagenome (GOLD analysis project Ga0310811, IMG submission 207642) | Soil microbial communities from experimental microcosm in Duke University, North Carolina, United States - YC | ecosystem: Engineered > Artificial ecosystem > Soil microcosm > Unclassified... | reverse complement strand
GAGGCAAAATGAACGGCCGCTACGCTCTCGCGGGGACAAACATCGGCGTCGCAGTAGCAGCCTTCGGAGTGGCCTCCCTTATGGGAGTTACGCAGGCGCTCTCTATCGCGGACATTCAGTTTCCCTTCCGCAGCGAATCGCTTTACTACATCTCGGTGACGGCGCATGGCGTGCTCATGGCGCTGGTCTTCACCACCTTCTTCATCATGGGACTTGGCTACGTTCTGGCGCAGGAAAGCCTCGGTCGGATCGTGGGGCTGAAGGCAGGATGGTTTGCCTTCTGGCTGTCCGCCATCGGCTCAGTCATGGCGGCAGTCACGATTCTTGCAGGAAAAAGCACAGTTCTTTATACGTTCTATCCGCCATTGCAGGCGCATCCCCTCTTCTATATCGGCGCGACCATGCTGATTATCGGCTCATGGATCTGGGGTGCGATCATCATTGCCAGTTATCGTTCCTGGCGGCGCGAAAATCCCGGCACGCCTATCTCGCTCGATATCCATGGCATGCTAGCCACCATCATCATCTGGTATCTGGCGACGACTGGCCTCGCGCTGGAAGTTCTGGGGATGCTGATTCCCTGGTCGCTGCACTGGGTCGCTACCATCGATCCGGTTCTCGCACGCACCTACTTCTGGTGGTTCGGGCATCCGCTGGTTTATTTCTGGCTGTTGCCCGCATACGTGTTGTGGTACACAGTCATCCCGAAGGTCGCAGGCGGCAAGCTCTTCAGCGACGCGCTGGGCCGCATGGTATTTGTGCTCTTCGTTTTGCTCTCAGTTCCCGTCGGATTTCATCATCAGTTTGTTGACCCCGGCATCAGCTCCGGATGGAAGCTCGCCCATACTCTGCTGACGTTCTCGGTCATGTATCCGAGTTTCGTGACCGCGTTCACCATTGTCGCGTCGTTTGAAGTTGCCGGTCGAATGAAAGGCGCGAAAGGCCTCTTTAACTGGATTGGCAAGCTTCCCTGGGGCGATCCGTTCTTCGCGTCGGTTGCGCTCGCCATGATTGCCTTCATGTTCGGCGGCTTCGGCGGCGCAATCAATGCCGCTTATGCCATGAATTCGATGGTCCACAACACCGCGTGGATTATGGGCCACTTCCACGTCACGCTTGGAACAACTGTGGCTCTCACTTTCATGGGCGCCACTTACTGGTTGCTGCCCCGAATTTCCGGACGGGAACTGCGCCTGCCCTGGCTTGCGCAGTTGCAGCCGTACTTGTGGTTCGGCGGCATCGTGCTTTTCAGCACGGCTTACCACATCGCCGGCCTGCGCGGGCTGCCGCGCCGGGTGTTCAGCGCTTCGCTGACAGGAGATCAAGGCGCGAAATGGCATGGGCTGACCGTGCTTGCCGCCGTCGGCGCAGTAATACTTTTCGCCAGCGCGTTGTCTTACGTGATCGTGGTTGCGGCAACGTGGCTTTCAGGGGTGAAGGTTCAGGCGCCTGCATTCGAATTCGCCGAGCCTTTACGCCCGCCCGTCGCCAGCATCTGGGACCGCTACGGCCTGTGGACGGCGGTGGCGATTGTGCTTGTCACCGCGGCTTATGCCTATCCGATCCTGCACCTGCTCTCGCATCATCGGTACGGCTCGCCGCCGTTTCAACCATTCTGACGGTTTCACTGGTTGTACTTGACATTTGATCAACCATCTAGAATAATAACCTAGATTACTATGCAAACAATCGGTCTGTTCGAAGCAAAGCAAAAGCTCTCGGAGATTGTTGAGCGTGCTTCCGAAGGCGAACGTATTGGAATCACGCGCCGCGGCGAGTTGGCCGCTATCGTGATTCCCGCTCGTTCCGAAGTCAGCCTGGACGAAGTCTTCGCCGATATAGAACGAATTCGAAAAAATGCACGAGCGCCAAAATCGCTAAAAATTAAAGACCTGATCGAAGAAGGGCGGGCTTGAGCCATTTCATTCTGGATGCCTCGGTGGCTTTAGCTTGGTTCCTCGATAATCCCGTTCCGAATTACGCGGTTCATGTTCGAGACGTTTTGCTGAAAGGCTCGCGAGGTATGGTGCCTGCCCTGTGGCACCTTGAAGTTGCGAACGGACTCGCTGTCGCAGAGCGCCGACAAATCCTGACCGCCAACGACGTGAGCCAGGGTCTCAGCGACGTGGAACAATTAATCGTGCATTCCCTCGATACGGATGGAAAGATCGTTCCCGTCCGCAGAGCCTCAAAAACCGCAGGCACCTATCAGCTTTCAGCGTATGACGCGACCTATCTCACTCTCGCCAGCGAGGAAAATCTCCCGCTGGCAACTCTAGATCAAAGCCTTCGCCGGGCAGCAACACGGGCAGGATTACAACTCTTGCCATAACGGCGCTCTGCACTTTTTACCTAGTTGTTCCTCAATTACGCTGAATTCGCCACCTCCTTTGTCACCAGGCTGACGCTACTCCCAGTAGTTCAACAACTTAGCCTTACCTTAGTTTGGCATAACGTTTGATATACATCACAGCAGGCGTCAGCATCTTAAGGGTTGAGGAGCGGCCAAACTGGCAACTCCAAATCGTATTTCGGCAGATGCCAAAAGTTTTCGGTTCGGCGTAGCGTCAGCGCTGGCCCGGCAAGCCCTCCCGGCCTGCCAGATTTTGTGAAGTAGGGACGCACCAAATCGCGTCACGCCCGCGCATGGCGTGCGGTACGGAGAGCGCATGAAGACAAATCATGACGGTCTCCCCCACGGAGGATGTACAAAAATGAAAAACCGCGCAGTGGTAGCGTTGTTCGTCGCAGTCTTATTTACTATGACAGCCGTTGCCCAGCAATCCAACCCGCCGGCAACGACTGACCAGTCGGCACCCGCCGCCTCCAGCAGCAACAGCGCTGACACGGCCAGTGGCAAGGCTCCTTTGCAGTACGAAACCCGCCAGGGCTTCTGGGGCAAGGTGAATCCCTTTGCCCGCAAGAAGTACGTTCAGCGGCAGCTCACGCCGGTTCAGAACCGCGTGAACGAGCTCGATGAGCTCACCGCAGCCAACAGCAAAATGATCAAGGACGTTGACGGCCGCGCCCAGGAAGGCATCAAGATGGCCTCGAACAAGGCCAACGAAGCCGACCAGCATGCCGTTGATGCCGGCAACAAGGCTCAGGTGGCGCAGGACACCGCGACCAAGGCCAATACCCGCCTGACGACGGTTGAAGGCGTGGTCAGCAACATCGACCAGTACAAGGCCACCAACCAGACCGAAATCCGCTTCCGCCCCGGCCAGACCGTTCTGAGCCAGAATGCTAAGACCGCTCTGGACCAGATGGCCGATCCGCTGAAGGGGACCCACGGATATATCGTCGAGATTCAGGGCTTTTCATCCGGCAAAGGACAGACTGCCATCGCCACCTCGCGCAAGATGGCCGACGCTGTTGTCCGGTATCTGGTTGAGAACCACGAAATTCCGGTTTACCGGATTTACGTGCTCGGCATGGGCAACGCTCCTGCTCCGACCGCAGCCGATAACGGCGAAAAGCCGAAGCGCATGAGCGGCGGCCGCGTCGAAGTCAGCCTGCTGAAGAACGATCTGGAACAGCTGGCGACCTCGAGCACAGCTCCAGCGCCGGCGCAGTAAAAGCTTGTGGGCGGGCGCCCTCGTCCGCCCTGTGCAGTTCATTGGCTGAGGGCATCCCCACCGCACAGCCCAAAGCCCTCCTCAGAAGAAAGCCTCCCGCAAGGGAGGCTTTTTTATTCATTGAAGGCCTCATCCGAGACGGCCGTTTAGAGTCACAAGGCAATATACGAAAGTGGCGCTTCAGGGAGATTCGCCAGGTTTAAAAAATCCTCGTCCGACAAACATCCTAGCCTCGGGTGAAACGGTGAAACGTGATGTTGGATCTATTCGCCTTCTGCCACACGATCTTCCAGCGCACCACTTCCGGATCGTCATTCACACTGTCGCTGAGGATCAATTTGTCTGCTTCAAAGTGGTAAGGCCGGATTTGCCGCGTTCCCACAAACCGAGGATCAGTGGCGACCTCGGGTAGATGAATGACCTGATTTTTTTGTACGTCAGTTTCGAATCGACCGCAGTATGCGAACGTGCTGTTACCGGCCGCGAGAGCTTCCTTCTAGTTGGACGCTCGGTATCCCCCACTTCGGCCGGTCAGGAGTCACCTCAATGGCGCACATATATCCGTCCGCCTCATACATCAGGAATCCTTGCCCCGCGTGGTGCCGTCACCAGTGCGAAGTCGCTGACGCTTCGTTGTTAAACCAGTGGGGGAATTCAAGGCATTAGAGTTCAACTGCCCTACGTGATCCCGCAAGGTTTCCTCAGTGTTTGTCTCCCCGGTAACAACCAACCTCAGGCGTCCGACTCACGTCTATCCGTAGGCTTTCTTGGAGGGCCAATGACTCGGGCGTCTCTGAAGTGCTTGCCACTTGCGTTAATATTCGCGATTTCAAATCTTGTATTCGCCGACTCCGGCGCACCTCAACTGACCGAGCGCGCATGGGCGGTGCTGGATACAGGTTTGACGCATAAAGCCGCCGACCACCGGGTCGAGGCGGTGAAGGCGTTGTCGCTGATCACAGGCGAACGGGCTGCGATCAAACCAGCAGTGCACGCGTTGAGTGATGACAACGCCGACGTACGGGTCGCTGCCGCGGTCACGCTTGGCCAGTTGCACGCTGTAAGCGCTATTCCCGATTTGAAGAAGCTGCTCTCAGACAAGGAAGTCTCCGTTGTGCTGGCGGCATCGCAGGCCCTCTATCAGTTGCGGGACAACTCGGCCTATGACGTTTACTACGCCATCCTCATGGGAGACAAAAAGGCCAGCGACGGCATGATTCAGTCGCAGATCGATCGCCTCAAAGATCCAAAGAAAGTAGCTATGCTTGGCATCGAGCAAGGCATTGGCTTCGTGCCCTACGGAGGAATCGGGATGCAGGCTTATCGCTTTGCAAAAAGCGACCACTCGCAGGTGCGGGCCTCGGCGGCACGATCGCTGGCGCTCGATCCCGACCCCATGTCGCGCGACGCGCTGGTGCAGATCGCGCTCACCGATGACAGCACCGCGGTGCGCGAGGCTGCGCTCGATGCTCTGGCTGAACGAGGCGACGCAAGCTGCGTCGGGAGGCTGGAGCGCAATCTCAATGATTCGAAGTTCGCGGTGCGGTACCGGAGTGCGGCCGCGGTCATTCATTTGAGCGATACCGCGGCTCGAGCAAAACACAAGGGCCGATCACAGCCCCTTAAATCGCAGTGAGAAGCTCCCGCCGCCAGCCAGCGTGAGACAAATCGCTCCGGCAAGCAAGGTCAACGGAAACTCTACGCCACCTGTCTGATTGAAGAAACCATGCTGCCAGTGCACCTTGATGATGGCGACCAGCATGTCGCATGCGAGCAGCGGGGCGGCGACTCTGACAAGAAAGCCCGCAATCAGAAGAATGCCACCTACAAATTCGACGAGTGAAACGATCACGGCAAATACGTGCGGCAGCGGTATTCCAAGATGGCCGAACATCCCTGCGACGCCGCCAACACCCATGGTGAACAGTTTCTGATATCCGTGCGCCAGAAAGACAATCCCCACCACGATCCTCAGGACCGTCAGGCCGCAGTTCTGAAATTTCATGCTTTCTCCTTAAGCAGGTTTGGATGATATCGCGTCAGGTGAATGTTCCATTTTGCCGTGTCCCCGCGGTCTGAGCAAATTCAGGGCGAGCGCGCCCACGATAAACTAGGAGTTAATGCTGCGCCCACCCGGACCGAAGCCGCACTTCCTCATCGGCAACATGCCGCTCGCCAGCCGCGATCCTCTGTCGATCTTCGAGAAATGGGCGCGGGAGTATGGCGACATCTTCTATTACCGCGCGCTCTGGATTCACGTTTACTTCCTGAACCATCCTGACCTGATCGATACCGTGCTGGTGCGGAATTATCAGAACTTCTTGAAGGACCATGTTGTCCGCAAGAGCCGCTGGTTTTTTGGTGACGGCCTGCTGACCAACGAAGGCGAGTCCTGGCTGCGGCAGCGGCGGCTGGCGCAGCCGGCATTTCATCGCGAACGCATCGCCGGTTACGCGAAGACTATGACGAACTATGCCGAGGAGATGCTGGCCGGCTGGCACGATGGCGAGGTACGCGATGTACATCAGGAGATGATGCAGCTCACGCTGAAAATCGTGGTCCGAGCGTTATTCAACGTCGAGTCGCAGGAAGTCGGGCACATCTCGACTGCGATGAACGTGATGATGAGTAACTCGGTGGGAATCCGACTGCTTTTGCCCCCAGCAGCGCGCTTTCTGCCCACGCCGGGGATGATCGAGTTCCGGCGAGCAGTCCGGCATTTGGACGATATGGTGTACCGGATTATTTCTGAGCGCCGGAAAAACGAAACTGACACCGGCGATCTCCTCTCAACGCTGATGCAGGCGCGCGACGAGGACGGCGGCCGCATGAGCGACAAGCAGCTTCGCGACGAAGTTATGACGTTCCTGCTGGCGGGGCACGAGACTACGGCGTTAGCGCTTTCCTGGAGCTGGCATCTGCTGGCGCAGAATCCTGAGGTCGAAAGCAAGTTGCATGAGGAACTCGATCGCGTGCTCGGTGGCCGGACTCCTGAATTTTCCGATCTGCGAAATCTTCTCTACGCCGAGCGGGTGATCAAGGAATCCATGCGCCTTTATCCTCCGGCGTGGAGTCTGGCGAGGACCGTGATAAAGGACTTCGATATCGCCGGATACCGCATTCCGGCGGGAGCGAATGTCGTGATGAGCACCTGGATCATGCATCACGATGCGCGATATTTTCCCGACCCGTACAGATTCGATCCTGACCGATGGCTGAGTGAGCAATCGCTGAGGCTGCCGCGGTTTGCATATTTCCCGTTCGGCGGAGGACCCAGGCAGTGCATCGGCAATTCATTCGCGATGATGGAAGCGACGCTGCTGCTGGCGGCGATTGCGCAGAGATTTCAGTTACGCGCGGTAGAAGGGCATCCGGTGGTGGCGATTCCGAGTTTCACGCTGAGACCAAAGCACGGGATAAGGATGAAATTCAGTGAGCGGCGTGTCTTGCCCTCCGTGGCGCCGCATTCTAAGCTTCAACTACAAACCTAGAACTCAGCATCGAAGTCCCAAAACGGGACAGATTTAGTTATTTTTGTTACTGCATTTCTCAGATTTAGCTCTCGAAACAATACAATTGGCGGCGGGCCGGTGGTGTAACTGGAAACATGGTTACCCGTCAAGTAACAAGATGCGGGTTCGAATCCCGTCCGGTCCAAGCTGGGTTCTTTGGGGGAGCTAGACGGGTGCTCTCCCAACGTAACCATTGATTTTTTGTGCGTATCCGATATCATTAAGGTTGACGGGTAACCAAGTTTCCACGCCTCGAGCCATCGCGCTTGAGGCGTTTCTATTTGCATGCCACAGTTACTCAGCTTGCTTCCCCGCTTCCCGATCACTAGAATCTGAAGGTTTGCCTGCTGGACCAGCCCCACTCCTTCGCCCAGCAGCAAAGTGGTCATAATTCGGAGAATCTATGAAAACTGTTTCCCTCGCACAGGAGATCAATCCCTGGGAGGCGCAATCGGCGCGCTTCAACTTTGCCGCGCAAAAGCTCAACCTTGACGAAGGCCTCTGGAAGGTCCTGCAGTATCCCAACCGCGAGCTGATCGTTCACATTCCGGTCGCCATGGACAATGGCAAGCTCGAAGTCTTCACTGGATTTCGAGTGCAGCACTCGATCGCCCGCGGCCCGGCGAAAGGCGGCGTGCGCTACTCGCCGGATGTCACTCTGGACGAAGTCCGCGCCTTGGCCAGCTGGATGACATGGAAATGTGCGGTGGTGAACATTCCCTTCGGGGGAGCCAAAGGCGGCGTCATTTGCGACCCGCACAAGATGTCGATGGGCGAACTCGAACGCATGACTCGCCGCTACACGGCGGAGTTGATCGAGTTCATCGGGCCTGAAAAAGATGTACCCGCGCCCGACATGAACACCAACGAACAGGTCATGGCTTGGATGATGGACACTTTTTCCATGCACATGCGCCAGACAGTCACGTCAGTAGTGACCGGCAAACCTATCAATATCGGTGGATCGCGCGGACGCCGCGAAGCCACGGGCCGCGGCATCATGATCGTCTGTGACGAGGCCACTAAAAAGCTTGGCCTGAAACCCGAGAACACGCGTGTGATCGTGCAGGGTTTCGGCAACGTCGGTTCCAATGCCGCCCGGCTGATGGCGCAATCGGGTTACAAGATCACCGGTGTGATCGAAGTGGACGGGGCGATTTACAACAAGCACGGCCTCGACATGGAAGCGCTTTGGAGTTACCGGGAACGCACGAAGAAGATATCAGGCTTCCCTGAGGCTGAAGCCGCTGATCCTGCCGAACTGATGTGCACGGAATGCGAAATTCTGGTGCCGGCAGCTACCGAGAATCAGATCACCAGTCAGAACGCTGCGAACATCAAGTGCCGTATCCTGGCCGAGGGCGCGAACGGACCCACCACCGCTGCAGCCGATGACATCCTCGCCGACAAGCATGTTTTTGTCATTCCAGACATCCTTTGCAACGCCGGAGGCGTCACAACGTCCTATTTCGAGTGGGTGCAGGACCGGCAGGGATATTTCTGGAAAGAGTCAGTGGTAAACGAGCAACTGGAAGACATCATGGTCAGCGCGTTTCACGACGTTGTTCGCTTTTCCGAAAACCACAATGTGAACAATCGCATCGCCGCGTACATGCTGGCGATCGATCGTGTGGCATACACAATCAAGCAGCGGGGAATTTACGCTTAAGGAGGGATTATGCGCAGAATCTCGAAGGTGATTTTTGCAGTTGTGCTCGCAATCATGCTCGCAGCCGGGGTGAGCACCTCGGCGTCCGCCCAGGCTACGAGCGGATCGTCCGCCAAGGCCACGAAGCCCGCAGCCGGCACTGCCGACAAACTCGACATCAACAGCGCCACCAAAGAACAACTGCAGGCCTTACCCGGCGTCGGCGATGCCTATTCGGATAAGATCATTGCCGGTCGCCCCTATAAAACCAAGCGCGATCTGGTTACGAAGAAGGTCATCCCGGCAGCTACCTACGAGAAGATCAAAGACCAGATCATCGCGCACCAGGCGACCACAGCGAAGAAGCCGTAGTGCCGCAAATTCGAAAAGCTTCGTGTCCTTTGTGGATTATCAACCACGAAGGACGCGAAATGACCCAAAGAGCTGACTTATTTTTGGTTCGCGCGCAGTGAATTCACTCCTCGGGTAATCCGGTCGTTGCTTCGCTCCCGTACAAGGCGCATAATTTAGGTGTCCCGCTTCCAGCGGCCCGCGCAGTTGCTGTGAACCTGCCCAATTCCATCACGCTCGTCCGCATCCTGAGCATTCCTGTGCTGATCTGGGTGCTTTCGAGTTCCCGGTTCTCGGCAGCAAATGGCGAACGGGAACTGCTAGCAACCGCATTGTTCATTGCCGCGTCGATCACCGATGGCATTGATGGCTACATTGCCCGACGGCGCGGGCAGATTACCACCATGGGCATGTTGCTCGACCCCCTGGCCGACAAGCTCCTTATTGCCGCTGCATTCATCACGCTTGTTCAATTCAACCCCCGTATGGTTCCGGCCTGGATTGCGGTTGTAATCATCGGCCGCGAATTTCTGGTCAGCGGCCTGAGGTCGATTGCCGCCTCCGAGGGGTTCACTATCGAAGCCAGCGATCTCGGCAAATTCAAAATGGTGGTGCAGATTGTTTCTGTGGTGGCAGTAATTCTCGACCACCGCTGGCCGCAGTTCGCCGTGTATCGTGAATATGTTTTCTCCATCGACTGGATCGCGCGTTTCGCAATCTGGTTCATGGTGGCATTGTCTCTGGCCTCTGCGGGAGATTACTTCTACGCCTTCTGGTCGAAGATCGATCGCCATGTAGTCAAGCGCCGGCGTCGCGCTTTCATTCTCAGCCGGCGCAAGAAGCGCGATGTCGCCGCAATCTGAAGAATCGCAGCCAGTCCAGTCAGATTCCAATCCGCAGCCGGAATATACGCCGCAGGAACGCGCCGTGCTCCTGCAACTCGCGCGCGAGGCGATCATTTCTCAATTGCAAGGGCGGGAGATGGTTCCAATCGAACCGCTGCCGCATTTGTCTGAGCAGCGCGGCGTCTTTACCACGGTTTACCTGGGAAACACATTGAAAGGCTGCGTCGGGTATCCCTTGGCGCTCATGCCGCTGTATCGAGCGGTCCAGGAGACCGCCCGGGGGGCGGCATTCGATGATCCCAGGTTTGCCCCGCTCACCCTGATCGAAGCGCCCCAACTCAGGATTTCGTTGAGCGTACTTTCCCCACTAGGGCCGATCGCCGCTGACGACGTGCAGCCTGGATACCACGGGTTGGTGATCTCTCGTGGCGAACGGCGGGGGCTGCTGTTGCCGCAAGTTCCGCTAGAGCATGGTTGGGACCGCATTACGTTTTTGGAGCAGACGTGCAGAAAGGCCGGCCTGCCGCTTGATGCCTGGCTGCATGGGGCACAGATCGAGGCCTTCACGGCCGAAATCTTCGGGGAGCACACGGAGTTGTAAAGCGGCCCTGGTCGCTTGTGGCATACCAGACCAGCACCTTGACATCAGTTGATATCATAGATATCGTCCTGCTTGTTTAAGAGGGGGAGAGAGGGTACAGTCTGAGTCGAGGTACTCACCTTATGCAGGGCGAAACCGGCGAACGCTGGCGCAAGCTGTGCGAGGAAGCGGCGACTGAGCAGGATCCTGAACGCCTGTTGTTACTTGCCCAGGAGATAAGCCGCCTCTTGGACGAAAAAGAACGGCGTCTAAAAAAGGCACGCAACGACGGCTCACAGAGCGCTGCTTAAGGCAGAACTCTAAGGCCACCTACAGTCCCACTGTTGTTTCCTCCCGATAAGTGTTCCTGGTCCTTCCACGTTGACCTGTTCGTTTCAAATGTTGCTCCGCTATCTGCTTTAACTGGCAAACGCATCCCCGAACCTCGCATCCGAAGCGAGGTCTGCTGAGGGTCCTTGCCGCCACTCAGTATCAACCAGTCTTTTACAAGGAGTGGAGGAGATGTGGAAGAAGCAGGATGATGTTGAACGGGACCAACCGAAACAGCAAAACGCCGCCACCAGGCTGCTCGAAGACGTTCTGAGTCAGGCCGGCAAAGATGATTTTGAGAAAAGCGAGGTTGGAGTTCCTTCGGACGTGGTTCTAGCTGAAAACGCCAATCCGCCGCTGAGTTCACCAACCATGACCACGTACGCAGCGGCAGTGAAAAATTTCACCACAAACGCCACCGCGTTCATTGAACACCTGCCGCTTCTTGCCAATGCGCGGACTGCGTACGAGGAAGCGATGCGGGCGAGCACGGAAATGCGCAGGGCATTGGATGCCGGCGACGAAAATCTTCGGACCCTCATGGCTCAGCTGGAGCAAAGAACCAACCTTCAAGAACTTAAATCCGCTCCCGACAAGAAACGCCCGGAACCGGCAAAGGTTGAAAGGGTAAAGACTATCGACGAAGGTGTCGGGCGCACTTCGCGGTGGCCCTGAGCGCTCCGCGCTGTGAGTCCGCAAGCGAGACTCTCACGCTGGCGGAGAACTCGCCGTTGAAGCGTAGAGGTGAAAGACTTCCCGGTATGGCTCAACCGGATAGCCCATCGTCTTCCATCCCGACAGTCCGCCTCTGAGGAACTTGACCCGACGGATGTTCAATGACAGGGCACGATGCAACACCAATCGGCTGGTCTTGTCGCTTGGGCACGTACAGTAAACCACTGCATCCTTTTCGCTGGGAATCAGCGATGGCTTTTCAAGCACTTCATTTGGAGGGATTCGCCTCGCGCCGGGAATGATTTCCGGGTAGGCCAGTAGATCGAGAGGCTGGCGAACATCGAAAACCAGCACATCCTGACCGGAACTCAGCAGCGAGTGGAGCACCTCCGGGCTGACGCTATACCGCTCGATCTCACGTTGACCGCGTGTACGGGTCAACCAAGCAGAGACGAGCAGGCACAGAACCGCAACCCCAGCGAAAATCAGAAGCAGGGTCATGACTGGTTCTCCTGGAACCAAATAACAGATTCGTCCAGGGAGCGGAAAGATTCAAGCCGGCGAGCATGCCCTACCGCCGCGAGTCGGGCGGCACCAGGTTACTCGCGCGGTAATACACGACCATCTGGCCGTAATGCTCGCCGCTGTGTTCGATGGCAAACATCCACAAATAGGAGTTATGGACAAGCTGTTTGCCCCAGGGATTTGTCATGTCCAAGCCGCTGTCGCCTTGCTGCTGAATGACTTTCGCGCCGGCTTCCACTGCCTGCTGCACAAATTTCACCACTTCGGCTTTGGTTTTAAAAGCCGTGCGCGATGGATTATCGCCATCGCCGAAGTCAGGCCCCAGGTTCGACCCTGCAACCTTGCGCGCCACAACCAACTCGAAGGCCGCGGCATGCAACAGATTCTCTGCGAACGTGCGCTGTTCTTTTTGGACTTTGAAGTCGTACTTTTCTTCCGGAAAATCCTGCGCCATCGCGATCAATTTGTTTCCGATCGCATTCCACCTTTCCAGGATTTCGTTGGCGTGAGTGTCTGCTGGGGCCAGGTTGGCGTTTGGCGTTTGCGCTCCTGCGAAACCAAGCAGAAGGACCACTGCGAGAGAAGCTGAAAGATTGATCATGGTGTTTACTCCTTAAATTTGGATCAGACGATCAGAGACTCTTCTTAGTCCGATTTTTGCCGGCTCGCAGGCGGCACAATCCCGTTCATGCGCAAATACTCGACCATCTGCCCGTAATGGTCATACGCGTGGGCGACTCCAAACGTCGCCAGATACAAGCGGCACGACTTGCTGCCGCTCGGAATCTGGAGCATGTTTTCGGGCGTCAACGACGCGGCCGCTTTATGGCCCAGCGCGAAGGAAGCCTTCACGAACTGAATGATTTCAGTTTTGCTCTTGAGCTTCTCCGGGCCATTGCCGTCGCCAAGATCGCCGGGAAGCTTGTCACCGGTCACAGGCGACCACAAGAAATAGTTGGACGCGCCAATGTGTTTTAGTTCAGCGGCAAAGTTGCGAACGCCCTGGTAGTCGCTCTTCTGAATTTTCACAGCCTCCGGCGAGAAATTGAACTCGGCATCGGGCATCGCCTCCGCCGCGCCGATCACCAGCTTTTCTATCGTGGTAACCTCGCGATCCACCGTTGAAGAAACCGACTGCGGCGGCGCGTCAGTATTCTGGCCGGCTGCGAACGTCGCAACGCCAATCAAGGTCGCCATCAAAACTGCTTTCATATTTCATTCCCGATCTTCAGTGTGCTTTTTCCGAGGTCTCACTCACGCGCGTCTGGTCGGTAATCCAGTTCACCTCCCAGGTCTTTCCCCCATCCCCAGAAAAAGACTGCTCGAAGTGCGGCATGTTGGTGTCCGTTTTCGACCATATGAAGCGGATGAGAATGGATTTGTCATTTAGCGTGTCCATGCCGTAAAACTCGCCTACCCCATCCCTAAACTTGCCGACCTGCGGCACCACAACGTTGCCGTCTCTGCTGTTGGCCCAGTAAAGTTTCCATTCATGGGTTTTGGGGTTGTAGGTGCGAAGCGTGAGGCCCTCGATATGGCCTGTGTTACTGTCGGTCTCGAATTCCTCAATCTGCGCGCGACCGTCCCAGACTTTGCGCGTCACGGAAGTTCCGTCGAATTCCACCCAGGTATTCGAGCCGGTCATGGGATTGGAACGGCGCTTCAAATGGATGTGCCAGCTGCCCAGTTCGAAATCGAAATCACGCTGTCCGTCGCGCTCACTGCTGGCCTGCGAAGAATTCGTCGCTGGGTTGGTTTGTGCAGGCGCATACAGGCCGTATAGGCCCACAATCAGGATGCTCGAAAGGAAACGTGATTTCAGGCATGTCATGCCCGCCTCTCCTCTTGTAGGATTCGCTTAACGTTCCATTGTCAGATATATCAACTTATGATATATCAAATGGAGACATGGAAAACAAGGACATTCAGGAACGTCCGCTGTCGCCGGCTTCGTTGCACATCCTGCTTGCGCTCGCCGAATCGGACCTGCACGGCTACGGCATCATGCAGTCGGTGAAGCGCCAGTCGGGGAGCAACTTCCGCCTCGGTCCGGGTACGCTGTATGCAAACCTCGACCGCCTGCTGGCCGCAGGCCTGGTCGGCGAGACCGAGCGCAAACTTAAGGACGGCGAAAGCCGGCGCGAGTATTCGCTCACCGCAAACGGCGAGCGAATTTTGCGCCAGGAGGTGCTGCGGCTGCGCCAGATGGTCAATGTGGCGCGCTTGCGGCTCGGCAAGCTCGACGAGAGGGGCACATGAAGTCTCGTGAACGATTTCTGTTCGTGTACCGGCTGCTCCTCCGGCTTTATCCTTTGAGCTTCAGAGCGCGATTCGCGCCCGAGATGCTGGAACTGGCGCAAGCCGCCGATCGCGCGGAGTGGCCGTTGATCTTGGGCGATACCAGCATCGCCATCGTCCGTTGCTGGTTTGAAGGAACTCATTCGGCGCAGCTCGTCCCTGAAGCCAATGCATACCTCTCGCTGGGCGAATCATCGATCAAGCACAGTCGCATCCTCCAAGGAATGGTTCTATTCCTTGCAATTGTCGGCGGAGCGGTTTACATCAACCACCGCTGGCCTCCACCATGCCCGAACAGCCTTTTCCCTGAACCGCCCGCTCCAACTCATGTTGCTCGCCGCTGAATTCGTGAATCGGCGCCCACTCTGAGTCTCGCTGCGCTTTTTCCAATCTAATTCTCTTGCGCCATGCCCGTCACCTACAGCATTGATCCGAACGAAAAACTCATTCGCACCACTTGCGTCGGCGAAGTCACGCTCGATGAGGTCGTCAGACACTTCCGTGAACTTGAGCAAGACCCGAATTGTCTGCAGCCTCTGGACGTATTTCTGGATCTGAGCGAGACCAGCTCGGTGCCCCTCCCCCACGAAATCGGCTCCGTGGCTGCGGAAATAGGCAGGATCAGGAAGACGGTGCGGTTCAACATCTGCGCCGTGGTCGCGACCCGCACCGCACTATTCGGCATGCTTAGAATGCTGGAGGTAATCGCGGGAGCATATTTCACTGCCTTCCGTGTCTTTCGTCTCACCGACCAGGCCGAGGAATGGCTGGCGTCCCAACGCTCGCAGCGCAATGTGATCATCGACTGAGGCTCCATTACAATTTCCCCGTGCTCTCCTACGCTCTCGCTGCCGGCGCCGCGCTTGTTTCCGCCGGCTACCAATCCATAGCGCCGACCGGCCAGTGGTTCGGGAGGGCATTCTGCGGACTCCCACGCGGATCAAAGCAGATCGCATTGACATTTGACGACGGGCCGAACGAGCCGCACACGTTGCGACTGCTTGAGGTTCTGGCCAGGCACAATGTCCGCGCAACGTTTTTCGTAATCGGGAGATATGCGCTGCAGCGGCCGGATGTAGTTCGCGAGATCGCTGGCCAAAACCACGTGATCGGCAACCACACCTTCACCCATCCGCTACTGATCTTTCAATCGAATTCGCAGATTCGAAGTGAACTCATGAATTGCAGGAAGGCGATCGCTGATGCGATTGGTGAGCATTCAAATCTGTTTCGGCCCCCTTGGGGAGGGCGGCGGCCAGGCGTGTTTCGGCTCGTGCGCGAGTTCGATCTTGATCCGATTATGTGGAATGTGACCGGCTATGACTGGGATGCGCCCTCAGCCGACTACATCGAGAAAAAAGTGATTTCGAGAATCCGTGGTGGCAGCGTGGTTTTACTGCATGATGGTGGTCACAAAACGTTTGGCACGGACCGGTCAAAAACGATTCAAGCCGTCGACCGCATCATCTCGCGGTACAAAGGAGATCATGAATTCGTGACCATCCCTGAGATGATGCGGAAGTCACCTTGATCATCGAGTCCTCGGCGTGAAAAAGCGTTTCAGCGCTACGCAGATTTCTTTGGTCTCGGGGCGAACTCAATCAAGTGACCTCGGTCCGACGGCGCTACCCACCTCGCCCTGGGCCGGAAATCCTTCGGGATGTAGAACTCGATTACCTTTGCCATAACTCACCTCCCCAATCTACCCACGAACCGCAACGTGTCACCTATCTTTGCAAACCCCAAAACGCGGGAAAAGTCGCTATATTGGGACACCGCTCAGGCGTCAGGCATCAGGCATCAGGCGTCAAGACCTCAGGCTTCAGGAGTTGAGACACCTGCCGCGGTGGGTCGCGGAACTCTATCGCGTACAGCCGGTAGCTTGTACCTGAATACCGAGGCATGAAGCCTGACGCCTGCATTACTCAAGTTCTGCCCGCTCCCGCCGATGTCTCTCTTGCTGTGCAAGAAATGGGCATGAAAGTCCTCATCATCGAAGATAGCCGTTTCCTCAGGCTGTCCAACGAGCGGGCCTTACAACAGGCCGGATATGAAGTGATCGCCGCGGCCGACGGCGAAGAAGGCTTGCGGCTTGCGCTGGAACGCAGGCCCGACCTGGTCATTCTCGATCTCATGTTGCCCAAGTTGCCCGGACACGAAGTCTTGCGAGAGTTACGCCAGAATCCGGAGACAGCTTGCATGCCGGTGATGGTAGTCACCAGCCTTCCCAAGTCGAACGAGCGCAAAATTCTTGAGCAAGGGGCGACCTCTTATTTCGAAAAAGCAGGTCTGCTGTTGGACAAGGGCAGTGAGCTTTTCGTGCAGAACGTGCGGCGAATGCTCTCGCAGTCGAAAGCTGCCGCGGTGCGCTGATCATGTTGCAGATTTAAGTCGTTATCTTTCCTGCCGATGTTTTGATCAGGGGCCTGTGTGAAAATTCTGATCGTCGACGATAGCCGCCTGCTGCGCATCAGCAACGAACGCGCCCTGATGAAAGCCGGCCACGACGTCATTTCCGCGGAAGATGGCGAGACCGGCCTTCGGCTCGCGCTTGAACATAAGCCCGACCTGGTTGTGCTCGATATGATGTTGCCAAGACTTTCAGGACCGGAAGTCCTGCGCGCGTTACGTAAAAATCCGGAAACCGCTTCCATGCCGATCTTGATCTTGTCGGCCCTTCCGCAATGCAACGAAAACAAGCTGCTCAACGAAGGCGCGACCGCTTACTTTCAAAAGTCTCGATTTGTTGGCAAAAGCGAACCCCATAACTTCGTCGATATGGTTGACCGGTTGCTCGCCAAGATCAAGAAGAATGCCGCCGGCGCGCATTGAGCCGCGCCCCTATCCACAGCGACAATGATGATAGATTCTTAGGGCCATGAAAGACTTGGCCGCTTCCGCACTTAACACTGCCGCCCAACGAGGCGCCACGTACGCGGACGCTCGCGTTGTCAACGACCGCAGCCGTGCGCTTGCTACCAAGAATGGAAAAATCGGCAACGCTTCGGACACGCTGTCCGAAGGCATCAGCGTTCGCGTGATTGTGAACGGCGCCTGGGGGTTCGCATCTTCCGCCGAACTTGGGCATGAATCGGCTGCGAAGACTGCCGCGCTGGCGGTTGAGGTTGCAAAAGCCTCGGCACAGGTTAAGCAAAGCGACGTCAGCCTGGTTCCTGAGAAACCGGTCAAGGCGGAATGGACCACGCCGCACCAGGTTGATCCTTTTTCAACTTCCATCGAACAAAATCTCGCTCTGCTGTTGAAAGTTGACGCGGAGCTGCGCTCGGTTCCGGGCGTAACTCTCGCTGAAACCAACATGAACTTCCGCCACGAGGAGCAGTGGTTCTTTTCGTCGGAGGGCGCGGAGATCCATCAGACGAAGATCACAACTGGCGCGGGATTCGTGGCCTATTCCTTTGAAGGAAGCGAGTTGCAGAAGCGGTCGTATCCAAATTCCTTCGGCGGACAGTGGCAGAACAAAGGCTACGAACTGATTGACGAGCTGAAGCTGGTCGAAAATGCGCGGCGGATCGGCGAGGAAGCGGTCGCGCTGCATAAGGCCGATCAGTGCCCGGAAGGAACGTTCGACATCATTCTCGATAGCTCGCAGCTGGGGTTGCAGATACACGAGTCCGTCGGGCATCCGATCGAACTGGATCGCGTGCTGGGCATGGAGGCGAATTTCGCCGGCACATCTTTCTTGACACTAGAGAAACTGCGAAAACTGCAATATGGCAGCGAACTGGTGAACGTCGTCGCCGATGCCCGCCAGGAGCATGGGCCGGGGTTGGGCACGTTCGGATTCGACGATGAAGGCGTCGCCGCGCAGTGCACGCCGATCATCTCAAACGGATTGTTTACTGGCTATCTGAGTTCGCGCGAGACGGCGGCGTTGATCGGACTTGATCGTTCCGGTGGAACTCTACGTGCCGAAGGATGGAACCGGCTGCCGATCATCCGCATGACGAACATCAGCATTCTGCCTGGGGGAAAGCCGCTCAGCTTCGACCAACTCGTCGAATCCACCGATCACGCAATTCTGTTTCAGACGAACCGCTCTTGGTCGATTGATGACAAACGCTACAACTTTCAGTTCGGGACCGAGATCGGTTGGGAGATCAAAAATGGCAAGCGCGTCCGCATGCTGAAGAATCCTTCTTATAGCGGATTCACCACCGGTTTTTGGAATTCGATGGACGCGATTTGCTCGCGTGATGAATGGACCTTGTGGGGAACCCCGAACTGCGGCAAAGGCCAGCCGCAACAGGTGATGGGCACCGGACATGGGGCGGCGCCGGCGCGATTTAAGCAGGTAAGAGTTGGAAGCGCATACAAGGGAACTTAGGTTCACAGAAGCCAGCTAAAAAGATCCACGATGCTGAGTCACGACCGAGCCAGTGACATCTTCTCCCGGCTGAAGAAGTTTTCGTCTGCCGACGAGATCGAATGCCTTTTTTACGGCGGCCGCTCCGCGCTCACGCGTTTCGCCAACAACACCATTCATCAGAACATGGCCGAGGAAAATTACGGTGCGTCAGTGCGCGCCGTTTTCGGGGGACGCACAGCGCGGGCGACAACCAACAAGTTCGACGATGAGAGCTTGAGGAATGTGGTGAAGGCATCGGAAGATCTGGCCAGGGTGCAAGAGCCGGATGCTGACCTGTTGCCGGTGGGGGACCCGGACAAGGATGTCCGAGCCACACAGTCGTCATCACGCTATTTCGAGCAGACGGCAGCCCTGACTCCTAGCCGGCGCGCCGAATCCGTCGGGAAGATTGTCTCCATTGCACAGAGGCACAAACTGACGACCGCAGGAATTTTCTCCAGTTCTGAGTCGGTCGAAGGCATTTTCAATTCGCGCGGCTTGAGCCAATGGCACACGCAAACTTCAGCCGAAGTTTCGATCACCATGCTCGCGCCCGATTCATCCGGATGGCAGAAGGCCAACTCGCCGGACGTCGCGAACCTCGATCCTCAACGACTGGCTGAAATTGCGGCGAAAAAGGCCGTGGACTCCGCGGCCCCCCGTGAAATTCCGCCGGGAAAGTACACCGTCATCCTCGAGCCTGCGGCGGTTCTCGACACCGTTGGATTTGCGTTTTACGACTTTGGCGGGCTGGCAATTCTCGACCAGCGATCGTTTTTGAGCAACCGCATAGGAACAAAGCTTTTTGGAGAAAACGTCTCCATTTCGGACGATGTTTCGCATCCACTCCAGTCCGGCGCGCCATTCGACGGCGAAGGCATGCCGCGACAGAAAATTCAGCTGGTCGAGAACGGAGTCGTGAAGCGCCTTGTATACGCCCGCGCCACAGCCGAGAGGATGAAGAACTCGGAACATGCGGCCGCAGCGGGCCCAATTGGCGTAACCGGCCACGGCTTTCCCATCCCCAACGAAATTGGCGAAGCGCCGATGAACATCGTTTTTGAATCGCCGCGCGCTCCGAAAACCGTCGAGCAGATGGTCGCGTCAACCGAGCGCGGTATTCTCGTCACACGCCTCTGGTACATCCGCGAAGTCGATCCCTACGAGAAAATCCTTACCGGCATGACACGCGACGGCACCTTCCTGGTCGAAAACGGCAAAGTAGTTTGCGGTTTGCGCAACTTTCGGTTCAATCAGAGCCTGATTGACATGCTCTCCAATGTTGAGGCAATGAGCGTGCCGATCCGCACCAGCGGCGAGGAGTCCTTCGACATGGTGGTTCCGGCGATGAAGGTGCGGGACTTCAATTTCACCGAAGTAACGAAGTTTTAGGCGAAGCTTGATCGAAGCCGACAAACCAGAAGACCTCGATATCCATCTATAATGTCAGCGCGCGGGGCCGCAGCAAGGAGGAATTTATGTCGCAAGCCATTCCGGAGAAATTCAGAGACTTATTCTCGAAGCGCGCATTCGCCAGCCTGGGCACGCTGATGCCCGATGGTTCTCCTCAGGTCACGCCCGTCTGGTGCGACATCGAAGGCGATCTGGTCATCGTGAACACCGCCAAGGGCCGTCAGAAAGATAAGAACATGCGTCGCGATCCGCGCGTAGCACTGGCCATCATCGATCCGGAAAACCCTTACCGTTATCTTGAGATTCGCGGCCGCATCGTCGAAATCACCGAGCACGGCGCTGACCAGCACATCGATAAGATGGCGAAAAAATATCTCGGCGCCGACAAGTATCCCTACCGCAAACCCGATGAGCAGCGGGTGATCTACAAAATTCAGCCCGAACGCACCAGCATGATGGGGTAGAAAACGGTTGTTGGTTGCTGGTTATTGGTTGTTGGCAAAATCTCTCTATCCAAAGATGACCAATCAACAAAGCAGATCGGCTCTGGTTGAGCTACCGTTATCGCGGTCTCTCGATCTCGATTGGGTGCGCTCGCAGTTTCCTTCGTTGTCACGGAAGGTGAATGGGCGTCCAGCCGTATTCTTCGACGGCCCCGGCGGAACGCAGGTTCCGCAGCGCGTGATTGATGCCATCTCCGGATATCTTCGCGAGAGCAATGCCAACACGCATGGCGCGTACGCGACCAGCCGCGAAACCGATAAGGTCATCGAGGGCGCGCGTTCGGCAATGGCAGATTTCCTCGGCTGCGATTCCGACGAGATTGTCTTCGGCCCGAACATGACAACGCTCACGTTTGCCATGAGCCGCGCGATCGGTCGAGAGCTGCGCGCCGGGGATGAGATTCTGCTTACCCATCTTGATCACGATGCAAACGTATCTCCCTGGCGCGCGCTCGAAGAACGCGGCGTGAAGATCCAGTTCGCCGATATCAACGAAGAAGACTGCACCCTCAATATTGACGACTTGGCGAGCAAGATCAATTCGCGAACAAAAGTGGTCGCCGTCGGATATGCCTCGAATGCGGTCGGCACTATTAACGACGTGAAGACGGTCGTCCGCCTGGCCCATGATGTTGGCGCGCTTGCCTATGTTGACGCTGTTCACTACGCGCCGCACGGCCCCATCGACGTTCGCGACCTCGACTGCGATTTTCTTGCGTGTTCAACTTACAAATTCTTCGGCCCGCATATGGGTGTGCTGTATGGCAAGCGCGAGCACTTTGCCCGACTCACTCCATACAAAGTGCGGGCAAATACCAACGATGTTCCGGAGTGCTGGGAATGGGGCACGCTGAACCATGAGTGCATTGCGGGGATCACGGCGTGTGTGGAGTATCTGGCGGAGCTGGGCAGGAAACATTTAGGCCCGGGTGCCCTCACCCGGGCGGGCGAGGTGGAGGCACCTGCCCCTACGCGAGCTGCCGCGCTGCAAGCTGCATACTGTGCCATCCAAGCCCACGAACGAACTCTTGCCGAACGCATGCTCAAAGGCTCGGCGCAGATTCAAGGGCTACGCCTCTACGGAATCAGCGATCTCTCGCGCCTCGAACACCGTTGCCCGACATTTGCCATCCGAATGGAAGGCTGCACTCCGCTCGAACTCGCGACCAAACTCGGCGAGCGCGGCATCTTTACCTGGGACGGGAACTACTACGCCATCAATCTGACCGAGCGCCTGGGCGTGGAAGAACACGGCGGCTTTCTGCGGATCGGCCTTGTGCACTACAACACGGAAGAGGAAGTCGATCGAATCCTGAGCGAACTCGCCTCAATGAGCTGAGAAGTCGCTCGCAATGACTGAGACGTAGCCGAGCTACGTCTCTACATATTGCGTGTGCACCGCATGACTCGGCCTTTCCCTAGTTCCACCACCTATCGTGGAATGCGATCAACGCGCTGATTGCCGTCGTCAGCGCCGCGTTCACCAGCCGGTCATAAACGCTGCGGCGAACATCGGCGCGTTCAAGCGTACAGATGCGATCTTCCATCACGCTGATTCGCCCGGGTTGGCCGCCGCCGACCAGCATCTCCATCTTGGCTTCCAGGCGCGCCAGCTTTTCCAGCACTTCGCATTGGAAGTCGTTATCGGTTACACGCACCACGAGCGGGTGCTTGGCGGGTTCGTGGGAGCGGATATCGTCGCGAGGGGTCATAGGGATTATTCATGTAGAGACGTAGCTCTGCCACGTCTGAGGCGCTGCCGACAAGACGTTGCGAGCAACGTCTCTACAGGTTGCTTCTAATATGGGTAATCCACGTGCAGTGCGGCCGAAAATCTCGAGTATCTCGGCGGCGTGGACCCGTCGAACTGTCGCAAATAGTAATCCTGGACCTTCGCTAGTCGCGGCAAGGTGAAGGTCTGCGTGGTGAATCGGCCCGCCAGGTTCTGGTCGTTAAATGGTCCCCAGCCAAAGTCACTCCATCGGACTTCGACGTAGCTGACACCGTTGATATTGATCAGCGATTGGCCGCTCAAAATCATCGGCGTTACTGATCCATACGCTGTGACCGGATTACCCCCGGACGAGTAAACGTAAAGAATCTGGTTAGTGCTGTCGTAGTACCAATCGCGATTGTGCGCAAGGGCACCCTGGCTGGTCTGCGAATTCCCCCACAGCGTTCCAAACTGCACGAATTTCAATTGCGAGATCGCCTGAGTCGCTGTAAGAGCGATCTGCCAGACGCTGCCTGACGTGTTCGTCCATTGTGAACTGGTCGTGGTGTAGCGCCGGTAAACTCCGGCGGGCGGCCGTTTCCATAGGAATCAAATTTAATAAGACTTCCCGCTGTGCCACTCGAAGGCGGCGTCAACCACTCGTTCCATACGCCGTCGCGCTTGAATAAAATCTGGTCGCCCGGCTGGAAAGTCGAAATGCCGACCTTGAGCAACGTGCGCCACGGTGTCTGCGGGGAAAGCCCGTCGTTCCCATTCGAACCGGACGGGTCCACGTAGTACGTCGCGGCGCACGCGCCTGCGCAGAGAAAGGCGAGCACGCAAATGTTTGCGAGTGATTTCACGATCGTCCTTTAGCTATGAGTTATGAGCAGTGAACGATGAGCAAGACGTGACGTGCTATGAGCTGAGCGCCGCGAGCTCGATTGTTCGACACTCGTTGCTCACAGCTCGCAGCTACCGGACTACAATCGCCGGCACGGTCGCGCCCCATGACCACGAGTCCGCCGGCGGCGTAAACGAAGTCAACGACCCGCCGGCGGTGATGCTTACTGTCCCTGCATTCTGGAACGTCACTGACGCCGCGCTTCCGTCGCCTGAGATTGCAGCCGTGTTTGCCGTACAGCTTGTAGTGAGTGCGACGTAATACTTCCCAGGTTGCAGCGTAGTGCTGCCGCCAGTCCAGCTGATTGTGTGTGAACCGCTGCTACCGAACGTCTGGTTGGCGGTTGATCCAAGATGCGCTTTAATTGCGCCCGTGGTGTCGGCGATTCCGATGTCGTAATTGCACGCGCCGCTGCTGTTCGTGTCGGCTGTGGCAACGTTGTATGTAACTTGCGTGGTCGTGAGCGGCCAGGGCAGAACTACTCCCCACAGCTTCACCAGATTCGAGCTGGTGCTGAACGTCGAGCTCCCGCCACCTCGATAAACAGTGATCCACGGAATCGAATATGGCCCCGCCGTTACTCCGGAATCGCCCAGAGCCCCAATTCCCGTCGCCTTCGGATAATTCCCCGAGACCAGACTGCTTCCGGTCGCATAGCCTTGCGCTTTCACGAACGCGGTCGTCGCGAGGGCGGTCGAATTGTCAGTGGTCGCCGGCGTCGGAGCAGTCGGAGTTCCCGTGAACGCGGGCGACGCCAACGGAGCCGCTCCAAGCGGCTCTGCCCCTAGAAACACTCCGTAAGTTCCCGCTCCGGTGTTTGTTGATAGCACTCGCCCCAGCACCTGGCCCGAAGTTGGATAGCTCGAGCCAGAGTCATGGCAATCCGCGGCATTACTGGAACTGATCTGGATGTAATCGCCTGCCGTGGTCGATCCATCAAAGCTGCAGCTCGCGAATCCGCGGTAGACGATAACTGCATTGCCGGTCGTTCCCGATCCGCCGACCACAACTCCCAGTGCGCCGGCAGTATCCGAAGTCGCCATCTTCACCGCGCACGAAGAGCTTGCTCCATTCAATTTCGCCAGGAAGTTAAGACTCGTGCCGGCTGTTCCGTCGTTGCATAGCTCAAACGTCTGCGCGGCGTTGGTGCTGAGATCGAACGACGTCCCTGCATAAATCGTCTTCGGCCGCAGACTCGTGCTTCCGATGTTGTATGAGTTGTCAGCAAATGGCTTGAAGGTTGACGCCGTGTCCAGTGCCCATCGGATGTTCGATCCGACCCAGAATCCCAGCCCGCGCTGGCTGCCGCTTCCGGCATTCTCGTTCTTCACAACGAAATATCCATCGCTTTGGTCCCAGGAGAGTCCGGTGCGTTCCCAATTCGTCGCATTCGTCCACGTGCCGTACACGCGAAACGCCTGGGGATTTGTGCCATTCACTTCTTCCAGCGTGTTTGATGGATTCGTTCCGTTTGAATCCTGGTTGAAAATGTTCGTCAGCCCAAGCTGCACAGCCTGGCCGTTGTTCGAAATCACTTTCGGACAGTGACAAGCGGAATCGAACCAGAAGAGTCCGAAGTTCGGAATCCCAGTCGGGGCGGTCGTCTCTGCGAGCTGGATTTGGTCCGCCGTGCTGCAGTTTGCATTTCCGTTCGCCTGAATGCCGGTCGAGAAGCTGCCGGTACACTGCGTGGGGGTCTGCGCGAGAGCGGTTGCGGTAGCAACATTTCCATTCGTATCGAGCTTCGCAACTTCCAGCAGAGCGCCGCCGTTTTCAGAAACCTGCAGCTTCCCACCTGCGCCAAATCCGACCAGCGATTGCCCAGTTGAAGACGCGCTCAACGTTCCAAAGCTTCCTTGCACACTCCACGGCCCAATGCCTGTCGATACGAACGAATTCGCGCTGACCGTGCCCGCAACCGTCAGCCCGGCGTCCATCTGCACGTTGGTCTTGAACTCTTTCAGCGTGCTAGTCAGCCGCTCCAACCAGTTTGTCCCATCGCCGACGTTGCCCACGTAATTGGAGAGCGACTTCGGCGCTCCAAAACTCACTCCGATGTTCGCCGGATTTCCATCTCCCCGGTCGTATCCAATAAATGCGTCGTTCGCATCGTTCAGCGGACGATTGTTCTGCGTGGCGATCGTCTTCTGAAAGTTGGAATCGGACAACGTAATAATGTGCCCAGGCCCTGAACCCAGGGTTGAAAAATTGACGCGGCCCTTTAAGTTGAGCGTAGTGTTTCCATCGTTGTTCGGCTTGACCGCGAGAAGCAGCGCGCCCTGCTGATAGAAAGCGGTCGGAGCAATAGCCGACAGGCAACTCAGCCACATAGGTGTCCACTGAGCCACCGGATCGCAGTTGTTCGAAATTACTGCGGGAGCAGCTGTTCCTGAAACCGACACTGTTCCGCTTGGGAGGTCCTGCACGAATGCCCGCGCTCCGCTGAGCCCGCTGTTTGAGTCTGCAGCAGCGCCGAGCACCAGATTGCCCGGCCAAAAAGTCAGCAGCGGGAAGTATGCTGGTGTAGCAACGCTGTAACTCTGCAGTGCTGTCTGCGTATCGGTGAACGTACACAAAGCGTTGCTGCAGGCTGATGCACGCGAGACATTTGCCGCTGCCGCAAAATTGCCCGTCCCAAACGGCGCCGGCTCCGGCCCGCTCGCCGGCACTCGCAGAAGGTCGAACGTGCTCGCGCCGGAAATGTCCGGCGTAGTCACCGCAATGGTCCCTGTGCCATTCGTCAGCGCCTTTCCTGCATAAAGCGGATTGCTGGCTCCGAAAGTGCTGTGGTGCGCAACGATGTAGTAGCGGTAATCCGTGGTTCCCGTGTTCGCGAACTGCGGCACAATTCCGCTCGGACCTTCGCCACTCAGGATCCTGACAGTATTCCCCTGAGCTATTACGCCCGCCTGCCCGATGTTTCCGGTCGGATTTGAACAGCCGCCCGATTCTTCATACACGTTATCGAGCGCCAACCCGCCAAAGCCGCCGCGCCTATTGCCACCGCGGACGCCAAATTGCGCATACCCTTGAATCACGCTGTCGGAGATCCGAACGGTGTTCCCGCTCTGCCAATCGATGCCATTACCTGCACACTGCAGGGAAATGTTCATGTGCTTGAGCCATCCCACGGCCGAGAACGTATTGAAAGGACCCGGTGCCGAGACCACCGGCCCGCAGAATGTGCTGTCGCAACGAACTCCGGCGCCCAACACATAATCGAGGCCGTCCAACAGAAAGGCCTGATCGTCATCGACCTGGACGTAGGTGCCGAAAGTGCCGCCGGAGAACGGCGCGCGCGCAGCAACATTGATCAGTCGCGTTTTCTGCGCGTTGACCTCGATGAACGGCTTCGTTCCACCGGTGACAGTCGGTCTGCCGCGCGGGTTAATCAGCGTGATGTCTTCAAAGGTCTGCGAGGCGGAAGTGTCCCCGACAAAGATGCAGGTATCGTTCATCCAGCACTCGACGATCGACCCAGAAAAATCTACAGTGAGGTTCGAGGCTCGAATCGAAACTCGCGCGAAGGCCTTAAGCTCTCCCGGAGGCACGATCACTTTACCCGACTGCGAACTCCCGGCCGGATTCGATGGCATGAAACGAGCCGCAACCAGCGCTTCCTGCAATCCTCCCGACGCGCTACCCACCGCGTATCCCGATGAGTGCGCGTTCGCAGTTGTGAATTGCAGCGTTCCCGGCTGGCCATTGCCGGCGCATGTGCCGCCCGTGACCAAAACCGCCTCCGCAGTGCCGGTTCCTGAGATGTACACGTAAAACTGCGGTTCAGCTCCGCTCACGCCCGTGGGACACGCCGTCAACGTGACGGTCTTCGCGCCGGCGCTGCTTAAATCGGCAGTTGGATTCTGCGTCCATACAAAATCAGTTGCGTATTTGATCGCCAGCATCCCCGAGGTTAGCCCCGACCCTCCTCCGCCAGTCCCGCATCCACCCCAGGTGGAATCGCCATGCAGGCATGACGCATTGTTTGCTGATCCGCTTCCTAACTCGCCGGTCGGGACCAATCCGCCTACGAGATCAGCCTTCGACGCAAGTCCTACATCTATGTAATGCTTGTTGGAAGCTTGGTTCGGCGCAGTTGGATCACCTGGCAGTGTCAAAGGCCCGCTCATGGTGTCGCCGGATTTGCTGACAAAATTTCCGCCACCGGCGTTTCCCACCGCCGCATCTACGTATCCCTTGTTGACCGCCTGCCCGGCTTGCGAGGGCGTAGGCAGAGTCGGGGCCACGCTGAATTGCTTTGTTCCCGTGATCGTCTCAGTTCCGCTGAGGTGAACGACATTGGCGAGTTGCGCGTTCACGTATTGCTGGGTTGCAAATTGCGAACCCGGAGTTCCCAGTCTTCCCAGGGTCTTCACTTGCGCGATGGTCGCCGGTGTGGCCGTTCCCACCGACCAGTACTCGATCTTCACCGTGCCGTCGGTCAGCTGATACCCGACGGTATAAAAAGTTCCGGCCGGAGTCGCGCCCGAATTCGGCGAAAGCTGCACGGTGATGCTGCCGTTCGAGCCCAACGTCGCGCTGGTGTTTCCCGGCGCAACCGTTGCTCCTCCGGCAGTGACGAAGCCGGGCCATGCGATCAGGAGAACGCCGGAAGCCGGGCTGCCATCGGCGCGATGCACGGTGTCACTGATAGTTGTCAGCGGCGGCGTCTGCTTCGACGTGCACGGTCGCAAGTGCGGCCCACAGCACCAATAAGAAAAGCCGCCATTGGCGGCGGCTTGCGTGCGACATAGGTCCTCCGAATCGACTGTGTAGCACAGGCGGCTCGCCTGCGCACTTTGGACATCCGAATCTGAATGATGGCTACACAAGCCAGCGGCCTGTGCTGCAAAAATTGCTAATCCCCAGCCTTTACCTGCTGCTGCAAAAACCTCTCAACGCTATTGACATAGACCTCAGCGAAATCCACCACCGGGCGTCGCGACGAAATGGTTTCCATCGCTTGGTCGAGGTCCCATCCCTGGGAGCACAAAACCGCAAGCGTCATCATCGCAGCGCGATGAACGCCGGCTGCGCAGTGGATGAAAAGTTTCGCGTTTTCATCCTCCAATGCCTGTTCCGCAAAATCGACCCCACGCAGTAACAACTCAGGCTCCTTCGGCTGAAAGTCGTCGTCGGTCGGGTTCCACAGCACCTGGATTCCGAACGGCTCCGCCAGCGGCGTGTCGTCGAACTCGATCTGCATGTCAATAACGTGGGTGACACCGGCACGCGCCACTTCGGCCATGTGCTCGGACGTCCATATTCCGCCACCGAGCGCCACCCGGCTCGTGATCCATGTTAGGTCCATCGTCGACCTTAGTTCTCCGCGATCTGCCGCCTGCCTGGTGAAGGCCGGCTTGATTGCCAAGATTCTGGAAGCCCAATACCGCGCGGCGTTCCTATGCGATGCAACTTCAGATCTTGGACTCATTTCAATTCTAAGGGATTTCGCGCTTCGGTTTTTTCGTAGCAGGCGGTTCTTCCACAGGCTCTTCAAGCCCCAGTTGTTCCAGCAGTGTCTGCGCCAATGAGTGCTTTCTCGCCCCGAACCAAAGGTTATACGGATGGGCAATCGTATAGCTCCTAGATTTTCCGGTCAAGGGCAGAGGATATTTCCTTTCGGGTGTATAACTTGAGCAGACAAATAGCGTATTGATATAAAGATTCATCGCATTTCCATTGTGGAAATTGGGTTTAGAACTCCCGTGTTCCGTTTCGGTAACCTCGGGCTTCGTTTATTGATGAAGCACTGACTAAAATAATATCGTGTGGCTATAGCGACTGCTATACTGCACCCATGAAGGTAAAAACCCTGCAAGAGAATCTGCGCAAAGCCATCTGGGAACGGATTGACGAGGGCGACCTGACTGGCATGCGGCTCGCCGAACAGACCGGCTTCAAGCAGGCGCACATCTCCAATTTCCTGAATCGCAAGCGGAGCCTGAGCCTTGAAGGCATAGACAAGGTTTTAAGCGTCCAGCACCTTTCTATCCTCGACCTGCTCGATCCGGCAGAGGTTAACAAGCGCGCCACCATCCCTCCCCCGAGCGATGACGAGTTCGACAACATATTTGTGGTTGACGGCAGCGTGGCCGCGACTGAGCCGCTCATCATGAGCATGCGGGTCAAGGAGATCCATAAATTCAAACGAAATTTCCTGCGCCGGCTCCGGCCGGAAATGCACGGCAAGCGCAGCGACTGGGAACGGTTCGTCGCCCTCAAGGCCGACGCTGGCGACGGCATGAGCATGTATCCCAGGTTGCTTCCGGGCGCCACCGTACTCATAGACCGCCACTACAACTCTCTTCAGCCCTATCGCAAGGGAGAACTGAACATGTATGGTGTCAGGATGAAGGACTCCTGCATCGTTCGCTACGTCGAGCTGGCCGGCCGAAATTTGGTGCTGCGTCCACACAACCAGAGTTACACGGTTGAAGTCGTACCGCTTGCGGAAGAAGAAAATTACTGGGATCACTTGGTTGGCCGGGTCTGCTACGTGGGCATTGAAATCTAGCTCACGCCGGCTTCGTGCTTACGCAATTCGGGCTTGAGTTACTCACTGGCATTAAGCCGACGGCCCGTTTTGTTTTTCTCCGATCCTTCCTGTACAAAGATCGTTTGCATGTCCAAGTTCCCGTTGATCGCAGCATTGTCGCTGGCGACTCTGAGCGCGGCCTACTCACTGCTCTGTGTCATCGCAGCTCTTCTATATGCCCGCCGCCGCACTCGGGACTCCGGCAATGCTGCCCGCTTGCCGCCGGTTTCGATTCTCAAGCCGCTCAAAGGGACCGATGCTGAAGTCTTTGAGAGTCTGCGCTCACACTGTCTTCAGGATTATCCCGAATACGAAATTTTGTTCGGCATCAGCGACCCCGACGATCCGACGGCTGAGATCGTCAAACGCCTTCAAGATGACTTTCCTGATTGCGTAATCCAATTGGTTCCGTGCGAACGCCAGCTTGGCTCAAACGGAAAGGTAAGCACTCTGGCCCAACTTGCAGCAATCGCCAAGTATGACTTTCTCGTCGTTAACGACAGTGATATTCGCGTGGACTCTGCCTATTTGGGCGCGATCATCTCCGAGTTGCAGAAACCTGGAGTCGGTCTAGTTACGTGTCTTTATCGCGGCGTTCCGGCGCGCACGCTGGGTTCGAGGCTCGAGTCGATAGGCATCAGTACGGACTTTGTTCCCGGTGTATTGGTAGCTTCGCTCATCGAGGGCGGAATTCGTTTCGGCCTGGGGTCGACGCTCGCCTTCCGAAAGCAGGAACTGAGAGCCATTGGTGGATTCGAAGCCCTGGCTGATTATCTGGCTGACGATTACGAACTCGGACGCCGCATTTCGCAAGCGTCAGGCAGGGTTGAACTCTCGAGCACGGTCGTTGAGACCTTCCTGCCGGCTTACGAATTTTCCGGCTTCGTCACACATCAACTGCGCTGGATGCGCACCATCCGCGCCTCGCGCCCCTCCGGATACGCTGGCCTGCCGCTCACCTTTACTTTGTTTTGGGCAATCCTGACATTAATCCTCTCAGCCGGTTCACCGTATTCGTGGGCCCTGGTTGCACTTGCTGTGTCGCTTCGCACCGTGGTCGCAATCACCACGGGCAGTGGGGTCCTGCGAGATCAGAATGTGTTGCGATTGCTATGGCTGCTGCCATTGCGCGACATGCTGGCGCCGTTCATCTGGGTCGCAGGGCTCTTTGGAAACAAGATTGTGTGGCGAGGCAAGGTGTTTACGCTCAACCGGGGAAAATTAGTCCCACGCGCTTAAGCTATCCGACTGTGACCGCCGATGATTCTCTATCCTTCGCGACGATTCGTCCTCCGGTGAGAAAGCGATAGGTTTCACCCCGCCAAGAGAAATCCCGACTGAAATAGCTTGCGCACCAAATAGCGAAGCCCTGCAGATCGCGCAGAGGGTACAACCAGCACCGTCGAACGACGCGTGGATCACGCAACAGCCATCCTCCAACCACAATCGCTTGAATCAGGCGATTGGCGAACGCTGCGGCCAGAAGCGCAATGCCCAAAACCGCGTTCCCCGAAGCAAGCCCGGCGATCAGTCCCAGAACCCCGAACGGCATGGCAAACGTGAGGCCGGTCCCGAGATGCCCTTTGGGGCGCGAATGACGCGTGCTTTTCATCCACCGCAACTGATCGCCAAGCGTCTGCAGAAACGGCCGCGGAGTCAGCACGTGATGAACGAAGTAGTGGGAGAAAATCACGCGATAGCCTGCGGCCCAAATCTTGTTTCCAAGTTCATAATCATCGGAATAGTAGTCCGCTGTTGCGCGAATACCGCCGATCGCATTCAGCGCATCGCGACGAAAAGCAACCGCCGGGCCAAGCGCAAAACGTATGCCTTCGAGCATGTCGGCAACAACCACCCCGGAAGGCATCTCAACTGACATTCCCAACGCTTCGAGCGACGACCAGAAATCGGATGATGGTTCGCCGCGATAAAGGCAGGTCACCAGGCCAAGTTTGCCATCGAACAATGGCGGGATCACATTCCGCAGAAAGTCCGGCCCCACCCAAACATCGCTGTCACTGGTGACGAAGAAATCGTTGCGCGAAAGCGCGATCATCTTATCCAGAGTGAAGACCTTTGCATTTGGCCACTCCGGCGGCCCGGAGGCCACGATGCGACTCTTCACGCCCGGATAACGGCTCTGTATCCTCTGCGCCAATTTGATTGCGGGGTCATCAGCGCTGCGAGCGCCCATGATGATCTCGTAGTCGGGATAGTCCTGCTTGAAGAAACTCTCGAGATTGCGCTCGAGCTTTTCTTCCATCCCGTGCACCGGTTTGAAGATCGTGACTCGCGGAAGTTGATCGCGCGGAACACTGGCGATCGATGACTTGGATTGTTTGGCATGTCCGTTGAAACGGACCGCGGCAATCAAAACCAGAATAAGAAAAATGGTTGAGCTGACTAGACCAAAAGAGGCAATCGCGAGAAGGGTGCGCCAGAGTAGGACCTCTACAGTCATCAATCAGGCGCCTTGAAGATCAGTTTTCGAGAAGTCATTACCGGAGAAGAGCAGGGGTTCACCGCTCATTGCTGCTAATGCGTACGACACGCAGTCGCCAAAGTTCAACGCCGCAGGATGGCGTCCTTTACCGAATCGAAGGAAGGCTGACACCGCGGATTCGTAATGCTCTGATCCAAATTCCACGATTTCAGCGTTCAATTTCCGCAAGATGCCGTTGATCTCCGGGCGTGCATCGCGCTTCAATCTGCTGGATAGAACGACTGCTGTCTCGAACGCGGTCGGAGCACCTATAAACACCCGCTCCGCATTTGCGGCTTTTTTAACCAGGGTTTCGTGGCCGGCTTCCCGTAACAGAATCGCCAGCAGTGAGGACGAGTCTAAGACCATCGCTACTCCGGGTACCCTCCTGGACCAATTCCAAGAATTGCCTCGCGTTCAGCCTTTGTGATCTTCTTCCCGCGAATGCGTGACGGGATGTTTGGCCAAACTTCGCTCTCCAAATACTGCGTGACCTGCTTAAGGCGATCGATTGGGCGAAGCTTGAATGAAAGCCTGGCTCTTCTATCCTCCAGAGCCCGACGAATAGCCTCTGTCTTGGTTTCGCCAGTAATACGGGACAGTTCTGCGGCTAACCTTTCCACTCGGGCGTTTTTGATATTAAGGGCCATGCTACATTTACACCATTATTATACCATTACACCCTAAGGATGGTTGGAGAATATGGATTTCCCCCCGCTTCGTTGTAGTAAGACACGCGGCAGCCCAGACAGTTCCTTGGGATGATCGTCATCAGTCCACAAAAACACCGTCGTCGGGCTCGACCACAATTCCGCAAATGATGCCGGCGTTTCAAAAACGCGAGGAGCATCCGGGAACTTCGACCCATACCACAAGTTGCCGCTGGGCTCGTGCAGCACACGGACCCGGATCTTCAGATAAAAATTCAGGGTCGACGCCTCGTGATATTGCCCGTCGATCACGATCACGTCTCCAGGTTGGTATCGCCGTGCAATGGCCGCGGCCAGGGGCTTTGACGAGAGAATCGGCGAGAATGTCGCAAACGCCGCATGCACGGCCGCCAGCAGCGCTACCATCATTCCTGCCAGGATGGCATTGCCCAGTTGCGGTTTTCGTCGATAACGCAAAAAGAGGTTGAGAGTACTACCAAGAAGCAGTGCTCCCACCGCCGCAATCAATGGCAGGCGAAACATCCCTAATGCTTCTGGCGTGAGATCGAGAAAATGTCCTAGCGCCAGGTTATAATCCTCCGGATTTTTCTTCAGCAGATCGGCGAGATCCGCTCCCGGGGAAGGCGGCTTCGACGACAGAAGCAACGCAATGCCTAGAAGGGAACCGAGTAAAACGATCGCGAAAAGTACCCATGAAGAAATCTTTGCGCTCCGAGATTCACTTTCCGGAGAGTCTGCCTCTTTTGCTAGCCATGCGCCAACCAGCAACGCCAGCGCGGGAATTGCGGGGAGTGTGTAGTACTCCTGCCGCGTCGAGAACGTGAAAAACCCGACCACCACTAAAGCCCACACCAGGAAGAGCAGCCCCGCACGTTGCGCCAGGCTCATCGGGCCCCCCCACTGTCGGAATCGCAACGGGACATTGCGAATGCTTTGCGGCAGAAACATCATCCACGGCGCCAGCCACAAGATCGTGAGTACCCAAAAAATCAGCAGCGGCACGGTGTCGTAGCCGGGCGGCACGCGCTTGCCTATGTAGCGCAGGAACTGCTCATTGACAAAGTAGAACCACAAAAATCCTTTGGCTTCTCCCGCGGGAGGATTCGCAAGAGCTGCGAGAATGTGCCAGGGTGCGGCTATTGCAAGGAACACGACGGTGCTCGAAACCAGGTGCAGTTTCAGAATGTGACGCAGGTTTCTCGTGATCAGCAGGTACAGAAAAATCGCACCCAGCGGAAACACCAGCCCAATCAGGCTTTTTGTCAGGACATTCAGCGCACAGGTGGCCGCAAATCCCCAGCAGACCCAGCGCGACGGTCGTTCTTGCTCCAATGAGATCAAAAAGAACAACGCACTGAGGGCCATCCATAAACCAACGACGATGTCGGGAATCTCAAATCTGGTGAAAATATAGGGGCCGAGACACGTACACAGGACAACCGCGGAATAAAGCCCGGCGCGCTCGCTATAAACACGCTTACCCACAAAATATGTGACAAGCAGCAGCGCCAATACACCCAGCATGAGCGGCAAGCGCGTACTCCATTCGCTCACCCCGAACAGCTTGTAGCTCAGGGCTGTGCCCCAATACATGAGGGGAGCTTTTTCCAGATATCGAATGCCGTCGGTGTAAAGCGTCACCCAATCGTGGCGCTCGACCATCTCGCGAGCCGCCTCGGCGTGAATTGTGTCCACATCGTCGAGCAGGGCAGGGCTGAAGATTCCCGCGAAGTAAATCGCGCACCAGAGCAGGAAGATGATCGCAAGAGAGATATACCTGAAGCGGGCGGGATGGTTCGCCTGGACAACATCGAATTGGCTCGCCGCTGCGCCTGCGTCGAGGCGTCGTGCTGAAAGGCCCATGCTCGCAGCAATTATACGAGAGCGATTATTGTGTTCCAGCGCTGGCGGCCCGGGCCTTGGTCTCAGGCAGAAGCTTTTCACGCAACTTTGTCGCCAGAAGCCTAAACGGATATGGCTTGCGGAGTACCTCCCCGCTGGGTGCGAGTCCTTTTCTTCGCAAGATAGATTCAGCGTGCCCGGACACAAGCACGACTCGAAGATCGGGTTGGAGCCTGGCTAGGTTGGCGGCCAACTCGGCCCCGTTCATTCTTGGCATGACGATGTCGGAGATCAAGGCATCGATTTTGCCGCAATGCTTCGATGCCAGTGCGAGCGCTTGTTCGCCGTTGGCCGCGGAAAGTACCGTGTATCCGACCGAACTGAGAAATTCGACGTTCGCCTCACGCACTGCGTCGTCATCTTCCACCAATAGCACCGTTTCCGTGCCTTGGGGGACCTCAGCCACGCTTTTGGTTTCCACGCTGTTCCGGCCGTCACGTTCCGTCGCGGGAAAATAAAGACGAAAGCTGGATCCTTTTTCCAATTCGCTTTCCACTCGGACGAAGCCGCCGCTAAGCTTCATGGTTCGTTCCACAACCGCGAGCCCCAACCCATAACCTTGTCCGTCGCCTTTTGTCGAATGAAAGGGCAGGAAGATTTTCGAAATTTCCTCCTGAGGGATGCCCTTCCCGGTGTCCGTGGCTTCGAGTAGAACGTATCGTGACTGCAAATGTCGGCTGCCTGGAGGCAGGTCGGTCGCATTGATCAAAACCGGTTTGGTTGTTAGCGAGAAGGTGCCGCCACGAGGCATGGCGTCCCTTGCATTCGCAGCCAAATTGAAGAGTGCTCGCTCCACCTGGCTCGGATCCGCCTTAATCCATCCAGCCTCTTCATCGAGCGCAAGCCGTAGCTCCACGTCTTCTCCCAAAACCCGCGGAAGCAGGCCGCACGCCTCTTCAACAATCTTATTCAGCTTCACTGCGTGCATGCCCGGCATAAATTCCCGTCCGGAAGCCAACAATTGACGAGTTAAATCTGCTGCCCGGCGAGCAGCCGACAGAATCTCCTGCAAATTCCTTCGCAATGGATGCTCACAGTAAATCGTCTGCAGTCCAAGTTCTGCGTAAGCGTGGATGACCATCAGCAGATTGTTTAGGTCATGTGCGACTCCGCCGGCCACCGTTCCCATGATGTCCAGTCGCCGGGCATCGCGGACTTCCGTCTGCAGTTCGGTTTCGCCGGTTACATCGCGCCCCGTGCAGACAATATTTGCCGTGCGTGCCTCGTAGTCACGGATCACCGTCATGGCAACATCGAGTTCGATTCTGTGGCCGTCTTTCCGCACCACGCGCACTGACCTCCGTTGCACACCGCGATCCAGCACATCTTTCAGCAAATACTTGCCTGCATCCTGGAATGAATCGTCTATTTCCAAAGTACTGGTGTTCTCCAAAAACAAAGCAAGGCCGCCTTGCTTCGCCTCCGAGGCTGAGTAACCTATCAACGCCTCGAACGCCGGGTTTACGAACTCGACTTTGCCGCTCGCATCGGTGATGAACACGGCATCATTGCAATGGTCCACTGCACAACGGAGACTGAGCAGGGCCTGGGCCGTACGTTCCGGCGCGGAAGTTTCGATCGCTTCTACTTCGCGGCTGTTCATGAATTCACGTCCCGCGTTCTACATCGGATTCGAACTCGCATGTCTTGTGGCGCAACTCGCGACTCATTCCATTAGTAACTACTACAACGGTCCAATGTGGGACGCGCCCATTTTGAGAACCTGCCTGCTCCGGCTGTGACCAGGGAGCGGATTAGTGCCGTTCTTCCTTGACTTTTCCCAGCGCCAGCAGAGAGACTTCGCCTAGTTCCTATGGCATCGCCAGCACATGCAGGTGCGATTAACGCCCGTCCCACCGATGGTGAAGGGGTTCCATCTGCGGGTACGTTTTCGACGATTCTTCATTCCGCCCACGTGGAGTTCCTTTCCACGCTTCAGTTGCTCGCTGAACGCGCGCGTTTTCTCACAGGCGCAGATGGCGCAGGGATTGCAATTAGAGAAAACGATGCATTCGTCTATCGTGCGGGTGCTGGAAAGCTCTTTGAAACTGGAACCCGCTGCGATGTAAGCAAGGATCCCCTGGTCAAGTGCCTCGCGACTGCGAACCCATCCCTCGTTTCCGCCTTCATGCCGCAGGGACAAACCGTAAGGGTCGCTGTCCCAATCACAGTCGACGGAGATGTAATCGGCTTGCTTGAGCTGCACTCATCCATAGCGGGGTTCCCCGACGATGATCTTCGCGCGCTTTCCAGTCTCGCGGAAATGGTCGGTACCGCGCTCGAACATCTGCGTGCGGCTGAAGGCGCCCACACGCAGATCGTCCAAAACACTCATCCGAGTACGGCTGAACCACCTGCGCCAGTGTCATGGCATGCCGAAGGAACGACCGAAGGCGCTAGGAAGCTAGACTCGCCGCCGGCGTCAACTTCCGAGCCCGTGAGGGTTCACACCTGCCATTCGTGCGGCTTTCCAATCTCCGACAACCGGCAACTGTGCGTAGAATGCGAGCGGAAGCCAGACGCCCCCAGGCTGCCCAACCCGCAACTGTTGGCCTCCGAAAGCGACCCGGGCTTCATTGAAAATCACGGGTTTACCATTGCCAGCCTGCTGATCAGCGCTCTGGTAATAGCAATCATTTATTGGCTACGCTGATGTCGTTTGAAAGCTTTTATCGCGGCAAGCGGGTGCTGGTAACCGGTCACACCGGCTTTACCGGCGGATGGCTGGTTGCATGGCTCAAATGGGTGGGAGCAAAAGTTTGCGGTTACTCACTGCCGCCTTCCTCCAGACCAAACTTTTTCGATGCTGCGCTGCTCGATCGCGGAATCAGCTCGGTCTTCGCCGACATCCGCGATCGCGAAACCCTGGCGAACATCTTCACTGATTTTCAGCCGGAGATTGTCTTCCACGCAGTTAGCGCCCACGATCCTCAAGACCCGATTGAGTTATTCGGAATCAACGTTGCTGGCACGGTGAATCTGCTGGAAGAAACGCGGCTGACTGGCTCAATCCGCAGCCTGGTGCTTCTCACCGCGATACAGGCGTCGGACTGGAAACCCCAGTCACAATCCAATTGGTGGTTTTCGACTCAGTCGATCGCCGAGGCGTCCGCTCTGGCCTTCGCCGAATCCTTTTTCCGCAACTCGCGCACCAGACTCGGAATTGCGCGTCTTCCCGCACTGATTGGAGGCGGCGAATGGAGCGAATCGAGCCTGATCGGAAAGCTAGCGCTAAGCATGCTTTCTGGCGACCCGATCACAGTCAGCGAGAGCGAATTCCAGTGCTGCCATGTGCTGGAGGCTGTCGCAGCCTGCCTGCGGTACGCGGAGCGGCTTTTTGCATCTTCCGGCACACACAATGTTCAAAATTTCTGCAATTCACATCAAAGCGTGTCGCCGGTTGAGTTTGCGAAAAAATTAGCCGCATCCTGGGGCGAACTGGATCTTCAGATCGAGATTCAGGCGTCGGAGCCCGCTCAGTGTGCCGCCACGGTTGATGCCTCAACCCCGGCGAGCAAAGAGTGGACTCCAGTCCTCTCCCCTGATGAGGCCATCTCATGGGCGGGCGAATGGTATAAGGCTTTTTCGACTGACCCCGCCTCCGCCGTTGGCACCACCAAAAGCCAGATCGAGCGCTACTCAAAGCTGGTGTCTGGTCAACCTGCCGTTCCAGGAGCCGCGACCGTCTAATTTTCTTTTTGAAGTTGACGATGTTAACCCGCAGTAGAGCGCCTGCGGACTCTGCCTCAGGGTGACCTCAGTAATCATTGGTAAGCTGTTTCCCGCCCCTGCGCCGCACCGCCCTGTAATAATCTTTGCGTAATCGGGGATTCTCTCGTCCGCAGAGGATGTTAGGTGCGCTCAAACCGCAAACCAGGGATCCAAATCGCGTGGAAAACGGTCACTTATCGCAGCGTGTTCCTCATTGTGATCACGATTTTGGGTGCGATTGCCGTTGGTACCCGACTGGCTTTTCCCGAGTTCACAGACCACACCGTGAAAGCGGCCAGCAGCCTGTTCACCAACCTGCTGGAGCGAGTGGCAGCGCCGGAATCTTCGGGCAAGACGGCGACGACCTCCCAACAGGCGCACATCACGGCGCTCGACGGGACCGTCCGAATCAAGAAGGCGAGCAGCAATACCTGGGTCCATGCCGATTACAGTGTGCCGCTCGAGAAAGGCGACGTCATTCAGACCAGCTCTGAGGGCATGGCCAAGATCGTCTTCAACGACGGCACGAATTACACGGTCAAGCAGGACTCTTTGATTGTCATCGAAGAAAATTCCGCGAACGAGCGCCAGCAGACGAATGTCGCCGTCACGGTGAACACCGGAACGGTCGACCTGGCGACCGGCACCTACACACAAGGTTCGACCTCGGAAGTGAAGATGGATGGCGCTACAACGTCGTTCGGCCCCGATAGCGCCGCCCGTGTGAGCAAGGACCCCAGCACGAAGCGCGACGAAGTGCTGGTGACAAAAGGAAGCGGCGTAACCGAAAGAAACGGCGAGAGCACTCCTTTAGCCGCGTGGGAGAAAGCTATTTATCACCCCGGCGCGGCCCATGTTGAAAAGGTCAAGGAAATTGGCCCGCCGACGCCGATCTCACCCGCGAACATGATGCCAATCTTCATCTCGCGCGAGTCCAAGCCGATCGAGTTTTCGTGGACGCCTATGGCCAACGCCAAGGGCTATCGCCTGCAGATTTCACAGAATCCTTACTTTTCGTCGGTGATGGTCGATCGCAAGATCAATTCGTCGAATGTCCTGGTTTCGGGGTTGACCGAAGGGCCCTACTACTGGATGGTCCGCTCCTTCGATGCCCAGGACAAAGAGTCGGCCGAAAGCGAGAAGAACCGTTTTACCGTGATCGCGAAAAACGAGAATTCCGGAGCGCTCGCGCTCGAGTTGGATCCGTTCATCCAGCACGGGCACGTGATTGAGCTGACTGGCAAGACCGAGCTCGGGGCGCGAATCATGGTCAACGGCCACGAGGTACCGGTGGTGAGCACCGATGGAAGGTTCCATTACTTCACCCCGCCGCTTCCAACCGGAGAGACGTTGATCACGGTAACCGCGCAGGACGCGAAGGGTGGAGTGAATACGCAGCAGCAGAAGATCGTAATTCAGTAAGGGGTTACCCCTACTGGAACTTTGCTTTTTTAAATTGCAGCTTTATTTTTAGCAGCTGGGCCGCGAAAATCCTTACAATAAGGAACAAAGCCCAGGACAATTGAAATGTTTTTACGGTTCAGTTCGGGCCGTAGTGTGGCAGGAATTTAACCAAAGAGAGACCAGCTAGTATGTCATCCAATGGATTTCGCAACGGCTCCTCGAACGGGCACAATCTGCGTTCGCTGTTCAGCCTTTTCTCCAGTGACTTGGCGATTGATCTGGGCACCGCCAACACGCTTGTCTACGCGCGCGGCAAGGGCATCGTGGTCAACGAGCCTTCGATCGTGGCGCTGAACAAGAACACCAACGAAGTCGAGGCCGTCGGCAAAGAGGCGAAAGAGATGCTGGGCCGCACGCCCGGCAACATCGTCGCCATCAAGCCGATGAAAGACGGTGTGATCGCCGACTTCAAAGTCACCGAGAAGATGCTCAACTACTTCATCCAGAAGGCGCACAACCGCAAGATGCTGGTGCATCCGCGCATCGTGATTGGCGTGCCTTCCGAGATCACGCAGGTGGAAAAGCGAGCGGTCATGGATTCGGCCTATCGCGCCAAGGCCAGCGAAGTGTATCTGGTCGAGCAGGCCATGGTCGCCGCAATCGGTGCCGGCCTGCCAATCACCGAGCCTTCCGGCAATATGGTCGTCGATATCGGCGGCGGGACGACTGATATCGCGGTCATCTCTCTGAGCGGCATCGTCTATTCGCGGTCAGTCCGCATGGCCGGTAATCAAATGGACGAAGCCATCATGAATTACCTCAAGCGCAAGTACAACCTGCTGGTCGGCGAGCGCACTGCAGAACAGATCAAGATGGAAATCGGCTCCGCCTATCCGCTCGACAAGCCGCTGACCATGGAAATCAAAGGCCGCAACCTCATTGAGGGCGTTCCGAAAACGATTACAGTGGACGACAGCGAGATTCGCGAAGCGCTCAGCGAGTGCGTTTCGACGATCATGAATGCAGTTCGCGTGGCGCTGGAGCGTACGCCTCCCGAGCTTTCCGCTGACATCAGCGATCGCGGCATCGTGCTCACCGGCGGCGGCGCGCTGCTGAAGAACTTGGACAAGCGCATCCGCGAAGAAACCGGCTTGCCGGTTTCCATCGCCGACGACCCGCTATGCAGCGTGGTGCTCGGCACCGGGAAGATGCTGAGCGATTTCAAACTGCTGAGAAAAATTTCGATTGAGTAAGCCGTCTTACGTCGTTAGTCGTGCGTCGTCCGCAAAACCGGGTTCGCCTAACCAGAGCTTTTGCCGGGGCAAGCTTCTACTGATGGCTGACGGCTGATTGCTGACAGCTGATTTTCATGGACACTTTCATGGGCCGCTATCGTAACGTCACAATCCTCGCGGCTGCCATTTTCCTGCAGATTCTTGGCCTGGCTATTCAGATCAGGCGCCCGGTTAACGGCGAAGAGAATCCTTCGGCCTCGTCCCGGCTCATTCGCCTTTGGGCGGTGAGCGTCGTCGCGCCGCTGGAGAAGGGAATTGTCCGCGTGCAGACCAGCGGGGCTGGCGTCTGGCATAACTACTTCTACCTTCGCGGCGTGCGCCAGGAAAACCGGGACCTTAAGGACCAGATCGAGCAGCTTCGTCTTGAACAAGTCCGGCTGAAGCAGGATGCCGACCAGGCACATCGCCTGCAGGCGCTGCTCGGCTTCAAAGAGCAATTCATCGGCGAAACCAAGGCCGCGCAGGTAATCGGTTCCAGCGGCAGTGAACATTCGCGGCTGGTCTACATAGACAAGGGTTCTGACGACGGCTTGAAGACCGAAATGCCGGTTATCACGCCTGATGGGGTGGTTGGCAAAGTTCTAAACGTAGTTGATGGCAGCACCTCTCAGGTCCTTCTGATCAGCGACCAGCAGAGCGGAGTCGGCGCGATCATTGAACAATCACGTTTGCAGGGAGTGCTGAAAGGCCGCGCCTCGGGTGAACTTGTCATCGACAAGATCATGGCTGACGAGGAAGTCAAGCCAGGGGACCGGATTCTCACCAGCGGCGGCGATCGCATTTTTCCCAAAGGACTGCCCGTGGGAACGGTCGCCAAGGTCTCAAAAGGATCTGACTTTGTGCAGTTGACCGTGAAACCGGCCGCGGCCCTGAACCACCTGGAAGAAGTACTCGTAATCACGAAGCGGGTAGAACACGAAGCGCCGGCAGCAGCTCCAGCCTCGACTCGCGCAGCCGACATTCTGGCGCAGCGGCTTCCGCAGGTTCCGGACAAGCCTGCAACGCCGACCGTTCCAGGCGCAGCAACGCCCAAACCAGGCGCCCTACCGGGAACAACTCCGAATGCCGTCGTGAAACCGGCAGTCTCATCTGCGCCAAATGCAAGCGCCGGAACTCCAGCCGCCACTGCTCCGAATACAGGGATTGCCGGCGTGAAGGGCGCACCCGCCGCGAAGGTCACCAATACAACGGTGCCCGGGAGTGTACCGGCAGTGAAAAAGACAGTTGTCGAGGCGGACCCGCCGACGGGCTCTGGGCTGACTTCAAGCGCCCAGCCAAAGCCTGTTGTTTCCTCAAGTGTGCCCCCAAAGCCTGCAACGAGCCCTGCCGCAGCACCGAGCACCAAACCGGCGGTCCAGTCGAAGCCGCCCACGCCTGACAAAAATTCTCAGGACGTTCCCCAATAACGTGGCCGTCACCTACACATCGCGCGAGCAGATCGAGGTTTACCGGTTCAGCATTCCGGTCGCCATCATCGTTCCACTTCTTGCCGTGTTCTTGCAGGCCTTCATCCCGCACATCGTGCCGGCATTCTCGAGCTATTTCGACCTGCCGCTGCTGGTAACAATTTTTTTCGCGATATCCCGTCGCAATCCGGTCACGGGGCTCTTGACCGGCGCGGCCATCGGCCTGGCGCAGGATGCCCTCGGCTCGCACCCAATCGGCGTTTATGGCATCGCCAAAACTTTTGTCGGCTTCGGCGCCTCATCGCTCGGGGTGAAGCTGGATGTTGAAAGCGTCGGAACTAGACTGCTGGTAACCACGGCGTTTTATGTGATCCACGAGGTTCTGTATTTCACGATCGCCAGGGGTATGGTCCGCCTGGATCTCCACTGGAGCTGGCCGCATGAGCTTGGAGCAGCCGTCGCCAATGCGGTTTTGGGGGTCTTTCTCTTCGCCCTGATGGATCGGCTTAAGCAGCGGGCGTGAAGACGATTTGTTCTCCGATCTGTGACCTTCGTTACCACTCTTCCGCTTTGCGTTTTCAGAGTAGATTTACAATCAAGTTAACTGATGCTCCCCGCCGACAAAGCCAAGAGCCAACAGCCAAGAGCCAACACCTGACTTATGCTTTCCCGCGATGAAAAGCTCTCGCCCGTCCGCCTCACCGCGGTGCAATACGTAATTCTCGCAATCTTTCTGCTGCTCGCCTACGGGCTCTGGGAGCTGCAGGTTTCACAAAGCGATTACTATTCCGCCGCTGCTGAAGAAAACCGCGTGCGCAACGTGCCCATTCTGGCTCCGCGGGGCAAAATTCTCGATCGTAATGGACGGCCCATTGTCGAAAACTATCGATCGTTGACGGCACTCCTGCTGCGGGACTCTTCTCGAAATCTGGTGAATGACGCCGATCTGATCGCCGAAGGCTTACATCTCGATCCCAAAGAAGTGCGCGAGAAAATCCGTCACTTCGCCGCAATGCCGCAGTATCAGCCGATCTACCTGAAAGAGGACATCACTCCCGACGAAGAAGCCTTTATAGAAGCCCATCGCACGGAATTGCCCGAGCTTGACACGATCATGGCGTATAGGCGTCTCTATCCCCTCAAGGGATTCATGGCTCACCTGATCGGCTACGTCGGCGAAGTCAGCGAGGACATGCTCAACCAGCCCGGCTTCGAGCTTTACGATCCCGGCGATGTCGTAGGCAAGTCCGGCGTCGAACTTCAATACAACTCCCTGCTGATGGGGAAGAACGGTTCGCGACGTGTGGTTGTCGACAGTCATGGCCGCGAGGTTGGTAAACCGCTGGAAGAAAAACCGGCCGAATCCGGCAAAGATCTGAAGCTCACCATCGATGTGGATCTGCAAATTGCAGCCGAGCAGGCGCTCGAAGGCCGCAACGGCGCCATTGTCGCCATGGATCCTCGCACCGGCGAAGTGCTCGCCATGGTCAGCCGCCCCACCTTCGATCCCAATGATTTCTCAGTACGCATCTCGCGCAAAGAGTGGTTTCAACTGGTCAATGATCCCGATCACCCTTTGCTGAACAAGGCAATTCAGGCCCAGCTGGCTCCGGGTTCGGTTTTCAAGATCATTATGGCTACGGCCGGCATGCAGGAAGGCGTTGCCCAGAACATGCACGTGAACTGCAACGGCGGTGCGGAGTTTTATGGGCGTTACTTCAAATGCTGGGTAGTTGCCGAACACCGCGTCCATGGCGACGTAAATATCACCAAGGCCATTTACCAGTCCTGCGATGTGTTTTTCTACACCCTCGCTGAAAAGCTCGGCATCGGCAAGATCGCGCAATATGCAACTGCTTTGGGGCTGGGGCAAAAGACCGGTATTGATCTGCCTCAGGAAGTGAGCGGCGTGATGCCATCAGAAGAATGGAAACTGCGCAACTACCGCCAGAAATGGTTTGCCGGAGAGACAATTTCAGTCGGCATTGGTCAGGGAGCCGTCGCTACAACTCCGATGCAACTTGCGCGCGCCATCGGCGCCATCGCCAGTGGAGGCCGTATGGTCCGCCCGCGCGTTACCAATCCGACCGATCTTCCATCCAATGTGATTCCCGCCTCCAACGTTCCCACTGAGGTAACGATCCCGATTGACGCGCAGAACTGGGAAGTTATCACCGATGCGATGGCCGACGTTGTCAATCCGGCATCCGCGGAGATGCCCGAAGGTGGAACCGCGCGCAGCGCCCATCTTCAAGGTATTGATTTCGCGGGAAAGACCGGCAGCGCCCAGACGATCAGTAACGCGCTGAAGGCAAAGCTGGGCGCGGCGGGCAAGAACTTTAAAGACAACGGCTGGTTCGCGGGAGTTGAGCCGCGCCGCAATCCGGAGATCGTAGTCTGCACACTTCTAGAGGAAGGCGAGCACGGATACCTCGCGGCTCGCACTGCCTCACAGGTAATCAAAGCTTATGTGGAGCTGCAGCAGAAGCGCCAGCCAACGAAAGTTGCCGACGCAAATAAGAAGGTTGAGATCGGCGCGGTGTGGAACGGTGCTCCAGACTCCAGTGGAGAGAGCGATGAACTCAAGGCTGGCCGGTTTGCTGTCCACACGTCAAGAAATCGCACGCCGCTGGCGATCGCCGCACCGGGCTTGGGAGGGATTAACTGACGGCTGACGGCTGACAGTTGACGGCTGCTTCTATGTCTCGCAACATTTCATACCGCGACTTCGATTGGACGCTGATAGCGTTCGTACTCATCATCTGCACGCTCGGCGTCGTCGAAATCCACAGCGCCACGGTTCACACCAAATTCGCCGGCGTGGACCGCAAACAGGTCTATTGGATTTTGGGCGGCCTGGCTGGAATGTTCGTTGTGAGCCTCTTCAATTACCATGCTCTTCTCGAGCGCGTTCACTGGATGTACATTGCCGCATTGGCATCACTGATGACGGTGCTCGTCTTCGGACAGAAATATCTCGGCGCGCGACGCTGGGTGAAACTTCCCGGCGGGAACCACTTCCAGCCGTCCGAATGGGTCAAGCTGGTCCTGATTCTCGCGGTCGCCAAATACTTCGCTGACCTTCAGCACCGTGAGCTTTCCTGGTCCGACTTTCTAAAGGCCGGAGCTATCGTTGGGGTCCCGTTCATCATGGTGATGGGTCAGCCTGACCTCGGTACGGCTCTGACCTATTTACCTATCGCCGTCGTCGGTCTGTTTCTCGGCGGGGTTCGATTGAAGCAAGCCGCGGTAGTAATTCTGCTGGCGGGGCTCGCCATGCCTCTTGCCTGGCATCACATGAAGGATTACCAGAAGCAGCGGCTCACCAGCTTCATCGCTCCTGACGCCGATCCCCGCGGCGCGGGCTATCACATTCGACAGTCCAAGATCGCCGTCGGGTCCGGCGGAATCTGGGGAAGCAGTTCAGGTTCACAAACCCGACAGGGCTTCCTGCCCGAGCCTCATACCGACTTCATTTACGCCGCCTTCGCCGAGGAACATGGGTTTGTAGGGGCTATAGCGGTTCTGCTGTTATACTTTATTGTGTTGATGCGTTTGACCCAGAACGCACAAACAGCTCCCGACCGGGCTGGCACGTTTATCGTCATGGGTGTGGTCGCCGTCTTGACCTTTCATATTCTGGTCAACATCGGCATGGTGGTGGGCTTTATGCCGGTCACTGGAATACCTTTACCCTTAATGAGTTACGGAGGGTCGTCGGTATTGTTCATGTTTCTTGCGCTGGGGATGGTGATGAACGTCCGCATGCGCCGCTTCGTGAACTGAAGCAAAAGATGCTTGTGTGGCTCGGTCATTCTTGTCCGAGCAGAAGTAAGCACGGAATTCAGTAAGCTGGTTTGGCACTTAGCCAACCGGAGCAAATGTTGTAAATGTATGGTTGGTCGGACAAAAATGCCCGACCCACACGAAAATTACGTTCGCCCTCGCGTAAAGAGGGCAAAGCACCGGCAGCGGAGACGCGCCCGACAGGATTGAAAGCGCTGGGTTGGTAACGGCCCCCCTTGTGGATGCCCCGATGGGCAATTGAGAGAGCGGTCACAACCTGGGCGAGATTGCGATCAGTGGACAAGATCTTGGAATTGTTAACGCCAACGCTCTTCTGTAGAGACGCAGCTTGCTGCGCCTTACGGGGGAGCTCATCGCATTTTCTTTCCTTCCCGCACTGTCTTCCCTTGATCCGGTGAATCCGCGGCCTTAACGCCACGGACCGGAGTTTCAATGACAAAAGAATTATTTGTGTCTTCCACGCCGCACGAGACCAAAGTCGGCATGGTGGAAGATGATCAGCTCGCAGAAGTGTACCTGGAGCGCGAGAACGAATACACGCTCGCCGGCTCCATCTATAAAGGGCGCGTCACTCGCGTCCTCCCTGGAATGCAATCCGCATTTGTCGATATAGGCCTTGAGCGCGACGCCTTCCTCTACGTCTCGGACTTCATGGAACTGGAAAGCCAGGACGAAGACCTCGACGAGCTGCCAGTTATGTCCGTCGTGCAAGAATCGCAGCCTGCCGCTTTAGATTCGGGCGTAAGCGAAGCTCAGCCCGAACAGGAAGGCCAGCCGGCGGCAATCAACCACGCGTCGGCGCCACCGGCCCCGCGCGAAGAGCGCGAGCGCGGTGGGTGGCGTGGCCGCCGCCGTCGAGGCAACCACCGCGATCGTGATCGCGAAACGCGCTATGCGCGCCCGGCGCAAACCGAATCCCGCCCGCCCCGCGACGAATACGGCCCGCCAGCTGGATACGAACCGATCGTTCTGCCGGGCGAGTCTATCTCAAAGTATCGAAATCGTCCGTCATCAACGGCACCGCAAGAGCCACCGATTTTTTCGGCTGAAGAAGTCGAATCAGTTCTTGCAGAAAAATTCCCCGAAGATGAGCCATTATTCGCGGCTGCAGTTGGCGAAGGTCTGCCCGATCACCAGCATGAGTCGGAACAGCACCCAACAATGTGGGAACAGCCGCCAAAGCCTGCCCTGCGCGAAGTCGAAGGGGCTGTTCGCCTGAGCGAAGCTCAGGAGCACACAGAAGCCGGCAGCTCTCCCGCCGAGGACGAAACCGCCGAATACCCGGCATTCGGTTCCGAAGCCTGGGACCGCGAACAAAGGCGTCTGCACGAGATGAATGTAGCTGCGGTCTTCGGCGGCGACGAAAAAAGCGAGGAGTATGAAGCGCAACGTCCGAACCAGACGGCTCCTGCCCTCTCCACCGCCTCGGGCGCCATCGAAGAAGAGGAAATCGACGAAGAGGAAGCCGACATCGCCTCCTACGTCGAGGAACTCGAGGAAGACGCAGCCTTTGACGAATTCGAGGAGGAAACTCACGCCGCTGCCGATCAGGGGCGTCAGGAAATCGCCGCCTCAGCAGAAAATGACGCCGAAGTAGTTCCGTTCTCCGCCGAGCCAGGTTCGCCAGATGCCGCAGAGGTTGCGCAAGGCGAGGAAGAGGTGGAGGAAGCCTCCGAAGAAGAGGCTGAGCTCGAAGAAGCCCAGGCCGAAGCCGAAGCCCTGCTTGACGCCGAAGCCATCGGCAACGGCACGGTCGATGTCCGCGCGGAAGTTCGCGCTCCTGCGGCAACGGCCGCCTACACCCAACGAACTCGACGGTCGTTCGATCGCGACCGCGATCGCGGACGCCGCGGAGGATTCCGCCGCGGCGGTGGCGGTGGGGGCCGGCGCTTCCGCCGTACCGAGCCGCAGAACCTGCCGCTGATTACCGACCTTCTCAAAGAAGGTCAGGAAATCCTCGTCCAGATCGCTAAGGAACCAATCGGCAAGAAAGGCGCGCGTATCACCAGCCACATCGCGCTTCCCGGCCGTTTCCTGGTTTACATGCCGACCGTGAACCACACCGGCGTGTCGCGCAAGATTGCTTCCGAGGAAGAGCGCCAGCGGCTCAAGCGCATCATCAACAGCGAGCGCGAAAACGGCCATGGCGGATTCATCGTTCGCACCGCCGCGCAAAGCGCGGCTGAAGACGAGCTTCGCGCCGACATCCGCTTCCTGAAGGGCCTGTGGAATGAAATCCGCACGCGCGCGGAAAACAGCAAGCCGCCGGCGCTGATTTATCACGACCTGAACGTGGTCGAGCGCATCCTGCGCGACCAGGTCACGTCCGACTTCTCAGCCATCTGGGTTGATACCGAGCAGGAATACGAACGCATTCTCCGCTTCGCCAACCGTTTCCAGCCGGCGCTGGTCCGCCGCGTGAAACTCTATTTCAAAGAAACTCCGCTCTTCGAACAGTTCGGTCTGAAAGACGAAATCGATAAAGCTCTCAAATCCAAAGTCTGGCTCAAGAGCGGTGGCTACATCGTCATCAATCAAACTGAAGCTCTGGTCGCGATCGACGTCAACACCGGCAAGTACGTCGGCAAGACCGCGCGCCTGGAAGACACCATCGTCAAGACCAACGTGGATGCGATCAAAGAGATCGTGCGCCAGATTCGCCTGCGCGATCTCGGTGGCATCATCGTCATTGACTTCATCGATATGGACGAGCGCCGCAATCGCCAGAAGGTCATGCAGGCGCTCGAAGAAGCTCTGCGCGGAGACCGCTCGCCATCGAAGGTCCTTCAGTTTAACGACTTCGGCTTAGTGGCGATCACCCGTAAGCGGGTGAAGCAATCGCTCGAGCGCACCATCGGTTCGCCATGCCCCTATTGCGAAGCGACAGGCTTCGTGAAGAACGTCAACACGGTTTGCAACGAGATCTACATCGAGATGCGCAAGGCTGCGAAGCACCTTGAGCATTCGGACGTGATGCTGCGCGTGAACCCAGAAGTCGCAAAAGCACTGAAGACCAACAACGGCCGCTGGCTGAACGAACTCGAAGAGCTCTCGAAGAAGACGATTATCGTCAAGAGCGACCCGGCGCTGCACCAGGAGCAGTTCGACATTAATTAGCTGTCAGCCATCAGCCATCAGCCGTCAGCTGTCAGTAAAATCGACTGTGTGGGGCCGGCGCCCTCGCCCGCCTTTATTTAGTTTGCAAGACCTTCCATATCTACCGATCAACGGACATGAAGTGGAAGCTTCTCACGCTGACCGCGACTGCCCTGGAACTGATAACGCTAACCGTTCAGTTTGGAATTCCTGCAATTCAAGGTCGCGCCTTTGGTGATCCTAGGTTTCCGCACTTGATCGTATTTCACGGTGACGTCCCGAACTCGGACATTGTTGATTTCCGTGGAAACTTCTACGAGAGCGCGCTGCAGTCTTGGATTTTCAGGATTGTGGCTGTGTTGGGCGTTGTGTTGATCTTCAAATTGTTGAGAAAACTATGGCGGCGAATAGTGGAGAACTCAAGGAGCACGAACTGAAATTTAATCCGCCCCCGCCGCCGCGCTCTTGGCCTCCGCCGAGCCCGCCATGGTACGTTCGGCAATTCCACTGTAGTCCCGCAGCTTCTTGAGCGAAGTTTGTATTTCTTCCACCTGCTGCCGGTGTCCGCGCTGGGAGGCCAGGTTAGAAACCTTCTCGGCATTCTCGGTCGCGTTGGCCCCGATCTCCAGCAGCGTGACTAGCGAATCCGCATGCAACTTCCAGAGTGAAGGAGATTTGTTGGCGCGCTTCAGTTCTTCCAGTTCTGTGATCAGTCGTGCCGTCACCGCAACCAGACGCAACAGCACCCGAGCCACCCCAGCCCGCAAACTCTTCTCCTCGAGATAATCGGCGCAATAGGCGTCTGCCTCGGCGGGCGTTAACGTCAGGTTGAAGAACCGCATGGGCACAACCTGCCGGAACTTCGGATCGGCCACGCGCACAAAGATTCGTACCGACTCCTCCACCTTCAGCAGCTTGGTCTCTTCCGCGGCCACCTGCTGCGGCGTGACCGCCTTCCGCATGGCTTTCAGGTTGAAAGGCACGTTGACTACGACCGCGTTCGCGGTCTTCACCGCCGGTTTCGGCGCAGGCTTCGCCTGCTTCGCTCCCCGCTTCATCGGAGGTTTCTGCTCCAGTGTTTGCTTCAATTTCGAAACCCGGCGAAACTTATCGAGCGCCTGGCCATAATCCAGCTTCAGAAGATTGTCTTCGTCCATCGCCTTCACGTGGTCCACTGTCACGTCCACGCCATCCACGCTGCCGAGGATGGTTCCGCCCTGGTCTTCCAGTTCGGTAGAGAAATCTTTGATCTGCTTCGTCGCCTCGCGAAACAGTTCGTCGAACTTGGCGCCAAACGTCGCGTTGTAGGGCGCGATCGTCGCCAGCACGCCGGGATGAAAGAACGAATCTTCCAGCGTCCCCTTCAGTTGGCGCACGGTCTGAATCAGCCCCGATTCAAGCAGCGCATTCAGGTCGCGAAAGCGCAGCACCTGTTCTTCCAGCGGATCGAAGCGGCGCAGCAGTTGCAGGTGGTCTTCGGGTAGCTCTGGCAGGTCGGAGTCGGCGAGAATTTCAATCAGCGCAATTTCAAATGGTGAAAGCGGCAGCGATCCATCCAGCCCGTACCCGCGCTGCTCCCACTGTCCCGGCACGCGCGGATGGCGATATAGAAACGTCGCAACAATGTCAGTCTTGTCGCGGTCGGAATCGATGTGTTCCTTCTTGCGCACAAAATAGCGGAGCATGGCCTCAGCGATCTCAGGGTCGGTCTGCTCTCCGAAAGCGCGGCGCAGCATGGCCGGCGAGATCGCCATATCGAGCAGGCGCAGCCAGCGCCGCATGGCGCCCAGCATCTCCCCGACATCGCTATCGCCCTGCAGCGATACAGTTTCCAGACCCGCAGGCACAGGTACCTCGCCCTCCACCGCCTCCTGCAAGAGCTTCTCGTAAAAGCCCTGCACAGTGGCGAGGATGGCAAGCTCCCATTTGGGATCTTCAGCCAATAGTTTTACCTCAATGAAACTGGTTCCAAATTAATACTGCCAGAGGGGGCGGGTTACGAGGTAGTTACTTCGGTAAGCGTACGCCTATGCGTGTCGTCCTAGACCGCTCGCTGGCTAGCTATCCGCCCCCACCGCTTCCAAATAATCGGTAGTAAGATACTTGGCACGAAACGCCAAGGTTCGTCTTGGAGACGAAATGGATTTTTTTAGTCCACTGCACCTACTGATCCTGCTCTTCACCGCGTTGATACTCTTCGGAATACCTCTTCTCTTTCTCTTTCTTCTCGCGAGGTGGCTGGACAAGACTCTCCAACGCCGCCCGGGAATAAGAGTATCGATCCTTGGCATAGTGGTCGGCGGTATCGTCTATGTTGTCGCGTCTGGCCTTCTCGGGACCCCTTTAGCTATTTATGTCATGGTTAAGGAAGATCTGTTGCATGCACCCCCAGGTTCGCCGGTGATCGCCTCCACGATTCATGCTAATGGGTGGCTTTATGGTCTTGAATTGGCGATCGGCCTCGCCTGCTCTATCCTGGGCGGATACGTCGCCGCTTGGATCGCCAAACATGACGAACTGCTTAACGGGCTGCTCTCGTCGTTCCTGTGCACTGCTATTGGGGTCTATACCATCGCTTCAGGAAGAGACCCGCAATCGGCTCTCAGCCACACATTGCTCTTAGTCGCTTCTCCCGCCTTTGCCTTCCTTGGCGGTTATGTTAGGCAGCGATATAAAGGCAGAAGTATGTCCGGCATAACGGGGCCTTCGCCCAATTAACGAGAATAGGTGGCGTTGGTCAATTCGAGAGCGGTTTACTCAAACACCACCGTCTTATTCCCATACAGCAACACCCGATTCTCAATGTGCCACCGCACCGCTCGCGACAGCACAACCTTCTCCAGATCGCGTCCCTTCTGAACCAAGTCTTCGACCGAATCGCGATGCGAAACGCGCGCCACATCCTGCTCGATGATTGGGCCGTCGTCGAGCACTTCGGTGACGTAGTGGCTGGTCGCGCCGATCAGCTTCACGCCGCGATCGAACGCCTGATGATACGGTTTCGATCCAACAAACGCCGGCAAAAACGAATGATGAATGTTGATGATGCGGCTGGGATATTTGTTCACGAAATCGGTCGAGAGAATCTGCATGTAGCGCGCGAGCACGATGAAGTCCACCGCGTTGCGCTCCAGCAGGGCTAGAATCTCGCCTTCTGCGGCCTGCTTGGCATCCTTCTCAACCGGAACCAGATAAAACGGAATGCGATAGAACTCCGCGATGGCCTGGCTGTCCGCATGATTCGAAACAATGCAGGGAATGTCGCACGCCAGCTCCCCGCTCTTGTGCCGATAGAGCAGGTCCACCAGGCAATGGTCGTATTTCGAAACCAGAATCGCCATGCGCTGCCGCACATCGGACAGCGCCAGCCGCCACTGCATGCCAAACTGCTCGGCAATTTTCCCGAACTGCAAATTGAAATCGCTGAGTGGCAGGTCGAGTCCCGCCGGATCGAACTCCACGCGCATCAGGAAGGTGTTCGAGTCGTGATCGCCATGTTCATCGGCGTGCAGAATATTCCCGCCACGCTGTGCGACGAATCCCGAGACCGCCGCAACAATGCCCTTGCGGTCGGGACAGCTCAGTAGAAGGACGGCGGAGTTCCTGGTCATGTGGATTCGGCAACTGTGATGGTACCCGACGAATCGGCTCGGATGAGCTTTTTCTCCGCGATCTCGGCGGTTTTTCTCGGCGACCTCTGCGGTTAAAATCTCTTTTTGCGCCGGGAAAGCTTTTAACCGCAGAGCACGCAGGGAAAACCAAAGAGGCCGCAGAGAACGTCAAGCCAGATCAGCGTCGCGCCTTCAAGTCCTTAACAATTTCCCTCGCGGCATTCTGTCCCGAACCGCCCGTCAGCCCAGTCCCCGGGTGCGTCCCCGACCCGCACAAGTAGAGCCCCTGAATCGGCGTGCGGTATCGAGCCCAATCGAGCATCGGACGCATGGTGAAAACCTGGTCCAGCGCCAGCTCGCCGTGGAAGATGTGCCCGCCGGTCAGCCCATAGTTGTCTTCAAGGTCCTGCGGCGTGATGATCTGATGACTAAGAATTTTCTCCGGCAAATCCGGCGCATATTGCGCAAGCGTCTTCACGACCGTGTCGCCCATCGCAGTCCTCTGGCCGTCCCACGTTGCGCCCTTAAGCTTGTAAGGCGCGTACTGCATGTAAATCGACATCACGTGCTTGCCGTCGGGCGCAAGCGAAGGATCGTGGAGCGACGGGATTGTGATCTCCAGGTAGGGCGTACGAGAGAAGTTTCCGTATTTCGATTCATCAAACGCGCGCTCCAGATAATCAATCTCGTGACCGATCTGAATCCGGCCTTTCAGCGCCTCCGCGTTCCCATCCACGCCCTTGAACGTCGGCAGTCCGGCAAGCGCCAGGTTCACCTTCGCCACCGTGCCGTTCATCCGATAATTCTGCAGGCGCTTGGTAAATGTTGGTGAAAGCAATGACGGATCAGTAAGTTTCAGAAATGTGCGTTTCGGGTCCGCGTTTGAAATCACCGCTCGCGCCGTGATCTCTTCTCCCGAGGAAAGCACGACACCCCGGGCAACTCCGCCCTGGATCTGAATCTCGATTACTTCTGCGCCCGTCCGAATCTCGACGCCTGCCTGCTGTGCGGCCGCAGCCATCGCCTGCGTGATCGCTCCCGCGCCGCCGACAGCAAAGAAGTTGCCGCCGACCGGAGTTGAATCCGCCGCGGCACGCAACAACAGCACCAGCGCAGTTCCCGCAGACCAAGGGCCCAGAAACGTTCCGAAGATTCCGCGTGCCGCAACCGTAGCGCGAAGCAATTCTGTTTCGAAAAATTCAGCTGCAAGATCGGCAACCGCCATCGGCGCCCAACGCAACAGGTTGAACGTGTTCTTTTTGCCGAGCCCGCGCACTGATCGGCCGACCTGAAGCAACCCGAAGAGGTCAGACTTGGTGGGGTTCTCGATCTCGGGCGGCGTCATCGCCAGAGTCTTGCCAATCACGCGCGATACTTTTTCGAGCGCCGGCTGAAATTCGCGGTACTTTGCGGCATCCGCTTGCGAGAATGTAGCGATCGCCTCCGCCGCTTTGTTGACGTCGGTGGGAATTACCAGAGCGCGGCCGTCCGGCGAAAGTGTGGTCACCGCTACATCAGGACTAACCATCTTCAGCCCGTGCCGCTCAAGTTGCATATCGCGGACGACCTCTGAGCGAAGCGGCCCAGCGGAATGTGCCAGCACAGAGGTACGAAATCCCGGATGGAATTCCTCGGTGATCGCCGCGCCGCCAACCTGATTGCGGCGCTCCAGCACCAGCGGCTTGAATCCCGCTTTGGCGAGATAGAACGCCGTGACCAGGCCATTGTGCCCGCCGCCAATGACGACGATGTCGTGAGTGGCAGACACTAGTCAGGCCTCCCCAAGGGATGTTTTCGGTATTCAAGCTCCAGGCCGCGGAGATGCACACACGGGAAGGGCACGACTTCCAGTCGTGCCGAAACAGTGCTAACTGATGAGGGCTTTAGCCCCTGAGGTTCGCTTTCTTCACCCCAGCGGCTAAAGCCAGCATTGGTAAAGAAGCTCGATCGGCACGACTGGAAGTCGTGCCCTTCCCGGTCGTGCTCACGACGAAGAGAAATCCCGCCGTTACACTCCATCTTTCAATACCTCCAGCGCTGACAGCCTTCCCGGCGCGCCCATGATTCCGCCACCGGGATGCGTCGCCGATCCGCACATATAAAGGTTCTTGATGGGTGTTCGGAACCGCGCCCACCCCGGCGCTGGCCGCAGGAAGAAAAGCTGCTCGAGCGACAACTCGCCCTGGAAAATGTTCCCTTCGCTCAGTCCCCATTCGCGTTCGAGATCAAGCGGCGTCACCACCTGCTTATGCAGGATGATGTTCTTCAAATTCGGCGCATACTCGGAAATTGTGTCGATAACCGTATTTCCAAAGTCATCGCGCAACTGGTCCCAATTCAGCCCCGGCTTCAATTTGTACGGCGCATACTGCACGAAGCACGACATCACATGCTTCCCCGGAGGCGCGACGCTCGGATCGGTCAGCGACGGAATCACCATGTCGATATAAGGACGCCGCGAGAACTTCCCATACTTTGCGTCATCGTAGGCGCGCTCCATGTATTCAACTGCCGGTGAAATCGAGATCGCGCCGCGCAGGTGCGCTCCCGGCCCCGGCATGCACTTGAAATCCGGAAGGGCGTCCAAAGCAAGATTCACTTTGCCGGAAGATCCGCGGTACTTGTATCTGCGAACCTCATCCAGAAAATCTCCCGGCAGATTTCCGTTATCGATGAACTCAATAAACGTATGCCGCGGATCGACGCTCGACGAAATGACCTTGCCGTAGATCTCGTCGCCGTTACTTAACGCAACCCCGACAGCCCGGCCGCCCTTCACGATGATCTTCGCAACTCCGGTTTCCTTGCGAATCTCAACTCCCGCTTCCACCGCAGCATCGCCGATCGCGTTTGAAATCCCGCCCGTGCCGCCACGCGCAAACCCCCATGCGCGGAACGCGCCGTCGATCTCGCCCATGTAGTGGTGCAACAGAACGTAGGCCGTGCCCGGCGAGCGCACGCCGAGAAACGTTCCGATGATTCCTGACGCCGACATCGTCGCCTTGAGCACGTCCGTCTCGAACCACTGATCGAGAAAATCCGCCGCGCTCATGGTCATCAACTGCACTAGGTTGTAGCGGTCGCCGCTCGCAAGCTTTTGGAATCGCCTCGCCATGAACAGCAGCTTCGAAAGCTCTTTCGGATTGAGCCCGGTCGGATCGGGCGGCACCATGTTGAGGATCGGCTTTACGAAGTGACACATGGGCTGCATGGCTTTGCCGAAGTCGTCGTAAGCATCGGCGTCGAGCCGCGAGTGGCGCGCGATTTCGCGATACGTCCTGCCATGATCGTTCACGCGCCACAGATAATCGCCGTTGGGCATGGGCGTGAACGTGCCATCGAGGGGAAGAATTTCGAGGCCATGGCGTGGCAGGTCAAGATCGCGGATGATCTCGGGGCGCAGAAGTGAAACGACGTAAGAGCAAACCGAAAACTTGAACCCGGGAAAAACTTCTTCCGTGACCGCCGCGCCCCCGAGAACATGCCGCCGTTCGAGCACCAGCACCTTCTTGCCCGCACGCGCAAGATATGCGGCATGCGTGAGCCCGTTGTGCCCGCCTCCAATGACGATTGCGTCGTATGTTGTAGCCATATGCTTCTCAGCTTCGAGCGGTGAGCCATGAACTGTGAGCAGTCTGGGCTTGTTCGCCACTCACTGCTCGTTACTCATTGCTTTGGAACAGGAATAATACTCGCGAACAGAACTTCGCGGGCGGATCAGAGTCCGCTGGGAAGAACGCTCCACTGGAGAAGGCGTGACATGCAGGAACATTGTAGCCGAAACAAAAGTTGTCAGTACATCTTCATTGCGCCTACTGCTTCGCCCTCATTGCATACCGCTGCATCGCAACCTCAATCGTGGTCTGCAATTCCCGCCTCACGAACGGCTTCAGGATGAAACCATCATGGTCGGTTTTGCTCGCCCGGTCTACCGTCCCGCGGTCGGAGTGGGCAGTTAGGTAGACAATTGGCACATCAACCTGTTCTCGGATCTCTTTCGCCGCTTGCACGCCGTCCTTCTGGCCCTTCAATCTTATGTCCATGAGGACCAGGTCAGGCCGCTCTCGCGTAGCGATTGCTATGCCTTCTTCGCCAGAATCCACAGCGGCAATGATCGAAAAGCCCAACCGGGAAAGCCGCTCTCTCAGTTCTTCCGCGATCAGAGCCTCGTCTTCAACAATCAGAGCGCGTGGCTCTGTCGTGATTAAGTCAGCATGCATGTTCGTTCACCTCAAAATGCAGGTTGGCTGAGGTCCCCTGTTCACAATTCACCAGTTCAAACGAACCGTGGATCTGCTGGGTCAGCAACCGCACCAGTTTCAGTCCGAGCGATCGGCTGTTTCTGACATCAAGGCCGGCAGGAATTCCGACCCCACTGTCCTGAACGCACAGAGTATATCTGCCGCCTGCATTACCTCGCAGGGTCAGCTTGATCTCGCCGCGCGCGCCTTCAGGAAAGCCATGCTTGAACGCGTTCGACACCAGTTCGTTGAGGATCAGGCCACAGGGTACAGCCAAATCAGCGCCCATGATTACGGGCTCCAGATCGGCGCGTAAGCGCACCGAGACATCAGGACTCGCGTGCGATGCCAGAATATCTTCGGCCAGACGACGGGAATATTCGGCAAAATCGATGCGCGCCAGATTGTCTGATCCGTACAGGCTTTCGTGGACCAGCGCCATGGAATGCACGCGATTCTCCATGTCCCGAAAAATTTGCGCGGTCTCCTGGTTCTTTGTATGGATCGATTGAAGATCAAAGAGACTGCAGATAACCGCCATGTTGTTCTTGACCCGGTGATGGACTTCCTGAAGCAGGGCATCCTTACGTTCTTCGCTGGCGCGCAGTTCGGCCGTCCGTTGTTCCGTTGCTCTAGCCTGCCTTATGAGGTCGAACGCGTGCTGAACAGTAAATGGAAGCACCGCAGCTGTGGTAAGCGAAACCGCAGCGGTGAAAAGTTTGACCGCGGCCGACAGCACATAAACGGGAATCCAGACGGTGACCGCTTCCACGAAGTGCGTTCCGGCACAGCCAAGGATGAAGAGCCCGAACGCCAGAAACATCCAGTGATACGGAACGTCGCGCCGCCCTTTATATCCGAGATATCCGAGTGTGACCGAGATCGCAAGGTAGGACACCCCAATCAGCAAATCTGCAGAGACGTGCGTCCACACCAACCCGGGGCTCCTCAAATAGCAAAACGCATGGGGTAGATAGTTTGTACTCAGCAGTTCAATCGGCAGTATCGGCCAAACAGCGAAGATGCCAATCGTGAGCGACGCGGCAATGGCAATTGTAAGGACCTGCTGTTTGAGGAAGCGCGAAGGTAAAAACGAAGTAGAGCCAGTATTTAACAGTGACATCGGGCCTCCATTCAAGGAAGCGTGCTTCCGGAAGTGCACCGGCCACAGGTGTCGGACTATGTGGCGTTGCTGTGGATCATATCTCCATTCTTTTGGTTTAGCTACAGGGATTGCGAGACCATTGGTTTCGCGGCCATTTTGGGAATGAAAGGCCGAGCCGGCGTCCACATGGGTATAATCCAGATTCGGAATCTACCAAATTACCTATGCCCATCGGAACCGCATTTCACGAACGAACTCTTCCGCTCTGCCACAGCCTCAACTATCGCGAGTGGTCGGGTTACTACACAGTCAGCGTCTACGAAGTTCATCACGAGCACGAGTACAACGCCATCCGCAACGCCGCTGCGCTGATCGACATCACGCCTCTGTACAAGTATCTGATCACCGGCCGCGACGCCACCAAGTTGGTGAACCGGATCATCACCCGCGACATCAATAAGGTCGCCAAGGGCCAAGTTATCTACTGCTGCTGGTGCGACGAGCAGGGCAAGGTCATCGACGACGGCACCATCACCCGCCTCGACGAAAACCGCTACCGCTGGACCGCCGCCGAGCCCAATATTCGTTGGTTTCACCAGAATGGGCTCAACATGCAGGTGCAGATCGAAGACATTTCCGAAAAAACCGCAGCCCTGGCGCTACAAGGCCCGACATCCGCGAAACTGCTGAAGACCATCGCCGAGGCCGAGCTCTCAAACCTGAAATATTTCCGCATGACCAGCGGCAAGATCGCCGGAATTCCCGTCGAAATTTCGCGGACCGGCTACACCGGAGATCTCGGGTATGAAATCTGGGTTGATTGGAAAGATGCAGTCAAAATCTGGGACGCAGTAACGACCGCCGGGAGGCAGTTCGATCTTCATCCCACCGGTATGTTGGCATTAGATGTTGCGCGCATTGAGGCCGGACTTCTTCTCCTCGATGTTGACTACACCAGTTCACGCCGCGCATTGATCGCGTCGCAAAGATATTCCCCCTATGAATTGGGCTTCGCGAAGATGGTCCACCTGGAAAAAGAGAACTTCGTCGGACGTGCGGCCCTCGAACGAGACAACCGCAACGGAGTCGCTCGTCAGTTGGTCGGTCTCGAACTCGATTGGAACGAAATCGAAGCTCTATACGAAGATCTCGGTCTCACGCCCGCCGCGCCCAGCCAGGCGTCACGTGTGCACGTGCCGGTTTACTCCGGCAATCGGCAGGTAGGAAAAGCGACTTCGACCACATGGTCGCCGACTTTGAAGAAACTAATCGCGCTCGCCAGTGTCGAAACCCATCACGCCAATCCCGGCACAACGCTGCAAATGGAAATCACCATCGAGGCCATGCGTCAAAAGGCTTCCGCCAAGGTCACCAAGCTGCCGTTCTTCAATCCGCCAAGGAAGACATCGGTGCCGGTGTAAGCGCCAAAATCCTCGGGCCACGCTCCGATTGTGATATTATGCCGGGCCATGAAAACCCGCAGAATTGTCGAAGTCACAATCGCCGCACTGATGTTCGTGTCTGTTCCTCTCTCTCACCTCTCATTCGCGCAGAGCAATTCGCCCGTCTTCGACCACACCACAAGGCACGTTCGCGATCTGCAGAAGAGCGGGGAATTCTACGACAAGGTGCTGCAACTGAAGCGGATTCCCGAGCCGTTCAAGGACAACAATCACATCTGGTATCGAATCGGCCCGCATGAACAGTTGCACGTAGTCGGGAAGGCCGCGGACGTTCCGCAGCAAGATAAAGAACTGCATTTCGCTTTCCACGTCGCCTCGGTGGATGCATTCCGGGCGCACCTGGACAAGATGCAAGTTAAATACAGCGACTTCAAGGGCGGGGACGGGAAGGTCACCAACCGCCCGGACGGTGTGCATCAGATTTATTTCCAGGATCCCGACGGCTATTGGATTGAAGTCAACGACAATAAATTTTGAGGCGTAAAGGCAATATCGAAGTTGAGCTTACCCGATACCAAGTTCGTCGGCAGATTCCAGCGGCGTCCCACACTTTCTGCAAATGACTGCACCACAGTCGCCGCAGGTCAGAGGATCGGAAACTTCGACCGCGCATTTCGGACAATAAAGAAGTTCAGGAAGTGCGGCAGGTTGGGACGACATCAAAGAGGACTTTAGCACAGACTCGCCTGCGGCTTATTGCAAAAAGCCTTTAGCGGCAGACATCGAAGAGAAAGGTCGCGGAGAACGCCAAGAGCCAAGAGTCGCCCTACCTCCCCAGCATCTCCGCAATCTTCGCTGTCAGTTCAGTTGGCGTGAAGGGCTTCTGCAGAAATCCGGCATCGCGATCCAGATCTTCAATCTCATCGTCCGCGTACCCGGACATATACAGCACTCGCACTTCGGGCCAGCGCGCGCGCACCAGTTTCACCAGTTCCGGCCCACTCATGCCCGGCATCACTACGTCGGTTAGGAGCAAATCGATCTTGCCTTCGTGCTCGGCGACGAAGGTCTTAAGCGCCTCGGCGTTCGGCGCAGTCAGAATCGCATATCCCGCCTGGGTAAGAATGGTTTGGCCCAGCTCTCGCAAAAGAGGTTCATCCTCGGCCAACAGAATTGTTCCAGTTCCGTGTTTGGGTTCGGTCATCGGGGGCTTCCGTGGTGCGGTCACTTCCTGTTCAACTCTGGGCAATGATATGCGGAAAGAGGCGCCTTTCCCGGGTTCACTTTCGACCTCGATGTGGCCGTTGCTCTGCTTGACAATGCCATATACGGTGGCGAGGCCCAATCCGGTTCCCTTGCCGACTTCTTTTGTGGTGAAGAAGGGTTCGAAGATCCGGGTCCGCGTCGCCGAATCCATCCCTATACCGGTATCCGACACGGTTAGACTCACGTACGAACCCGCGCGCATCAGCGATTCGCCCTCACCCGAGTGCTGCAATACTTGACGCGGCGCAGTGGCGATGGTTAGCGTGCCTCCCTTGGGCATTGCGTCTCGAGCATTCACCACCAGGTTAATCAGGACCTGTTCCATCTGCACCGGGTCGGCTTTCACCAGTCCCAGGTCTGCCGCCGTTTGGATGCGCAACTCCACGTTCTCAGTGAGTACCCGCCGCAGCATCATTTCGAGGCCGTGAACAATCTTGTTCAAGTCCAAAACTCGCGGCTGTAAAGTCTGCTTGCGGCTGAACGCAAGCAGTTGGTGAGTAAGAGCCGCCGCCCGCTCCGCCGCGTTCTGGATTTCCCGGGCAGCCTGCGAGTCGGGGCCCTCCGGATTGCGTTCAAGCAATAATCCACTGTATCCCTTGACAATCGTCAACAGATTATTGAAGTCGTGCGCGACGCCCGATGCCAGCTGTCCCACAGCTTCCATGCGCTGGCTGTGCGAGAGATGCACCTGCAACTGCTTTTGCTCGGTCACTTCGAGGAGAACACCGTGCAGCAATGATCGGCCATTCGGCCCTGGGACCAGCGAGCCGCTATCGTTGATCCAGATAAGCTTGCCGTCACGCCTGAACATCCGGTACTCAGCTCGAAATGATTTTCCCTGCAGGGTTGCATCTTCTGCGGCCAGCACAATTTCGCGGTCTTCCGCATGCACGTTCTCGATCCAATTGGCGGCGTTGGCGCGCCATTCCTGCGCCGTGTATCCCAGGAGCGATTCAATCTGAGGGCTGACAAAAAGCCACTCGCCCTCGACTCCCAACTCTGCGATGTAGGTCACGGCCGAGAGCTGCTCGACCAGGCTGCGATAAAGAGTTTCGGCCTCCTCCCTTGCGCGCTCGTTGCGGCTGCGTTCGCTCACATCCACCGCTACAGCGATAGTGCCGGCCAGCTTGCCGTCCTCAGAATGCTGCGGCGCCCAGTGCGTTTCGAAGCACAAGCCCAGCTCGGGAAGTTCCTCGACACTCAAGAACTCTTCACCAGAGAGAGCCCGGCGAATGCTTGTGATCAACGCGGGATATTTGGCATACATCTCAAACAGGGATTGCCCTACGGACTGGCCAGGAACCTTGCCAAGCTTCTGCAGTGCCTTGCCCTCGCAAAGCGTCACCGTGCCGTCCTGGTCGGCGGCAAACAAAATGACCGGGGCTTTGGAGACAATAGTGCGAAGTCGCTGTTCGGCTTCAGTGAGCGCGGGAGCTGGTTTCGGCCGGATACTCAACGCCGTTGTTCCTTAGTCGATATGGCGACCTGCCGGGGAAGATGCGATACCGCCGTTGGGTAAGTCTAAACCAGTTGGCTGGAATTGCTGTAAATTCCGGGTAACGGGGGTAACCAATTCCTAGAGTTCGTCACTTAACCAGCCGGTTGTACTTTTTCAACACCTCGCGCAGCTTGTCATGCGGCAGAGCGATGACGGTGTGATTGTCGACGCCTGTCATAGTCTCCGCTGCAACCATCGCGTTGACCACGGCCTCCTCCGTTGCCTGGACGGTGGCAACAAACAGCGGGTTGATGCTTTCATTCGGAAGCATCTCCAGCTTCCGGACCCCTTTCGCGTCCGCCGCGCCGGAATTAGCGGTCGAGAAAGCGATAAACAGATCTCCAGAACCATTTCCCGAGAAACTGCCGAGTCTGCCAAGCCCAAGGGTCACCCGTCGGGCGACTCGTTTTAGTTGTGTCGGAATCAGCGGGGCATCAGTGGCGACAACCACAATGATTGATCCGATATCGTCGTCCCGCGCCGTGTTCTCGGTGATCTCGCGCCCAACCGGAACGCCGGCAATTCGCAACTGACTTCTCCAACCGTAATTGCATTGCACAAGGACGCCAACGGTGTAACCGCCAAACTTCGCGTCAAGCTTCCGCGATGAGGTCCCGATCCCGCCTTTGAATTCGTTGCATACCATCCCCGTGCCGCCACCGACGTTTCCCTCCACGACCGGCCCTGCAGCGGCCGCATCGAAGGCGCTGAAGACGTGCTCGGGTTTTACGTGGAAACCATTGGCGTCGTTTAGATCGCCGTCCCAGGTCTCGGCCACAACCGGCAATGACCACGTGTAGCCCTCCTGGTCGGGCGGCGCGCGCTTCACCCGCCATGCAATGACCGCATCGCGCACCACGCCGACGCTATGCGTATTAGTGATCATGACGGGCCCGTCCAGAAATCCGGAATCCTCAACCCAATGCGTTCCAGTCATCTCGCCATTGCCGTTCAGGCTGAAGATTCCTGCAAAAACCGGGTCCAGCGAATTTTTGCCTCGCGGCAGGATTGCCGTCACGCCCGTCCTTACCGGCCCAATCCCGACCTTCAGCTTGCCTTCGCCCGAGATCAGCGTGGTCTGGCCAACCTCTACTCCTTTGACATCTGTAATCGCATTGAGAGTTCCCGGCGTTCCGTCGAACGGCACGCCCAAGTCGCGGGCGCGAAGCTTTGACTGTCCCGACGCAATACAAACAAAAAATGCTGATAAGCAGGTCACGACCCTGAAAGTTCGCATCCTAGCCCTCCGAAGGCACTCGGCAGTATATTCGAGAAGCTATGACCAGACGAGAAGATCGGCAGGAAATGGAAAACTGGAAACGAGCGCTGATCGCAGGCTCAGCCGCGTTAAGCACGATATGCTTCGTCAAAGGCAAGCCCGGACCCGGGCTTTTGCTGATGGGCGTGAGCCTGACGGCGCTGGCGTCGCACTATCCGGAGAGGTTTCGCTCCATTCGGGCGGAGTTGCCGCACTACATTGACCGCGGATTGACCGTGCTCGAAGTTGCATCGCGCGTGGGTGAGCACCTGGCGCAAGCTGATGACCGCCGCCATCGCGAGTGGTACGACGCTCTGCTGGGCGGCTGATCTAGGAATTTGGTCGGGGATGGGGCAGGAAGTAATGCCTGTCTACTCAATCCCCAGCTGCTTGCGCGCATCCGCGCTGATGCGCTCAGGTGTCCATGGCGGGTTCCAAACCACATTCACGTTGACGTTGCGTACGCCCGCTAGTTGCTGTACACGCGACTTAACCTGCTCCCCGATCATCACGTGTGCCGGACATCCCTGCGCCGTGAGCGTCATGTCCACCGTGACGTCCTGCTGATCGTTCTCAGCCGCATCAATCTTGACTCCATAGATCAGGCCAAGATCGACAAGGTTGACCGGAATCTCCGGATCGTAGCAATCTTTTAGAGCAGTAAAGACTTCTTCCTGAGTGAGGGCTGGCATAAGTGTTCGCTCAATCAGTTTATCGCGTTAGCCATCAGCCGTCAGCCACTCAGGTAAGGCTTTCAACTTTCAGCTGTAGCTCTTAGCTGTTAGCCTTTAGCGTGAATTCCAAAATGGTGAAACTAAAAGCTAATAGCTGGTCTTCCTGAGAGCTGATACTGAAATGAAACAAAAAATCCAAATCTTTCTCATTCTCGGCATCATCGTTGCCGCCATTCGCGTGGCCTGGATCTTCTACGAACGCCACGAGGACTCAACGATTTCGCAGAAGCAGCAGGCAGCCATCGACCCTGACTTCTATGTGCATCCCCAAAAAATTTTTCCCTACGACCTGAAATCTGCAAAAGCGGAAATTACCAAGCAGCCCATATGGGTAAAGGTGGGATATGCCTATGCTTATTTCCCTTACAATCCGCGGTCACGGCGCGTCGACTTTGAGCATGAAGCCGGCAAGTTGCTCCCGCTGCAAAGGCTCAACGTGAGTGATCTTGTGGCAGGCACATCGCAGAAGGACACAAGCCAAAAACAGCTTCTCGCCGTATTCGACGACGGCGGAAAACAATACGCCACCGCAGTCGGCACCGAAAAGGACGGCTTTTATAGCTTCTGGGTGAATGACATGCTGTTTTTCGAAGACCCGCACGGACTCTACAATCACTGGCCCGGGGACGTTTGGCAGGCGATCGACCAGCATCAAGCCAAGTCCGGCATGAATGAAATCCAGGCAGATTTCGCGCTCGGCCTCGGTTTGCTGGAATCAGGCAGCGACTCAACCGACCGCACGCTCAACTACCCCAACGGCGGCAAACCGGTGAGAATCAGCTTTCACAATGGAAAGGCAGTAGACGTAAAGGTTGGTGCAGGAGGTTAGCGGGCTACTAGACTTCGCGCACGACGTACGAAGTTTTTAGTCCGCCTTCAGCACCTCTGACCCCGCATCCGCCTCTTTTGTCTCATCCACTCGCAGCTTCCCCTGGTCATCGGAGAAGAACGACCGATGCGTCGAGTCTTGCTGCTTCGGCGCCATCGTGATCTCGAATGTGTCCTTGTCCTTATGCGGATGGAACTTCACCGTGTAGTCGCCGCGGTCCGTCGAGGAAGCCATGCGCCTGGTAAACGACCCGGTTTTTGACAGGTCCATCAACGTGTACGCGTACTTCCCGTTCTTCTTTTTGTAGATTTTCTGCGCCCGCAGGAACGTTCGCAGATACCCCAGCGCCGCAGCTTCGGAATCTGACCGCGCCGGATCACCCTTGAACTTCGGGGTGTACGCCGTCTCTCCCGACACCAGCGCCGCCAGCAACAAAACTGAAACCCCTCTAATGAACCCTCGTCGAATATTCATGCCTCTGTGTTTTCCTCTGTGAAACTCCGTGTCCTCTGTGGTTAAGGTTTCTGCCCGAACCACCACCACATCAACTTGGATGCCAATACATGTTACTCCCGTAATTCACAATACGTTACGGAACCTTGCATCGCCCCCTAATGCAGATATCCTAACTACATCCTTACGTTCGAGGGCAGCCAAACCTATGAAAGCTGGAACCGCAATGAAGGCGACACCAACGAAGAAAGTGCAGATTCGCATCGCCGTCGTCGAAAGCGACCCGCTGCGGTTTGTTGGGTTTCGCGCCCTGTTTGATTCCGAACCGGATTTCGAGCTGGTCTCGGCGAGCCTGCCCGATATCGCCGTCATGCAGGATATCGACCTGGTGCTCCTCGGCAACCGCAATGGCCAGAACCTGTTCGACGTGATGGCGAGCCTAAAAGCTTCGCGCCCGGACCTGAAGATCATCGTGACTGGCGCAGGCATGGACGAAGAAACAATTCTCAAAGCGATTGCCTCGGGCTCTAAGGGTTACGTGGACGAAGCCGCATCAGCCAGCGAATTTGTGCAGGCATTAAGGATCGTTCATCAAGGATCAGTTTGGGCACCGCGCCGTGTGCTTTCGATGTTTATCGAGCGCGTCAGCAACGCCCCAGGACGCATTTTTCCTGCAGGCCGAGTCACCTTCACCGACCGCGAGAAAGAAGTTCTGGAAATGCTGGTCGCCGGCCGGTCCAACAAGGAAATCGGTTCAGCCCTGGGAATCGAAGAGCGCACCGTAAAAGCTCACGTCGCCAAGCTGATGCGCAAAGTCGGAGTCCAGAACCGCATCGCGCTATCAGTCCACGCAATCACGCATTCTCTCGTAACCGCGAAGTAGGTTTGGGGTCAACCAGCCCCGCGTTGGGTAAAAGGCGCTCGCGAAAGCGAGCGCTTTTTCTTGGGTTACCTTGCCTTCGCTTTTACAGAAAATCTGGCCTTTCTTGACCTTCTAAGGTACAATGTAGCTGCGTTTGATTTAGCGGTACCACTGCAACAAGCAATCCCGCACCTGCGTGACCTGCCTGCAGAAGTCCAGCAAAACTCAGCGCGATTTCAACATAAAGGAAACAAAGCAATACCATGGAAACAGGAACAGTAAAGTGGTTTAACGACGCCAAAGGTTATGGTTTCATCAGCCGCCAGAACGGCGAGGACGTGTTCGTTCACTTCTCGGCCATTCAAAGCAACGGATTCCGCAGCCTGCAGGAAGGTCAGCAAGTCAGCTTCGACGTAGTAAAGGGCCCGAAAGGGTTCCAAGCCGAGAACGTAAAGGCTGTCTAACAACCACTTACAACTTGGTTAAGGCGACCTGCAAAGGTCGCCTTTTTGTTTTGCTCGGAATCTCCCTTGGCCATGTGGAACGGGCGGCCCGCCCGTCGAGTTCGAGCGAAGCTCGACGGGACTCTAAGGCCCTGGCTTTCCAGTTTAAAATCACCCGTTCCGCTTCCGCGCCCACCTGGCAACAGTCGTGCCTAACAAAAGCAACGTCATCAGCGAAATCGCTCCCAGTGAGATCACACAATATAGACACCACACTCCAAGATCGTGGGCCTCGATCCGCGCGAGGTGTAAAGAGAAGCTCAGCGCCGGAACTGCGAGGGCTAGCATGACTCTGTAGCTGCGTCTCCAAGCAAGAATGCCAAAGACAAGGTATCCGGCCATCCCAATCGCCGCTACCGGAACTCCGTGGATCACCGCATTAGGGCTGTGGTTCACGATGCCGCAGTCCCAATGCGCATTGATGTCGCAGGGCGCGTCACCGTAGGCGCGGTAGTGTTCGCGGAGAGCCAGCGAGGAAGCCGCCAGCCCGACGAGCGAGAGAACCAAAAGAGCATATTTCATCTGGAAACCGGCGCCGGTGGGGTCACCACGATATTCTCCAGCCACGCGCTTTCATCCTGTACAACCACGTCCGCAGTGATCGCGTCGCCGGGCTTGAGCTGGTCGAGTTCGCCCTCAGGCTTGACGGTGTATGGCATAGTCATCGCGCTCATGAAGTCGGGGATGGCCTCCGAGTCGATGTTCGCCATATTGCCCTGCTTGTCTATCGAAACCACTTTGCCCTTCAAATGATACCGTTTGGTGGCCGTGGCCGGTGTCTTGTTGCATGACGTTGAGAGCGCCACCGCCAGGCAGATGAAAGTCAGAAGCTTTGCGTTCATGCAGTTCTCCGGTTCAAAAGTATTAACTGTAGCGTGTGCCGAAAATTCCATAAGTCCGTTCGGCCAGAAACGACCACACGCCTCTACGAGTTCTCAATATCGAAACCTGTAGGTCAACTGTGCCGAAACTTCCCGCGGATTCACAAAATGCGTGCCTCCGAACGAGTTGCTGCTATCGAGCATGTAGTGATTATTCGAGAGATTCAGACCCGTCAGTCGCAGGGTGAACTTCTCACCAAACGATTTCGCCATGGCGAGATCGAAGCTGGTGTGGGCAGGCAGATGCGTTGGGCCATCGCCATCGACAAACCCAGAACCATAGTTCAAAGTGAAATCAGCTGAAGTCTTCCATGGGCATGCAAGATCTAACCCCGTGGTCACGGTGTCGCGCTGATCGTGATCGAGGAAGCAGAGCGTGCCGCATGAGTCTCCGCCGATGAGTCCGCCGGTCACGTCGCCTGACCATTCCGCATACTGATGCGAATACACCAGATGAAATTGTGCGCGGCTGGCGATCCGCGGTGATGCGGCCGTCGCCTCCCATCCCCGAATGCGAGCATGCGCAAGCGTCAGAGGGAAAAAGACATTTGAATTGCCGAGCGCATCATGATCGAAGAAGTTGCGCGCGGCAGTGCGAAAGTTGCTCACGTCAAATGTCCAGCCTTGGAAAGGAATTGCCAGCCCGATTTCGCGCTGTTCGTCGCGCTCGCCGTGGAGCGGAAGAAAGGTCTGGCTGAGAACCGGATTGTTTACCGTGACCAGCGGCGGTGCCTGGTAGTAGCGTCCATAGAATCCGCGCAGCACCCAGTGTAGATGCGGAATCTGAACAGCCGCACCGATGCGCGGATCCGCCGAATTCTCGCTGACCGGCCCGCCATAATGGGTCAGCCGCACCCCTCCGTTAAATGTGAGCCAGCTTGTGGTTTTGAATTGTTCCTCGAGGAAAGCTGCTTCAGTGTTGGCGCATGGCATGGTTCGCGATGCCGGAAACGTGTCCGGTCCGCCCGGTGGAAGTGTGTTCGCCTTGTAGAACTGATTATCGCGCTCGCCGAACGCCTGCAGTCCGGCATGAAAATTGTGGCGCCCGCGAACCACGCCGATCGTGGTCACGCCGCCAGCGTAGTTCGATCCGCGATCGTACTCAGACTGCACCGCATCTGCAAGACTCGGTTCGTAGTGCGCATGATTGAAGTGGTAGAACGGCGAAACGGTCAACGTCACACCACTCCCCATGGTGTGCAGCCACGAAACATTCACGAAATCGTCGCGTTCGTTCTCCACGTCGTGCAGGGGCGAAGAAGGGTCGATCGGAACCTGGTAGTGATCTCCGCGAGCCGACGCCACCAGCCGCAACTGATTGTTCACATCCTTGTTCAAGATCAGCGAGGTAAACGCGCTCAACCCGGCGGCCTGGTCATCGATCACCATCGGCACCGGAGTTTCCAGTCCAAGGTCGGTGCGGTATCCCGAAAAACTGCCGTAATACGCAAATCGCTCGCTGTGATCTCCAAAGCTGATCTGGTCGCTGGTCTGGTTGAAGCTTCCGTAGCCGGCAACGAACTCGCCCTCACGGTTCCGTTCGAATCCCGAGCGTGTGACCACGTTGAAAACACCGTAGGTGCGGTCGCCGTATTCCGCTGAGTATCCCCCGCGCTGCACCTCGATGGTGTCAATGTCCCTGGGATCGAACTGCGGCCCAACGTTCGATGCGATGCTGGTATTCGGCACCGGAACGCCATCCAGCAACCAGGAAACCTGGTGCCCTCCGCGAATGTGCAGCTGATCGTGAATCATGTAAGCACCCGGCACGTAGTTAGTAATCATTGCCATGCTGTTGGGGTCAGTTGCGCCGGGTGTTTCCGCGATCTGCCGGCGATCAATCACGCTGGTGGATGTAGAAGATTCCGCATTGACCTGCGAAGCCACATCCGTGACCCGGACCGATTCGTTCGCCTGCGCGATGCTCAAGGGAAAATGCAATCGCAACTCGCCTTCCGATCCCAGCGTCACCTGCTGAGTCTGCGGCGCAAACCCGGGCGCATCAACTTCCACGGTATAAGTTCCGAGAGCAACATTGTTAAAGCGAAACTGTCCGGCTGGGTCGCTCGTGGTCGTAACTGTCCATTGCGTCGTGTTCGACCAGATGATCACCTTCACACCCTGGACCGGCCGGTGCTCGGGATCATGAATAAGCCCGGTGATCGAGCCAAATATCGAAGCGCTGAGCTCGCCGGAAAGAACCACGCAAATTCCGGCAAGCAGCGCGCAGCGTCGTAGCATGCGCCCCTCCTCGCGAACTCAAAGTTGTGATTGCTGACGTTTAGCTGAAAGAGGAAGCAGGCGGAGCGCGAGCGGAGAGAATTGCTCTGAATGGGTTGTGGCGAAAACGATCTTGCGAGACCGCCTTGAGGCTGGAGACCGCCGGCGAGAATTGCGCCTGATCACCAGAAACCGGGTTCGCAGTATGCGGCGTAGTCAGCGGCGGACAACAGTTGCCACCAGCAAGCCCGCGATCGTGGAACTGTGCCGGCTGGTTCGGAAGCGCATGAAGCTTACGCAAGCAGCAGGCATGCGGCGGCTCCGCAGAAAGCGCCTCGACCAGCGGCTGGAACACTCCCAGTCCGATCAGCAGTAACAACAGCCTGGCGATGAGGCGTTGCATCAGGAACAAAGCATAGCGCGGCGAATTGGAGGTTCGCAACTCGGCGCTGGGAGCAGGACGAATCGGTAGCACCGCGAATTACGGACCCAATAGCATCGCGCCTATCGCGTCGCTGTAAGTAGTTCCGATGCCTTTGGTCGGGACGATGTAACTGCCTTCCCCAAGCTCGTTCCACGCCTCAATCAGCACCAGCGGAGGTGTGGGCGCCGCCTCGGGCCGAAGTTGCGGATTGGCCGCAGTCCAATCAATGCTGTCCGAGATAAACTGCGCAAGTTCTGCCGGAGTGCGGCTGTACCACATCAGAAATCCGCTGTTCGGTTCGACTTCGTTCCACGGACGGGGATCCCAGCCGCTCATCGCCGTCGGAATAAAGGGAAGCGGGCTGCTTAACGCCGCCTGGTCCCACGCCCATTGGCCGGCTTGAGCAAGCGTCGAAAACGGAAGCGATCCATTCACGGCCGGCGGCGCGAACGGATAACCATAGAACGCAATCGCGTCGTAACCGTCGGTTCCAGCAATCGAAAATCCAGCGCCGAGTGACGCCTGTCCCATTGTGCCATCGGGGACGCCGAAGCCTCCCACCACATAGACTCCGCCGAGCCCTTGCGCCTGCGCGGCCGAGCGCAGTTGCCCAAGTGCACCATTGACCGCCGCCGCGGATCCCCATACCTGGCGCATTGATCCCACATTGATGATGAAGAGCGCAGGCAGGCCATTGATTCGAAGATATGCCGGGTCTGTCATGTAACTTACCCACTCGTTCACGGCAGCGGGCCAGTTCGCGGGATCCACATCGAACGGGGCGCCGGTCACGTAGAGGATTGCGTACTGCATTCCGTGTTTGTTCGGAAGTGCGTGTGTGATCTGAAGAGCTGAATTGAGGTTCTCGCCATTTGCCGTGACTGCAGTATTGAAGTACCAATCAAACACAAAGAAATCGATGCCCACATTGTGCGCCTGCGCAAGCTGCTGTTCGACTGCGCACCCTGCGCTGTCCTGCCATGCGGTCACCGGCTCGCGGTCTTGATAAGGGCCTAGCGGCATCCCGGCAAAATGAAAGTTTGTTAGCGGCCCCGACCAGCCGTCGAAGTAATACGCGCCGACGCGGGCTTTGGTCTGCGCGGCTGCCGGCCCGGGCGGATCGATCACACATGGGACTGCAAAGTTTATTGCACTGGAACTACCGCCACCCGGAGAGGCAACGGTGATGGCGTCTGGTCCGGCAGATGTCAACGCGCTGGCCGGGACTTGCGCGGTGAGCAGCGAACTACTGACAAAACTGGTCTGCAGGTCCGACCCGTTCCAGCGCGCCGTGGAATTCGGAAGAAAGTTCGAGCCGACCAAACTCAACGTGAAAGCGGGCCCGCCTTGGTGACTGCTATTCGGAGAAATAGCCTGAAGCGCTGGTGTGGGGGCCCCTGGGCTGCTCGTCGATCCGCCTCCACCACCGCCACACGCTTGAAATGCCAGAGCGGACAAAACAAGAACCAGCCAGAGTCCCGGGACGCGAATCATTCCGACCTCCCCGACGCACGTGCTTAATTCTAAGCACCAGCATTATCGTTGGTCACCGGGCGAAGTCAAAGCTACTAAGACAAAGATTGGGGTGCCCAGCCTTTCACCGTACGTACCATCACAAATGAGGGTGCCCCGTCCTTTGCGGTTTTCAAAGGGCGGAGATTTTCGACCGCTTGCGCTGGGGGCCATGTACCCCAACTTACATTGGCGCAAGAATGTTAGGACAACCATCATCTGGCGCAAACGTTCGTGATAACCCAGCCTTCGAAAACAGCAAAGGCTGGGGCAGCCTCATCGTGGGGATTCAGTTGGTCGAAAACCAAAGGCTGGGCCAACCTCCGCTGTATCAATCACCCGATGAGATCAGCCCCAATCTAAAAAAACTTTTGGAGTACAATTCGTCGGAACAGTCGACAGCGTGCTGGAGGTCAAGACGGATGTCTGCCGAATCGAATGCACTGGGAAATATTAATGAGTTTCTGCGAACCATACCCTACGCAATCACGGGACAATGGTTCTACGCGCAGAACATTTTTCTAGATGGTTTTTCATTCACCCGTTGCCGGTTTGATGGCTGCAATGTCTACCTTGCACGGGGGATGTTTGTTCTCGACCATTGTTATTTTCATAACTGCACGTTCTTCTAGACCGATGAAACATTGGCTTCCATCAGACTTTTCGTCGGCAATCACGTCCCAAATACCGTAAACCTGATACCGCACCTGCGCCCTATAATCAACGCGGACGGGACTGTGTCCGTCGATAAGGTCATGCGCGCGTAAGTTATGGAGGATACGAAACAGCCCGTGCCTTTGTCCGCCGGGATCAAGGCAGAGATTTCTGGGGTCTCACGAGGGACTGACGTTTCTCTGATCAGTCTTTCAGTCGTCTGCCTTCTAGGTACAGGCGGCTGTTTTTGGCTGTCTACGCTCGTACCCCTCGCGCTGATTGGCTCCTTCATTTTTCTGGCTGGCTTCTGCTTTGTCTTATATTCATGGGGCACTGGCAGCTCGAGAAGGAGCGAGCTTGATGCCCCGAGTGCTCACTTCATGGTGAAGGGCGAGTCGGAAACCTATGCATTATCGCTGCCGCTCGACAGCAAGAATGTCGTCCTCAAAAAAATCCTCGCGCAGATGCGTGCGATAGTCCAGCTGCGGACGCCGCCGCCGGTGCCTAAGGGCTCGGTGACGGGAAATCCCGCAGAAATTAGTGCGTTGAAAGAATATTCATCCGACGAGCGGGACGCTATTCAAAATGGGTGGGCTAAAGACATACCAAAACATGATGAGGGTGTCGTCGAGCGCCTTACTTCGGCAATCGGCGCGCTTGAAGGCAACGCGGTGCATGAGAGTGAAGTTACAAGCGAGGTTCCCGGGATGCGACAGTCCAACGAGCCTGCATCAGACTCAAAATCTCAAGCCAGTTCGTAACGTACGCACGACGAATTCCCCGATTAGGCCCTACCCCACATCCTCACTCCAGCCCTCGAGCGTCTTCTTCACAAACGCCATGAACTGGTCGGCGACGGCGCCGTCTATCAGGCGGTGGTCGTAGCCGAGGGTCAGGTTAACAACCGAGCGGATGGCGATGGAGTCGTTGCCGTCATTGTCGGTGACGACCAGCGGCGTTTTGGTGATACCGCCGACGCCCATGATCGCCGAGTTCGGCTGATTGATGATTGGCAGGCCAAACACCGCACCGAACTGGCCGGGATTGGTAACGGTAAACGTCGAGCCTTCGACCTCTTCGGGCTTCAGCTTCTTGCCGCGGGCGCGCTCGACGAGATCGCTAATGCCGCGCTGCAGTCCGAGAAAGTTGAGTTCGTCCGCATTCTTGAGCACGGGAACGATCAATCCCCAATCGAGCGCGACGGCAATGCCTACATTCACGTGGCGGTGATAGCGAATGTTGTCGCCTTCGGTCGAGGCGTTCACGATGGGGAACTGCTGCAACCCGATGATTGCCGCGCGCACGAAGAACGGCATGAAGGTCAAGCGCGCGCCGTTGCGGTGCTCGAACGCAGCCTTGTTCTTGTTGCGGATGTTGACGATGCGGGTGAGGTCCACCTCGAACATGCAATGGACGTGGGCGCTGGTGCGGCGCGACTCGATCATGTGTTTGGCGATGAGCTGCCGCATGCGGGTCAGGGGCACGAGATCGCCGGGAATTTCGGCCGGACGAGGCGGCGCAACCGGCGCGGGAGATTCTATCGTTGGCTGTCGCGAAGACGCGGGCGCTTGGTAAGCCGCCGAGGTCGAAGCAGGCGCTTGAGCCGCAGCTCCTCCGCCTTCGACAAAGGCCAGTATGTCCTGCTTAGTGATCCTTCCGCCGAGACCAGTACCTTCCACTTGCGACAAATCCACGTTGTGCTCACGAGCAATCTTGCGGACCAGCGGTGACGAACGGGCGTGGTCGTTTTCATCGTGCTTCGGCGCGGCGGGAGCCGATGGCGCTGGAGCAGGAGTTCCGTTGGCTTGAGGGGCGGGCGCAGGTGGCTCGGCCTTCGTGGGAGTCGCAGACGGCGCAGCTTTTTTCTCCGCGGCTGGTTTCACAGCCGCGCCTTCGCCATCGGCTGAAATCGTGCCCACGACCGTGTTCACCTGTACGGTCGTTCCTTCAGTGACCTTGATCTCCGACAGCACTCCCGACGCGGGTGCGGGGATTTCTGCGTCAACTTTGTCGGTTGAGATCTCGAACAGCGGCTCGTCGCGCTGGATCTTGTCGCCGGGCTTCTTCAGCCACTTGGTGATGGTCCCCTCAACAATGGACTCGCCCATCTGGGGCATAACAATGTCAGTCGGCATGATTTCCTTCCACTTGGCTCGGTGAGGCTTGAGCGAAATGTAACTGGTAATTATAGCGGGGAAGTCGTTGGTCGTTCGGCCTTGGTCGTTGGCCTGCTTCGCTTCGTTCGGCAGAAAGCCTTTAACCGTAGTGTGCGCCGAGAAAAACGCAAAGGTCGCAGAGAAAAACTGCAAGTCTCTGCGACCTCGACGGGTTTTCTCTGCGTTTCTCTGCGGTTAAAGGCTTTTCTCACCGCGGGCTAAATGGTTAATCGTGATGATGCCCGCCATGCTCTCCGTGGTCTTCGCCTTTATGTTCTTCGGGCGAAGTGCCGTACGCCTTCTTCCAGGAGTCCTGAACCGCAGGCGGCAGCTTTTCGAGACGTGACAGAAATGCAGTCACCTTCCACATGTCTTGCTCGCTCAGCGCTTTGCTCCACGCGGGCATGCCCGTGTAGCGAACCCCCGTACGAATCGCGTAGTAGAGATGCCACTCAGGGTCATCAAGAGGTTCGATGATCACCTGCGGTGGCGGCGGATAAAGCGAATGCTCCAGCGAACTCGGCTTGTAGTCGAGCGTGCCGTGGCAGACGGAGCAGTTCATGGTGTAGATCTTCATGCCCGCAATCAGGTTCTCGTCTGTCGGCGGCACGGGATTGTTGACGCGCGGCGCGTGCCGCTCCATGGCAGCATCGAGGGCGTTGCCCGCGATTTTGGTTTCAAAGTCGGGCGGAGTCGCGTCCGCATTGGTGGGCATCAGTCCGAATTCGGCAACGCCGAGCCCAATTGCAAACGCGATGAAAATCGTAACGATTATCCCGAGTATGAAAGCTCGCATGTGTTCTCCTCAAGATCGAATGTAGAGACGTTGCTTGCAACGTCTTGCCTGCAGCGGCACAGCAGCGGTGTGCCAGCACATGCCGCCTGCAAAAGACGCAGCAAGCTACGTCTCTACATCAGAATTCAATACGACTTCAGCCACCGCGCTTTGTCGACCACATCTTTCAACTGCGGCAAAAAATGCTCTTCCTGCGGCGGCGAAAACGGAACGGCGCTGTCGAGCGCCGTGATGCGCACGATCGGACCGTCGAGGTCATCAAACGCCTCCTCATTGATGATGGCGGCAATCTCTCCCGCGATGCCCCCGGTCTTCGTGTCTTCATGAAGAAGGACGACTTTGTTGGTTTTACGCACAGTGTCGGCAATCGCCTCGCGATCGAGCGGCGCCAAGGTACGTAAATCAACAACTTCGAGTTCTATTCCCTCTTTCGCCAATAATTCTGCGGCTTCGAGCGCCAGATGCACCATCGCGGCATAGGTGATTACGCTGATGTCGCGGCCTTCGCGCGCAATCCGGGCTTTGCCCAATGGAACAACGTAATCGTCGGCGGGCACATCTCCCTTGATCCGGCGATACAGGTATTTGTGCTCGAAGAACACCACCGGATTGTTGTCGCGGATTGAAGCCTTGATCAGGCCTTTGGCGTCATAAGGCGTCGCAGGGCAAACGACTTTCAGTCCCGGGTTGTGCACAAACCACATCTCCGGATTCTGCGAGTGGAACGGCCCGCCGTGCACACCGCCGCCGCTCGGCCCGCGCAGGACCAGCGGCGCAGGCGCTCCCCACAAATAGTGGGTCTTCGCCACCATGTTGCTGATCTGGTTCATGGCGCAACTGATGAAGTCCATGAACTGGAACTCAGCGACAGGGCGCATTCCGGTGAGCGACGCTCCGAAAGCCGCGCCGACAATGGCGGATTCCGCGATCGGAGTGTCAATCACGCGCTCAGGGCCAAAGGTGTCAATGAATCCGTCGGTGATTTTGAAAGCGCCGCCGTAGATTCCAATGTCCTCGCCAATGCAGAAGACGGCCGCATCGCGTTCCATCTCTTCCCAGATGCCCTGGCGGATGGCTTCTAAATAGGTAAGTTGGGCCATGACCGGAGAAAGTTTACTACGTTCAGGCGTCAGGCTTCAGGCTTTGGGCGTAAACAAACCGGCACTGTCATCTCGAGCGAAGCGGCCGCGAATGCGGGCCGCGGAGTCGAGGGACATTGTGTTCGGCCGAGAGGCGCTCCATACGAAACGCACGGTCCCTCGACTACGCACGATCCTCGCTACGCTCGAATCTTGCTTCGCTCGGGATGACACTGTGTCTTTTTGCATTGGTGACAGCCGGCAGTTTGCGTCTGGGCGCGACAGAATCTATATTCTTAAGCCTTAGAGCAAGATGGCACGCATCCTCATTAACTGGGTCCTCAGCGCGCTGGCCGTATGGGTGGTCGCGCAGCTGCCATTGGGTATTCATGTGCGCGGACTGGGGGCGGCGCTGGTCGCGGCCATTGTCATCGGGTTTATCAATGCAACGCTGGGCGCGATTCTGAAGGTCATTACCTTTCCCTTGACAATTCTCACCCTGGGGATCTTCTGGCTGGTTATCAATGCGCTCATGCTGGAGGTGGCCTCGGTACTATTGCGCCCTGCCTTCACCGTTGACTCATTCTTTTCCGCGTTCTGGGGGGCTATCTTCCTGAGTTTGGTGAATATGTTCTTCCGCTGGCTGGCCGGCACGTCTAAAAAGGAAGACTGACCTAAGTTTGCAAGGCCGCGTTTTTTTCGTTGACTCGCCCTCACGTACTCACGCTAGACTTCTACTAACGGTTTTCCGTCCTGAAATCTTGCGTTGGAGCGTTGGGATGAACCACCTGGTTTTGTCTCTGGTCGTGCAGTTGTCTCTTGCCTTCGGAATGGCCGGCGTATTGTGGCCGGAGCGGTTGATCTCCGTTTTTGATGTCCTGATGTTTCCCTGGCCGGCCACGCATAAGTTCGTGCGCGCCAACGCCTGGGCAGCGCTTCTGCTTTCAATTCTGCTATTTCTGGGGTTGGTCGCCCGGCACTGATTTCCTGTTACGGTGCAGTTTTCGCGAGATGTCGGGCCAGAATTCGTTGCCTAATCCACTCAAGCTTCCATAGAGCATTGACACCGCCGCCCGGCTCACGGTCAGACCAAAACCTCGATCTTCTTCCGGATAGTAAGCGTTAGAAATGCCCCCTGCCGTCAGCGCACCCAGGGTGGTTGGCCAGTTAAAAGTCTTCCGGCCACCGTCTTTGTGTCCGACGAATTCCTGGGCGAGCGCATAGAAGAAGCGCCGCTTGACGGGGCCTTCGCCCATGCGAAAGTAGCGTGGGTCCTGCTTCAAGATCACGGGATAGACAAAGGTCGCGAAGAAGTTGTTCGAGACCTGGTCGGCGAATGCCGCGCCATAGCGTTTGCCGTATCCGGAAGCGCCCTGTCCGTAGCCGGGAAACGAATTACTTGCCTGGCTGATACCAGCCTCAAGACCGATGACCACGAACTGCGCCGGATCGACTGCAGTCCTGTAGAACAAGCGGAATTTCTCACCCGGTTTCAGCGGCGCCGGATGTTTTTCGTTAGTGACGCCGAACTGCGGAATGCCGAGCATTCGCCGTGACTGGTCTTTCTCTGCTTGCCTTGTTTGCCCTGGAGATTCGGGCTGCGAGGTGGCATCGTGCTGCGCGGCTGCAAGTTGGACCGCGCACACGGAAATCACAAGGACGTGCAAAGCTCGCGAAATCATTTCTTCAAGATGCCTCAGCCACTCTAAACGCTTCACGCAAAGTTCGCACCTTCCACCGATACACGGAAGGCTCGATTGACGGACATTCAGCCTAGGATTTAGCGTCTTGTTGCGATGAGTGGGACGAGATGAAATCCGACCATAGGGACCTCCGATGAAAAACATCGGCATTCTTCTTTCCGGCCGAGGATCGAACTTCGAGGCGATTGCCAAAAACGTTGCGGCGGGAAAAATCCCCAATGCACGCATCGCTGTGGTGATCTCCAATAAGATAGACGCGGGAGGGATCGAAACCGCGCGCAAGCTCGGCCTTGAAGCTTTGGCCATTCCATCCAAAGGCAAGGCCCGCGAAGACCACGACCGGGAAGTCGTCGCGGCTTTGCAGCAGCACAAGGTTGACCTCGTCTGCCTCGCCGGCTACATGCGCCTGCTTTCACCCTGGTTCGTAAAGCAATTCCCGCAACGGATTCTCAATATCCATCCTTCTTTATTGCCGGCGTTCCCTGGGCTCGAGGCGCAGGAACAGGCATTTGCGTACGGGGTGAAGGTCGCCGGTTGCACCGTACACTTTGTGGACGAAGAACTGGATCACGGTGCGATCATCGTGCAAAAGGCCTTGGCTGTCCTTGATTCGGACGACCAGCACTCGCTGGCCGCACAGATTCTGGAGCAGGAACATCAAGCGTATACGGAAGCCATCAATATCGTGCTCGAAGACAAGTTCCAGATAGTAGGCCGACGACTGATACGAACTCGATCCGGAACCTAGTGTTTTCCATGACTGCTCGAATTTCACTCCGGAGGAACCGATTGTCATGAAAAAGATAGTGTTCACTCTGTTCGCGTTAATGCTCTGCGGCTCGTCAGTTTTCGGACAAACCGAATCAGAACTTCGCGACCGAATCGTAGGCACGTGGAGGATGGTTTCCGCAGAAGACATCATGAAAGACGGGACCACTCGCCCATATCCTACCTATGGACCCAACGGTATAGGCTTCCTCATGTACCAGCGCGACGGCTATATGTGCGCCGACTTGGTCAATCCGGATCGTTCGAAATGGGCTGACCCGGCGCATCCGACCCCGCAAGAGACTGCTTCCGCCGGCAGTGGCACGTTCGCTTATTGTGGGCGATACGAGATTGACGTAAAGCAGAAGCAGATTGTCCATTTGCCTGAGGTGGCCACCGATCCCGGCTACGTCGGCTCGCGCCAGATTCGTCCGTACAATTTTGAGGGCGGGCGGCTAGTCCTCAGCGACGTCGAGAAAGACGATCCTACTGTTGCACGTTGGAAAATCGTGTGGGAGAAAGTACGATAGGCTGATTCCGAACCCGCGCTTTACATCTGCCTGATAACTTCTCCGGCCGACTTCCTTATAATGCTTGAACAATGCCAACTTTCGCCGCTGTTGATGAACAACTAACATACATAAAGAAAGGCTCCGCCGAGATTGTGAAGGAGTCAGAACTCCGCGAGAAACTGGAGAAATCCCTCGCGGCAGGCAAACCGCTGCGCGTCAAAGCCGGTTTCGATCCGACTGCGCCCGACTTGCACCTCGGTCACACCGTGTTGCTGCGCAAGCTGAAGCATTTTCAGGACCTCGGCCATACCGTCATTTTTCTGATCGGCGATTTTACCGGCATGATCGGCGATCCCACCGGACGCTCGGCGACGCGCCCGCCTCTGAGCGCCGAAGAGCTGATGAAGAACGCTAAGACCTACATGGAGCAGGTCTATAAGATCCTCTCGCCGCGCACGACTGAAGTCCGCTTCAACAATGAATGGTTCGAAAAAATGAAGGCCGCGGACTGGATCAAGTTAGCGGCGAAGACTACGGTTTCGCAAATGCTCGAGCGCGAGGACTTCCACAAAAGATTTCAGGAAGAAAAGCCCATTGCGCTGCATGAACTTTTATATCCGCTGGCTCAGGGCTATGACTCCGTGATGCTGAAAGCTGATGTCGAACTGGGCGGCACCGACCAGAAGTTCAATCTGCTGATGGGCCGCGAACTTCAGCGCACGTACGGACAGGAGTCGCAAGTTGTGCTGACCATGCCGATTCTCGAAGGCCTGGACGGCATTCAGAAGATGTCCAAGTCGTACGGCAACGCCATCGGGATTAAAGAAGCGCCGCTCGAAATGTACGGCAAGCTGATGTCCATCTCTGACGAGATGATGTGGCGCTACTACGAGCTGCTTACTGACGTGCAGATCGCCGAGATTGAGCGTATGAAGAAGGACGCGCACCCGATGCAGGCGAAGAAAGATTTGGCTGCGCACATCGTCAAGGACTTTCATTCGGCGGAGGCAGCGACCAAGGCGGCGGAAGACTGGGCAAAACAATTCCAAAAAAACCAAGCGCCCGAGAGTGTAGAAGAGGTCACAATCGATAAAGCTGTCGTATCCGCCGGGTCAGATTCGAACAATGGAAGCGACGCTATCCGGGTTGACAAGCTTCTGAAAGACGCTGGCTTGGTCTCGTCGCGAACCGAGGGAGAACGCAAGATCAAAGAAGGGGCGGTCACGATCAACGGTGATGCCGTGAGTACTCCGATCGTAAATGTTCCGTCGAATGACGGAATCCTGGTTCGGGTCGGAAAGCGCGTTAAGCGGGTTCATTTGAATTAGCCCCCGTCATCCTTTGCATAGTCGAACGCCCCCGCGTCTGCTTGTACACCTCGGGCACGGAAAGCGGTCTCTGCACGACAATATGGCCAACTTCCCGTTTTGGGACGCACGCTGACTCAGTTATCAAGAAACACCTATTCCCCTGCTGCTCTCTGTGCTTTAATACCCGCGCATGCGCGCCGCTGCGATTCTTGGGCCGGGGAACGTGTCGAAGGCCTTCCTTGAATTCCAGCGTGCCACCAATGTGCGGTGGACATCGCTGATCGAACAGGCTGACGCAATCGTCATTTTCGGCGGCGACGGGACCATCCACCATCAACTTACGACACTGCTCGATTTAGACGTTCCGCTGCTGGTCGTCCCCTGCGGAAGCGGAAATGATTTTGCCCGCGCCCTTGGGCTGCTAAAGCTGAAAGATTCGATCGATGCATGGCGAAAGTTCGCTAATGAGGCGGTGAACGTTCGCACGATTGACCTCGGTGTAATCAGCGGATTGGCGGAAAAAGCAACTGGATCGTTAAGCCGCTACTTCTGTTGCGTAGCCGGAATCGGACTCGACAGTCAAATCAACAAGCGCTCGAACGAACTTCCCGCTTGGGTTCGCGGCCATGGCGGTTATGCCTTGACTGCCACTCGTGAATTTTTTCGCTTCACTCCCTTTCCCATGAAGATTTCAAACAATGGCAATCTAGGCCAGGCATTTCGCCCGACGATGCTGGCCGCAGTCGCCAACGCGCCGACTTACGGCGGCGGGATGAAGATCGCTCCGCTGGCGAAACTTGACGACGGCAAACTCGACCTCTGCATAGTCCGCAGCATGGACCTGTTCAAGCTGTTCTGCCTTTTCCCCACCGTCTTTTTTGGCCGGCATCTGGGTTTTCAAGAAGTCGGGTACGAGCAGGCGGAGAAACTGCGCATCGAAACGGAAGATCCATTCGACGTTTACGCCGACGGCGAGTTCATCTGCCAGACTCCAGTCCAGTTCAGCGTGGAGCCAAAAGCGCTGAAGGTCATTGCTCCTGCGCAGCGATGAGCGGTGATCTAAGGTGCTCAGTTTGCCTCGAAGCTCACTGCACGCTGCTCACGGCTCCCGTAAGTGCTAAACTACTAGCCATTTATGGGTGAAAACAGTCGCTCGCGCGTATGGCTCTGGGTGCTGATTGGGGGAGGAGCCTTCTTCCTCTTTGTGCTGGCCGTATTTACCCTGGTCTACGTAGCGCTGCATGCCGGAGGCCAGCGGGCCGGACTGCACGCCTTTGGCGACAAAATCGGCGTCGTCGACCTTGATGGCGTCATCCTCGATCCGAGTGATGTGGTCGAGCAGTTGCGCAAGTTTGCAGATGACGACTCCATCAAGGCAATCCTTATCCATGTGAACTCGCCCGGCGGAGGAGTGGCCGCCTCGGAAGAGATCTATCGCGAAGTCAAGCGCATACGTGACGAAAAGCACAAGCACATCGTGGCCGATATCGAAACAGTCGGCGCCAGCGGCGCTTATTACGTTTCTTCAGCGACCAATAAGATTTACGCCGACAGCGGCAGTGTTGTGGGTTCGATTGGCGTGATCGCCGAGTGGGTAAACTACGGCGATCTCTTGAAATGGGCGAAGCTGAAACCTGAAGTGCTGAAGGTCGGGGAATTCAAGGACACAGGCGATCCACGCCGCGAGTTGACCCCTGCCGAACGCCAATACCTGCAGGGCCTGATCGATAACATGTACAGCCAGTTTGTGCACGCCGTAGCTGACGGTCGGCATGTGAAAGATTCAGATATCAAGCCGATTGCGGATGGGCGCGTCTGGACCGGCGAGCAGGCCCTCGGCATGCATCTGATAGATCAGATTGGAGATTTCCGCAGCGCGGTTGAGGACACCGCCAGGGCGGTCCACATTAGTGGCGAGCCGGTGCTGGTGCATCCCGAACGCGATCGGAAAAGTTTGCTCGACCTGCTAATGGGAGATGTATCACCCTGGCTTCCAACGAAAGAAAAATTGTTGGACGAGCAGATGGGTTTTTATTATCTGTGGCGTTAGATCGGACAGGAGGCCGTCTCGGCTCTTGCCATAAGCCTCGATTTTTGAGAATGTTATGAAGAAGCTGCCAGCGCTTGCCAATGAAGCTTGCAGCAATCACCGAATTGACTTTATCTAGAGACCGCTCGGAGCTAGAAGCTAGTCGCTAAAAGCTGTCTTGGGGAGAAGCTATGACAAAGGCGGACTTGATCGACGAGGTGTCCCGGCTGGCGGAGTTGACCCGCAAAGACAGCGAGGTGATCGTCGAAACCATCTTCGAGAGCGTCGTGCGCTCGTTGCGGGCTGGCGACAAAATCGAGATTCGCGGTTTCGGCAGCTTCCGTACCCGTCAACGTAAGCCCCGCGTCGGCCGCAACCCGAAAACCGGCGATCGAGTTGAGGTCCCGGCGAAGAAAATCCCGTTCTTCAAGCCGAGCAAGGAACTCAAGGATCTGGTCAATGGTGAGACAGTTGCTCCAGCCCCTGCCGCACCGTCGCCGGCGATGTAGTAAAGAAACATTCAGCACTCAACATTTAGCATTCAGCACGAACAATTAGCCTACGGATTTTGCGGATGGATCATCGAATTCCACCCTTCATCCTATTGGAAGCGGCAGACCTCTTTCTTGGCTGAATACTGAATGCTATTCTTCAGCCATGTTTTCCCGCAGAATTTTCGTGGAGTACGAACACGAAGGCGAGCGGCTTCCATGCCCCATGAAATGGCTTGACAGCTTTTCCATGCGCAGTTTTACCAATGCCAGCGTTTTCGACGACACGCTCCCGGTGGCTGATGGAATGGTTGAGATCGGCGAAAGAGTTCCGCTCACCGACCTGCAAAACGCGATGCAGGATTGGTTTCGCCGCAAAGGCTATTTGGACCAGGGATCAGAGCTGGTGTTGCGGTCCGCTGCTAATGTTTAGCCTCAGCATCTCAAGCGAACTGGCCAAGTCCCGATTGCCAAATTCATGTTGCGCACCTCAGCACGGCCGCTGAAATAATAAATTCGTGGGCTCGCTGCCGCCATCGATCCTGATCCAGGCCAAATCCCCGCACGAAACAAGATTGACGTTTTCTGCCTCGAGCCGCGCGGCATAGCTCGACGTGATTTGTGCAATTTCTGCCGGGCTGCGCGGGTTGGCAAAAAGCTTTTCTGAAGGAACGGCGGTTTGCTGCAGGCGCTCGATTCCCGCTTGGAATGCCGCAGCTGTGACCAGACATGCTTCCGTCTTGCAATCGAGCATCTGCTCGACTGCGATCAGCGCGCCATATGCGATCTCCGAGGCAAAAGCAACATGAAGTGTGCGCGTGGCTGATACAAAATGCACCGGCAACATCTGAAATTCCAGCAGTAGTCCGTGGGGCAGGCCGCAGTGCAGCAGTTGCCGCGGCATGTTATTCAGGACCGGGCAGCGCCACTGGGCGGCCAGCGCGGCTGTGACCTGCTGTTGCCCAACATATCCCAGGCGTTGCATGCATTCGCCGATGCGGATCCCGGTCCGGCGGCGCTGTTCGGCGAGAGCCTCATGAAGCTGAGTCGGAGTCACGTCGTCCCGCGAAAGCATCAGCAGTCCGAGCGGGATGCGGCGCTCCGGGCGGCGTTCGACCCCTTGCGCGAACCGCAAGGATTCACATTTTCGCTGTAGCTCGCGTTCAAAGCACTGCGGAAAACAATAGGACGCCCCATGCACGCAAATACTTCGCGAGTAGCTCGACATTCGCTTCCAGATCCGGTGGTGCCGGGAGCAATCCGCTGCCTGGCATCCAAGCACCCGAGCTTCCCAGTGCAGTACCGCCTCGCGAAGTCGCTGTGTTGACACGGCCATGCGGCTCAGGCCAATGCCTGTGAAACTGGGACCACCTCTGTCACCCGTAACCCAAAGTGTCCGTCTACAATGACCACTTCGCCGCGGGCGATCAATCTTCCATCCAGTAAAAGATCGGCAGGATCCTCTACCTCGCGGTCAAGTTCAATGACGGCGCCCGCACCCAGCTCCAGAATGTCCTTCAAGAGCATCTCGCGCTCCCCGAACCGCAACGTCAGTTCAAGGTCGACATTCATGAGCAGATCGTAATTGGACGCGGAACTTTCGTTGGTTGCCGGTGACGAGGGCAGAGACTCGCTGGCCGAGGGAGATGCTTGCCGGACAGCCTGCAACGAAGTCGTGAGTGCCGCACTGAGCCGCCATTCGATTGCGATGGCTAACGGTGTGCCAGCGGCAGAGCAGATCCATCCGCTGGCGCCCGGCGACCATGTGGGGGCCTCTCCGGATGCAACCGTGATCGGCACCTCGTTCCATTTCTCCTTCGCCGCGGTGGAGACATGCCCGGCGATCTGCCTGAATAATTCATCCAGCGCCGAGCGATCGTCGGCGGTCAACTCTTTGTTCCCCGAGGTCCCTTCCCCGGAAAACGTTCTTGCCATTTCGAGAGCAACATTCGCCGGCAGGCGGAAGCTCATTTCGCCGCGCGCACCCCCCGCCACGGTGATGGTCAGATAAACATCGGTTCCTGCGGGTTCAAGCGGTCCGGCAGTCGACTCCTCCGTAACGTCGATCTGAAATGCTCCCGACACGATCTGGCCCATCACATTGGACGTGCTGGTAGCCCAAAGCTGCATGAACTCGCGAGCGATTGTTTGTGTATCGTCTGTTGCGCTCATATCGCCCCCCGCTCCATCTTTCCATGTACCGCGCCAAGAATCTGAGCAGATCGTTTGTTCCCCTGCCGCGCAACCCGGGCCCGAAAGATTGGGTGCGTGCCGGCCAGAAGATCACAGGTGCCATCGGTTTGGCGGCTGAAGGTCAGCACCGTGCCTTCGGCAATACCCACCAGTTGCTGTGAGGATGTTCGCACACCCATTCCCAACTGCATGCCGAACCGGCAAGGGAGCAGTCGCTCCATCAGATGTTGCTTCAAGTCTACTGATCCAAGCTGGGTGTAGGTCTTCGGCCGCGCTACTGAAATTTTTCGCAACAGCGCGCTGGAAACCACCGCAGGCACGATCACGCTCATGGTTCCCCGGCACTCCTTCGCGATGACTTCGAAGCTGAGGCAGAGCACCCGTTCATCAGGAGAGAGGAGATACTGTACTTGGGCCGCCTTCTGGCGTTGTTCAAATTGAAATTCCACGCCCAGTGCGCTCCATGCGGCTTGTAGTTCACGGCAAATGATCCGCAGGACGGTTTCAAGCACTTGGTCTTCAATCTCGGTGATCTCTCTCTGCGGAGGCTCGCCCGCTCCTTCGCCTCCCAACAGTACGTCAATGAGCGCGAAGGAAACTCCCAAGTCAAGTTGAATAAGACCGCGCGCGCCAAACGGAGCTAGCTTGCAGGAGGAAAGGTAGGCGCCTTCCGGCACGCCGCCAACGAACTCCCGGTAACTGAAGTGTTCAGCGGAGACGAGCGCCACACTGAAGGTGATACGCAGGTAGGCGCCCGTCGAGTGAGTCAAGTTACGGGCAAAGATTTCGTGTAATCCGTTGATCGCTTCCATCTGCTCGCGACCCAGTCGCCCGGCCTGGCGATAGTCCCAGCGGACGACTGGCACCGAAGTGCGCACCGAAGCCCCGCGGGCTTCGCGGACGAGCGCGTCAATTTGCTGCTGGTTTAAGACCGTGTCCATAGTTTCAACCGTAATTTCGGATTGCGGATTTCAGATTGGCGACGCCGCACCCGCTCACACTTCTTCAATCTGCAATCTTCAATCTGAAATGCCTCACCTTGCCCCTGCCGCCTTCCTTGCCGCCTTACTATTTGCTGCCGTCAGTTCCGCCATCCGCGCTCGCAGCCGCACCACCGCCATCGAATGGATTTGCGAGACCCGCGACTCGCCCACGCCGAGCACCATGCCTACTTCTTTCATGGTCAACTCCTCGAAGTAGTAAAGAGCCAGTACCTGCCGCTCTTTCTCCGGCAGTTCGCCGATGGCCCGGGCGAGAATGTCGCGCATCTCCGACCGCAGGCACTGCACCAGCGGACTGTCGTCGGCAACGCTCGGCAAGTAGCCGAACAGTTCGGATTCGATCAATGTGTCCGGAATGGCGGCGCAATTGAGCACCGCCAAGCCCGCACTCGCCCGGCCACTCAAACGATGGATGGCGCGAGCCACCAACTCCTTGCCGCTGCCGGTTGGGCCGGTCACCAGCACCGTGGTATTCCTCTGCGCGACCAGTCGCACCATGCGGTACATCTCCCGCATAGGCGCGCTTTCGCCCACCATGCCGGGAATCGAAGCTTCGGGCGTTCTTCGATTCGCCGTCAGCGGGCGGGCTGCCTGGTTGTGCGGTTCAGCAGGTTCCGGATCTAGCAGCATCACCCGGATCCCGGGATACTGCCGTTCGGTGATCCCTCTCAACTCTTCCGCATCCAGATCGGGAAGATGGCGATCAAGGATCAGCGTCTGCCAGTTGCCGCTATCCAGTTTTGCCAAAGCTTCCACCCCGCCGCTGGCAATACATATGGGACCGCGGCCGAGCTGAAGCTTGCTCAAGAAGTCATCATGAACACGTACATTGGCGCTGGCTACCAGAACACCGCCGCTCGGAACTGGGATTGCAGCTGCTGTCATGATCCGATTGTCACAAGGAAGACTAAGAGGGCGATTAGTTCAAGATTAGAAGTTTCTTCAGACGGTGAACTCTTCCCGATTCGAGATGGGTAGAACGCTCTGGAACTAAGAGTCGTTCACGCGGTGCTAAACTGATCGTCCCATGAGCACTGCCAAAAGCCATTCGGTCGCCGCCTACGACATACCCGACCGGGTCGCATCCTATGACGCTGATATGGACTTGATGCATCCCAATCGGCACAAAATGCTCGAGATCGTTCTCGATCTAATTCCTTTTGATCGCGAGAAGTCATTCACCGCGCTCGATCTTGGAGTTGGGACCGGATTCTTTTCGCAGGCAATCCTCAGGAATTTTCCGAACAGCCGCGTGATCGCGATTGATGGTGCAGCCTCAATGATCGATATGGCGAAAGGCAGGCTGGGACCTCTCGCCGGTCGCGTGGATTTCCGCATCGGCGATTTTCGCGAGATGGAGAAACTGATCGCTGGGGAACGCGGCGATCTGGTCTATTCGGCGTTTGCGCTGCATCATTTGCCGGCTGCGGATAAAGTTCCGGCGCTACGCGAGGCAGTCAGGTTCCTGAATCCCGGCGGGTGGTTCGTGAACGCCGACTTGATCGTCGCGAACGACCCTGAAGTACAAGATCGCTATCAGTATCTTCGGGTGCAGGGAATCGTTCGCCGCTCGGGCGGACATGACGAGCGGTTCAAGGACGAGCCTTCAACCCGCGCATTCATCGCTGATCTCGAAGCCCGCGATCACGACCAGCCGCTTACTTTGAGTGAAGACCTGCGCGTGCTCGCTGAAGCCGGCCTGCAGAACGCCTCCGCGTTCTGGCTGGAGTATCGCGAGGCAGTCACGGGTGGGTTCAAGTAAACTCCGCCCTCTCGCTCTTGCCCGCCAAGTCCGCCAGCTATGCGGCTGTTAGAATCAGTATTTACGCCTCTCTCTATGGATCCCCAGCATATCCGCAATTTTTCAGTCGTGGCCCATATTGACCATGGCAAATCTACGCTTGCGGACCGCCTGCTGGAGTTGACCGGCGCTCTGACCGCCCGCGAGATGGAGGCCCAGGTTCTTGATTCTATGGACCTGGAGCGTGAGCGCGGCATCACCATCAAGGCCCATGCAGTTCGGCTGATGTACACCGCGAAAGATGGCGAAATCTATCAGCTGAATCTGATCGACACGCCCGGTCACGTGGATTTTTCCTACGAAGTTTCGCGGTCGCTGGCGGCATGTGAAGGCGCGCTGCTGGTGGTGGATGCGTCGCAGGGAGTAGAAGCGCAGACGCTCGCGAACTCCTATCTGGCGATCAATCACGGACTCGAAATTATTCCAGTCATCAACAAGATTGATCTGCCCAGCGCCGATATTCCGCGCACCAAAGAAATGATTGAAGGCGCAGTGGGGCTGGATGCTTCCGATGCTCTGCTGATCAGCGCGAAAACCGGCGAAGGCGTTCCCGATGTGCTCGAAGCTATCGTAAAACGCATCCATCCGCCGAAAGGAAACTCTGAGCGGCGATTGCAGGCGCTGCTGTTTGATTCCTGGTTTGACGCTTATCGCGGTGTGATTGTGCTGGTGCGTGTCTTCGAAGGCCGGTTGCACAAGGGACAGAAGATCCGGCTTTGGTCGAATGGCCGCGTCTTCGATGTCGAAACCCTTGGAGCACTGACGCCCAAGCCGGTCGAAGTTGACGAACTGCACGCGGGCGAAGTCGGATTCCTGATCGCGAACATCAAGAACGTAGCCGACACGAAAATCGGCGACACCATCACCGAAGACACCGCGCCCGCCCTCGAACCGCTGCCCGGATTCGAAGACATCAAGCCAATGGTCTTCGCCGGCATCTACACCGTGGACGCGCACGAGCATACGCAATTGCGCGAGGCGCTTGAAAAATTGCGGCTGAACGACTCTTCATTCTTTTTTGAGCCGGAAAGCTCGGTGGCGCTCGGATTCGGCTTCCGCTGCGGCTTCCTCGGCCTGCTGCACCTGGAAATTATTCAGGAGAGGCTGGAGCGCGAGTTCGGCCTGGATCTGATCACCACTGCTCCCAGCGTGCGTTATCAGATCACAAAGACCGATGGCGAGCATATTGAAGTCGATAATCCTTCGCGCTGGCCCAATCCGAGCGAGATCTCGAAGATCGACGAACCGATCATTCTGGCGACCATTCTTACGAACGAGGAATATGTGGGCGGGATTCTGGCGCTGGTGGAAGAAAAGCGCGGCAAGCAGAAGAGTTTCGAATACGTGACCTCAAACCGGGTGATGTTGCAATACGAGCTGCCGCTGAATGAAATCGTGCTCGACTTTTACGATCGGCTGAAGTCAGTTTCGCGCGGATACGCCTCGCTCGACTATCACCTCTCGGGCACTTGGGAGTCGCCGATGGTGAAACTCGACATTCTGGTAGCGGGCGATCCGGTGGATGCGCTCTCGATCATCGTCCACCGCGACTTCGCTTACGAACGCGGCAAGGCGCTGGTCTCAAAGATGCGATCGCTGATTCCGCGGCAGATGTTCGAAGTCCCGATTCAAGCATCGATCGGCGCAAAGATCATCGCCCGCGAAACCGTCGCGGCCATGCGCAAGAACGTCTTGGCCAAATGCTACGGCGGCGACATCAGCCGCAAACGCAAGCTCCTCGAAAAGCAGAAGGAGGGCAAGAAGCGCATGAAGCGCATCGGCCGCGTGGACATCCCGCAGGAAGCGTTTCTGGCCGTGCTCAAGGTGGGAGAAGGGGAATGACCCGCAGCATCGCCCGCTCGTCTGTGCTCTCCCACAAGACGGCGAATGCGGGAATTTCTAAAGTCATAGCCGCCGATGATGCAGAGCGGCTTCGAACGTCCGACCTTGAAGAACGCGCCAAGGCCGCCTTCCTGATCGGCAGGGGAAAAGAAGGATCGGAACTCCTCTCTCGTGCTCATCAGCAACACTTAGCAGCAGGCCGCGTGTGTGATGCCGCGCGCTGCGCATTCTGGCTCGGCTTCACGGCGATGCTCAACGGCGACAATGCACAGGCCAATGGCTGGCTCGCCCGCGCCGAGCGCTTGCTGGCCGATCAACCTGATTGCGTGGAAAAAGGATATCTGCTGCTGCCCGCTGGGTATCGCGGAGTGCATGGCCATGATCCAAGAGAGGCTGTCGCCATATTCGAGCGAGTCGCCGAAATCGGGCGGCAGTTCAACGATCGCGATCTGACAACTTTGGGCCTGCAAGGACAAGGGCGGGCCTCGATCAAGAGCGGGGAGGTGCGCCGCGGAGTTACCTTGCTCGACGAAGCCATGATCGCGGTAACGGCCGGCGAAGTCTCCCCGCTGGTGGCTGGCGGAGTGTATTGCAGTGTTCTCGATGCCTGTGGCGAAATCTTCGACATGCGGCGAGCGCAGGAGTGGACCGCTGCGCTCGAAAAGTGGTGCGAGTCCCAGCCCGACGTTGTGCCTTACCGTGGCCACTGCCGGTTGCGGCGGGCCGAGATCCTGGAACTTCACGGCTCCTGGGATGCTTCGATGGAAGAGGCGTTGCTCGCGAGCGAATCCTTCTCGGCCGGCCGCCTGAGCGGTGCAGCGATATATCGCATTGCTGAATTGCGTCGCTTGCGCGGCGAATTCGATGAAGCTGAGAGCGCATATCAGCAAGCGGCGGCCTGGGGCCGTTCTCAGCCGGGTCATGCTTTATTGCGCCTCGCGCAAGGCAATCTGGACGCGGCAGATGCAGCGATCCGCCGCGAATCGGCCGAGGTCAACGAATCGGACCGCCGGGTTCGCGTTCTCGATGCGTACATCACGATCGTGCTGGCGGCGAAAGATGTTGACGCAGCTCGCAACGCTGCCGACGAGCTGCTTCAAATTGCTAAACGCCACGATGCGCCGCTGCTCGAGGCTTTGGCGGCCCGGGCCACTGGTGCGGTCCTGCTGGCTGAGCACAAAACGCAGGCTGCCCTTGCGCAACTGCGTGAGGCCTGGAAGTTGTTCAGCGAGTTAAATGCGCCTTACGAAGCTGCAACAACGCGAGTACATCTTGCGTTTGCATGCCGCCAGCTCAAAGATGAAGATGCGGCCACTGCGGAGCTAAATGCCGCCCGCGCTGTCTTTCATCAGCTCGGAGCAGCACCCGATCTCGCGCATGCGGACTCGTTGCTTCAGAAAAAGGCCTCACCCGGGGACGACCGCCTCACCGAGCGCGAGATCGAAGTGCTTCGCTTGATCGCCTCCGGTATGAGCAATCGTGACATCGCCGGGAAACTTCGGATCAGCGACAAAACCGTGGCCCGTCACGTCAGCAACATCTTCGTAAAGCTCGATCTTCCCTCGCGGGCAGCAGCAACCGCCTACGCGTTCCAGCATCGGCTGGTCTGAAACCTACATAGAAATACCCATTCACAAATTGTTCACGCATGGGTACTACGCCCGATGCGGCGCCCTGTTGCAACCCGCTATGCTCCGGAAAAGTAAGTTGAATGGAGGACAGGATCAGATGAGAATCACGCAAAACTCAACGAAAATTCAGACCATTGTGATTGGAGGCGGGCAGGCAGGCCTGGCTACCGGTTATCACCTGGTGAAACGCGGCCTGCCTTTCTTAATCCTTGACGCCAACCGGCGTATTGGCGACGCCTGGCGCCAGCGTTGGGATTCGTTGCGGCTGTTTACCCCGGCACGCTACGCCGGACTACCCGGCATGCGCTTTCCCGCTCGCGGAGATTCTTTTCCCACCAAAGAGCACGTGGGCGATTATCTGGCGGAATATGCGCGGCGATTTCAGCTGCCCGTCCGCAACGGCGTCAGGGTCGACCGCCTCTGGAAAGAGAACGGCAGATTCATCTTGACCGCGGGTACGCAGCGATTCGAGTCCGATAACGTCATTGTGGCAATGGCAAATTATCAGGTCCCGCGCATGCCGGCTTTTGCGCGCGAGCTTCTAGACGATATCGTGCAGCTGCATGCACACGACTACCGCAACCCAAACCAGCTACAGGATGGCGGAGTGCTGGTAGTTGGCGTGGGAAACTCCGGCGCCGACATCGCGCTCGAAGTGGCGCAGTCGCACCCGACCTGGATCGCGGGAAAAGAGTCCGGGCACATTCCATGGCCCATCGAGAGCTTTTTCGCGCGAAATTTCGTGATTCGCGTGGTGCGCTTTTTTGGTCACCACATCCTCAGCGTAAAGACGCCAATCGGCCGCAAGCAGCGCCCGAAGATGTTGCATCGTTCCGCGCCGCTGATTCGCGTAAGGCCCAAAGATCTATTCAACGCCGGAGTCGAGCAGGTGCCCAGAGTTGTCGGAGTAAAAGACGGGCTGCCCTTGCTGGCCGATGGCCGCGTGCGCGAGGTTCAGAATGTGATCTGGAGCACCGGATATAGCCCTGGCTTTGACTGGATCGATCTGCCGATTTTCAACCAGGCTGGAGATCCGCTTCACGATAAAGGGATCGTTGCAGATGTTCCGGGGCTCTATTTCGTCGGACTGCACTTCCTGTACTCCATGACTTCGGCCACGCTCACCGGCGTCGGTCGAGATGCCGAGCGGGTGGTCAAGGCGCTCGCCACCCAACAACAGAGGATCACGCCGTTAGTCGTGCCGCCGAAACGGGAGGTTAACAGTTCGCCCGAGAACATCAGGCAAGAGGAAGAGATTCAGATTGCATGACAATCGGGCGTGGCGACGGATGGTTCGACACGCTCAGTGACAACATTGGCTGCGTCCCGCGTTTACGCGGGCTTTCCGAGTGGAACCGCCTCGCGCTGACCGTATGCGCCGATTTGCTGCAACATGCCCAGCTGGTCCCAGTTGTCCCAGCCGGCAACGATCTTTCCGTCGACGACCCGAAGAATCGAGATTCCGGTGAGGCGCACCCGCTTGCCGGTCGCGGGGATACCCAGCGTATGGCCCTGATGGGTCATTCGCGCCGACCAGCGCAGCACGACCTTGTCGTCCGCACCAAATGCGTCCTCGACGTCGACGTGGATGTCCGGGAACGCAGTGCGAATTTGCTCTACAAAGGGCACAAATTGCTGTGGCCCATGAAGCGCCACCTCGGCCCCGGCCTGGCCGATCCCAACCGCATCGGCCGAAAGTAATTCGTGGACCGTCTGCATCTTGCCTTCGTTCCAGACTTCCTGAAACCATCGAGTCGCCAGCTGCATGTTGTCTTGAACGGACATACAACCTCCTGCTTGAGAACACACGTTACCCCTCGCCCGGCGACTGTGCAAGTTCAATTTCCAAAGGATTCGCAGGATGGCAGGTTTCGATCGCATTTCTGCGAAGAGGAATGCCCGCGTCACACGATCTTGCCATCGAAGAGTTCAGCTGGTAAGACGGCGTTCTGACCACATGCACATCCGGCAAGGGCAAGAGCTCCTGTCGTGCCGATTGATTGTGCAGACGATGATGGCTTTAGCCGCTGAGGTTCGCTCGGTTTCCGGCCTCAGGGGCTAAACAGATGTTCTACGTTGCCCTCATTCGGGATGAACTTGGTTCGGTCGTAGCAGCCGTCAATCGAAAAGGCCCCTCCGCGTTTGACCAACTTCCCCTGCGCGCAGAAAATTCTTCACGCGCCTTCGTCCTCTGAAATCTCCAGCCCGATCGGAGGCCGCATGAGTCCTTCCCGCCGCAACTTTCTCAAAATCGCAACCGCCGGTGGCATCGCAACCTCATTCCTGGGCTTCGACCTCGCGCAAGCCCGCGCTCAAACTTCTCAAACCAAGCAAGGAGGAAATATGAAATCGCAATCTTCAGAAACCAAAGCCAGCATCGTTTTTTGCCACGGCATCTGGGCCGACGGCTCATGCTTCAGCAAGGTGATCCCCGCCCTTCAGGCCGAAGGGCACCAGTGTATTGCGCGCAATACGCGCTCAACACAACCGCGGACGACGCAGCCACCGTGAAACAGGCGCTAGGGCGAGTGAGTAGTCCGGCTATTCTTGTGGGACATTCTTACGGCGGAAGCGTCATCACCGGCGCCGGAACCGACGATCGCGTTGCCGGGCTGGTTTATCTCGCCGCATTTGCGCCGGACGCCGATGAAATGTCTGACACGCAACCATCCAAGTTCCCGAAGACAGACGTCCTCGCGCACATCGAGGTCGCGGACGGACGCCTCTGGCTGCTTCCGGAAGGCATGGATTCCTTCGCAGGCGACTTGTCCGAGCAGGACAAGAAGATGGTTTGGGCGACCCAGTGCGTGCCAGCTCCCGACCTGTTCAACGCCAAAGCCGGAGGAACTGCCTGGAAGGCGAAGCCGAGCTGGTACATTGTCGCCAGGAACGACCACACCATACAGCCTGACTGTGAACGCTTCCTTGATTTCAAGAATCAACGCCAAGCGCATGCGCGCCAAAGTGACGGAGGTCGCAAGCAGCCATGTCGTCATGCTCTCCCACCCTGACGTGGTGATCGAGGTAATTCGTGCCGCTGCAAAAGGCGTGCAACAGACCAAGGCAGCAGCGTAGAGGTGGACGTCCGATAAAGTCGCGGTGGACACGTTCGTGGCAGCCTCGCCGACTCCGTTGTTGGCTATAGAGGCTGCCAATTCCCCGATGCAGGGTTAGGCTGTTGAATTCCGCGCAGCGGACCATTCATCTGACGTAGTGCTGTTGTGCGATGTGTCAAATACGACTGCCAATCCGCCGGATGGTTTTCAACGTTTAGCCACGGTGGATATTCGCTGTAATTTGCATCCGCCTCGATTTGCTCGACTGTAAGAGTCGAGTGTTGAGGTTCAAAATTGTCGAGCCGCTTTCCTGCGATGAAGTCTCTTATAACCCAGTTGCGTGTTTGCTTGTTGTAGTCGAAATATACGAGGTGATCATCCGTAACCAAGTTCGGGCAGCGTAAAACGACTGCCAGATTCCCACCGCGTGAACCATAATCCCGGTGATTAAACGGCATAGTGTGAAAAAAGTATGCCAGCTGCCGAGCTGAATTTCTAGGTGGGTCTTCGGAAAAATGACCCCCACCATGTCAGCCGCGGACAGTCAGATAGCCATAGGCTTTCAGCCGCCGAATGCAGATTTCGAGTTCTTCTGAGGTGAACAGCGTCTGCCATTTCGGATTATCGTGAATTACCGCCTCAACCGTGATATCAAGACGCCCTCGCAAGTACAAAGCTGTGTATCCGTCGGACTCTTTGTCTTTGTGAATTAGAATCCGAGCGGTTTGAAGGCCGCCATTAGTCGTTTGTAATCGATAACTCTTGGCTGTAAGCCCTCCTGATCATCATTTTCCAGCCATGCGACCGGGAGTTGACCGTAGAAATAGTCGACCTTAAGAATGTCATCATGCAGTAGAGGGAAGTTCTTTGTGACTTGACCGTCATCAACTACGATTCGGTCACCATTTGTGGTTGCGTGAGTATTCCTATGGCTGATTTCTTTCAGCTCGAGAATGTCTTGCAACTTAATATTGTTTTTTTTGCTTTCAAACAACCTCTCTAGGCGGAGATTATCACGAACTTCATAAAGAGACTGATCGCCCTTTCTCCTATTGTATTTTTTTAAAACGATCCGAATATTCGCGACGGACGTCTCCCCGTCTTTGGAAAACGGCTCGATATGGTCATATTCGATCTCGTCCCCGTCACTGATTATCTCGCCTGAGATGAAGCACCTTAACGATCCGTCACTTGACATCTGCTGTTCCCTAACCGCTTTCTTTTCAGCTTCAGACAATTGGCGTTTCATCATTTGTCGCTCCTGGGAGGCTGTCCCACCCTTCAAATCACAAAAACTGAGGCTGGCCCACCCTTTGCGGCTTTCAAAGGGTGGGATTCTCAATGCTTATTTTTCCCTGTGACCACGATTCCGCTGTCTACTTAAAAATGGACGAAAAATATATCGGCACTGAAACTCCAAGCACTACTCCTCCGTGATAATGAACAGCTAACGGATTGCCCTGAAAGATCAATTTCCCGCCAGGGTCGGTTACCGGGAAACCGTCGAAAGCGTCTGACTTGTTATGAAGCATTGCGTTCGTGTCGAAACTCAAGTATTGACCTTGCTGCTGCTGCTGGCTCACGAATTGAGTCGCTATTCGTATGAAGCCGGGCGAAGGCTCATTGATTGGAGTCAATGAAAACCCGATGAGTGCATTCAGGTATTTGGTCAGCGCATAGTTCAAGCCAAAGACGAACCCGTTTACCGTCTGGCTGCTGCCGGGAGTGAATTTTACGCTGACGAACCCGCCCCAGGGATGAACTCGCCACTCATCACAAGTGCCAGGCGGGAGGCCTGTCGGTTTTGAGTTGGCATAGCAACTTCTGTCCACAGGATGAAAGTGAAAATGATTGTTGTTGAAGTTGTGTATTTTAGAGCGAAATGACACCCCAGTGAGGAACTGGGGCGTCGCCTTTCCAATATTGTTGGACCGAAGAATGTTGGACTGGTCTGAGTAGTCGGTGTGCTTATTTACTATGAGGGAGCCGATGCCCAGCATCAAAGCGAAGTCAGGATCCTCATCTTTCAGAGCGTCCTTAATATCGTCTCTCTGCTTCTTCCATTTCTTAATACCCTCCGCAACCGAATCGTTGCCCTGAGAATCCTGCGTCTTGGTAGTAGTATCTTCCGGTGTCTGTTTCCCACCAGACTTGTCGCCTTGACTATTTTTTTCGGGCGTTGTGGCGGGAGTTTCCTTCTGCGTAGCTGCAGGCTGGGACTTGTCATTCTGCGGACTACCCTGAGGCTGAGCTGAAATTCCGACGAGCATGGTGAAAAGGGCGAGTTGACCCACAAAAACGAGCTTGCGCATGCTTATTCCTCCGATGAGCTCATAGGATGGGAGTACACAACCTAGGCGTTTGCAGAGGCGGGGGAAGTCGCAGTACAAACTGGAAACATCTTAGCGGGAGATGATAGGAACAAGACTGCAATGTGCGATTACTTTCTTGGTGCAGGGTACACCATTTCTCGCGGCCTTTGCGAGAGGAAGGATACGTCTGCATTCGGGTTGGCCCGCCCTCGCGTGACAAGAACTGAGGCTGGGGGCTGGCCCACCCTTTCCGGCTAATCTTTTTCAAACGGTTGCCCCACCGTTTCGCCCGATTTTGGCGAAGGGTGGGACTTGTTTTGACATAGCTGAGTTTGCACTTAGGATCCTGATTTCCTACCCTTTCGCAGAGAGCGCGAAAGGGTGGGGCAACCAGAGACAACTTCGATTCCCAAGACGGGTTATGGTTGGGCATGAAGGTTCCTCGGTTCGCGTTTTTGTCTCTGCTTTTGCTTTCCGTCCCTGCTATCGCCCAGCAGTCGCCAACTAATTTGGCCCCCCCCCCCCCCCCCCCCAAAAACCCCTCGATCTCACCCCGGACGCGAACGGATCGCTCTCGCAGGCGCAGATGCAGCAGTTGTTTCGCGTGGTGGCGGACAAGGATCTGGAAAACGACAAGCGGCTGCGCGACTACACCTACATTGAGCGTCAGGTTGAAGCCAAGCTGGACGGCAAGGGAAACAGCAAGTCGAGCGAAATCAAGACCTACGAGGTTCTGGACATTTATGGCGAGCAGGTGGAGCGGCTGACCGAAAAAGACGACAAGCCACTCTCGCAGAAAGATGCGGCCAAGGAAGAAGAGCGGATCCAGAAGATCATTGATAAGCGCAAGAACGAGTCAGAAAAAGACCGCAAGAAGCGCGAAGAACGTGAAGACAAAGACCGCGAGCAGGGACGCAAGTTCGTGACCGAGGTCTCTGATGCCTACAACTTCAAGCTGGTAGGGACGGAACTGGTGGGCGGGCGCGAGGCGTGGGTGATTGATGGCGAGCCGCGCCCGGGGTTTGTGCCGCACATGAAAGACGCCAGGCTGCTTTCGAAGTTTCACGGACGCGTGTGGGTTGACAAGGCGGACTTGCAGCTCTCGAAGATGGACGTGGAGTGTCTGGACACGATTTCGTTTGGCCTGTTTCTGGCGCGGTTCCACAAAGGGTCGCGGCTGATGCTGGAGCAGACGCGAGTGAATGACGAAGTCTGGCTGCCGCAGCATGTGACGGCGAAGATCGATGTGAGGCTGGCTCTGGTGAAGGGCTTCAACGTGGGACTAGAGCAGACGTTTCGGGATTATAAGAAGTTTCGGAGCTCGTCGAGGATTGCGGGTTGGGGCGAGGTGGAGGAGAAGAAGTAGGGCACGTGTGGGTCGGACATTCCTGTCCGACAAAACGGCAGAAATATCCACAACTGAGGGTCCCCCATCCTAGCCCGGCTTTGGCTAGGGTGGGGGTTTTGACTTCTCGGAAATCGACTCGGGGTGCCCCGCTTCTCGCCGGTGTTGCGAGAAGTGGGTGTTCGAGTGCCGACCCAACTCGAATGGGTCACCCTTTCTTGATGAGCCGGGTGAGCCAGATCAGGACGACGGCGCCTAGTATCGCGACCAGGATGCTTGAGATGAAGCCGCCGCCACCTCCGCCGAAGAATCCGACAATCCAGCCTCCGACAATGCCGCCGACGATCCCGAGCAGGATGTCGGCAACCACGCCGTAGCCGCCGCCCTTCATGATTTTTCCGGCGGCCCAGCCGGCAATCAGACCAACTACGATCCACCAGATGATCCCGTGCACCATAAGTCCCTCCTGGGAGTGAGATGTACTTCGGGAACTTAATCGCGACAGCGACTCATACGACGCAGGCAGAGTATGGGGCAGGAGATGGGTTGTCAAGCAGGGCGTCAGTTCGGTCAACGGGGAAAGAGAAACGCGGACAAGAGTGTCCGCGCCACACCAGTTACTACCAGCTGATTCTGATCAGCGACAGGCCCTGTCGCGGCAGTTCGAACTGAAGGCTGGCTCTTCCGTGTTCGAGTGGAATCCATGACGGCGAAGTCAGGAGCTGGAGCTGGCCGGCTGATTCTAACTTCGCGTACTGCTCAGGAGAGGGAGACTGCGGTGAGCCCATCTCTCTCCAGGCAGTAAACGCATTGCTGTGCTGAGCATCGATGCGGAAGTGTTGTAGCAGTGCTCGAGTGGCGGTTTCTGGAAGGCCGGCGACCGTCAAGTGGACCGTAGCAGGCGCGGCGGGCAGATCATCGTCGTGATAGTTCCAGACCAGTAACTCCAGACTGCGGTCTGAGCGGGTGGCAATGGCGCGAATGTCGGGCGCGGCGCGGACTCCATCGCGCACAATCTGTTCTGTGATTAGCGCGGCAGAGTTGGTGGCCTTGATGCGATCGTGATTCATCAGCCCGAGCATGCGGAAGGTATTGAGCACCGGCTTATCCAAGCCGCCGGACGCCAGCTCGCGAAATCCTGCGAAGTAGGGTTGATCTTCAAACTCGAAGGCCCAGGTCACGGCGCCGAGCAGACTGATGTGTTCGCGTTCGGCGAGCGCCAGAGTCTGGCTATAGGCTTCGGCTTCGTAAGCCGCGTATAAGGCGCCGTTGCGATAGCCATTCTGCGGATTCTTTTCGGCCGAGCAGGCAGCGCAACCTTCAGGATCGGATTCTCCGAGAACGATTGGCGTGTTTTTCCATTTAGGAAATGACGCGACGATTTTGAAACCCTGCTCGATAGCATTCAGCTGTGTGGCGATGCCCATCTGCACGTGATCGGCTTGCCAGGTGGGCGATCCCTTGGGATGAAAGCTGATGAAGTCGAGCGGCGCGCCAGTTTTGCCGGTGGCGTAGTTTGTGCCGGTGTCGCAGTGCTGAAGAAAGTCTTTCAGAAACTGTGCGGACTTCGGGCGGCCCGGGCCGGTCGAATCTGGTCCGCCGATCTTTGCCGCGGGTAGTGCGCGCAGAACGGCTTCCGCCGAGTAGTCGTAAAGTT